>Ga0153954_1001834_pt1 | contig 10296 bp, 13 predicted proteins | sample TSFL038MetaG_FD_102277 | JGI IMG/M metagenome (GOLD analysis project Ga0153954, IMG submission 102277) | Attine ant fungus gardens microbial communities from Florida, USA - TSFL038 MetaG | ecosystem: Host-associated > Fungi > Mycelium > Unclassified | place: USA: Florida, Wekiwa Springs State... | reverse complement strand
CTTATGCCGGGTGGTCGATCATGCCTAGCCAGTTGGCGCTGACCGTCCGTCGCAGCGTTGGGTCTTGGCTTCTTGCCGATGAATGAAGGGCGGACGGTACCTACCGTTCTGGATTCATCCTATGGTTGTAATCGAACGCCGCCATAGAACGAATAAAGAACATGCTACGATATGCTATTTCAGAAATTTGTCTTTCGCTATATAACAGCCGCGTTCGAGACAGACGTTCGATCGACAATGGAGGCGGCGTTGGCCGCGGGGTTTGACTGGATCGCGGTTGCAAGCGGTTTTGTCGCTACTATCTGCGTTTGCTTGCTCATTCGAGCAGGGAAACCCAGCCCCCTAGGGACGTCGGTCCCCCGGCAAGATTGCGGCCTGGGCCTGCGTCAGCCGCACCCGCTGCCCGACGGATATTCGCCTGCAACGAAGCCCGCTTCGAAGCCGTCGCAGATACCATGACCCATGTGGCGGTCCTCGGCGTTCGGGCGCCTCCGAGCCGCGTCAGATGTCATCCACGCGCAGAGCAAAGCCCGGTCGGCCGGCGTGCTCGCCGTCTTACCGCACCACCCGCATACTGACAGCGCGCCAATACATCGCCCCTCGGCCTTCCGTGTGACGCCGCGAGCCGCCCGGCGGCGCGCCGCGCCAGCTCGGCCGCAAAGGTCCAGTGGCGCGCGCGGCACGATGTCAGTGCGGCTTGCCCGGTAGCGCGAGGCCGGCAAGTAAACAGTCATTGCCGCTCCGGTGGCGACGGTGCGCCGCGCCTTCCCGCACGATCGTATGTCCGGCGCCATTCAGCAATTGGACGATGGCGAGGGCGTGGCCGGCGGCGGCGTGGGAGGCGGTCGGATTGAGAAACGCCCGCAGAAGGTCGAGGGCGTCATCATGCGAACGCTGTTGCAGGACTGCCAGCAGGTCGAGCAACGTCACTTCATCGTCGCTGAGAACGGGATCACAGGTGCAGTGAACGTTGATCATGCGCGTGCAGCCAGTGCTCAGGGTCTCCATCAATCGATCAAGGTGCTCTGCGCCCTGGACCGCGCGAAGGTTGTCGAACACGATCCTGATCGGCATCTCGGACGATAGCTGCCTTTTGCGGGCAAGAACCCAGGTCCGCATGGCGTTGAGAAGCGTCCCCTCAAGCCACGAGAGTTCGTCGCGGAGTTCTGCTGGTGCGTCGACGTCCATGTGCCCATCTGCGAATGCGAATAAGTCGCAATTAAACCCGATGTGGATGGCACGTCAAGAAGCAACGCTGCCGAGGTGCCTGTCAGATTGCCGGTAACCGAAACCAGCGTCGGCGCTCGTGACATCCGCGGGACGCCGACCTGTCACGACAGGCCTCACGCCGGTCCTCGCGCGGCAGGCCGGTGTTTGTGCCTCGGACCTGTCGAGGGGGACGCGCGTGCGCCTTCTGCAGGGCGCCAGGTCGGCGCTGCATCACGCCAGGACCAGACTGTTCCGAGTCCCGACAGAACGGTCCGCAGTTATCCGCGCCAAGGGACCCTCGGCGTGGTAGTCGCGTCTGCGCCCCTGCGCGAACGTAGACAGAACAACAATGCCTGGTGAGAAGCAATCACCGGGCACGAAGGCCAGGCGCACCTTCGTATCAAAAGGACAATTCATTTCTCAGAGGGTTCCGGGGCATTATCGGACCACTGATCTCAGCCCCGGGACACGCTGCAGAAGGAGGCTGACAACGGTCGAAATCGCGAGTACGGCAACAGATAGAACAAGGACCTCAGGCAGGGTACTGTTACCAATATAAGGCAATAACAACCAAATAAAGAAGAGATGCACAGCGTAGATGCCCAAGCTAATCCGCCCCAACGATGCGACCCAGCGCACAGGCGCAGCGTCGGGAAGCGCCCGGGCCAGCAATACAATCGCGGCACTTAATCCGAATACTGAAATGATGACGTCGTGTCCTGCGATCAGCGGGTCATTCGCCAGCCACGCGATCAGCTTCTGTTCCGCAAATGCCATGCAGAAGCCAAAAATCACCAGTACGGGCAGCCAACGCTTCGCAATGTAGGAAGACCATTGCGGCAGCATGGCCCCGATATAGACATACAGCGGACCGGCGTACTGCTCGTTGCGACCTGCTGCCGCACCGGACAGATGCAGCACGTCGTGATAAGAGCCGCGCAGCAGGGCGAACAAACCCAATGTTGCACAGGCCAGGCCCGTGTATCGAGGGCCGACGGTGCTAAACCCGACACCGACAAAAACAAGAGCGAACGCCAGCGCCGGCAAGAACCACAAATGGTAGGCTGTACCGCCCCAAAGCCACTCGTGCGGCGGAAACGACCAGGGTCGAAGCGGAATAAGATGCAGAAGCACAAAATACGTCAGCACCCAGAAGACGTACACGGGGATAAGACGCCGCATGGGGCGCAGGACGAGGTCGACGCTGAAGCGATTGCTACGCCGCAGGAAATAGCCACTCAGCATGAAAAACAGGGGGACCGACGGGACGCAGCCCGCGCCTACCATCGGCAGCCAGAAAGGAGCGGGTGGCGCCGGCGTGGGTAGCGCGTGGAGGCAGACCACCATGAATGCAGCGACATACCGTAGGGCATCCAGGCCCGCGGCGCGGTCCCGGCTCCCACTGGATAATTCGGCAGAGTCACGTGGCATGGGCTAAACCTTCTGACAAGGTGAGCGGGTCGGGACGGTCATCGAACCCCGCTCGCCGCAGCAGAAATCCATCTGAGAGTTTGTGCCAAAGTGCTTGGCGTGGACTGTTGACTGTGCCACGACAAGCTCGTCATGAGCCTCACCGAGGCTTGGCCAGGATCGGATCGGCGACACATCCGTGGTTCTGGAGGTTCGGGAGCGGTCATTCACCGCGGAAACGACAATAATAGCTGATGATCGAATGGCGGTCTCGCTGCGCGTTTCAACTCTGTGCCAAGCCGACGCAGATCTTTCCTTGCCTCCTCAATGGATATCCCGTTTTGCTCAGCGACGCCGCTGCCACGAATTCAGTGGAAACGATCTTCTGTTCTGCCAGGTTCAGCCCGTCGTGCGCTGACCGATGATATCACTTGCAACACCAATGTGCTGGTGGCGAGAATCGGTAGTCCCTTTGGGGTGGTCACCTGTTCGCCGGAGCGGATCGGGACGCCGGCCATGAAGCTTGGATCAGTCAGGGTGCCGCCGCCACCGGGATCTTCGTTACTGAAATGCATCAGTTGGTTCGTCCCCCGCGCACCCCGGCGGTTCGGTCTGCGACGCTCGCGAACTGTGCGACACGGTCCGGTCCGGCGCGCGGCATGGAGCCGGTGAGCAGCGGCGGCACGGCCACGTCGCTCGCCGCGCCTGACGACGGATCGGGACCAGCAACCGCGCCCCGCATCCGCCCGAGGCAGATGCTGCACTGCGGCACGCCTAGCCTCGGGCAGACCTGGTTGCGGCCTTAACGCCGATCAGGTCGACACATCAGTAATTGTTGATTCGTTTCGCCTTGCAATCGCCTGATTTTTCAGCCGCGATTGCCCGATGGCGATTTTGCTCAGCGATTCCTTCAATCGCGTCCGGGAAAGTTCCAGACCGTTCAGGGAACGCTTCGTTCCCAAGACGGTCCATGCGCCCTCGCTGGACTGGCTGAACTTTCTCGTTGCGGACGTCCGCGGGGCGCTGGGCCCGTTCGTCGCGGTCTATCTGGTGACCGAAGCCCATTGGACGCCGTCCGCCGTGGGCGTCGTCGCAACGATTGGCGGCTGGCTGGGATTGCTGACGCAAACGCCGATCGGCGCCTGGCTGGACCATACCCCTCGAAAGCGAGGCCTGCTGTCAGCGGCCGTCGTGATCCTGGCGCTCGGCGCCATCATGATCGTCCTCTCATCATCATTTTTTCCGGTCCTGCTCGCAAACGCCATGATGCAGGTGGTGAGCGGCGTGTTCGAGCCGGCGATCGCTGCCATCACGGTCGGCCTGTTCGCCAGCGATGCGCTCACCAGGCGGCTCGGGCGCAACGCCGCGTGGTCCCGCGCCGGCAACATCGTGGTCGCTGTGACGTCCGGGTTGCTGGCCTTCTGGATATCGCCCGTGGCGGTTTTCATTCAGGTGCCGGTCATCTCGGTTCTCACGCTCATCGTCATTTTCACGATTCCGACGCGGCCAATGGACTTGCGGCGGGCGCGCGGGCTGCGGAGCGGCGAAGACCAGACCGAAGGTCCGGCGCGGTGGCTGGAACTGCTGCGATCGCGCCCTATGCTCGTGTTCGCGATCGGAAGCTTCCTGTACGAGCTTGCCAGCGCCCCGCTTCTCACGCTTGTGGGGCAGATGGTCGGTGCCGAGCGGTCGGGACAGGGCCTCATGTTTACGTCCCTATGCGTCATCACATCGCAGATCGGCATGCTTGCAACCGCGATCCTCGTGGCACGGTACGGCGACCGTTGGGGACATCGCCGCCTGCTGGTGATCGGGTTCGCGATTCTCCCCCTGCAGGCAGTCCTTACAATCCTCTGCGGATCCGCTCAGGCGTGGCTGCTCGCGGTCCAGGTTTTCGGCGGGCTCGGAACCGGTCTTTTCTACACGCTGACGCCGATTTGGCTGGCAAACGCGACACGGTCTCGCGGCCGGTACAATCTTTCGCAGGGCGTCATGGGGACGTTTCGCGGGATCGGCGTGACCACGAGCGGGTTTCTCAGCGAAGTGGTTGTCGACGGCTTCGGCTACGGCTGGGCCTTCGCCGCGTGTGGCCTGGTCGGCCTCGCAGCCGCGCTGTTGATGTGGCGCGGGCTGGAAGCGGAGTCGACCTCGCCGAGCCCGGAGCATGACGCAGGCGCGGCGCGTCCTGATGGCGCAAATTAGCGTGACCTGATCCCGAGGTCAGCTTTCGGCCAAGTCAGCATCGAACTGGATCAGGCGCCAGGCGTGCCCAATCAGCTCCGGTCCGAGGACGAGCGTGGGTGCAGCATCGCCACGCGGCGATCGGAGGCCCATACCTCGATACCTGCCTGATCGCCGAGCAGCCGCCGAGCCTCGATCAACGCTTCGGCGTCGGTGTTGCACTGCACGATCACGGCCGCCTGGCGGATGTGGTCATCCGCCTCAATGACGTAGCAACGATAGTCCGCCAGACCGGCACGCTCCCGGCACTCCCCGCCTTGTTGGCGAGGCCGGTCGGCTCTCTTATTCGTGTTCACGTCACAGCCGCCATCTTCGCTCCAAACCAAGCGTTCTTGGTCAACTTCCGCTATGTTCCCGGGTAACATAAGGACAGGCGCCTGTCGGTATACTTGTGGACAAAACGACGATGGAAGGTGGAAAATATCAAAACCTGGCCCCGCCCCCGGTGGACCAGATGACAGGCAATGCCTTGCTCGCCAAGCTTCGCGACGACGACCAGCGGCGCCTCTCGGCCCATATGTCGGCCCTGGAGCTGAAGGCTGGCCACATCCTGCAGCGCGCGGGTGAAGACGTCACTCACACCTGGTTCCCCTGTGGGGCGTCTCTCGCGGCATTCCGCATCTGGGTCGATGACATCAATAAGGGCATCGAGGTCGCGCTGGTGGGGCGCGAGGGCGCGATCGGTGGTATCGTTTCCAACGGAAGCTTACCGGCATATGCAACGTCGGAGGTGCTCACGAGCGGTCGCTTCCTGCGCATCAAGACATCCGCGCTTGAGCACGCCAAGCTGCAGTCCGTCGCGTTACGTCACTGGTTCTCGCGCTATTCCGACTGTCTGCTCGCGCAGGTTTTCCAGACCGCGGCCTGCAACGCCGGCCATACCATCACGCAGAGAACGGCCAAGTGGCTTTTGGCAGCGGTTTCGCGAACGAGCGGCACGGAATTCGAGATGACGCATGAACAGCTCGCAGACATGCTAGGTGTTGGGCGCACCTTCGTGACGCGCATCGTGCGGCACCTGCGCACCGAAGGGCTGATCGCCACACGGCGCGGACGGTTCATCGTGATTGACGAGGCGGGTTTGCGCGCCAGATCCTGTGGCTGCACCACGGCCATTCAGGATCATTTCGAGACGGTTCTGCACGGCATCTATCCGATTGAATGAGGCCGGCAGGTTTCACACTGACTGACCATTTTCGGGTTTTGCCTGGTTCCTCTCGAATTCCTCTATCGCCGCCGCTTGAGCCTCGAGTTCATCGGCCAGCTGGTAAAGCGCCTCGGCGTCGCGAGCCAGCAGGTCGTACGCGAGGCGGCGCGCTGTCGCTGCTCGAGCTCGCAAATCGGCGGGCCGTTCCTCTACCGTAGGCATGCTTCTCTTCCAGGTCTCGAATAGGCGTCTTAGCGGAACGCCTGCGTGAAACAACGGGATCCGGGCTTGGGTTGCGGTTGCCCACGGTCAAATCGTCGTATGAACCCGTGTCAACAAGACAGGCCGCACCTACAGATTTCTGTCCCGACCAGTGGAAGCGGTGGAGGCTCCGAGGGAAGGAACCGTATCGAAACCTGCATACAAAAACGTGAGGCAACGGCCGTCCCGGATGCTGTAGTATCGGTCCGGAAGTCGCCACGGCTTCGCTTCCGACGGTTGTTTCGTTTCGCGAGGATGAAGTGGGCGCAGCGACATTCGGGAGATAGGCCACTTGTCATTCCGCACTCGACATTATCTGCAAGCCGAGCAACCTTCGAGTCCGTGCTCTCGCATGCGCCCCAGGCACACCCGACGTCGAAAAGATGTCACGGTGAACGCGGCTCACAACAGCTCGGTCGCGGCTGAGCAAATGATGGTACTCGACCAGGCCGCTAGCGCGAGCGTCTTGACGCAGCGACCGCACAATCGCCGCTTGTTCCGCAAGGTGTTGATTGCGTTCTATAAGGCCTACGATGACAGAGACGCCGACATCGCCGGGATCTTGTTGGAGGCGTTGGAACGCTTGATCTCGTCGTCAGACGAGAGCCAAGCCGCTGAACGGCGGAAAAGTCAGCAGGCCTTCGACATTGCAACGAAAATGCTTCGGACACTTGTGTGCGCGGGCCCGATGACCACTTCGCGAGCTCGCCGCAGGCAGTCTTTGTGAACGCCAGCGTGGTGTCTCGCCCACTGGCCCGTCGACGAATCGAAGCGAGCGATACCGCACAACGTCACGCGGGAGGACCTGGCCAGGTTTCATTCCGGAATGATAATTTCCACCAAAGAACAGATGCAGCGAAACAGTCGCGGTCTGGCGGTATGTTGATGCACAGCTTCTGAACCGGCGCGGGCGGAGAACGTTGGGTATCGCGGACGAATGGTCCGCATATTATTCAAGAGGACGACGGATGATATCTCACCGAACGCTAGCGCTGATCGCGTCGCTGGCTGTGATTCCCGCCTCGGCGGCTCTCGCCCAGACGGGAGGCTCATCCACCGCCGATCACGCTCCCCTGGGTCATCCCTCAGGCATGGCTCAGACCACCTCCCCGAGCGGCGCTACCGCGAACACAAACTCCGCGGTGCCGGGCGCGACCGGCCGCACGGTCGTTCCGGGGTCGACGAGTACGCCGCGAGCAGCCGGTGCCGCGACCGAACGTGACAAAACCGGTGGCACCATCGGCGAGAGCGGCGGCGGCGGGAAATAAAGCGCTGCAAAGGGGCCGCTGGATGCTGGTCCAGTGGCCCCGCGCTTCCCGCTAGGGTCGGAGTCGTACGGCGCGCGATGTTCGGCGGCGCGCCTCACTTCTGGTCGTCTCCATCTCGCTTCGTGCGGAAGCTGCGATCGAAACGCTCCTGCCGACTTGGGGCGGCAAATCCGTCCGGACCACGGGGACCTGGCCACATTGAGTTTCTGCAGCGCTGGCCCGGCGACGACGGCAGTGCGAGGCGCGGCCACTCAAGACAGGCCCAAAAGACGCATGCCCCTGAAGGCCCGCCTGCGCGCGCCTATCTCATTGAAACTGGTGCCGGCGGTAGGAATTGAACCTACGACCTACTGATTACGAATCAGTTGCTCTACCCCTGAGCTACGCCGGCCAACCGGGCCGCCGCTATACAGCCACGACGCGGCGCAGGCAACCGACTATCCTACAGCCATGAGCCGACCCGAAGATCCGATGCAGCTGGCCCTCGCCATGGCCCGACTCGCGGCCCGGCAGAATGAGGTGCCGGTCGGCGCCGTCGTCCAGGCCGCCGACGGCACCATTCTCGCCTCCGCAGCCAACCGCTCGGAGCAAGACAACGACGCCTCCGCCCACGCCGAAATCCTCGCCCTGCGCGCCGCCGCCGCGCTCCGCCGCAGCCCGCGCCTGCCCGATTGCGACCTGTACGTGACGCTGGAGCCCTGCCCGATGTGCGCGCAGGCGATCAGCCTGTTCCGCATCCGCCGCCTGGTGTTCGGCGCTTACGACCCCAAGGGCGGCGGCGTCGACCACGGCGCGCGCATCTTCCAGGCCTCGTCCTGCCATCACCATCCGGAAATCATCGGTGGCGTGCGCGAGGCCGAAGCCGCCGCCCTGCTGCGCGACTTCTTCCAGCAGCGCCGATCCTGATGCGCGTGGCGAAGACGCTGCGCCTGGCGCCCGATCTGCGGCGCCTGCCGATCAAGGTCAACATGCGCGCAGTCAGCCTGGCCGAGGGCGCGCGTGCCGGCCTCTCGGTCGCCGTCATCATTGGTCTGGCCGAACTGCTTGGAACACCGCCGTTGCGTGAGGCCGCTTTGGCCGCGCTGCTGACCTGTATGTGTGATCCGGGTGGACCCATTCGCCGCCGTGTCCCCGTACTGCTCAGCTTCGCCCTGTTCGGCGCCGTCATCACCGCCAGCTTCGGATTGCTGCGCGGCCTTGGTCCCGCAGCAGCTGTGACCGCCGGCACGATCGGCCTGTTCTGCGCGTCATTCGCACGCATCTACGGCCAGGCACCGCAGCAGCTTGGCGCCCTGCTCAGCGTGGTGATGATCCTGTCGCTCGATCGCCCGGACCCCAGCTTCGCCACTGCCGCACGAATCGCCACAGCTTTCATCGGCGGCGCGTTGTGGTCGACGCTGCTGACCTTGGTGATCTGGCGCATCTACCCATACCGTCCGGCCCGCCGAGCGGTTGCCGAAGTCTACCGCAGGATGGCGTACCTGGTCCGGGACCTGGCGAAGCTGAGCCAGACGCCGGATATCTCGGCGACCGAGTGGGATACTCACGCCCGCATCCATCGCGGCAGTGTCCGGGAAGCCATCGAGAGCGCCCGGAGCGTCGTGCTCGATACCTTGCGCGCCCGTGGCCCATCCAGCGGTCGCGCCGGCCAGAGCCTGATCCGCCTGGAGACGGCAGACCAGATGTTTGGCTCCTTCATCGCGCTGAGTGATCTGCTGGAGCGCGGCGACGCCGCAGAACGAGCTGCCGCCGCGCCGATCCTGCGCCGGGTGCGGCCGCTGCTGCTGACCCTCGGCCGCATCATCCTCACCGACGACCCGACCGCGCATCGGCGCATCGACCGGTCGATCAACCGCATCGTCGCCGATGCCGCGAAAGTGCCGGCCGACAGCGTTTTCCGCGTCGTCATCGACCGCATCTGCGAGCGGCTGCGCATCGCCTACACCCTATCGGTGCCGGCGAACTTCCAGCCCGGGGTCGATGTCACCGGAAGACCGATCCCACTGCTGGAGCGGATTGGCGGCCCTCTGCGCTCCAATCTGACCTGGCAGTCGCCGGCCCTGCAGCACGCGTTGCGCACCGCGGTCACCGCGATTGGTCCACTGGTTTTCACCATGATCTGGTTCACGCCGTACGACCATTGGCTGACCATCACCGTCGTGTCGACAATGCAGCCGTATTTTGCCTTGACTGTCGCACGAGCGCTGGAGCGCGTGGCCGGGACAGCAGCCGGCGGTGTGGTTGCCGCCATTGTCGGACTGGTCTGCACCACGCCGCTCGCCATGGCCGCCGCGATGTTCCCGCTCGCCATCCTGGCGTTGGCGATCCGTGCGGTGAGCTTCGGCCTGTTCATGATGGCGATCACGCCGCTGGTGGTGCTGCTGGTCGAGACCGGCGCGCCGGGCACCAGCGGCTGGCACATCGCGCTCGCCCGAGCGGCGCTGACCACCGCCGGTGGCATCATCGCAGTCGGCGCGAATTTCCTGCTCTGGCCCCATCGCGAGCCGGATCTGCTCGCGCCCGAGGTGCGGCGCGCTATCGCCGCTCACGCCGAGTATGCCGACGCGGCGTTCGCCGACCTGCAGAACCCCGGCCAGCTGGCGCGCACCGTCCGGCGCGGCAGTGCCGGCGTGGCCACCAACCAGCTCGAAGCGCTGATCAACCGGCTGCTGCTGCAGCCCGGTCGCGGCGCACAAACGCAGCTGGAGGCCGCTCTGGTGATCGATGCCGCCTTGCGCCGTACCGCTGCCCGAATCGCGG
>Ga0153954_1001831_pt1 | contig 10303 bp, 10 predicted proteins | sample TSFL038MetaG_FD_102277 | JGI IMG/M metagenome (GOLD analysis project Ga0153954, IMG submission 102277) | Attine ant fungus gardens microbial communities from Florida, USA - TSFL038 MetaG | ecosystem: Host-associated > Fungi > Mycelium > Unclassified | place: USA: Florida, Wekiwa Springs State... | reverse complement strand
GGGGTGGTGCTCACCCACGACGCCGTCGCCGCCTCCGCCGTCGCCACCTCCGCCCGCCTGGGGGTCGACCCGGCTGCCGACGGCTGGCTGGCGTGCCTGCCGCTGGCCCACGTCGGTGGCCTGGCGGTCGTCACCCGAGCCCTGCTCACCGGCACCGCCGTCACGGTGCTGCCACGGTTCGACGCCGACGACGTCACCGCCATCGGCCTCGCCCGGTCCGGCGCCGGCGGGCCGGTCACCCTGGTGTCGCTGGTGGCCACCGCCCTCCGTCGGGTCGACCCCGGCCTGTTCCGGACCATCCTCCTCGGCGGGGCGGCGCCGCCCGGCGACCTGCCACCCAACGTGGTCGCCACCTACGGCATGACCGAGACCGGCTCCGGGGTGGTCTACGACGGGTTCGCTCTCGACGGCGTCGACGTGGCCATTGCCGCTGCCGACAGCGGCACCGGCGGTGCCGACGGGGAGATCCTGCTCCGGGGACCGATGCTGCTGAGGGCGTACCGCGACGGTTCCGATCCGACGGTGGCCGGTCCCGACGGGCTCGGCGGTTGGCTGCCCACCGGCGACGGCGGCCGACTGGACCCCGACGGGCGGCTGGTGGTCCACGGCCGGCTGGCCGAGGTGGTGGTGACCGGCGGGGAGAAGGTGTGGCCGGTGGCCGTCGAGCTGGTCCTGGCCAGCCATCCCGGCGTGGCGGAGGTGGCGGTGTGGAAGCGGCCGGACCCGGAGTGGGGGGAACGGGTGGTCGCCTGGGTGGTCCCCGCCGACCCCGCCGATCCCCCCGGCGTGCGGGCGCTGGCCGACCTGGCCGCCGCCACCCTGTCGCCGTGGGCGGCCCCCAAGGAGGTGGTCGTGGTCGACGCCCTGCCGCGGACGCCGTCGGGCAAGGTTCGCCGGGCCGACCTCCGGTAGCCTCAGACAACTCCGCATTTCCTACAACGAATCGCCGTTTCATTGTATAGAATGCGTGCATGTCGGTGACCAGGGCTCGGGTGTCGTCCAACGGCCAGGTGTCCATCCCGGCGCCGGTGCGGCGGCGGTGGGCGGCGGAAGAGGTGCTGGTCATCGACAAGGGCGACCGCATCATCGTCCGGCCGGTGCCGGCGGACCCGTTCGACGCCATCGCCGGCAAGTACGCCGGACCGCCGTCGGAGGCGATACGGGCGGACGCCCGGGAGGAGGACGCCCGGCGGGACGACTCCCGTCTCGGCGACCACCGGTAAGTGGTGCTGCTGGACGCCTACGCCGTGCTGGCGGTGCTGCTCGGTGAGCCGGCCGGCGCCGAACTGCGGCCGCACCTGGCCGGCGGCGACGCCACCATCCACCCCCTCAACCTGGCCGAAGTCATCGACCGGCTGACGCGGCTGGCGGGAGCCAACCCGGACGACGTGGAGGCCGACGTCGCCCTGTTAGGCATCTCGGTGGCCGACACCAACGGCGACGACCTGGTCGACGCCGGGCGGCTACGGGCCCGTCACTACCGCCGGGGCACCTGCGACGTCAGCCTGGCCGACTGCGTGGCGGCGGTCCACGCCGTCCGGCGGCGGCTGCCGCTGGCCACGTCCGACCGGCCGCTTGCCGAGGTGGTCCGGCGTGAGGGCGGCCGGGTGGTCGCCCTGCCGGACAGCCGGGGCCGCCGGCCCTGATCTGACGGCCCTGATCAGGCCCAGCCGCCGTGCGGGACGATGGTGACACCGCCGTCGACCACCAGCACCTGGCCGGTGATCCAGGAGGCGGCGTCGGACGCCAGGAAGGTGGCGGCGGCGGCGATGTCGTCGGGCTCCCCGATCCGGCCCAGCGGGGTGTGCCGTGACAGCGCCTCCTCCTGGCCCTCCCACAGCGCCCGGGCCAGGTCGGTCTTGATGACGCCGGGGGCCAGGGCGTTGACCCGGACCTTCGGCGCCAGCTCGTAGGCGAGCTGCCGGGTGAGGTGGACGACGGCGGCCTTGGTGGCGTTGTACCACCCGATCCCCGGCTCCGGCCCCAGGCCGCCGATGGACGACATGTTGACGATGGTGCCGCCGCGGTCCGCCATCGACGCCCGGTGGACCTCCTGGCACCACTGCAGCACCCCCAACTGGTTGAGCGCCACCGTCTTCTCCGCCCGGGTCCGGTCGATGTCGATCATCGGTCCGTAGTACGGGTTGGTGGCGGCGTTGTTGACCAGCACGTCCACCGCGCCGAACCGGTCCATGGTGGCGGCCACGCAGGCGGCGATCTGCTCGGGGTCGGCGGCGTGGGCGGCGAACCACGCCACGTCGCCGTCCAGCCCGTCCAGGTCGGCGGCCACCGCCGCCAGGCTGTCGGCCTTCCGGGACGTCAGCATCACGTTGGCCCCGGCCTCGGCGAACCGCCGGGCGATGCCGAGCCCGATGCCGCGGCTGCTGCCGGTCACCAACGCCGTCTTGCCATCCAATCGCAGTTCCACGGCCGGTCACCCTATCGCCGGACGGCTGGGCCACCCCGTAGCATCTGACCAGAGTGAACCGCTTGGCCGACGAGACCAGCCCGTACCTACGACAGCACGCCGGCAACCCGGTGGACTGGTACCCGTGGGGGCCGGACGCCTTCGAGGTGGCCCGCCGGGACGACAGGCCGGTGTTCGTGTCCATCGGCTACGCGTCCTGCCACTGGTGCCACGTGATGGCCCACGAGAGCTTCGACGACCCCGACGTGGCCGCCGACCTGGCCAAGTGGTTCGTGGCGGTGAAGGTGGACCGGGAGGAGCGGCCGGACGTCGACGCGGTGTACATGTCCGCCGTCCAGTCGATGACCGGCTCCGGCGGGTGGCCGATGTCGGTGTTCTGCACCCCCGACGGCCGGCCGTTCTTCGGCGGCACCTACTTCCCGCCGACCGACCGCCACGGCATGCCGGCGTTCCGGCGGGTGCTGGCCGCCCTGGCCGAGGCGTGGCGGGACCGGCGGTCGGAGGTGGAGCAGCAGGCCGACCAGCTGGTGCAGGCCGTCGCCGGCGACGTCCGACTGATGGACCGGCTGGCCGCCGGCGGCCGGGCCGACCCGGTGCCGGGGTTCGCCGCGCTGTTGGACCGGACGGTGTCGGACCTCGCCGACCGGTTCGACCCGGTGTGGGGCGGGTTCGGCCCGGCGCCCAAGTTCCCGAACCCGTCGCTGGTCGACCTGTGCCTCCGCCACCACCGGATCACCGGCACAGCCCGGTCGCTGACCATGGCCACCACCACCCTGGACGCCATGGCCGCCGGCGGTATGTACGACCACCTGGCCGGCGGGTTCGCCCGGTACTCCACCGACACCCGGTGGCTGGTGCCCCACTTCGAGAAGATGCTGACCGACCAGGCGCTGCTGGCCCGGGCGTACCTGCACGGCTGGCAGACCACCGGCAACGCCGACTACCTGCAGGTGGCCACCGAGACCCTCGACTACGTGCTGGCCGACCTCACCGGCCCGACCGGCGGGTTGTGCTCGTCGGAGGACGCCGACGCCGGCGGGGTGGAGGGTGGCCACGCCACGTTCACCGCCGACCAGGTGGCCGAGGCGATGGCCGCCGCCGGCCGGCCGGACCTCGTCGCGGCGGCGACCGACTGGTACGGCATCACCGACGGCGGCAACTGGGAAGGCACCACCGTCTTGTCGCGGCCGTTGTCGGCGCCGCTGCAACGGCCACCGGAGGTGGAGGAGGCCCGAGCGATCCTGCTGGCGGCCCGCCGCCGGCGGGTACAGCCGGCCCGGGACGACAAGGTGCTGACCGAGTGGAACGCCATGGCGGTGTCCACGCTGGCGGAGGCGGCGGCGGCCACCGGCCATCCCGGGTGGGCCGACCGGGCGGTGGCGCTGGCCGACGTGCTGTACAACGGCCTCCGCCGGCCGGACGGCCGGTGGTTGCGGAGCCAGGGCACGGACGTGGCGGGGTTCGCCGCCGACTACGCCTGGCTGGTCGACGCCTGGACCCGAGTCGGCGAGCTCACCGGCCGGGCGGTGTGGACCGCCAGGGCGGTGGAGGCGGCGGACGCCCTGCTGGACCTGTTCTGGGACGCCGACGTCGGCGGGGTGTTCACCACCGGGCGCGACACCGAGGTGGTAGTGGCCCGGGGCAAGGACGTGCTGGACGGGGCGGTGCCGTCGGCCAACGCCACCGCCGCCACCGCCCTGCTGCGGCTGGCCGCCCTGACCGGGTCCGACCGGCTGGACGCCGCCGGCCGACGGATCGTGGAGCTGTCGGCCCCCCTGCTGGCCGACCACCCGACGGCGGTGCCGAACATGGTCGCCGCCGCCGCTCTGGTCGACGGGCCCACCGAGGTGGTGGTGGCCGGCGACCGGCCGGACCTGCTGGCGGTGGTCCGGGACCGGTGGCTGCCGGCGGCGGTAGTCGCTTGGGGAGAGCCGACCACGTCGCCGTTGTGGGCGGACCGTCCGCCGGGGGCGGCGTACGTGTGCCACCGGTTCACCTGCCGGGTTCCGGCCGCCGACCCCGGTACCCTATCGACGCAGCTGGACGGAACGGAGGGATGAAAAGCAGTGCCGCAGACTGAGGGTCGACCGCCCCGGGCGCCGAACGCCCGCGCCCTGCTGCGAGACCTGCCCCGGCAGGAGCGGGTCACCGTCGACGGCGGCGCCCAGCTGCGGCTGCTGGTGCTGGCGTGCACCGACGACGACACCACCGCCGTCGACCTGTCGTCCGGCGCCCTGCTCCGCCTCCGGGTGGCGTGGCCGGCCGGCCACGAACCGGATCTGACCCCCTTCGACGTCGTGGAGGCCACCCTCGCCGCCGACCCCGAACGCGACGACCTGGCCCAGCCGGAAGCCACGTCGGTGACCGGGCTGCCCCGGCAGGTCGGCACCCTGCGGGGCCGCCGGGTGAAGCGGCTGCTGGCCCACCTGGCGGTACCGCCGGACGGCCCGTTGCTGGGGTTCCCGGGGTCGTCGGCGCCGTACTGGGAGTTCCGGGGCAACCGGCCGTCGTCGGCCCTGATCGAGCCCACCCGCGGGCCGCAACTGATCCGGCGGCCGGCCGACGGGTCCACCTGGGTGCGGTTCGGATGGCGACGCGACGACGTATGGCTGCCGGTCGAGGACCCCCGGGCCGCCCGTGCCCTGGATGCCGCTCGCCGGCACCGGTTGAGCGGCAAGAACCTGGCCACCGCCCTCGGGTTCGCCCCCCACTACCTGCTGGCGTCGGTCAGCCGGCCGCGGGACGGCCACTGCTACAAGATCTGCACCGCCGTGCTCCCCCGCGGCTAGCGGCTGAGCTTGCCCCCGGCCAGGTCCTCGGCCATGGCCCATCCGAGAGCGACCAGGCGGTCGCCGTTCGATGGGTCGAGGCCGCCGAACAGCTCGTCGGCGCCTTCGGGCAGCTTGACCTTGGGGTGGGCGAAGTCGAGGCCGCCGGTGACGGAGCCGTCGCCCTTCAGCACGAACGTGCGGTCGTCCAGCCGGTTCTCGACGCCGAACCGCTTGGCCAGCCGGCGGGCCCAGGCTCGCTCCTCACCGGACGCCTTGTGACCGGCGACCGGGACGACGTCGGCCAGGCCGGCGAACGCCCGGAAGCCGTCGGGGTAGAGCAGGCGGGTGCCGACCAAGACGTCCTCGTCGGGAAACGCCAGCAGCGACCGCCGGTACTGGTCCCCCATCATGGCCTTCAGGGCGGTCTCCGCCCGGGAGGTCCGGTCGACGGAGGCCAGGCCGATGAGCAGTGACGGGGTGCCGCCGATGCGCTCGAGGGTGCAGAACGAGTAGCCCCGGAGCTTGTTGCCCTCCCGGGCCTGGGTGACCAGCACCCAGTCGTCGCGCTCTTTGGACAGGAAGCCGATGTCGTATCCGGGCGTCCGATCGGCCCCCAGATCGGCCATCTCCTCCAGCTCTGCGTCGCTGAGCGCGGTGCAGTCCTTGGTGTTCACCACGATCGACATGCTGCGATTCTACTGGCCCGAATGAGCCCTTTCCTACTCGACGGCCGCTTAGGCGACCACGGCCCCCGCTCCGAGCAGGTGTTTCAGCTCCCCGACCAGCCCGTTCCGGCAATCGACGTTGAACTCCGGCGGCAACTTGAGGATTTTCTCGCCGACGTGCAGCAACACCGGTGACTGCCCGGGATGGCCGACCAAAAGGTCCTTCAGCTGCCCTACCGTGTCGTCGGACAGCACCCCCAGCGGGAGGGCGATCTTCAGCTCCTGGGCGTCCGCCGCTTCGAGGATGGGGCGGCGGATCTCCATGGCGACGATCTTGGGCTGCTCGTCCCGCAGGTCCACCCGTCCCCGCACCACCACGACGGCGTCGTTCTCCAGCATGGCGCCGTAGTCAGCCATGACCCGGGGGAACACGAACACCTCCATGGACGCCTGCAGGTCTTCGAGCACGAACCGGGCCATGAGGTCGCCCTTCTTGGTGTACTGCCGCTTGAGGTCGGTCACCACCCCACCGACCGACCGGACCACACCTTCGGCGCCGCCGTAATCGGGGCCGTCGCCGCCGGCGGAATCCCGCATGTCGGCCAGCGAGCAGTCGGTGTGGCGGGCCAGCGCCCGCTCCACCCCCAGCAGGGGGTGGTCGCTGATGTACAGCCCGAGCATCTCCTTCTCGAACGCCAGCTTCTGGCTCTTGTCGAACTCCTGGTCGCCGATCGGGTACCGGGTGCCCTCCCACTTGCCGGCGTCGTCGCCGGAGCCGTCGGCGGGCTCCAGGGAGGAGAACAGCGTGGCGATGCCCACGTCGTGCTCCCGCCGGCGCTCCAACGTGCGCTCGACGATCTCGTCCAGCACCAGGCACAGGCCCTGCCGAGGATGGCCGAGGGAGTCGAACGCCCCGGCCTTCACCAGCGATTCCATGGTCCGCTTGTTCAGCACCACCGGGTCCACCCGCCGGCAGAAGTCGTAGACGTCGGCGAACGGACCATTGGCCTCCCGTTCGGCCACGATCCGCTCCACCAGGCTCTCCCCGACGTTGCGCACCGCCGCCAGCCCGAACACGATGCCTGGTTTCCCGGCCGGGGCCCCAACCCCGACCTCCTCCGAAGCGTGGGGCCCCTGCCCCACGCCGGCCGTGCCGGAGTTGGTGCCGGCGGACGTCTCCGCGGAGACGTTTTTGGTGTCGGCGGCGGTGGGGCGATCAGCCATTGAGGGCCTCGGCCACGTCGGCGGCGAAGTACGTCAGCACGAAGTCGGCCCCGGCCCGCTTGATGGCGGTCAGCTGCTCCACCGCCACCGCCGGCCCGTCGATCCACCCGCGGGCCGCCGCCGCCTTCACCATGGCGTACTCCCCGCTGACCTGGTAGGCGGCCACCGGCACGTCCACCGCCCGGCGGACCGCGGCGATCAGGTCCAGGGCGGTGCCGGCCGGCTTCACCATCACCATGTCCGCCCCCTCCGCCACGTCCAGCGCCACCTCCGCCAACGCCTCGCGGCCGTTGCCAGGGTCCTGCTGGTACGACCGCCGGTCGCCGCCACCGGCGATGGTGACGTCGACGGCGTCGCGGAACGGCCCGTAAAGGGCTGACGCGTGCTTCGCCGAGTACGCCAGGATCGCCACCGACGACAGCCCGTCGCCGTCCAGGGCGTGCCGGATGGCGGCCACCTGGCCGTCCATCATCCCGCTGGGGGCCACCACGCTCGCCCCCGCCCGCGCTTGAGCCACCGCCACCTTGGCGTACAGCTCCAACGTCGCGTCGTTGTCCACCGTCCCGTCCGCCGCCACCACCCCGCAGTGGCCGTGGTCGGTGTACTCGTCCAGGCACAGGTCCGCCATCACCACCAGCTGGTCCCCCACCGCCGACCGCACCTCCGACAGCGCCCGCTGGGCCACGCCGTCGGGGTTCCACGCCTCCGACCCGGTCGGGTCCTTGCGCTCCGGCACCCCGAACAGCACCAGTCCCGGCACTCCGAGGGCCGCCAGCCGCTTCGCCTCGGCCACCAACGACGGCACCGTGTGCTGGTACTGGCCCGGCATCGACCCGATCGGCACCGGTTCGGTCACCCCTTCGCGGACGAACAGCGGCGCCACCACGTCGTCCACCGTCACCGTCGTCTCCGCCACCAGCCGCCGCAGCGCCGGCGTCGATCGGAGGCGGCGGGGGCGGCGTGTCGGGTACCCGGCGGTCGGCACGTCGCCAGCCTACGACCCACCGCCACGCCTACGGCCCGGGCGCGGACGCGGGTACCGGCGCGGGCGGGCCGCCGGAGCCGACCGTTCTTCAGCATCACCGGCGACCCGGCCTGCGGGACGTGAGTGACGCTGTATACATCACTTTCTATTAGCCGTATAGTTGGTAGGTGCGACGGATGCAGATCTACCTGGACGAGGACGTCGACCGGGGGCTGCGGCAGGCGGCCGCGGCCGAGGGGCGGTCGGCTGCGGCCATCATCAGGGACGCCCTCCGGAGCTACCTGGCCGGCTCCGCCGACCAGATGGCGTCGGTGACCGCCGACGATCCCATCCTGGCCATGGCCGGGCGGTTCGGCGGGATGCCGGCCGACGCGGCGGCCGACCACGACCGGTACCTGTACGGGTCCGACAGCTTCGGCCCTGGCTCCGGCCGGCCGACGCCGACCGGCGACGAGCAAGGTGCCGCCGGCGAACCGTCACCGGCGGCGGCGGGGAACGGGTGAGCACCGTCTTCGCCGACACCGGCGCCTGGATCGCCCTGCTCAGCCGCGACGACCGGCAGCATGCGGCCGCCGTCCACCGCTACCGGCAGCTCGTCGAGCACGGTGACCGGCTGCTGACCACCAACTACGTGGTGGACGAGACCGCCACCCACCTCCGTTACCGGTTGGGCCTGCCGGCCGCGCTGGACTTCCGGCGGATGCTCGACGACGCCGCGGCCACCGGACGGGTCCGTGTGGCGTGGGTGGACGAGCGGGCCGACGCGCAGGGGTGGCAGATCTTGGAGAAGTACGCCGCCGTCGGGCTGTCCCTCACCGACGCCGTCAGCGCCGCCGTCGCCCGGGCCGGGCACATCACCGAGGTGTTCGGCTGCGACCACGACTTCGAGGCCCTCGGGTTCGTCGTCCTCCCGGGGTACCGGTAGGCCGTCGCCTACGCGCGGGCCCGGTGTCACCGGGAGGCGAGGCGGGCGACGATGGCGGCAACCAGCGCCTCGCCGGACGGGGTCGGCGACTCCACCGCCACGTCCAGCCCGGCCTTCCGGGCGGCGGCGGCGGTGACCGGACCGATGCAGGCCACCACCGGCGGCACCGGCAGCGACCGCCCTCCGGCGGTGGCCAATGACAGGTACCCGGCCACGGTGGACGGCGACGTGAACGTGACCACCTGGGCGTCGGCCACCTCGTCGGCTACCAGGTCCGGCGGTGGGGACACCGGCACCGTCCGGTAGGCCACCACCTCGTTCACCGTCCACCCCTTCGCCGCCAGGCCGTCCGGCAGGCCCCGCCGGGCGACGGCCGCTCGCGGGAACAGCACCTTCCCACCGGTCCCGCCGGCCGGCGCCTCCGGGAACGCCTCCGCCAGCCCGTCGGCGGTGGCCCGTTCCGGCACCACGTCGGCCACCAACCCGAACCGGCCGAGGGCGGCGGCCGTGGCGCCGCCGACCGCGGCGATTCGCACCCCGCCGAGGTCGCGGCCGTCGTGGAGCAGCCCGACGAACCGGTCGACGGCGTTGGCGGACGTGAACGCCACCCAGTCGTACCCGCCGACCGCCGCCGCCGCCTGCCGCAGCGCCGCTCCCCCGTCGTCCGGGCCGTCGATCTCGATCACCGGCAGCCCCACCACCCGGGCCCCCCGGGCCGACAGCGCCGACACCAGCTCCCCGGCCTGGTCGCGGGGGCGGGTCACCACCACCGTCACGCCGGCCAGCGGCCATGCATCCGCGTCCGCCAGGTCCAGCGCCGCCACCGGGCCAACCACGATCACCGCCGGCGACCCCAGCGGCACCGACCCCAACCGGTCCAGGGTAGTCCGCACCGTCCGCTGCGCCGGGGTCGTCCCCCACTCCACCACCGCCACCGGGGTATCCGCCGGGCGGCCGCCCGCCATCAACCGACCGGCGATCGCCGCCCGGTTGGCCATCCCCATCAACACCACCACCGTCCCGCCGGCCGCCGCCAGCGACTCCCAATCCACCCCGCCCGGCGCCGTCAGGTCCCCCACCTGGCCCGTCACCACCGTCACCGACGTCGACAGTCCCCGGTGCGTCACCGGCAGCCCGGCGTACGCCGGCACCGCCACCGCGGAGGTCACCCCCGGCACCACCTCCCAGTCCACCCCCGCCGACTGCAGCGCCTCCGCCTCCTCGCCGCCACGGCCGAACAGGAACGGATCTCCCCCCTTCAGCCGCACCACCGTGCCCTCCGGTCCGACCCGCCGGCCGTGGGCT
>Ga0153954_1001830_pt1 | contig 10307 bp, 5 predicted proteins | sample TSFL038MetaG_FD_102277 | JGI IMG/M metagenome (GOLD analysis project Ga0153954, IMG submission 102277) | Attine ant fungus gardens microbial communities from Florida, USA - TSFL038 MetaG | ecosystem: Host-associated > Fungi > Mycelium > Unclassified | place: USA: Florida, Wekiwa Springs State... | reverse complement strand
GCGGCGACCGAACGGCATCTCGACCGCTTGCGCGAGGGCCGCCCGGAGACGATCGAAACCACCTCGCTGCATCTCGATGTGTTGCGCGACCTCAGGCGCATTCACTCGCATATCTGCTCGGTGGCCTATCCCGTGCTCGACGCCGCCGGGGAGACGGCCGCGGACCGTGTAGCAGGAGCCGCCCTCCCCGCCGCCTCTACGGCGCAGCCGCTGTCCCGTTGATTACCGATCGAGCGTCTGCGATCCGCTGGCGCGGTTCTTCCATATCAGCATGATGTTTCTGATATAGATGATGTTCGACAGCAACTGTCCGATGATAATGACCGGCTCGCGTTTGACGAGTCCATAGATCAGCGTCATCGTGCCGCCGACGATCGAGAAAAACCAGAACGCCATCGGGACCACGCTCTTGCCCGCACGTTCGCTGGCGATCCATTGCACCAGGAAGCGCGCGGCAAAGGCAAGCTGGGCCCCCAGCCCGAACGCCAGCCAGAAGTCGAATTTGGCGACGAAGATATCATAGAGATAACCGCCCAGCGCCTGGCTGTACTGGATCAACATCACTTAACCTCGGTTGCGATCGGCGTCGGCTTCTTGCGGCGGATCAGCCACCAGACCCCGCCGGTATCCATGATTCCGATCCAGAGCCGGTCGAAGAATCCATAGTTCGACACGCCGGATCGCCGCGGCCGGTCGATCACATCGACATAGGCGATCTCGTAACCTTCCCGGCGCACCAGCGCCGGCAGGAAGCGATGTAACCCGTCGAAATATGGCATCATCAGAAACACGTCGCGGCGAAACGCCTTCAGCCCGCAGCCGGTATCGCGAGTGCCGTCATGAAGGATGGCGCTGCGCACACCATTGGCGATGCGCGACTGGAACTTCTTGAAGCCGGTATCCTTGCGGCCGACGCGCTGGCCGGCGGCCAGCCCGACGCGCCCGCCGCCTTTCTCGACCGCGGCGATCAGATCCGGGAGGAACGCCGGATTGTTCTGGCCGTCGCCATCGAGGGTCGCGACAATTGCGCCGTGGGCGGCGCGCACGCCGCTACGCACCGCGGCCGACTGGCCGGACGAGGTGGCGTGACGAAGCTGACGCAGATTGGCGCGTTGCTTCATCTGTGCAGCCAGCCGATCGGCGGTTGCGTCCGTCGAGCCGTCGTTGACATAGATGATTTCATACGCCCACCGGCCGTCGAGTGCGGCCGATATCTCCTCGATCAGGGGGGCGATGTTGTCGGCCTCGTTGCGGACGGGCACAACGATGGAAACCGCCACAGCTTTGTCGGAAGCAAGCAAATCAACGCTCATGATTAGATGGCCCGCGACCGGAACCGGCGAAGCGGCCGTGCGACGCCGCTTCTTATGGGCCGGAAGCCCCCTCGGCAACCCCTTTAAGGGGCGAAAGCGGCGGGTTTCCGGGTGGTAGGATCCGGCCATCGGCGGCGATTTCGAAGACGAGTCGACGCGAGGCGAACCAGTGGCGCACGCACAACGCGCCGATACTGCCGACCAGCGCGCCGGCAACGACATCGCTTGGGTGATGTGCCAGCAGCACGAGGCGCGTGGCGGCGATCACCAGCGCGTAGACCAGCATGATGAGGCGCGTTCGTGGCCAGATCGCAGCCACCGCGATCGCCAGCGCAAAGGCAGTGCTCGCATGCGACGATGGGAGGCTGAAATAGGGCTCATGCCCGGTGAACGGCATGAAGTTGAAGGCGTCGGCCTTGCCGCCGACGAACGGCCGGCCCCGCCCCACCATCCATTTGATGGCATCGCCTGCGAGCACAGGGACTTGCACCGCGAGGAACAGGTAACCGAGCCAGGCCCCGATAGTCTGGAGCCGAGTGCGCGAGCCTTCATGCAGCAGCGGCGCGACCAAAACGATCAGGATCAGCCCGGTAAACAATAACCACAGTACGTATTCGTCCTTGCCGAAGTCTGTGAGGATACGAACCGGCCAGAGGCTCTTGGTGCCGCGCGGCGGCATCATGCCAATCTCGGCAGCATCGAAGCCAAACATCAGCGCGACGATAACGACCGCGCCGATAACAATGAGCCAGAACACCTGCCGCAGCAGCCGTTGGCCGGCCTGACGATAATGCGGATCTGACGGTGGCTGCACCAGCGCCAGAAATGACAGGCGCAGTAGCGCCACGAGCTGCCAGAAGTAGCCCGAGCCCATCTTACTCCGTGCCTTCGGAACGATAGATGGCGATCGAGACCGGCCTGCCCTGCGACAGATTATAGCCCTCGACACGGGTCGCAACGTTATAGCGCAGCCCAATGGCCTCGGCCCGCTGTGCGAAGTTGCGCTCGGATCGCTGTTCCACCAGCGCGAAGCGGCAGCTGCCCTGATTCAGGAAATCCGCGGCGCCCGAACCGTCGGTCAGCAGCGTCGAGGTGTCGGTCATGAAGACAAGGCTTGGCTCGTGGAAACCGGCGGCGGCGGCCTTCGGTCCGACACAGACCACGTTGCGCAGCGCGCGGGCAATTTGCGCGCTCGGAAACAGCGGCGTCAGCGCCGGCAGCACCACACCATAGATGGCGAACGCCAGAAACATAGCGGCGACCAGCGCGTTCAACAGCGAGCCTTCGGCGCGATTGTCATCGTAGAGCCACCATGCGAACAGGCCGAAGATCAGCGAAGCCGCGACAAAGGGCCAGGCCAGGAACACCGGCTGCCGCGTCAGCGTGATTGCGCCGATCACGGCGACGATCGAGGTGAGCGCCGGAATCGCAAACCACCACGCCGAACCGCGCATCAACCAGGAACGCGACAGCACACGCCGCTCCAGTGCGCCGGCGGTCAGGATCGCGATCGCCGGATAGAGCGGCAGCACATAGTGCGGCAGCTTGGTCAGCACCAGTTCGAACACGATCCAGGACGGAACGAGCCACGCCAGCAGGAATTGCGCACCGGGTTCGCGCCGCGCGCGCCAGACCGCCGGCGCCGCCATGGCCGCGAGCGGCGCACCCGGCCAGAACGTGATCCAGAACAGCAAAAGATAGATGCCGGGCGGCGCACCGTGGGATTCCTGCGCGGCAAGCTTGCTCAGCATGTCGCCACCGACGGAGTCGGCAAAGAAGGCGTCGCCGGCGCGCCAGAAAATCGCGATGAACCAGGGCAGCACCAGGACCAGCGTCCACATCAGGCCCCACGCCGGACGCAGCCGCCACAACCAGCCGGCATCCCGATCGAGGATCGCAAGCGCGATGATGGTAAGCCCGACGAACATCAGGATCAGCGGCCCCTTGATGAGGATGCCTCCCGCGACCGCCGTCCAGAAGATGGCAGGCCAGCTCCAGGGCGGGCGCTCAGAGTCTTCGCCGCGCTGCCAGGAGAGATAGATTCGCGCCAGCGCGCCCATCGCCGCCACCACCGTGAGCAGCAGCATCGCGTCGGTCTTGCCCATGCGCGCCTCCACGCCGAGCAGCACCGAGGTGCACATCAGGAGCGCCGCCAATACGGCGCCGCGCCGGGTCACGAAGGCGAGTGCCGTCCAGTAGGTCAAGAGTGTCGCGCCGATCGCGCCGATCAGAGAGGGAATGCGATAGAGCCAGATTCTGCGCGGCGCGTTGGGCAGGCCAAGCGCCGACGCTGCTTCGACGGCGGCCGCCTGCATCCAATAGATCCCAACCGGCTTCTTGTAGCGCACATCGCCCTGGAAACGGATGTCGACGAAATCGCGGGTCTCGACCATCTGCTTGGTCGCCTGGGCGAAGCGCGCCTCATCGCGATCGATCGGAGGGATGTTGAAGAATCCGGGCAGGAACAACAGGAAGCCGCAGAGCATAAGAAATGCAACCGCGCGCACGTGATCCGCGGTGACGAAGTCCATCATCCGCACCAGCCGACCACCTGGATTGACCAGGTTCTTCGGCTCACGCGGGGTGCCAAATCGGGGGCGGGTATAGGTCTCGACCATGGTTCCGCATACGCCGAAACCACCATGCCCACAACCGGTTAGCTGTGGGTCATTGGATTCTGATGACAACTGTGTCCGCGGCGCCCGTAGCGTCGATCACGGTCAGCCGTGCGAAGCCCGGCCCGGGTGGATCGATCAGGCGCTGACGCCGGCCGTCGATGTCGCCAACGGCCAGTCCGTTCACCATCATGGTCATCGGGAGCACCCCGCCGGCGACCTTTACCGGCATAGCGGCGGCCTCGCGGCCACCAAAACGGTCGACATCGATGCGCGAGCCATTTAGCGGGAACTGGATGTGGAGGGCCTGCTCGCCATTGGCGCGAATAAGCTCCCCGACCGGATGGAACCGGCGAAGCGGTAGCGGCAATTTGGTGTTGCTCGCGAGCAACGCGCCCTTCGGCGGTTTCGGCAAAGCGACGGGCAACTTGCCTGACCGGGCGAACGCGTCGAACAGGATCGGAGCAGCCGCACCGCGGCCGATCAACCCGGGAATCGGCGCCCCGTCCGGGCGGCCCACCCAGACACCGATGGTCATGTGGCCATCGAAGCCGACCGACCAGGCATCGCGATAGCCATAAGAGGTTCCGGTCTTGAACGCGATCCGGTTGTGCACACCGTTTTCCGGCGGTGGCGTCCCCATCAGCACATTGCTGACCTGCCATGCGGCCACCTGATCCATCAGCCGCATTGGCTCACGGTGATCCTCGTCCGGGCCGATGATCTCACGCAGCGGGCGGGTCATGCCGAGCCGCGGCAGGCCTGCGTAGAGCAACGCCAGATCCTGTAGCGTGACGCCAACACCACCGAGGCCCATGGCGAGGCCGGGTGCTTCGTCCTTCGGCAGCACGAGATTGGCGCCGGCCTGTCGCAATCGCGACGACAGCCGGCTTGAGCCGACGCGGTCGAGCAGCGCAATCGCCGGCACGTTGAGCGACAGTTGCAGGGCCTTCTTCACAGGTACGGTGCCCTGGAAGGTTTGGTCGAAATTCTCCGGAGCGTAGGAACCGAAGCGGATCGGCCGGTCCTCGATCAGGCTTTCCGGATGGACGAACCCGTCCTCGAAGGCGAGACCGTAGATGAACGGCTTCAGCGTCGATCCCGGCGAGCGTACCGCACGGGTCATGTCCACCTGCCCGGCGCGGCTGTCGTCGAAATAATCGGCGGAGCCGATACGCGCGAGTACGTCGCCACTTGCATTGTCGATGACAATGATGCCGACCGAGATGTTCGGCCCGAGTGCCAGCGCACGATCGTGCGCCAGCGGCTCCAGCACTCTCTGCAGGTTTGCATCAAGCGTCAGCTTGATAACCGGCGTCTCCTTCACGGTGGCCATCGCGGCGTCAGCCGAATGCGGCGCGAGGATCGGCATCGGCTTGCGGAAACGCGGGACCGGCACGGCCTTGGCCTGTGCGGCGTCTTCCGCAGAGACGGCGTGCTCCTCGACCATGCGATCGAGCACACGGTCGCGGCCGGCACGCGCACCTTCGGGATGGCGATCCAGCCGGCGGGTCTCCGGCGATTGCGGGAGTGCCACCAGTAATGCCGCTTCCGATAGCGAGAGCCGCTTCGGCTCCTTGCCGAAATACGCGATCGAAGCGGAGCGGATGCCTTCGAGGTTGCCGCCGTAGGGTGCCAGGGTCAAATAGAGGTCGAGGATCTGGTCCTTGCTCATCTGCCGCTCGATTTCGAGCGCGCGCATGATCTGCCGCAGCTTGGCATAGATCGAACGCTCTCGCCGCGGCTCCATCAGTCGCGCGAGTTGCATGGTGATGGTCGAACCACCGGATACGATATGACCGCGGGTGACGAGTTGAAACGCGGCACGGCCGAGCGCCAGCGGATCGACGCCGCGATGTGAACGGAAGCGCTGGTCCTCGTAGGTCAACAGCAGCTTCAGATAAGTCGGATCGACGTCTGTCTTCGCATTGACGGGCAATCGCCACCGGCCATCAGCCATGGCATAGGCGCGTAACAGTTTGCCATTGCGGTCGACGATCGTGGTGGAGACTTCCCTCGCCTGCCCCAGCGGCAACGGTCCAAGCGAGGCGGCCCAGGTGAAGAGGGCGGTAGACAGGCAAAGCACGATCACGCCCAGCGCTGCGACTACACGACCGACGCGCCTCTTTCTCCGCTCGTTATGGCCATGCTCGGCATCCACAGGCGCGGATGCCCGGGTCAAGCCCGGGCATGACGACGGAGTTTGTGACGCCGCTATGTCGCCCCTCTTTGCCTCGTCGTCACTCATTTCGCGCTGCGCACCTCGACCGTTCCAGTGCCGGTCCGACCATACCGCGACGGATTGTACATGTCCTCCACGTACGCCTGCGGCAGCACGTATTTTCCAGGCGACACCGCGCGCACGACATAGGCCACCGTGAACACCGACTTGCTGTCGGCGGCACGATCGACCGCGGCGGTGAAGCGGTCGTCGCGGAACTCGGTGTTTGCCGGTTCCTCGCCGTCCTCGATCCAGTCGAGCGTGCCGCTATCACCCGAGGAGACCAAATGCGGGTTATCGATCTCGAATCCGGCCGGCAGATAGTCCGACACCATGATGTGAGCATATTCGGGCTTCGGCTCGGTCACCTTCAGCACCACCGCGAAACGGTCGTTCTGCTTGGCCTTGCTGACGTCCGCCGGCTTGCCATCGAGAGTGAAATAGTTCCGCTCGATCTTGAAGCCATTCGACGCTGCGGGTTCCGGTACGGCCGGCGCGCCGGACACCGAGACCACTGCCTGCACCGGCGCGTCGCCGGTATTGGTGATCTTGATCGGCTTGTTCGCCATCTCGGCGGCCTTGTAGTTCCGATACAGCGCCGCCTTGATCGGCAGCCCATCGAGATCGAGCGCCATCGTCTCTTTCGCCAGCGCGCGAGCGGCGAGCACCATCCACGCATTCTCCTGCGTCGACGTATAGGGCGTGAGGCCGCGCGCCGCCTCGACCCGCAGCACCGCTTGCGTCAGCGTCGCTCTCGGAGCGTTGCCTTCGCTCGCGAGCGACACCAGCGCGGCGGCATCGCGCAGCGCCGAGCCGTAGTCGGGTCGGCCGAACTCTAACACCGGCTTTGGCGCAAGGCTGTCGAGCGCCGCGCTATAGACCCGTTCGGCGCGGTTGCGGTCGCCGACCAGGGCGAGCGCCGCGGCCAATTGCGACTTGGCGATCGGTGTCGCCAGATCCTTCAGCTTGGTGTCGGCGAGATAGCGCAGATCGCCGATCGGCGCGGCGCCGTTACGTGCGAGCACGTAGAGACCATAGGCGAGATTGCGGCCGCCGTCCTTCTCCGGCTCGTTGGCATTGACCACAGAATTGCGGATGCGCTCCAGCGACGCCTTGAACAGGACGTCCGGCACCGCAAAGCCTTTCTCGCGCGCTCGGGTCAGAAAGTCCGTAACGTAGGCATCCAACCAGGCGTCGTCGCCGCCTGCAGACCACAGGCCGAATGAGCCGTTGGAGCCCTGGCGGGCCAGGAGCTTCTCGATCGAATCCTTGATGCGCTGGTCGACGTCATTGTCCATCGCGAGATGCGCACCGGCCGCGAGTTCGTTGACATACAGCAGCGGCATGGCGCGGCTCGTGATCTGTTCCGAGCAGCCATTCGGATAGCGGTCCAGCGCCTGCAGGATGCTCGCGGCATCGAGAGCGCTCGTGAGGCCCGCCGACAGCGAGACGCTGCCGGTGCCCGGGACCAGTTCGGAGAACATATCCGAGGTCAGCGTCAGGCTCTCGCCTTTCGCCAGCGTCCGGATCGAGCGCCGCGCCAGGATCTGCGTCGCCGGCTTGACTTCGAGCGTGTAGTGCCGCGCCAGAGCCAGCCCGTTCGGCCCCCTGATGTCGACATCGAGCGCAGCGGTGCCGGCGCCGCCGGCATCAAGCCCGAGCGCCATCGAGGCGCGCTGCTTGGCGGCGAGTTTTGCCGTGGTGGTCGGATTGCCCGATACTTTTACCGGTCCTGATGCGCTGACGCTGATCGCGTAGTCGCCGGGCGCGCCCTCGACGTTATCGAGGTCGAAGCTCATCGTGCCGTGATCGCCGTTGAGCAGGAAGCGCGGCAGCGTCGCCGTCAGCACAACCGGATCGCGGATTGTGACGTCGGTGTTGGCGCGGCCGACCTTGGTTGCGCTCCAGGCCACCGCCATCACCCGCGCGGTGCCGGCGAACTCGCCGATGTCGAAACTGACCTCCGCCGAGCCGTCGGCCGCGACCGTCACGATCCCGGAATAAAGCGCGAGCGGTTTTTGTGTCGGCGGCGAGCCCTGCAGCTCGGCGGCACCGGCATCGCCGCCAGACTTGATCTGGCCGCGCGTGCCCTGCATGCCGTCGATCAACTGCCCGTAGAGGTCACGGATTTCGGCGGTGAGCTGGCGCTGGCCGAGATAATAATCATCCGGCGCCGGCGGCTTGTAGTTGGTCAGGTTCAGAATGCCGACATCGACCGCAGCGACGACGATCTTGGCATCCTCACCGGGATTGAGGCCACCAACCTTCACCGGAATCTTCAACGTCGAATTCGGCCGCACCAGCGCCGGCGGCGACAGGCCCACGGCAAGCGTCCGCGCGTTCTTGTCGATACCGAACCATTCCAGACCGATGGCGCGGCCGGGCATGCGCTGAGCGGCTGTATCGAGCGGCCGCCGCAAGGTCGTCATCACATAGGCGCCCGTGCCCCAATCCCTGCCGACGGGAATTTTGACCTGCGCGGTGCCTTCCTTGACGTCGATCGTCTGCGTCGTCAGCAGGCGGTCGCCGAGCACGTTGACCGTGAGCTTGCCGGCCGTGCGGGCATTCACCGACACGATCATCGTGTCGCCCGACGCGTATTGCGGCTTGTCGATCGATGTCTCCAAGAGGTCCGGCGTATCGGCGCTGCCGTCCGAGTACCAGCCGACGTCGAATTGCACCGAGGTGATCGGTCCGTCCGGTCCGTTCGACTTGACGTCGAGCCTGTAGCGGCCAGGCTCCGGCGCCAGGGAAATATGGCTGGGCTTGGCAGCCGCAATCGTCAGGTCACCATCGGCGACGCGTTTGGTTGTCTTGACCGGCTCATATTCCCAATAGGAATTCTGCCGGTACCATTGATAGTGCGACTCCAGCTTCAGGAACTCGTAGCGCAGGCCGTCACGCGGCAAGGTCTTGCCGTCAGGAGAGACGAACACAACGTCGAATTCGGCCTTGTCGCCCTCCGCAACGTTCTTATCGCCGAACAACGGCTTGACGCCGATCAGCGCCGCTTGCGGCGCCACCGGCAGCACCAGCTTGCGCTCGACGGCGCGGCCACCGGCTTCCGCCATGCGAATGAAGATCTGCGCTTCCTGCGGCCGGGTCGAAGCCGGCGGCTTGGCGAGGCTGACGGGGAACGTCGCAACGCCATTGGCGTCGGACTGCGGCAGGCTGTCGATCGGCGTGCGTTCGTTGCTTGTGGTCTGCTCGTCCGCCACGCCGAACTGATAGCCGGGGAAACCCGGCCGCTCGGCGGCTGGCGCCACCAGCATGTCGCCTTCGAGCTGCAGGTCAGAGGCCGGTGCGCCATAGAGGAAATGGCCATCGACCTTAAGCTCCACTGGAGCATCAGCTTTCATGACCTTGTCCTTGGAACTCAGGTCGAATTCCAGCCGCTCCGGCACATAGTCCTCGACCATGAAGGTGGTCTCGCCAACCGAATTGCCCTTCGGATCGGTGAAGGCGCGCACCCGCCAGGTCCCCGACGGCACCGCCGAGTTGAGTGCCACGGCGAGCGACCGGCCGCCCGCGCCCTGGTCGGGCAGCACCGCACGACGGAACTCGACGCCGTCGGGACGCTCGACCACCAGCGTCAATGGGCTTGCGGTCAGCGCATTGCCCTGCCCGTCGCGAAGCAGCGCCGTCAGATAGACGGTCTCGTTGGAACGATAGACGCCACGCTCGGCATAGACGAAGGCATCGGCGCCAGCGGGCGCCGAGCGGCCCGAGACGCCGCGATCGGAAAGGTCGAACGCGTTCGATTTCAGGCTGAGGAATGCATAGTCGGTCTTCTCGCCCGAAACTGTCACCATCGCCGGCGACAGCCCGCCCTCACCGCGCGCGAGTCCCGCTTCGAACAGCACGTGTCCGGCTTCATCGGTCTTGCGGGTGGCGAGGATCTCGTTGTTGCGCGCGATCAGCCGCACCTCGGCGCGGGCGACCGCGTCCGTCGAGGCCAGCGAGTTGACGAAGACATGGATGCCATCATTGCCGGAGAACGCAGTGACGCCGAGGTCGGAGACAATGAACCATTGCGTCGAAAGCTGGCTGTCATCATCGTCATTGCCGGGCAGCTTCGGCGCCGCCGTCATGACATAGACGCCCGGCTGCAGTTCGCCGACCGCCTGATCGACCGGAAATGCCGTGGTGACGTCCTGG
>Ga0153954_1001829_pt1 | contig 10310 bp, 11 predicted proteins | sample TSFL038MetaG_FD_102277 | JGI IMG/M metagenome (GOLD analysis project Ga0153954, IMG submission 102277) | Attine ant fungus gardens microbial communities from Florida, USA - TSFL038 MetaG | ecosystem: Host-associated > Fungi > Mycelium > Unclassified | place: USA: Florida, Wekiwa Springs State... | reverse complement strand
CGCTCCGCCCGATTTCGGGGCTATACTAGTTCCTGCCGATTTGCGATGTTCGGTCGAATTTCGTCGCAATTAGGCCAGCCATGCCAGCGATCAGGAAACGCAGCCGCAGGCTCGGAACCGTCCACTATCACGGCGAGTTCGACCGCGCGCCGCGCCCGGTCGCCGCGAAGGCGTCTTCCTACGCGGACGGGGACTCGACACAAGTGCACCGGCACGGACGCGGCCAGCTCCTGCACGCGGTCCGCGGCATCATGCGCATCGAGACCACATATGCCGCCTGGCTGGTGCCGCCGGCGCGCGCGCTCTGGATGCCGCCGCGCGAGGTGCACAAAGTGACCATGCGTGGGCACGTGGAGATGCGCACGCTGTTCATCGATGCGGCTGCCGCCACCGCCCTGCCCGTCCGCCCGACGCTGGTGGAGGTGGGCGGTCTGTTGCGCGAGCTCATCCTGGCGGCACTCGAGGAGCCGGTGCGTTACGATGAGAACGCGCGCGGTGGCCTGGTCGCCAGGCTGATCCTCACCGAGCTCGCGCGCATGCGCGAGCGTCCCCTCGACGTGCCGATGCCGCACGATGCGCGTGCGCTGCGCGTGGCGCAGGCGCTGCTCGAGGAGCCCGCGATCGCGCTCGACCTCGACAGCTGGGCCGAGCGTGCGGGCGCAAGCCGGCGCACGCTCGCGCGCGTGTTCCGCGCCGAGACCGGCTTGAGCTTCGCGGAATGGCGGGCGCGGCTGCGCGCTATCGACGGGCTGGCGCGGCTTTCGGCCGGGACCCCGGTCGCGGCCAGCGCGGCCGCGGTGGGCTACGGGAGTCCGAGCGCGTTCTCCGCGATGGTGCGCCGCCTGCTCGGCGAGCCGCCGCGGCGCCTTGCCCGCGCCGCGTGAGCGAAAGGACTAAACTCTCCCGAGCTGTCCGGGCACCGGGTGCCCGAGCCTCTCCTCGAGCCAGGCTTCCAGCGCGCCGACGGCGCCCCCGTCGATGCCGTGCGCGACGCCGAGCCCTCCGAGCATGAACAGCAGGTCCTCGGTCGCGATGTTGCCGGTCGCGCGCGGCGCAAACGGACAACCGCCGATGCCGCCGGCGCTGGCATCGAGGATCGTTACCCCGGCAAGCAGCGCCGCATAGGCGTTCGCGTAGCCGGTGTTGCGGGTATTGTGGAAATGGGCGCGCATCGGCAGGTCGCCCGCGACCGGGCGCAGCGCACCGAAGAGATCAAGCACCTGGCTCGGCACCGCGATGCCGATGGTGTCGGCGAGCGCGATCTCGTCGGGCATGGACCGCATGGCCTCGCGGATGATGGCGATCACGGTGTCCCGCGCCACTGCGCCCTCGAACGGGCAGCCGAACGCCACCGCCATCGTGATGGATGCGGTCCGTCCCGCCTCCCGCGCCATGGCGGCGACGCGATGCCAGTCCGCGACGGTGTCCGCAATCGAGCGCCCCTGATTGCGCCGGCTGAAGGTCTCGGTCGCGACGATCACGTAGCCCAGATCGTCACAACCGGCCGCGATCGCCCGCTCGGCGCCGCGCGGATTGAGCACCAGCCCGGTATACGCCACGCCCCGGTCGCGCGGCACCGCGGCCATCACGGCTTCCGCGTCGGCCATCTGCGGAACGCGGGTCGGGCTGACGAAGCTCGTCGCCTCGATCCGGCGCAGGCCTGCGGCGATCAGTGCCTCGATCAGCCGCAGCTTGTCCTGCGTCGAGACCAGGACGCCCTCGTTCTGCAAACCATCGCGCGGCGCGACCTCGTGGATCGTCACCTGCTGCGGCAACGGCGGCACATTGGTCGGAATGGCGCTCATGCCGTCGCCGCCGCGCCGCACAGACCGACCACGCCGCGCTCCCGCAGTCCCGCGATCGTCCCCTGATCGAGCCCCAGCCGGCCGCGCAGCAGCTCGTCATTGTGCTGGCCGAGCTCGGGCCCGACAGCGGCGATGGCTCCGGGCGTGTCCGACAACTTTGGTACCACATTCTGCATTTTCAGCGTCCCGAACTGCGGATGCATGACGTCGACGATGGCATTGCGGGCCTTGAAGTGCACGTCCGCGAGCATTTCGCTCGCCCGATAGATATCACCGCGGGGCACGCCGTTCGCATCGAGGATGCGGCCGAGCTCCTCGCGATCGAGCGCGCCCGACCAATCGGCGATCAGCGCGTCCAGGATGGGCTGGTTCCTGCCCCGCGCCGCATGCGTAGCATAGGCAGGGTCATCCGCAAGCTCGGGGCGACCCATGGCGGTGGCGAGCCGCCGGAACACGCTGTCCTGGTTGGCGGCGATCACGACAAAGATGCCATCCTTGGTGGGATAGACGTTCGATGGCGCAATGTTCGGCAGGACCGCGCCGGTGCGTTCGCGCACATAGCCGGCCCGGTCGTATTCGGTGATCAGGCTTTCCATCACTGCGAGCACGGCCTCGTAGATCGCGCTGTCGACCACTTGGCCGCGCCCGGTCCGCTCGCGCGCGTGGAGCGCCATCATGCCGCCGAGACAGGCGAAGGTGGCGGCGAGCGTATCGCCGATCGAGACGCCCACACGCGAGGGCGGGGTCGCCGGATCGCCCACCACGTAGCGCAGGCCGCCCATGGCCTCGCCGATCGCGCCATACCCGGCCTTCTGCGCATAAGGTCCGCTCTGGCCATAGCCGGACACCCGGATCATGATCAGGCGCGGATTGAGCAAGGATAACGGTTCATAGCCCAAATCCCATTTCTCCATGGTGCCGGGCCGGAAGTTCTCGATCAGGATATCGGCCTCCGCCACCAGACGGCGAATGAGCTCCTGCCCTTCCCGCTGTCGTGCATCGATCTCCACGGACTTCTTGTTCCGCGCCAAGATCGGCCACCAGAGCGCAAGCCCATGCGGCTTCTCGCGCCCCCACTGACGCATGGGATCGCCGACACCGGGCGGCTCGACCTTGATCACCTCGGCGCCGAAGTCGGCCAGCAACTGGCCGCAGAACGGCCCCGCCACGAGCTGGCCCATCTCGACGACCCGGATATCGGTCAATGGTCCGCTCCGGGTCTCTTGCTGCACTGTCACGCGCTCCTCCTGATGTGAGTCCTATGACGGCTGGGACCGCCAAAGAGCGGAGTATTGGGCGGTCCCGGGTCTGCGGCGCATCACTTCGTGCTGCGCTGCGCCCGGGACACACCAAACTCCTGTCACATTATCAGGCAGCGGCTTGATCAGGCAGCGTCGCGAAGCAGCTGGTCTTCGGCGGGACGTGGGCGCATCCGGCACCGGCACATTCGTCAGCTCTGCGCGCGAGCGATCCCCCAATTGGCAAAACGTCCCCGCACGCGAGGCCACGCCTCGCGTGCAAGGACGTTCGATCGGAGACCAGTCAGTGCTCGATCACGTCAATGGGTGGAACCGAGCACGACGACGACGTCCGTCAGCTCAGGCTCATGCGGCTCCAGACGAGTCGGATTGTCGTCGCTCCAGGTGGCAAGATTGATGACCTTCGCCGCCTGAGTTGCCGGTGGCCGGCCTCCCGCCGGTCGGTCACCACCTTCGACATCGGTCGGCTCCATGATGTTTAAACCGATGCTGTCGAGGAAAAACGTGTGCTCGCCGAACAGATTGTTTAGCTGCGGGATCACCGGATGATCGTCAGGTATGGCCTCGGCCTTGAACTGACTGAGCGCTCGCTCGACCTGTGTGGAAGTCAACTTCATCGCGCACTCCTTCGATTGCCTTCGCCTGTTTGCGTGACGGGCCCCTCCCACCTCGAAGTGGTCGCTGTTGATCAACGTCCGCCGCTCGATGTCGGTTGCAGCTTGCCTGATGCAGATTTCGGCGTGATCGGTCTCGGTCATCCCGTAGCGGCTGTGACGTAGGCCATCAGTCAGCCGCGTCAAGGCAGTGTTGCGCGCAACCGAGCAATGCAACAGCGCAACGCAGGTGGCGATTTTGTGCATCCTGCCGGATCCTGGAACTCCACACCATCGCCCGCGTTCTGACCCGAAGTGCGATGGGCGCAGCAAGGGAACACAAGAAAAGGAACAACGAATAAAGCCAACGGCAATCGTCTGGCGGCGAAGCTGGCGCCGTCCTGCTGTGCGCGCCACACAACGTTTGCGTTCGGAGAGTTCCATGCACGAGAACCACGACTCCAGCACGGGCGCCGCATCCGCTGCCCCCGCAGGCCGGCGTGCGCACCTGCGAGCGATCGTGCCGGCGGTGCTCGCGGGTGGCCTGATCGGCGTGATGGCGACGCCTGCCCTTTCGCCTTCGACCGCCCCTTGGGCGCCGTCAGTTGCCGCCCAGCCGGGCTCAGGTCCGACGCCACGCTCCACGCCAGCGGGCTTTGCCGATCTCGTCGATACGGTAAAGCCGGCCGTGATCGGCGTGCAGGCGAAGATCGATGATGATGATGATGATGCAAAGGGCGCCAACGGCGCGCGGATGCCGCGGCGGGACTTGCGCCCGGACCGCCAGCTGACCGCACAAGGATCCGGCTTTTTCATCTCGGCAGACGGATATGCGGTGACCAACAACCATGTTGTCGAGGGCAATGGCGCGATCCGGATCGAGACCGACGACAAGAAGAGCTACGACGCGAAGCTGGTCGGTACGGACCCCACGACTGACTTGGCATTGCTCAAGGTCGACGGCCGTGATGATTTCCCCCATGTCGCTCTGGCCGACGCAACACCGCGGGTCGGCGACTGGATCCTCGCCATCGGCAATCCTTTCGGGCTCGGCGGCACCGTGACCGCCGGCATCGTCTCCGCGCGCGAGCGCGACATCGGCGCGGATTCCAACGACCGACTGATCCAGATTGATGCACCGATCAACAAGGGCGATTCCGGCGGGCCGACCTTCGACCTCGCCGGCCGGGTGATCGGCGTCAACACCATGATCTTCTCGCCCTCGGGCGGATCGATCGGCATCGCCTTTGCCATACCCGCCGATACGGTGCGGACCATCATCCCGCAATTGCGCAGCACCGGCACTGTGACGCGCGGCTGGCTCGGCGTGGTGGCGCAGCCGGTAACAGTCGAGATCGCCGATGGCCTGGGCCTGAAGGAGGCGCGCGGTGCCCTCGTCATCGAGCCGCAGGCGGATAGCCCGGCGGCCAAGGCCGGCGTGGCGTCCGGCGATGTCATCGCCGCCGTCAATGACGCGCCGATCGCGGACGCCCGCGATCTGTCGAAGCGGATCGCCAACGCCGCACCCGGCACCGCGGTCACGCTTCGCGTGCTGCACCAGGGCGAGCGTTCCACGGTCGAAGAGAAAAACGTGTCTGTCACGCTCGGCCGATTGCCGGCGAAGACCGACACGTCCGCACCCGGCAATCGCGCGCCGCCGCGTAACAGATTCGGCGCCGCACCAAATGCAGGCGGCGACGATGGCTCCGCTACCCAACATCCCGCCGATCTTGGTCTTCAGCTCGCGCCCGCGGGCAGCGAGCAGCGCGGCGTCGTCATTACCGGCGTCGACCCGAGCGGCCTGGCGGCGGATCGGGGGTTCGAGCCCGGTGACATCATACTGGATGTCGGCGGGAAATCGGTGGCTACGCCCGATGAAGTGAAGAATGGGCTGAGCGACGCGCGCCGCGGCGGCAGGCACACGGTGCTGCTGCGGCTCAAGTCCGGCCACGCCACGCGGTTCGTCGCTGTTCCCATGGGATGACTTTGTTGCAACAAGGAGGTGAGCCATGACCTCGCTTACGCATAAGGACGTCGTCGCGATACTGGGGCCGCTCGACGACGTGACGGTGGCGCAGATCATCGCGACCGGTGCGACCACGCAGGAGCTGGCGCAGGCGCACGCGTGGATCAACAACGACGAAGCGTTGATGAACGACGGCGCGCCCCTGCCCGGCGGGCGCGTTGCCCACCTGATTGATTTGATGGCTGAGATCGAGCAGGAGGAGGAGGAACTCGCGCGGCGGAACTGAGACGCAGCGGAACTGCTGCACACCCGCGATTTCGGGTTCCGTCGGAACATCTTCGGTGCGCACGCTTTAAGCACAGGTGCTCGGCATGTCGTGTCGGCATGTCACGGTTGCGCGAGCACCAGGAACAGCCGTTTCAAGCAGACTGTTGTCGTCCGTGCGTCCGATGCGGACGCACGGTTGCCATTTGCAGTTGGGGCGAGAAAGCACGGAGGAACCATGAAACAAGCTCATCAGATCCACGCCAGTGCCGCGCTCGTCGTCGGCAGCTTGCTGTTCGCGTCCCTTGCCCACGCGCAAGCTCCCTCCTCTCCTCAAGCTCCCTCTCCTCAAGCACAAGCGCCGCAAGCGCAGGCTCCCGGCACGCCGAACCAGTCGGCGGATATCCCGGACCAGAAGCTCAGCGCAACCGCCGCCGCGGTCGAACGCGTCGCCAATCTCAGGCAGGATTATCAGAGCCGCCTCCAGAGCGCGGCGCCAGGCGATCGCGAACGCATCGCCGACGAGGCCAACACGGCGATGGCCAAGGCGGTCACTGACCAGGGCCTTTCGGTCGAGGAATACACCGCGATCCTGCAACTGGCACAGGCCGATCCCACTGTGCGCGATAAAATTCGCCAACGCCTCCCGGGCGCAAAGTAGCGCGCGCAGCTCTAATCCAACGTGCGGCGGAAGCGGCTGATCGCGATCGTCATCGCGATCAGCATCAGGCCCGCGAGCGCGAGCGCGTCGAAATGCAGGTCGGCGAGGCTCGCGCCCTTGAGCATGATCGCGCGCACGATGCGCAGATAGTGCGTCAGCGGCAGGAACTCGCCGATCCATTGCGCCCAGCCCGGCATGCCCGCGAACGGGAACATGAAGCCTGACAACAGGATGTTGGGCAGGAAGAACATCATCGACATCTGCATCGCCTGCAGCTGGTTCTGCGCGATGGTCGAGAAGGTGTAGCCGACCGAGAGGTTGGTGGTGATGAACAGCGTGCTCAGCAGCGCCAGTATCGTGAGGCTGCCGAGCAGCGGCACGCCGAACAGGCCGATGCCCATGCCGATGATCAGTGCCGCCTGCACGAAGCCCACGATGATATAAGGGATGATCTTGCCGAGCATGATCTCGACCGGCGTGATCGGCATTGCCAGCAGGCTCTCCATCGTTCCGCGTTCGATCTCGCGCGTCACCGACAGCGCGGTGAAGATCAGCATCGTCATGGTGAGGATGGTGCCGACCAGGCCCGGCACGATGTTGAACGAGGTGTTGGCGGCCGGGTTGTAGCGGGCATGTATGCGGATATCGAACGGCGGCGCCGCGCTGTCGGGGATGGCGCGGTCGTGCGCCAGCGCGGTCTGCACCAGCGTGCCGAGCGCGCCCATTGCCGAGCCCGACGCGACCGGATCGGTGGCATCGGCGGCGACCAGCAGCGCCGGCCGGTCGCCACGGCGCAGCGCCCGCTCGAAGTTCGCCGGGATCTCGACCGCGAACAGGACGGTGCCGGAGGCGAGTAGCCGGTCGAACTCGGTCTCGTCTCGGACCACGTGGGTCACGTCGAAATATTTGGTGTTCTCGAGCGCCTTGAGGATCGAGCGGCCGACGTCGCTCTGCTCCTGCAGGAGGACGGCGGTCGGCAGATGGCGCGGATTGGTGTTGATCGCGTAGCCGAACAAGAGGAGCTGCACCAGCGGGATCATGATGATCATCGCAAAGGAGACGCGGTCGCGCTTGAGCTGGATGAACTCCTTGATCAGCATCGCCCAGGTCCGCCGCCAGAAACCCAGCCGAGCGTCCGCGGGGACGCGCGAAGAGCGTGCCGGATTCGCTGCGGCGGGCATGGTCATGGGACGTCACCGGTCATTGGAAATTGTCCTTGGCCTTGCTCATCAGGTCGATGAAGACATCCTCGAGCGACGGCTCCGAGCGGGTCCAGGCAAGGCTCTCGCGCGCGCGGTAAGGGGCGATGGCGGCCTCGAGCGCAGCTTCGTCGCGGCCGGAGACATGCAGGCTCGCGCCGAAGGGCGCGACCATGTCGATGCCCGGCCGGGCTGCGAGCTCGCCCGCCAGCGCGGCGAGGCCCTCGCCGTTCGCCGCGCTCACCGTGTAGGTGACGAGATGAGCCGAGGCGATCACCTCCGCCACCGTGCCGTGCGCGAGCAGCACGCCATAGGCGATATACGCGATCTCGTGGCAGCGCTCGGCCTCGTCCATGTAGTGGGTCGACACCAGCACCGTGAGGCCTTCGGCGGCAAGCGCATGGATTTCGTTCCAGAACTCGCGCCGCGCCTTGGGGTCGACGCCCGCGGTCGGCTCGTCGAGCAGGAGCAACTGCGGGTTCGGCAGCGTGCAGGCGCCGAGCGCGAGGCGCTGTTTCCAGCCGCCTGAGAGCTCCCCGGCAAGTTGCTCCTCGCGGCCGGCAAGCCCGATGCGCTCCACCATCGCGCGCGCGGCGCCTCGGGGATCCGGAATCCCGTAGAGGCGGGCGACGAATTCCAGGTTCTCGCGCACCGAGAGGTCCTGATAGAGGCTGAACCGCTGCGTCATGTAGCCGACGCGGCGCTTGATCGCATCGGCCTGGGTGCGGATGTCGAAGCCGAGGCAGGTGCCGCGCCCCTCGTCGGGCGTGAGCAGCCCGCACAGCATGCGGATGGTGGTGGTCTTGCCCGAGCCGTTGGGGCCGAGAAAGCCGTAGATCTCGCCACGCTTCACCCGCATCGAAAGGTCGCGCACGACCTTGCGGCCGTCGAACGACTTGGTCAGTCCTTCGACCTCGATCGCGATCGGGGGGCTCGCAGGCGCGTCGGCATGCGTATCGAGCGCGGTCATCGCGATGCCCCCGTCGATGTCACCGGCGGCGTGCCGGCGAGCGTTTCCGACTCCGGCTGCAGCGCGACCGTCACGGGCTGGCCGACCCGCAGGCGTTCGGGCGTCGTGGTGCGCGCCTCGATCAGGAACACGAGCTTCGAGCGCTCCTCGGTGCTGTAGATCACCGGCGGGGTGAACTCAGAGGCACGGGCAATGAAGCTGATCTTGGCGGTGATGCCGCTCTCGCAGCCGTCGCAGCTCACATTGACGGTGTCGCCGATCTTGAGCTTGGGCAGCATCGCCTCGTTGACGAAGAAGCGAAGCTTCAAGTTGCCAGGCGGCAGGATCGCGACGATGGGCTTGCCGGCCGGCACCAGCTCGCCGCCGCGGTAGTAGACCTGCTCGACGGTGCCGGCGACCGGGCTGAACACCTTGCGGCGCGCCAGCCTTGTGCGCGCGGTGTTGATGCGCGCCTGCGCCGTGCGCAGCGCCTCTTCGGCGTCATCCATGGCCTTCTGGGTCCCGGCCTGGGTTTTCAGCAGGGCCTTGGCGCGATCGTAGGCCACCTGCGCGTTCTTCACCGAAGCCTCCTGCATGGCGACATCGGCGAGCTGCAGATCGGGATCGATGCTGAACAGCGGATCCTGCAAGGCCACCCGGTCGCCTTCGCGCACGTTGAGCGTCTCGATGCGGCCGGCCTCGTCGGGGCCGACGAAGATCAGCTCGGCCTCGACCCAGCCTTGAAAGCTCGGATCCCTGGCCTGCTCGCAGCCCGCAAAGCCCAGGCCCGCGATCAAGACGAGTGCGAAGGCGGCGGCGCGCCTCATGTCGCCCTCCTCGGCCCGCTTCCCGGCGCGCCTTTCTCGCCGAACAGCACATCGATGTGCGCGCGCATCAGCTCACGCACGTCGAGCGGCTCGAACCGCTCGAACAAACCGCTCCAGATGATTGCCATGAGCGCGGGCGCGACCAGCAATTGCGGAAAGCGCGCGAGCGCATCGCTCCTCAACTCGCCCTGCTCGACCGCCAGCACCAGCCGCGCGCGCAACACCGGCATGACGTGCGAGATCACCTCGCGGTGGTAGAACTCGGCAAGTTTGGGGAAGCGCGGCCCCTCGGCCAGGATCAGCCGCAGCACGTCCTCGCGCGGTGTCCCGAAGATCTTGGAGACGAACGTCTCGACGATCATCTCCACCACGGCCCGGATCGGCAGCGCAGCGAGCGGGGCGCTCTCGATGGCGCCCACGATCGGGCTCACCATCGTGCGCACGAGCTCCTGGAACAGGCTCTCCTTGTCGGCGAAGTAGAGGTAGATCGTGCCCTTGGCGACGCCCGCGCGCGCCGCCACGTCGTCGAGCCGGGCAGCCGCAAATCCATTCGCGGAAAATTCTTCGAGCGCGGCGGCCAGGATCGCCTCGCGCCGGGCGTTGCGGCGGTCGCGTGCATCGGGCGCCCTCACATCCGCGGCGCTTTTCCCCGCCCGCAGAGCAGCGCCCCTGCTACGCCCATTGCTGTTGTCGTTGCTACGGACCATGTAGCCCTCGATTAGGGCCTATATTATGACTGACTGGTCAGTCATAATATAGGCCCGAGAGCGGCCCTGCGCAAGCCCTT
>Ga0153954_1001828_pt1 | contig 10319 bp, 10 predicted proteins | sample TSFL038MetaG_FD_102277 | JGI IMG/M metagenome (GOLD analysis project Ga0153954, IMG submission 102277) | Attine ant fungus gardens microbial communities from Florida, USA - TSFL038 MetaG | ecosystem: Host-associated > Fungi > Mycelium > Unclassified | place: USA: Florida, Wekiwa Springs State... | reverse complement strand
GCCCAAATCGATCTCGACAACACCGTGGTCCATGCGCCCGTCGACGGCGTGATCGGCAACCGCCAGGTCCGCCTCGGCCGGCTAGTCACGCCCGGCGCCTCTCTTCTTGATATCGTTCCGGTGAACGACGTCTGGGTGGTGGCGAATTTCAAGGAAACCCAGATCGAACATATCCAGCCCGGTCAGCACGTGCGCATCGCGATCGATGGCTATCCGAATCAAACGTTTGCTGGTGTTGTGGACAGCTTCGCGCCCGGGAGCGGATCTGCCTTCAGCCTTCTTCCCACAGATAATGCGACCGGCAACTTCATTCGCGTCGTTCAACGCGTGCCGATCAAGATCCGGTTTGTAGGCAGTCCGCTGGCGGGCCGCCTCGTACCTGGTCTGTCCGCACGGGTTGAAGTCGATCTGAGAGACCGCTCATGACAACGGTCATCACCGCTAGACCGAACTGCGACAGATCCTCGGCAGGAGCCATTTTTGTCACGGGTATTGTGATTGCCACGTTGACAGAAGCGATCGCCAGCACGGTCCTGTCGATGGGCCGCAACGACATCATCGGCGACGTCTATGCGACGCCTGACGAATTCGCCTGGCTCGACATCGGATACACTGTTCCGAAGCTGATCGGATTCATGATCGCCCCTTGGCTCATGACCCGTTTCAATCACCGCAATCTGATCATTGGCCCAACGCTCGTCATGGCTGCGGCATGTGGCATCGCCGCCATCACAGCTCGTTTGGACCTGCTGGTCGCACTCCGGACGATACAGGGCGTCTCCGGCGGCACTTTGCTTGTCGCGGGCCAGGCGACCATTTTTCTTAGCTATCCGCGCCCCCACCAACCGATCCTTCAAGCCCTGTTTGCGATGGGATCGGTCGTCGCGCCCGTGACCATCGCTCCTGCTCTGCAGGGATGGCTGATCGACACGCAGGACTGGACGTGGATTTTCTTCAGCGTTGTTCCGGTCGCCTTAGCGGCAGCGGGGTTACTGTTGATCGCTGATGGCCCGAGGTCCTTCTCGACCGAGCACCGTCCGCTTGATCCGGTTGGCGTCTCGCTGATCTCCGTCATGTTCTTTTCCTTCACCTATGTCCTCAGTGAGGGCAACCGATGGCGCTGGTTCGAGGAACCTCACGTTCTGTGGCTCACGGTGCTCGGCACCGCAGCCCTGCTCGCACTCTTCGGCCAACAAGTGCTGGCCAAAGGCCGAGGCCTTCTCGACTTGACCTTGTTCAAGTCGGGAGACTTTACCTTTGCCTTCATTGTCAGCTTTGTTGCCGGCGCCGCGTTGCTCGGCAGCGCCTATCTGGTCCCGTCGTTTGCGGTGTCCGTTCTTGCGTTCAAGCCTACTGACGCCGGGCTGCTTCTATTGCCGAGCGGAGCGGTTTTTATCTGCACGCTTCTCGTCGCCGCCTACCTCATCCAGGTACGCCACGTTCCTCCTGTCGCCACAGTCCCCTTCGGTATCCTCTTTTTTATGGTCGCGATGTGGATCTTGTCAGGCTCGACCAGCGAAAGCGGAGCGCCCGACATGATGACTGCCATCCTGCTGCGCGGCTTCGGCCTTGGCTTTCTGTTTCTGTCGATCAACTTGATCGCTTTCGGCGACCTGAACAAACGCAGCCTCGCGTATGGCATAGGGCTTTTCAATGCAGGCCGTCAGCTTGGCGGCCTCCTCGGGATCGCCGGACTTCAAACCCTGATAGACCACAACGTCACCAACAATCTCGCGGTGCTCGGCGCCAGCGTCCGCGGGGGTGTTCCCGCGGTCGACGATCGCCTGACGGCGATGACAGCCATGCTCGCGGCAAAGGGAATGGACGCGGCGGCCGCCGGCCGCGGGGCCACGAGCCTCCTCGGCAAGGCTGTTAACGGTCAGTGCACTGTGATCGCCTTCGACACGGCGTTCAATGCAGTCGCGCTGCTCTTTTTGATCGCGGCGCCGGTATTGGTCACGATCAAGATCGGACTCTCCCTCCACGCGAACGCCCATGCGGCGCGATCGATTTCGGAATCCTCGAGGCTGCCCCAATGACGCGAGGTGATGCGACTCGGCGCCTGCCCCCTCAGCGCGTGGGTCAGAAACCACGACCAGCCCCTCCCTCGGGGCTGGCCGTCATTATTTTGAGTGAAAGTGAAGAGCCTGTGGAGCGGTGCGATTCAACGTCGGCAGTACGCTTTCATCACGTCAGGACAATGCCGCCGTGTACCTAATAGGTTTGAATTGCTGGCCGGAGGACGATTTTCTCGTCAAGTGGTCGATGAGACAGTGGATCAGGACACCCCAATGATTTCTCAGTTTTTCGAGGTCGAAACAAAGGAAGGGCTTAGAGGTCGATGTCTTACCAAATCTGGCAAGACGAAGGATCCATGACTGCGTGGCGAGCATACGGAAGCCACCATGCGATTCAAAAAGCCGGTCGGGAAGTAATCTTTTCTGATTACCGTATCCGGATAGCTCAGGTGATCCACGAGGCGAGGCCTGAAGGGCTGATCTGGAAGCCAGAGCGGAAGACCCCGTATAACGACCCCAAGCGACGTCCTCCAACTTACGTTTTGGCCTCGGAATCGATGAACGCCGCGCTGCCGGTAGCGACGAGCTGGAGGCGAGCTTCTTTTAAGAGTATGTACCGGGATGGCCAATACGCACATCTCATTGACTTGCCGGATATTGAGTCAGGCTTAGAGTTCGGAGCAAAACTTTTTGCGGATCCAACTACCGAGTACTTCCGGATATTTGAAGTCATGCGCGACTACGGAATGTACGATCGGCGAGAGGCGCCACAATATTATCCGCCGATAGAACGCTCGTAAATGTCTTAGGGATTCATGGACGCCTTTTTGGCATTGGCACGAAGCCCTCCGCATCAGGATTGAACCGAAATTGGTCAGTTTACCAATCACTCTCAAATTATCAGACGACGTACACAACAGAGGGGTGAATTCTCCAACCCACAGCCGAACGCGACACGAGTGGCTGGGACCGGATCCACCGACTACTATTTGGCCGAAGAGCTGTGGCCTCTACGACGAAGTTCGAGGATTTTGAGATTGCGGTCGCGCATGCGCCTGGCCAATATTCAACAAGTAGGTGGCTCACGGAGCGGCATCGAGTTCGAAGACGTCATCGACAGCCACATTGAATACGCAAGGCTGGATGTTGACGATAGATCCGTACCACTTGAATACACCGAGAGCCGAACGGCGCTGCTCACGGTACTTCCAGTCGGTTTCTGCCCCGCACGCTCAACCAACGCGCACATTCCACCCGAACGGGTGATCGCGCGTCACCTCGATGCCCCGGAAAAGCTGCGGCCATGATCAGACCTCCGGTTTAGATGACGCTCCTCTGCGCCTCAATCATGGGATCTGTTTGATCGGCTCCGCAAGCCCAGCGAGCGCTACCATTAATCGTATCAAATCGCGGAAAATCGTAGCTTGGCGTATAAAATCGTAGCCCGTGGTAGCGGGGGGCGATTCATCTGATTCCCCCCTCCCCCTCCCGCTTGTTTACACCATCATACGGCAACGAAGAGCCGCCTAGCGTCCGGCGCTCGCTCTCTACGCGCTGCTGGTACGCTCGGTGCGGCGCATCCCGACCGCGCGGAGGCTTTTCGAACCCGCATCGAACGCATTCTTGATGAGCTCATAGAACGCGATGATGCCCGAACTGACCAGTTCGGATCCCAGCTCCAGAACAGCGCGGGCGTTGACGCGAAAGCTCAAAAAATTCCCCCTAAACCGAAGCCAGATCGTTTCTCAGTCGATCCTGCTCATCCCAAAACGCGTCGATAGCGAAGCACTATATCGGTCCGGGAAGTAATACTGAAGCCAAGCGGCCAGAATTTCCCGCATCTCCTCCGTGGCATACGGGGCGGCGCCGCCGGCGGCAGCTATCAACTCGACGGCCTTTCCCGCATCCAGCCCGGTCTCGGCCTCGCGCTCGATGAGCCGGACCAAGGGCATTTGGTTGAGAGCGCCAGACATGACGCGATAGAACTGGATCTCGCTCAGCCCTTCGCCGACCTCAGGGCATGAGATATCTGCGCGGGCCGCCTCGAACGCGGATTCCACCATTCTGCGGCGCGCTTTCACCGGATCGGAATATACGTCCCAGAGCTTCTCGGGCGACCGGACAGGTTGGCAACCACGACGCCGACAGGCCGCCGATCTCGGCTGCCAAAGGTCGCGGATCGAAGCCCGCTCCTTGGCGACATCCTCCTCGTACTTCTTCTCCTTTACGAGGTCTTCGATCAGTTGATCCTGCGCTGCGTCGTTGAACACTTCCGCATCGCTGGGTGCCGTATGACCGGCATCAGCGCGTTCTTTGAACTTGGTGGACGCCCGGTCCTCGACGTTGGTGTCGTCGTGCCGCTTTCCCGGCCCGCGGCGTCCCTTGCCTTGATCGGCGATCGCGTTGCGCGGGTCGAAAGCGTCTTCTCGATGTACCGCACGATTTCGATCAGCGGTACGCGGTGGTCGCCCTCCTCGGTGAGCCGCCGCTTGAAGTCGACATAGGATTCGTTCGGCTCAGCCTCCGTCTGCTATTCGAAGTTGACCATATGCGAGAAGGTGGCCGCGGCCTGTTTGTTGTTGGTGACGCCGGAGATCTCGTCGAGTTCGGGCCGGAAACTCGACTTCCAGCCCCCACCAAGGTTCTCTCGGATCGTAGCCGTTGGTCCAGGGATCGAGGTCGAGCTCTCGGCCGGCGCGCACGATTGAGACGCCAATGTTCTTGGCTGCGTGCTTGCCGTAACCCTTAGCTCCTCGATCGGTGCCGTCGGCGGGTAGCGTCGAACGCTAGCCAATTAGGGTCGCGGCCATCACACCGCGACGTCGTAAGATCGAACTGCTCGACCGCATCGAAGAGCCGCCGGACCGTCTGAGGTAAGGCGGCTTAACTGGCCTGTTTCGCCGCGGCTACGAGCTTTAAGCTTCCGAAATGCGGCCGAAGTATCTTCCAGAATTCGCTTGGCCGTATCGGGGAATTCGAGTCCGGCGACGGTGGGATGTGTGCCGCCATTGCTGCGCAGGAACTGCTCTGCTCCGAGCCGGTCCTCAATGAACCAGAGGCGATGGCTGAGCGTGGACTGTCGGACATTAAGGGCCTGCGCCGCCTGCCGCAGGCTCCGGTGCTGTGAAGTAACGACCGCCCATCTCAGGTCCCGCAGCTCCACATTCACCGGACACCTACTTTGCCCCTGGCATTTGCGGCGCATCATCAGATGTGCGCCTAGCCAGCGATCGGCCGGTTCAGTCGTGCAAAGCCCTCCTGCCTCCGGTAGGGAAAATAGGGATAAGGGGCGGTAACGGCGCTAGTCGCGTCCAGCTTTGCAATTTGTTCCGCGGTCAGATTCCAGCCCACCGCATCCAAGTTTTGCCGAAGCTGCTCCTCGTTGCGCGCGCCGATGATGATCGACGAGACGGTCGGACGTTGCAGAAGCCAGTTGAGTGCGACCTGCGGCACCGTCTTCCCCGTTTCGTTGGCCACCTCGTCCAGAGCATCGACGACGTGGAAAAGATACTCGTCATCGACAGGCGGCCCGAAGTCCGCCGTCTCGTGGAGCCGGCTTCCTTCCGGCAGTGGTGCGCCACGGCGAATCTTTCCCGTGAGGCGCCCCCATCCCAACGGGCTCCAGACGAGGGCGCCAAGCCCCTGGTCGATGCCCAGCGGCATCAGATCCCACTCATAGTCGCGGCCGACGAGCGAGTAATAGACCTGATTGGCGACATAGCGCGGCCAGCCATATCTGTCCGCGACGGCCAGCGACTTCATGATCTGCCAGCCGCTGAAATTGGAAACGCCGACATAGCGCAGCTTGCCAGCGCGGACGATAGCATCGAGGGTCGAGAGCACTTCCTCGACGGGTGTGCCCGCATCGAATGCGTGGAGCTGGAGCAAGTCGATATAGTCCGTGCCGAGCCGGCGCAGCGCGTCGTCGACGGCACGGATCAAGCGAAACCGCGAGGAGCCGGCGTCATTGGGGGCGTCGCCCATCGGTAGGGTGGTTTTGGTGGAGATCAGCACATCATTGCGGCGCCCCTTGAGCGCCTCGCCGAGAATTTGCTCCGACGCGCCGTCGGAATAGACGTCCGCCGTGTCGAACAGATTGACGCCGGCGGCCAGGCAAATGTCGATCAGGCGGCGTGCTCCGGTGACGTCCGTGTTGCCCCAGGCGCCAAAGAGAGGGCCTCTGCCGCCGAAGGTTCCAGCTCCAAAACTGAGAACGGGAACCTTGAGACCGGATTTTCCGAGGGGTCTATAGTCCATCGTGTCTTCCTTTCCGATGACTCATGGTTGGCCGATGAGCAAGGCATCCAGATCGACGCCTTCCGCCATCGCCTGATTTCCTTGTTCGCCGGGATGAAGATGGTCCCCGGAATCGAATCGTGCGGCCAGGCGAGAGGGGTACGCGGGGTCGCGTAGCAAGGCGTCGAAATCGACGATCGCGTCGAACGCGCCGCCGCTCCTGATCCAGCGATTGACCTCTTGGCGCAGCGCGTCCTTGTCCGCGTGGTAGTAGTCATCGAGCGGCGTCTCACTGAGCGCGCCTTCGAAGGGTGTCAGCGTGGCGCCCACGATCCGCACATTATGCGCGTGCGCCAGCGCGATGAGCTGGCGATAAGCCGAGATGAGAGAGCCGACGGATGGCTTGGCCTGCTCGCGCGCGAAGGCGGTCCCAGGCCAACCAATGTCGTTGATCCCCAATAGAAGGATGACCGTCTTCACGCCCGGCTGGGCCAGCACGTCCCTCGTGAAACGAGCAGAGGCGTTCACGCCCATCTTGTCTTGGAGCAACCGAGCGCCGGATATTCCGGCGTTCAGCACGGAGACGCGCTGCGGCGCCAAACGGCGCGCAAGATGATCCGTCCAGCGCGCGTCCGCATCGAGAGGCACCCCGGCGCCATCGGTGATGGAATCTCCGAACACAACGACCGCGCCGTTGTTCGACGCATTGACCCGGACACCGCTGAGAAGAACGCGCGCGTCCGTCGTGTCGGTTGGCGAAAAGATGCCGTGCGCGGTGAGGTCGCCCGGGCCGATATAGGCCGTCTGCTTTCCATCCCAATGGAAGGTGGTCAGCGGCGTTTCGTCCGGCAGGTAGAGCGATACAGCGAGCCTCGCGGCCTCGCCAACATCCATGTCCACGGGATCACTGACGAGAGGCGCTCCCGCTGGCAAGATGGTCGCAAACTCTCCACCAAAGGTCAGCGGGCGCATGGTGTCGGGGACGATGGCGGACCCATCGCCAGCCATCGCCATGCTGGCCGCGCCGATCCTGAGCGGCGTCGTACCATACTCGTTCGAGAATATGACTCGGACTTGGGAGCCGCCGAGGCTTACGCGAACGACTTGCCTGACGGTCTGATCGTGGGCCTGCGCCGGGATTTTCGTGGGGAATATGAAGTCTTGTTCCCATATCGGCTGTGGACTGGCTGACCATACCCCCACCCAACTGCGGTCATTCATTTCAGTTGTTCCGCGCGTTTTCATGGATCACGACCGCCCCTGAAGGCTTCGGCCCGCTAATATTCATGTTCAGGAGCGCCACGAGGATGGCCGCAGCGGGGAAGACGGCTGCGACCAGCGGCACAAGGGAAAGCCCAAGCCCGTGATCGATTACAGTTCCGCCCGCCCAGGCGCCGATGGCGTTCCCCAGGTTGAAAGCAGCGATGTTGAAGCTGGAGGCGAGGCTCTGGCCTGCTCCTTCGGCCTTTGACAGCACCCACATCTGGAGCGGTGCAACCGTGGCGAAGCCCGCCGCACCGAGAAGGCCGGTCAATACGATAGCGGATGCCCTCGCGTGGAAGCCGGCCGTCATCAATGCGAGGACGACACCCAGCACCACCAGGGTTCCGAAGATCGTAACCACTAGGTTGCGATCGGCGAACCGCCCACCAACAAGGTTGCCGACCACCAGGCCGCCGCCGAACACCAGTAAAATGGGCGAGACGGCGCTTTCTGCAAAACCGCTGATCCGCGTCAGCAGTGGCGCGATATAGGTGAAGACAGCGAAGACACCGGCATAGCCAAGGACCGTCGTGAGAAGGCTGAGCAGTACGGGCACGCGCAGAATGGCCCGCATGTCGGCGCGCCAATCGGCGCCCTCAGCCGGCCGGGCGTCCTGCGGGACGAGAATGCCGATGACGATCAGGGCGATGACGCCCACCGCCGTCACGGACCAGAAGGTCGCCCGCCATCCGAATTGCTGGCCAATCCAGGTGCCGAGCGGCACGCCAAGGATGTTGGCGACCGTGAGGCCGGTGAACATCACCGCAATGGCAGACGCTTTCCGATCATTCGGGACTAACCTGGTCGCGACAACCGACCCGACACCGAAGAACGTGCCGTGCGCGAGCGCGGTCAAAACGCGGGCCGCCATCAGCACGCCATAGGAGGGGGCAAGCGCGCAGGCGAGATTGCCGGCAGTGAAGATCGCCATCAATCCGATCAGGACCATCTTGTGCGGCCACCGGCCGGTCAGCACCGTCAGGATCGGCGCCCCCACGACCACGCCGAGGGCATAGCCCGAAATCAGCAAGCCCGCCGCCGCAATGGTCACGCCAAGGTCTGCGCTGACCTCCAGCAACAACCCCATGATGACGAATTCGGTGACGCCGATGCCGAAGGCTCCGGCCGTCAAAGCATAGAGAGCCAACGGCATATCTGGTCCCGCACTTTTGCGAACTATCGGGAGACAGGATAGCCACCACCAGTTTTGTGATATAGAGCGCGGCTTGGAACATCATCTGTGAGACGAAAGACCGAATGGCGCGGATCGACATCAATCGCTCAGGCGAAATGGAAGTATTCGTCCGCGTGGTCGAACAAGGCGGCTTTTCGGCCGCCGCGCGGCTCTGCCGGATGACACCATCCGCTGTCAGCAAGCTGATCGCCCGACTCGAAGGTCGTCTAGGGACGCGCCTGGTCAACCGTTCGACACGGCGCTTTCAGCTCACGCCCGAAGGCTGCGCCTTCTACGAGCGTGCGACACGCATCCTAGCGGATATGGAGGACGCTGAACGCAATGCGGGGGCCGGCGAACAGCCAGTCGGGCGCATCCGCCTCAATACCAGCGCATCCTACGCCACCCATATCCTCGCGACGATCCTGCCCGACTTCCTCGACCGTTATCCGGGTGTCACGCTCGATATTGTCCAAACCGACGCCGTGATCGATCTCCTTTCCGAGCGAACGGACGTGGCGGTGCGAGCTGGGCCTCTGAAAAGCTCAAGCCTGGTTGCCAGGAAGCTAGGCGACACGGCGATGGTGATCGCCGGTTCGCCCTCGTACCTGAGCCGTTTCGGTGAACCGAAAACGATCGTCGACCTTGAGCATCATAACCGCCTCAGCTTCGGTTATGTGCGGGCGGTCGATGGATGGCCGCTGAAAAAAAGCGGTGAGACCGTCATCGTCCCGCCGGTCGGCCGAGTGCAGGCAAGCGACGGAGAAGCGTTGCGGCGACTCACGCTCGGCGGCAGCGGCCTCGCCCGGTTGGCGGCCTATACGGTGCGTGACGACATCGCGGCTGGCCGGCTTATCCCGGTCTTGGAGGATTTCAATCCGGGCGACCACGAAGCTTTTCACGCTATCCATGTCGGTCAGGGAGGGCCGCTTCCCTCCCGCATTCGGGCGTTGCTCGATTTCCTCGCAGAACGGGGCCGAGTAGAATAGGCGGGGTGCAGCGGCAAACTCGTCAAGGATTATACCGGCCTGTCCACGGTGCATCGTGACTTGGTCGCCTATACGGATTTGCTCAACAGATCCGTTCCAGGCGAGGCTTTGCCAATGTCAGTTTGCCAATGCCAGATAGTGAGGGGGGCGACTAACCGTGGCCGCGAATGAGGCAAGGAAGCATCATTATGTGCCGCAATCCTATATGCGTCGCTTCGCATGCGCCGACGATGAGAATAAGGTTATGGTGCTTGAGCGCCATCGCGATGTCGCGATCTCCGATCGCAAGTCGGTCAAGAGCATCGGCTATGACGAGTGCTTCCACGACTATGACGACAATGGCGCGCCAGCATCGATCGAAGGCGATCTGAACAAGGCGATCGAAACACCATTTTCCAAGAACACGACCTGGCTCAAAATCAGCGGTGGAAACTGCGCGCGCCTCGACGAGTCCGATCGCCTGGGACACGTGGCACTGCGCTGGCAGATGGTGGCGGCGGATCGCATCTGTTCGATGCGATGATGGTTCAACAGGCCAAAAATCGCGAGTTCGCGTCTTCGTCATCTGGCCGTATGAGGTAGGGAGCAATATCGAGCACAGGCGGCGGCGTCTTTCCGTCATTCCCGCGCATGTAACAT
>Ga0153954_1001827_pt1 | contig 10325 bp, 12 predicted proteins | sample TSFL038MetaG_FD_102277 | JGI IMG/M metagenome (GOLD analysis project Ga0153954, IMG submission 102277) | Attine ant fungus gardens microbial communities from Florida, USA - TSFL038 MetaG | ecosystem: Host-associated > Fungi > Mycelium > Unclassified | place: USA: Florida, Wekiwa Springs State... | reverse complement strand
CGGCTTCGCAGATGGGGGCGAAGCGCTCGTCGTTCAGGTAGGCGCCACGGACATTCGACGCGATATGGCCGCCGATGAAGCCGTGCTCGCGCACGCAGCGCCGCAACTCGTCGGCCGCCGCGGCGGGATCCTGCATCGGCAGGAAGGCCCAGCCGCCGAACTGCCGCCGGTCGGCCGCGATCGCCGCCGCGAGACCGTCGTTGAAGATGCGCGCAGCCTCGACCGCGAGCTTCTCCTCCAGGTGATAGTCGATGAACGGCGTCGCAAGCGAAAGAATGGTCCGCTCGACGCCCTCCCGGCGCATGCGTTCGACCTGCTTCGGAAGCTGAAAGAACGTGGTGTTCAGGCCGAAATGCACACCGCGGATATCGAGGTCGATCAGTTCGCCCTGCTCGCGCTTGACCGCGATGGCAAACTCCTTGCGCCCGCGCGCGAAGCGGAAGAATTCATCCGGCACGAAGTGGCGATGAATATCGGTGATCATGACCGGCAAAGCTAACCTTGCAGGCCGGAATTCAGCAATCGAATTATGCCTATACAATCTATTCAGAATTCGTATAGTTTGGCGCCGCCCACGAACGGGCCGCCGGCCGATCTTCAGCTTCCAAAACAAGCGATCTGCATCTTCCAAAACAAAGTCGTCATCTTCCAAAACAAAAACGAGCTATGGACCTTCGCAAGATCCAGTTCTTCTTCGCGGTGGTGGAGCATCGCAATCTCAGTGCGGCGGCGCAGTTTTTGCGCGTCTCGCAGCCCACATTGACGCGCCACATGCAGGCGCTCGAGATCGACTTCGGGACGCCGCTGTTCGTGCGGCGCGGCCGCGGCATGCTGCTGACCGAAGCGGGAATGCGGCTGCACGAGGGCCTCAAGGGACTCCAGCGGCAGATCCGCTCGCTGCGCAACGATGTCGCAGCCACCATGGTCGAGCCGAGCGGCGAGATCGCGTTCGGCATCCCGCCATCGCCGCGCGTGCTGCTCGGCGCTCCCTTGATCACACGCTTCGCGAAAACCTATCCGCGCACCTCGGTCCGCATCGTCGAGCAGACGAGCGGCGGATTGCGCGACCTGGTCGCCAGCGGCGTCCTCGACCTGTGCGTGACCAATGCCGCCGAGCCGCTGGACGGCGTCATCTCGGAGCCCCTGGGGCGCGAGGCGATGGTCCTCGTCGGCCCTGCACGCGCGAAGCTGTCGATGAAGAAGGAGACGCCGGTCGAGGACCTCGCCGACCTGCCGCTCATCCTGACCTCGCGGCCGAACAGCCTGCGGCTGATGGTCGAGACCGGCCTGGGCAAATGCGGGCGGGAGCCGATCGTCAAATGCGAAGCGAACACGTTGCCGTTGATGACCGACCTGGTGCGGGCCGGCGTCGCCTACACCATCCTGCCGCTCTGCGGTGCGGGGGCGCTGCTGCAACAGCAGCGCGTGAGCGCCAGCCCCATCAAAGGTTTCTTCATCACCTGGCTCGCCGCCAGACCGCGCAACCGCTCGCTGGCGACGGCCGGCGAGCGCTTCTATCAGATGCTTTGCGAGACCGGCCGGGACCTGGTTCGCGATGGGATATGGGGGCCGCCGCCGCGCTAAGGGCAGGCCAGGGCAACTGGAGGAAGGGTTGAGCCAACCGCCCAGGCTGTTATTCTTGTCCCGACGGCATTCGAGGTTGCAATCGATCCTTCGCGGCTTCCGGGGGCTGCGATGTCCAAGGCGATGACGCCGCTCCGGCTGACGAGCAGCATGAAGTGCGATGGATCCACGACCGACATTGCAACAGATTTATGATACAGCCCCAATCGGGCTGGCCGTCCTTTCCACGGATTGCCGGTATTTGCATATCAATCAACGCCTGACCGAGATATGTGGCATATCCGTCGATGACCATCTCGGGCGCTCTGTTCGCGATTGCGTGCCGGCCCTTGCCGCCGCGGTCGAGCAGATCGTGAAGACGATCGTCGCGACCGGGGAGCCGATTACCGGTATCGAAGTGACTGGGCAGCGGCCGGGCGTGAACGATGAGCGGTCCTGGGTCACATATTGGCATCCGCTGCGGGACTCAAACGGCGAGATCGTGGGCGTCAATGTTGCGGCGGAAGAGACGACCGAGCGCAAGCGGGCGGAGCGGGAGGTCCGTGCCGCAAAGGAAGCGGCGGAGGCCGCGCTGCACGATCTTCGCAAGACCCAAAGCTCCCTGATCGAAACCGAAAAGCTCGCTGCGTTGGGCCGCCTGGTTGCCGGTGTCGCACATGAAATCAACAATCCGGTCGGGGTCAGCCTGACGGTCGCTTCTGCCCTGGCGAGCCGCGCCAAAGCGTTTGCAAAAAGGACGGGTGAAGGTGACCTGACGCGATCGCGCCTGATGGAGTTTGTCTCGGCAGTGCAAGACGGCTGCGCGCAACTGTTCGCCAACCTGACGCGCGCGGCGGATCTGGTTCAGTCGTTCAAGCAGGTTGCCGCCGACCGAAGCAATGCCGAGTTCCGTTCGTTCGATGCCGGAGAATTGACCCGTCAGGTCGTTCGCAGCCTGCAGCCGGCCGCGCGAAACCTCACGCTTCGTGTCGAGTGCGATCAAGATCTGATTGTCTACAGTCATCCCGGGTCGTACGGACAAGTCCTTACGAATCTTTTTCTCAATTCCGTCACGCACGGATTTCCAGATGGCGTGAACGGCACCATTCAGATTCACGCGCACAAATCGGCAAGCGATAAGGTTGAGATCACCGTTTCCGATAACGGCACCGGCATGAGTGATGAAGTGAAGAAACAGGCCTTCGATCCGTTCTTCACGACACGCCGAGACCTCGGGTGCACCGGACTTGGCTTGCATATTGTCCATAGCATCGTGACGAACAGTCTTTACGGCCGTCTGAGCCTCGATAGCGCAGTCGGGAAGGGAACCACCGTACGGCTGATACTTCCTCGGGAGATGCCGACGAGAAACAGCATCTAGGGAGGGAGGGTCAGGTGGCGACCGGCCATGGCGCGCGTATCAGAATGCTGACCTTTCACTGACAACAAAGGAAAGTGCCATGAGACTGCTGCGCCTGGCCTCCCCGCTGCGCTCCGCCCTGTCACGCCGATCGGTCATCACGACGGCCGGTGCCTTGGCGGCCGCCGGCGGCAGTTCCGCCGCGCTGGCTCAAACCGTGCTCGGCGCGGGCAAGACGCCGCAGAATCTGCGTTTCCTCCAGCCGGACACCAGCTCAAAACAATTGGCGTACACCCACGTGGTCGAAGCGACCATGCCCGGCCGCATCGTCTATGTCGCCGGCCAGATGGGGCTCGACAGCAACGGCAATCTCGTGGGACCGCCCGGCGACTTCAAGGCACAGGCGACGCAGGCTTGGGAGAATGTCAGGGCGGCGCTTGCCGCCGCCGGCGGTGGCATCGAACACATCGTCAAGGTCACGCAGTTCCTGCTGCACCTGCGAGCGCACCAGGCGCTGCTGCGCGAAGTCCGCACCAAAATCGCCAATCCCGACTTGCCGCCGCCGGCCAGCACGATGGTCCAGGTCGGCGCGTTCACCCGGGAGGGCGCGCTCTATGAGGTCGAGGCGGTCGCAGTGCTGCCGCCGATGGCGTGATGGCCTCACCACGGTCGGCGCTCACGGTGATGCGTCACGATGGGGCGCCCGGAGGGCACGCAGCCCGCGACGCCATCAGCATCCGGCGCGCGCGACACAAGCGCGACATGACCGTGCCGACCGGAACATTCACGATCCGCGCAATCTGTTTGTAGGAAAGCTCCTCCATATCGCGCAGGACGAGGCATTGACGCAGGTCGATCGGAAGCGCAAGCACCGCTGCCTTGAGCAGCGCGAGGTCTTGCGTGATCGCCATCGCCGCTTCGGGTCCAGGATCGGGATCGGCGATCTCCATGCCGAACCCGCCTTCGTCATCGCTGCCCTCCCCACCGGCGCCGGCGAGCGCGACCTCGCCATCCGCCCGCCGGTTTCGGAGCCTGGAATAAGCGACGTTCCGAACGATCCCCAACAGCCAAGCCCGCCCATTGTCGCCACGGAATGATCCGAAATACTGCAAAGCCCGCGCGCATGCGTCCTGCACGATGTCCTCGGCGGCGACCGGGTCGCGGGTCAGCCAACGCGCCAGGTTATAGGCCGAATCGAGATGCGGCAGGATCGCGTCTTCGAATGTCCGCACACGTGTGGCCGACGACGTCGATCCGAGACGGGGCTGCGCGTCGCCATCCGGCATCGCGGGATCGGGGAGCGGGATCGAAACGGCGGGCGGCACGGGGAGCGATGCCGGCGACAGAGGACACTCCGACGAGCGTCCCCAACGTCCGCTCTTGTTCCCATTCGCGGGCTTTGCGGCCGTTGCCCGCACGGGCCCTTGCATGCGCAGGTGCTCGCCGCGGCCGGCATCGGGGCAGGCCTCCGTGAAGCCCGCGTCGGTGAAGCCCACTTCGGCGGCCGTGCAGACATGAGGGCGCGCGTTCACCACGATCGACATATCCTCTGTCCCCTCGGTTTCGGCGGGCGGGAAAGGCGTTGGCGACGTGGCAATAGCGATTTTTGTTGGCTTGCGTCTTGGACTCGGCGGACAATCGTATGGCTCAGCCGGACACGGCCTCCGACCACGGGCGCTCTCTCCGTCAGGAGCGACCAGGACGCGCCATGAATGCTCCGCGCGTCACTCGGGCTGGGCGTCCCGCCACTCGGAAGGGGTCATGCCGAACCGCCTGCGGAAGCTGCGGTTGAAGTAGGACAGATCGCCGAAGCCTGCGTCATGCGCGATGGTGGCGATCTTGTCCCGAGGCGCGCCGGTGCGGGCCAGCAGGCGGTGCGCCAGCAGCAGACGCTGCTCGAGCACGAACTCCGAGAAGGTGAACCCGGTCGTTGCGAACAGCCGTTGCACCTGCTTCGGGGGCAGTCCGGCTTGCCGGGCCACAGACAGGATCGTCAGATCGACATCGCCGAGGCGCTTGAGCACCTGGGCCTGGATGAGTTGCAGGCGCGCATGGCTATCGCGCAACGCCGGCGGCGCCTCGTCCGCCTCCGCCCGCAGCAACAACGCGACGAGCTCCGCCATATGTCGGGCCATCGTGTGCTGGGTGACGGCGTCCACGGAGACGCCCGTCTGCGCGCACAATGCGAAATAGCCGGCGACGATCCCGCGCAGTCGCGCACTTCCCGCGAGCGGCTTGGAGAGCTGGTCCTCCGCCTCGCGGCAGATGCCGACGAGCTCACCCCTCGGGATTCGCAGCGCCGTAAACCGGCCGCCCTGGCTGAGGCCACACTCCGCGATGTCGTCCAATGACATCAGGCACATTTGCGCTTGCCGAAGCTCGAGGGTGCGGCCCCGCTGCACGGTCAGCACGTCGCCCTGCGCAGCGGTGACCAGCACGAGGTCGTCGCAGCCGTCAGAGAGAAGCGAGCGCGTGCGCAGGAAGCTGCCGGACGAGCCGTGCGCGGCGCCAAACGAGAGCGCGCCAACGCGCGTCACCTCGACAGTGCACTCGATGCGCTCGGCGGCGCTCGGCTCGACGTCGAGCTGGCAGAAGCGCCGGCAAAATTCTTCACGCCAGGCCTCGTAGCCCTGCCCGTTCGGGGTGCCGGCGTACGAAAATGCCGGCAGAGCCGCTCGCGATGCGCTTTCTCCCGCCGTCACGACCTACCTGCCTTATCTGATCTGAAAACCGCGTGTGCCACCGTCGGCAATGTGCTCTTGCGGCGCGGCCCCCGCGGAAACGAACAATATCACAGATAGCAGACGGGGTTTCCGCAACCAAGGCCCCTCCTCCGCCACGCATACAATTCCCGTGATCCAATTCCTGTGACCTGGCCAGCAACGAATGCAGCATCACCGCAATTCAATCCAGAATTCTTTCCCTTTCGATTCAATTTGCGCGCCGGAATATCGCGCCGCTATCCACGATCTAGCTTCACGTAGACGACGTACGCGCAGGCGCCGGCCGATCGGCCTTCCCGCCGATGCGCAGATCCAGAAAGCGATCGTCAACGAGGAGATATGTCATGAAAGCGCTTATGGCCATTTTGACCCTGGCGACCATCGTGATGACGGCACCCATGTTTGCGCAGCCCGCGGCGGCGGCGACTGTGTCGCCGGCAAGCCCGTCCTACGGCAGCGGCGGGTGACGGCGTTCAGGACCGAGAAGCTCTTCCGATTGACGGAAAGCTGTTCCGACGCGCCTGCGGCCGGTCCCCCGGCCGGCCGCCATTCCGGAGCTCGCGGCTCCCCTCATGTCTCGTTCGCAGATCGCGCCCTCAAGACGGCGGCAGGGTATCATGCCAATCGGCAATCGACTGAAGCAGGACGTGGTTGCGGAGGATGTCGTCATCCGACTACGACCGTGCACGGGGAGCCCGCCTTCTGCACGCGGTGCGACGGCGTCGACCGACTATTTGGATCCCTGTCGTTCAGCGGTCCCGGATCTGGCCAGATATGAATGCCGGGAGGGTGACGACGATTTCGGTCATCGCATGGTCGTCAATGTGGTCGCGCTCGCTTGCACCAGCGTGCTGATCCTCGCCGGCCTGCAACTCGTCACGATGATGGCGCACGGCTGAACGCTTCCAATCACGCCCGGGCCGTCGATGGTCCACCCCTTTGCATGCCGGCGATGATGAACGCGACCAACTGCTCGGTCATCGCGCGCGCGTCGGATGTATCTGCGCGGCCCTCCGAAAGTCGGCGCAGACGGTGGCCACGCGATCCGTCGAGCAGGATGTGCATCAGCGCGCCGATCATGAAGTCGTAGTGCCAGAACAGCGTTCCGCGATCGGCATGCGGCAATGCCTTCGTCAACGCGGCGACGAAGCGCGCCGCGACCTGGTCGGTCTGCTCGGACATGACGTCGTCGATGAACTGCTGGCGCAGGGCGAAGGACAAGACCAGGACGCGCGCGTAATGGCGTTCGGGGCCATCGGATGCCATGCAGGCCTGCACGGTGGGCTCGACCATGGCGCGGACGATCGCCTCGACTGAAACCGGGCCGGTCACCGCCGCCAGCGCCGCCAGGCGCTTCTCATTCACCGGCGCGATGACCGAGCGGATGGCGTGCTTGATGAGCTGGTCCTTGGCGCCGAAATAGTAGCTGATCGCGGCCGGGTTGGCGCCTGCGTGCTCGGCGATGTCGCGCACCGTTACCTCGGCAAAGCCGCGCGCGGCGAACAGCGTGATCGCACTCTCGAGAATGCGCGCGTGGGTCGCCGTTTCCGGACGCTCGCGCGACAGCTCCGGCCGCGTGAGCGCGGGCCTTGGCTCCTGCTTCGCGGCCGCGCGTCGGCCTGTCGCTGTGACCATCTGCCGAGTGACCATGTGTCCTGCTGCTGTTGACGCAGCCTAGGTTAAATGCTTGTATAAAACAAGCGTTTCAAACATATGTATAGGGGCAGGGGCCCGAAGGAATCGCGATGGAATCTGCTCGCTCGCCGCGCGGTTGGCCGGAAGGCCGGCCGATCGCCCTCTCCGTCAGCGTGATGCTGGAGGGGTGGACCGACGACGCTGCGCCCGGCATCGGGCCGATGGGCAACCCGCTGCGGGCCGGCGTCTACGACACGCAGGCGAAGTCGTGGGCGGAGTATGGCGCCAAGGTCGGCGCGCTCCGCTTGCTCGAGGTGTTGGCGGACACGAGCGCCAAGGCAGTGTTCTACGTCAGCGGCATCGTCGCCGAACGCCATCCCGGCCTGATGCGAGAGATCGTCGCGCAGGGCCATGGCATCGCGGCCCATGCGTGGTCGCAACACATCATCCCGGCCTATCAGACGCGCGCGGAGGAGGCGGCCGATCTCAAACGCTGCATCGCCACTATCGAGCAATCATGCGGCGTGAAAGCAAAAGGCTGGATCAGCCCGCGCGCGACGCCGAGCCTGAACACCCCCGAGCTGCTCGCGGCTGAGGGCATGACCTGGTTCGCCGATGCGTTCGACGCCGACCTCCCCTATCGCGTGGATACCGCAAAAGGCCCGATCGTCGCCATTCCCTTCACCACTGAGGTCAACGACTTCCCGCTCTCGATCCGCTACGGCAACGAGCCCGACATGTTCGTGCGGGTGCTGCGATCCATGTTGGAGGGTTGGCGGGACATCCGCTCGCCGGCGGCCTGCCTGGACATGACGGCGCATGCCCATGTCTTCGGTCGGCCGGCCGGCGCCATGGCGTTCAAGGCCGCCATCAGGCTTGCGCAAGCGAGCCCGCTGGTCTGGATGACGCATCATGCCCACCTGACCGAGCTGGCACGCAGCGAGGCGAAGGGCTGACGCGATGCGGATCGCCAGCTATCGAGCCGACGGCGTCGGGTTCTCACGCAAGCTGCCGATCTTCCTGAAACCGGGCGATATCTGCGAAGTGCAAATCGAGAAGATCGGCACGCTTCGCAATACCGTCTTCAAAGCGGACGCCTGACGTGCGCCGCAGTCGTTTGGAGGCAACATGCTGACGCTCTATAATGCCGCGCATTCCACCTGCAGCCAGAAAGTCCGCATCTGCCTGGCGGAGAAGGCGCTCCCCTTCGAGGATATCCGGCTCGACCTCGGCAAGGCCAAGGATCACCTGAAGCCCGAATACCTCAAGATCAACCCGAACGGAGTGGTGCCCACTCTCGTGGACGATGGCCAGATCGTCATCGATTCCAGCGTCATCTGCGAGTATCTCGACGAGAAGTATCCGCAGGTCCGGCTGACGCCCGACGACCCGGTCGAGCGCGCCCGCATGCGCGCGTGGATGCGCTTTCTCGAGGAGGTGCCGACCGCGGCGGTGCGCGTGCCGTCGTTCAACATGGGGTTTCTCCCCCGCTACGACGGCATGGACCGGAAGACCTTCGAGGGCGTCGAGGCCGATATCCGGCCCATCCGCAAGCATTTCTATCACCGGATGGGGCCCAACGGCTTCAAGAAGGAGGATGTACAGGCGTCGATCGACCAGATCGGCAATACCTGCGCGCGCATGAGCGCAGCGCTCGCGCATGGGCCGTGGCTCATCGGCGCGCAATACTCCCTCGCCGACATCATCGTGGCCCCCTTGATCGACCGGATGGCCGATCTGGGGATGGACCATATCTGGGCTGAGAAATACCCGCGCGTGGCGGATTGGTACGCGCGCATGCGAGAGCGCCCAGCCTTCCGGCAGACGTTCTACCCGGGAGCGCGGATGTCGGAGTTTCTCACGCTTGCTCCGGCCGTCAAGGAGGCTACGCCATGACGCGGCGACGAAGGACAGGGCAGCGAAAGGCGCTCGCCGCCGCTCTCTTGATTACCGCGGCAAGCACTGGCGCATCCGCACAAGACTATCCTTCGCGGCCAATCACGCTCGTGGTCCCGTTCGCAGCGGGGGGCCCGGTCGACACCACGACGCGCATCGTGGCGGACAAGATGAAGGACCGGCTCGGCCAGCCGATCATCGTCGAGAACATCGGCGGCGCGGCCGGAAGCCTGGCGGCGGCGCGCGTAGCGAAAGCCGCTCCCGACGGCTACACCATCATGACCGGCATCTGGGGCACCCATGTCGCCAACGGCGCAATCTACAAGCTGACCTACGACGTACGTTCGGACTTCGCGCCGATCGCACTCCTGTCGGAAAATCCGCTGCTCATCGTCTCAAGCAAGCAGACGCCGGCGGCGAACCTCCGGGAATTCATCGCCTGGCTCAAGGCCAATCCCGGCAAGGCGACGCAGGGCACGTCGGGCGTCGGCAGCGTCGGCCACGTGGCCGGCCTGTTCTTCGACAAGATGACCGGCACGATCCACCACTATGTGCCGTATCGCGGTCTCGCGCCCGCCATGCAGGATCTCACCGCCGGCACCATCGATCTCATGTTCGACACGCCGGCAACGTCGCTGCCGCAGGTGCAAGCCGGCAACATCCGCGCCTATGCCGTGACCGCAAAGACGCGGCTCTCCTCGGCGCCCGGCATCCCGACCACCGACGAGGCCGGATTGCCGGGATTGCACGTGTCCACCTGGACCGCACTCTTCGCCCCGACAGGGACGGACGCGGCGGTCATCCGGAAACTGAGCGACGCTGCAACCAAAGCGCTCGATGAGCCGGACGTCCGTAACCGGCTGCTGCAGGTCGGCCAGGAAGTGTATCCGCCGGAGCAGCGATCCGCGGAGTATCTCGCCAAATTCCAGGACGACGAGATCAAGAAGTGGTGGCCGATCATCAAGGAGGCCAAGATCAACGTCGATTAGGCATGAGCATGATCCCGAAAAGCCCCAGCGTTCGGGATCACTCTCTCATGCTCCGCATCACTGGCCGTGGGGGTCCGAGACCGGCCCGTTGATCTGCGGCGCCGCCGGCGGGTTCGGGAGCGGCGCAGGAATGCGGCTCTTATGCATCGAGGGAAGCGG
>Ga0153954_1001826_pt1 | contig 10327 bp, 5 predicted proteins | sample TSFL038MetaG_FD_102277 | JGI IMG/M metagenome (GOLD analysis project Ga0153954, IMG submission 102277) | Attine ant fungus gardens microbial communities from Florida, USA - TSFL038 MetaG | ecosystem: Host-associated > Fungi > Mycelium > Unclassified | place: USA: Florida, Wekiwa Springs State... | reverse complement strand
TCGCACCCTCGGCTCTGAAAATAAGGGGGCCATATTTTCTAATATGGCCCCCTTATTTTTGCGAGCTTCTAGAGGAAAAGAATTCGAATCTGACCCGTTCATAGGTAGCAAGTTGGGTTTTAAGTCGGAATTCCATGGAAGCATAAAAACCTCAAATATAATTATTATATTATATCAAAAGATGATTATACAAATTCCACAAATTAACTTGTTACTATTTTTATTTCAAAATCTAAGATAAACATTCCTTAATATTCAGAAATAAATCATATTACTTATCTTCAAGATTTAACAAGATGGAGAGGATCGTCTTCGCTGGTAAGATGAAGAAATTGTTCGTGCTTAGTTTACCTACGGCGAAGCCGATCCTCTCTATCTTGTTAAATTATTTGTATTTCGAATTGCTGCATATCACCTCGAAAAAATCGCAAAAATGATGTTTTTTGGTATCTTTCTAACAAATATCGCTTCGATCAGTGCCCTTTATTCGTTTTTTTGTATAATGCAGGTTATTTAATCGATTTAGCTTTTCACAAATGACCATGAAACCCACTTCATCATTTTCACGTTATACATTGCTTTGGGTGACAATCCTATGCTATTTCATTCCTCTTTTTAGCCTAGTCTTTTATGCCTCTTCACTCATGCAAAAGTCCGATCTTTGGAATTTTCTCAGTCTGGGATTACTTTTATTATTCTTGGGAACTCTAACTATTTTCTGGTTTTCAACTCGGTTAGAAAGCCTTTCTCAAAATTCAGTCTCTTTACCCATCCTAGATGATATTAAGAGTGAACCTGAAAACATCCAAGAATTGGATTCCTCTCAAAACCAAGCTTTAATGGAATCTCAAGAAATCAACGACCAGCTTCAGAAAGATCTAGAGGCTCTAACTCATGAAATACAGCTGCTTGTTTCAGATAAGCAAAAACAAGAAGAAAACGCTCTTAAAGCATATTTTGAATTAGAACAAAATCATCACGCAGCCTATTTGCAACTTGAACAACAGCAAGGACATATTATCGAATTGCAGGAAACAATAGCCAACCAAAAAACTATTCTAGAAAAACGGCAGCAGCAGATCACTATCCTTGAAACAAAAGTCAGCGATTTAACCTATGAAATCAAAACCCTTCTGCAACTTGCTGAAGCACATAGCGGATCCCTTTATTCCGATTTGAATCCCAGCCCTACATTAACTGCTCCACCCATGCAAAATAACGATCCTTCAATAGATGAAGACTTTGACATTAGCTCAGAAAGGCAAATACACTCAAGTATTGAGGCATCGTTCCAGTTAAAACGCTGCTTAGACATAGCTCAAAAGATTACTGGCTCGCATCGATTTAACAGCCAACTCAATGCATTTTTAAACTCTCCCGCTGACAGCTTTGCATTGGATTTGCGTAGGCTCTGCGATAGCTTGAGAAGCGAAAATAGCGGTTCCATTTTACTTTATTCGCCAAAGGAAAATCTTCTATTATTTGCGAATAATCAGATTAAATTATTAACAGGTTGGAGTCCGGAAAAATTTGTGCAAAACTTCAGTGAAATTTTAAAAGACGAATCTTCGTGGAAACAAGGGCTAGCTAGCTTAGCAATGAGGAGCGAAGCTCAAATTAAATTATCACTCAAGGCAAGGTCTGGAAATAATCTTCAAGTGCAAGCTAACTTGGGAATGATTCCAACAGGCATTTTTCGCAATCATGCCATCGCCATTCTATATAACGCAAATTTTGGATAAGAGGCTGGTTTACTCTCTCCCGAGTTTGGCACTTTAAATTATGTCGCTCATTAATCCTTAATTATTAAAAAATGGATGGAGGTAAGGGATTTGGTGCAGTCGAAATGGACAATTTTAACTAGATGGTGGCATATATATTCAACGGCAAGCGCGTTCTAAAAAAAGTCGAAGCAGGGATAAATAAGGAAGGACAATCCACCGATAACATCCCCATTTCAGGAAGTCCATAGCCCGGAAAAAGCGAGAAGTCCTTTGAAAAAGCGCCTCAATTTCTTGCTTCCATAAGACTTGATTCTCGAATTCTTTCCACGCTGCTTCATCGAGTTTTAGACAGCGGTCGATGCTATCTCCACAAAAAACTAATGGACAGAGCTTTATTTTTTCAAATAAAGGGTTTGGCAATTTTTCGCGAAGAAGCGAATCTTCGATTGATAATAAATATGGCGAGGATAGATCCACCGCCGTCTTGGGTAGACGATGGGCCCTTTTTCCCTTTCGAAAGATCGCAAATTGATCATAAATTTTTCCTTCGCCCATTGCATTCATATTTGAAAAATAATGAGGATGATTTAACAAGGTGTTTTCTGCAGCGGTTAACCTCACCTGATTATAGCGGCTGTCATGAAAAATCCAGACCACTTGATAGCCAATTGCCGCATAGCTTGCATTGCGCTTTTCTATTTCTTCTGAGGTAATGGGAGAACATTGAATTTCATATATCAAACGCTTGGGAATCCAAGCCACGTCAGCAATACGCCCAATCTCAGGAAAGCGATGTTCCAACTCCACTTCTCCCTCCGGCAGCTGCTTTTTTAAAAACTGCTGAAGCATTAAATGGGCCATGCCTTTTGAATGTTGCTTGCAGGCACGATTGGGCTGTAGATGATAATAATGTGGTTGCCTGTGAATCCCTCCTCTGACGCGGACATTTTGTCCACATTCTCTACATTTGTAATTAGTATGCTTCGTCGCTTTATTGGCAAAAACAAGTGTTTGTTCGGAGTTCAAAGCACAGAGCTGCATTTTTTTGCTCGAATATTTATTGTATTGAGATATATTGCACTCTTTTTTAAAAGAAGCTATATAAAACCCAAATTTGCCACTAATTAATAAGACAAAAAAATGTCAAGGTTGACAAAAACACCTATTCTGTTAGACAATTTTTTCCTGTCAAGGTCTCGCCCATTATTCCCTTGCGACCACAATCAAACAGATGTCTATTTTTTGCGTTGTTCCATTAAAAATCGGAATGCATCGTCAGTAGGAAAGCATGAATAAAACGAATTTCAAAAGCACTTTTTCGCCGCAGCATCAGCAAAAAGTCGATGAACTTGTCTCTATTGCTAAAGAACAAGGCTTTATCACCTACGAGGAGATCAATGAAATCCTCCCCATGACTTTTGATTCTGCTGATCAGATCGACCAGGTATTGATCTTTCTCAGCGGAATGGATATTCAAATCCTAAATCAAGTCGATGTCGAGCGTCAAAAAGAACGCAAAAAAGAAGCTAAAGAACTCGAAGGATTGCCAAAACGCGCCGAAGGAACTCCTGACGATCCTGTAAGAATGTATCTGAAGGAAATGGGCTCCGTTCCGCTTCTTAGCCGTGAAGAAGAAGTGGAAATTTCCAAGCGCATTGAAAAAGCCCAGATTCAAATTGAAAGAATTATCATGCGCTTCCGCTATTCTACACGCGAGGCCATCTCCATCGCCAATTTTCTTCTTCAAGGCAAAGAGAGATTTGACAAATCGATAAGCGAAAAAGAGGTTTTGAATAAGCATGAATTCCTTACCTTGCTTCCTAAGCTCTGCAATTTGCTTAAAGAAGAAGATTCCCGCTTAGAAAACATCCTCAGGGAATCCGATAATTCCAGCTTGAAGAAAACCGATCATTTGCGGCTAGCAGAAGAAATTGAAAAATGCCGCATCCGCACCCAGGCTTATCTCCGTCGACTACATTGCCGCCATAATATCATCGAAGACTTTGGCGAAGTCATCATGCGAGCATACGATCGTTTTCTTACTTTAGAGAAGGATATCATCGAACTCGGACCCCGAGCAGAAAGAAACAAATTTGCTGCAGCAAAACTCGCTGCAGCAAAGCGCAAGTTGAAGAAGCGTGAACTTGCAGCTGGACGCTCTTTAGATGATTTCAAAAAAGATGTCCGGATGCTTCAGCGATGGATGGATAAAAGCCAGGAAGCAAAGCGCGAGATGGTTGAATCCAACTTGCGCCTGGTCATTTCCATTGCCAAAAAATATACAAATCGAGGCCTTTCCTTCCTTGACTTGATTCAGGAAGGCAATATGGGCTTGATGAAAGCTGTAGAAAAGTTCGAATATCGCCGAGGCTATAAGTTTTCTACATACGCCACCTGGTGGATCCGTCAAGCTGTCACACGCGCTATCGCCGATCAAGCACGCACAATCCGTATCCCTGTCCATATGATCGAAACGATCAACAGAGTGCTGCGGGGTGCGAAAAAGCTCATGATGGAAACAGGTAGGGAACCAACGCCTGAAGAACTTGCCAATGAGCTAGGCCTGACGCCTGAACGTGTTCGTGAAATCTATAAAATCGCACAACACCCAATCTCCTTACAAGCAGAAGTTGGCGATGGAGGCGAAAGCCAGTTTGGCGATTTTCTAGAAGACACTGGCGCAGATTCGCCTGCCGAAGCAACAGGATATTCTATCCTCAAAGACAAAATGAGCGAAGTTCTGTCTACCCTTACAGATCGTGAGAGGAAAGTCTTAATTCAGCGTTTTGGATTGCTTGATGGCAAACCAAAAACACTGGAAGAGGTCGGCATCGAATTCAATGTTACCCGTGAGCGTATCAGACAAATCGAAGCCAAAGCCTTAAGAAAAATGAGGCACCCAACACGCTCCAAGCAACTTAAAGCATTCCTTGATTTGCTAGAAGCCGAATAAAATCGGCTGAAGCCATGAGCATTTCTAATACAGAAAAACGCCTGCAGCTTGATGTTGAAAAAGCTGTCAGCCTCCTTGCTTCCAATGGCCCGATGGCAATGGCCTTAAAAGGTTTCGAAGCCCGGGCTGAACAGCAAAAAATGATGCGCAATGTCCTCGAAGCCTATAATTGCAACCGCATCGCACTCATTGAAGCAGGAACCGGAACGGGTAAAAGCCTTGCTTATCTTATTCCTGCAATGCTGTGGGCCGCACAAGCCAAAGAGCGCACTCTAATTTCAACAAATACAATCACGCTCCAAGAGCAGCTGCTCCAAAAGGACATTCCGCTTATCGAAAATGCCCTTAATCTCAATGTGCATGCTGTTTTAGTCAAAGGCATGCATAATTATTTATGCATTAGAAAGCTTGAGGAGCTTCATCAAGAAATTCTTCTGCTGCCCCCCAATGAGGCCGAAGAACTGCAAAAGATTGATGCCTGGAAAAATTACACATGCGATGGATCTCGCACATCTTTGTCATTTTCACCTTCACCAGCTCTTTGGGAAAAAGTAGCAGCAGAAAGTGATACCTGCAATCGCAATAATTGTCCTTACTACCAAAATTGTTATTTTTTCAAAGCCAGGCGACAGGCAAGTGAAGCGCAGATTTTAATCGCCAATCATCATTTGTTGTTTGCTGATCTTGTCCGCCGCGCCGAGAATGAAAACTACAAAGACATAGCCATTCTGCCTCCTTATAGCCGAATTATTTTAGATGAAGCCCATAACATTGAGGATATTGCCACAGAATACTTTGCTAAAAGCGTAAGCCATATGGATATCATTAAGATAACTGCTAGGCTTGCTTCAGAACGAGGGGGAAAAATTCATGGCAAGCTTCCTCAAATTAAGGAAAAACTGTCAAAACTCAATCGTAATGAATTTTCCAATGAAGTTTCATCCATCTACAATCGTCTAAATACTGATCTGCCCGGCATGCGCCGTGATATTTTGCACCAAACACAGGTAATGTTCGAAGGCTTTTCTGAATTTATAAAAATCAATCAAGGTATTTCAGACCTCAATTTTGATGATCATACAAATACCCAAGGATTGGTTCAAAGTGAATCCAAGTTGCGCATTCTTCCCTATCACCAAACTCATCCCTATTGGAATGATCGCCTCTTGCCTTTCGCCAAGCAACTCATTGAGACTATTCAAAAATATGCGCAAGCACTCAAAGCTTTGGAAAAAGATTTAAAAGGGTTGAAGGAAACTTCATTTGAAGAACAAATTAGAGGCATTTTGTTCGATATTTTAGCCCTTGGATTGCGTCTAGAAAACTTTGCAGCTTTGATCGAACGCTTTATCAATGAAAAAACTCCTCCATCAAAAGTTAGATGGATCGAATTGCAAACTTTTAAATCGATGATGAATATCTCATTAATAGATGCTGATCTCGATATTTCCCAACTGCTTTCCAATTATCTTTTCAAAAAATTCGAGACCGTTATTCTTTGCAGCGCAACATTAACAACAAACAATCATTTTCATTTTATTCGAAAGAGAATCGGACTTCATCCCGATCTTCTGCCACAGCGCACTGTCACCGAACATATTTACGATTCTCCATTCGACTTTGTAAAACAGGCCTTGCTCGCTATCCCTACAGATATACCAAGTCCCGAAGATAGTTCATTTATCAATGAAGCTTCCGAGAAAATTTGGTCAATCCTTCAGGCAAGCCGAGGAAACGCTTTTGTTTTATTTACTTCCTTTACGATGCTCAATCAATGTTACGATCGCTTAGAAAAACGATTGCTGGAATTCCGTTTCAATCCATTAAAGCAAGGGAACGAAGAGCGCCAAGTTCTACTAAACAAATTTAAATCCAAAGACCATTCTGTACTTTTTGGAACCGATTCATTTTGGGAAGGAGTCGACGTCGCAGGAGAGGCTCTCCGCTGTGTAATTATTGTAAAACTTCCCTTTAAAGTCCCTAGCGAACCGATTATACAAGCGCGCACACATGCCATTCAAGAACAGGGTGGCAATCCCTTTATGGAATATTCCCTGCCTCAGGCAATCGTTAAGTTTAAGCAAGGATTCGGGAGATTGATCCGTCATAGGCATGACCGTGGATGCATCGTCTGCCTCGATAATCGTATCATTACTAAAAAATATGGCAGTCTTTTTTTAAACAGTCTTCCCCAATGTCAACAGCTTTTTTTGCCGGGAGATCAACTGCAGCAGCAAATGACGGAATTCTATCGCAAAACACATCACTTAGTTTCTAAATAAAAAACAGCTTTATTTTAGAGGGCGTCTTGAAAGTATGATCAGGATGCTTTGCTGCTATAAATTTGTTATAAGCCCGTATAAATTTTTCGGAATATTAAACAATATTGCGAAAAATTTATACAGGCTTATAGCGAATTTTAGCACACAAATCATCCGATCGAACTTTCAAGACACCCTCTTACAATCCACCCCAGAGAAATGACCTCACTGATTTGATGTTGTTTTACGTAGCGATGCCCTATAAAATTCCTATTGTCGAGAAGAATAATATGAGATAAGAAGATAGCATTTGCTTCAGGTTTCAAATCGGGTAGTAACATGATAGCACTTGAAAAAACACGCTTTTCATCCACAGAAAGAATGACAATCCCTTCCAGAATTTTGCCTAAATGGACAGGAGATTGGGTTGTCTTGAATAGTGGAATTTTTAAACAGATAGAGGAAATATGGATAAAAAATATCCAAAAAGATTTTCTTGTTCTTCCAGTAGAAAAATCTCTATTTGATGATGAAAAAAATCTCCTAAAAACATTGTCAGAATCTTCATCGACCCCCGAAAAACATACCATTGTCCAATTCTGCAATATCTTGCAAAACAACGCCCTAAAAGAATATGGAACCTCAGCCGTCTTGGATATAGCTAAAGGGCTAATCGGCCAAATTATTTTTCTCGCCGAGAAAAATGGCGAAACAACTTCCTCTCTTCTTGATTTGTCCGATGTCCAAAACTCAATAAAACGCATTCAGCAAGCGTTTAAATCAGAAATCCATTCCGTCCAAGGACAACTTAAAGACTATCAAATTCAACATGATAAGGCCCCCATCCAAAATTCATCCCTTTCGCTTTCCATTCAAAAACCTCTTGCTATAGCCTCTTTCCTGATAACTTCAAAAGGTCAGCTCAATTTAGGACTAATTGATAGCCTTAAAAAAAATTTCTTCGGACCCAAATCGACTTTACTTCAATATGAAAGAGAGCTTTTGCAAACGCTTGATGATTTAAAGCATTCTGCCAAAATGCAGCAAAGAATTTTAAAAGTTTCAAAGCCACTCAGTCCCTTTTTTATCTCCAATGATTTGATTAGAATTTCCTTACAACTTCCCTCATCTTCCGCCCCGACAGATAGGCAAACAAGAATCGTCGCATTGGCAGCTCTTTTATCTGATATCCGTCAAGGGGATTTAGGTGGCTGCTATGCTTCTTGCACACCGCTCATGATGATGAGGGGCTTCAAAAACAAAATCCTCTCAGATTTTGGCGATATTCTGACAAACGGAAAGCTTTCTAACATTGATAGCGACAGCGCAACAGATTTTATCTCTGCATTTGACCTCGAAGATCCCTCTCTAAAAGCCCTCTTTTCCATCGATATCGAAGGCAAAGTACAGTCGGGGACAGGCTTCTTATGGAACGCTCCAGGCATCATCGCTGCTACCCAACAACTTAATCTCTTCGGTTCATCTGTGAAAAATGCCGTTAAAAACGCCATTGAGCACATTTACCGCAAAAAAAACCTTAACCCTTCAGATCTCATTGAAATTTCAGCCGCTGACATCATTGAAGATATTATCAATATTGAACCGGAATTCGCTTCCTTAACCTCACTACAAGCCCAAGATTTGAAGAATTTAGCCCTATTTGCCTTCATTTCAGAAACAGCTAATCCACTCCTGAATGTGTGGGAAAACTGTATGGCTGCCATCGCCGAAGCTAATGGCGCTAAAAATATTCATCAAAAAGTTTTTAATTGCCTATGCAACACACTAGAAAATCAATGGACAAAAAGATTTTCTAAAATTTCGCACGAAGCAGCAAAAGTCAAAAAAATCTTCCAAAGAACTTTGAAAACCGGCATCCACTTGCGATACGATGAACAAACTGAGTTTAAGATCAATGAGGACTCTAAAGGACCCTCTTTTAAAGTACTTGGAGCGTTTATCTTGCATGAACTTAATCAAGGTGAAAGAACCGCATCGACAAAAAAAATTAGCACTCCTGAGGAATTTCGTGCTTTCGTAACAGACTGCCTCAAGAAAGTCCAAGAAATTTTTCGCAGTATCAAACCATTAGCCAACGGAGAAAAATACAGAAATTTAATTGACCGCATTCTAGATTATGTTAACAAATCTGGTAAGAATCATGACGTTTTCCTCAAAAATTGCCTACGATGTTATGACAATGAAAACAAGAATTTATCCAATCCGATGCAAAATTGGGAAGAGCTTGAACATCTTCCATTCCGTGATGCTATACGAATCGAAAGTTTAAACCAATATTACCCTGGAACAAGGTTTGCTTCTTGGGCACCAGAAATCGTTCGTCCAAAAAATGCGCAAGAACTTCTTGAAGCCTTCTTAGCCTATAGTCAACGGTTTGCGGAACAGCGAAATGCCAAAAAAGAAACTCCTTCTAATAATTCCTCTGCTAAGATTCAAGAAAATGCCCTTATGCCAACACCAGAAGACCCCTCTATCATTGAAGCTATCTACTGCACTCTCCCATTTTCAGAATGGATTCAAAAGCGCTTTTTTCAACCGGGAAAGGCAATTTGTTCATTAAGGTTAACACTGGAGCAGAAAAATCAATTTATTCTCGCTGCAAGCAAACTATTGCCATTAGAGCTCTCAGCGGCATTCCTCTCAAGTTTAGATGCCCTGCGTTTGGAAAATGATTCGGTTTATCTTTTCAGCCAACAGCTCCTAAACGCTCTATTATCGACGATCAACCGCAAAGATGAACTTTCGAAGACATTTCTGTCAGCTAAATTGACAAATATTCTCATCAAACAGATCCTTCCAGAAGCTGCCATTGAAGTCCTAAATCATTCGGCTGTTCAAATTGCTGAAAGCCGCGTGAACGAAGAAGAGGCAAAACCCCTTCATTTCGTTTGCTTTTTCGATCCCGTCACAAATGCTTTGCAGCTTGGAATGATTCATGATGATAGTAAAAGATTTGAAGCCTTAGATCAATCTGAATGGGCTTCTTACGTTCCATGGGAAATGTATGGGATATGCTTAACCCCGCTCCTGAACAATCACTCCGTCGAAGTATTGGAAGTTTAAATCTTTGTCATTCTAAGAGAATATGAAAGACTTATCTGAACAAATCGGCATATGCGAGGCAATCAGATGTGGAATTGCTATTGGATATGAAGATGCCACCCTTTGAACTCTTATAGAACTAAACGTGAACCTGTTGAAAATTTGCTCGATGGTATCCCTGACAGCAATTCGAAATACAAATAATTTAAACCCAACTTGCCCCCTAAATCCTAGCACAGGCTTGATTAGACAATTGAGATGGCGCAGCTAATGCCGAAGCCAAGGGTTCCTCTCTTGGCGAGGCATTAGATGTGTCAGATCGGTTG
>Ga0153954_1001825_pt1 | contig 10329 bp, 9 predicted proteins | sample TSFL038MetaG_FD_102277 | JGI IMG/M metagenome (GOLD analysis project Ga0153954, IMG submission 102277) | Attine ant fungus gardens microbial communities from Florida, USA - TSFL038 MetaG | ecosystem: Host-associated > Fungi > Mycelium > Unclassified | place: USA: Florida, Wekiwa Springs State... | reverse complement strand
TTGGGCCGACGAACCAGCGGCTCATGCCATGCTACCTGGCTGTCGGCGCACGCAATTAGAGCATCGAGCGTGGCTTCCTTGATCTGCGCCGATGGATTCCGCAGCAGTGCCGCGACCGCGTCGCTATCCGCCGCGGCGACGATCGCATCGGACACGGTCTCTCCGATCCCGGACCGGCGCGCGACGGTGGTGACCGTGCGCGGCGAGGGTGCCGCAAGGATCAGCGCGATCAGATCCTGCGACGTCAACACCGGGGAGAACAGGATGATCGGTCCCGCCACCATGATCGCCGGGTCATGCGCCAATCGCAGAATGAGATCGCGCGGCGCGTCCGGCAGCGACTTGATGGCCTCGGCAATGGTCGCGCGCACGCGGTCCGCCTCATCGGCGACCAGCCGCGTGACGAGTTGCAGCGTGTGCTGACGCAGCGCGCGGTGTGCCTCATCGGTCAGAGTCGGAACCAGGGCAGCAAGCTTGCGTCCGAGCAGTGCGCGCACCCGCTCGTCGGCGTCCACAGCGAGCAGGGCGTCGACCTCCGGCGGTGCGGCGTTGTTCAGCGCCAATGTCGCGCGGACCGTCACGGACGCATCACGCGCCAGTGTCGCCATCGCCGCCGGCGCAGCTTTGGAGGCAGCACTCTGGCGCACACGGGTAGCCTCACTTGCCGCCATCACGGCTCGCCGAGATGCGATACGCGCCAATGTCCACGGCCACCTCGCTTGACCTCATACATCGCCTCATCCGCGCGACGCATGAGCTCCTCGATCGGCTCCTTGCTGCCGACCGCGCGGGTGGCGATGCCGATCGAGAAGCCCAGGTCGGCGATCGGCTGGGGCAGCAACTCATTCAGCTGGCCCGGTCCGTTGCGACGCAAACAGTCGGCCCGCTCCGCCGCGGTCATGTAGTCCGCACCGCTCATCCAAATGGCGAACTCATCGCCGCCGAAACGGCCGACGAGGTCTGAGGGCCGCACCAGGTCGCGCAGGATCCTGGCAACCTCCATCAGCACCTGGTCGCCGGTGTCATGACCGAAGCGATCATTGACCTGCTTGAAGTGGTCCAGGTCGACGAACATCAGTGTGCATTGCTCGCCCTGCATATCCAGGCGATCGGCATGGCGCTGCATCTCCTCCATGAAGGCGCGGCGGTTGAGCAGACCGGTCAGGCCATCCGTGCGCGCCTGCCGTCCCATCTCATGCTGGATCGTCTCCTGCTCCAGGATCACGCGGAGGATGCCGGCGGCGGAAGAGGCGAGCGCCATGTCGTCGCGGTCCCACGGTCGCGGGTCCGCCATTCGCCAGACGACGAGTGCAGCGCGCGCATCGAAGCGCGTGCGGCAGCCGACCGCCAGGACGGCCCGCCCGTCAGCGGTCGTGCAGTGGCCGGACTCACCGCCCCTGGTGTGGACGAGGTGGACGCCAGCCTGCCACACCTCATCCGACCCGGTGCCGTTGCAATGTAGCACGGCCACCGTCCCGCCCGGCCGAGCCACCACGATCGCGGCGCCGTCCGCGGCGAGAGCATTCACCAGGGTGGCCAGCGCGGTTTCCATCATGCGCGAGGCAATCACCTCCTGCGCAACGGACCATAGGATGAAGTCCATCACCTCCCCGCGGCGCAGGTTACTGGCGACGTTCACTGCTTGCTCGTGGTAGTCGGTGATGTCGATGCAAACGCCCCGCGCACCACAAACCCCGCCCTTCGCGTCGAATAGCGGCGCGCTGGAATAAGTCATATAGACGGCAGATTCGTCGTAGCGCTTGATCCAGGCTCGACCGCCCTTCCTGGGCCCGCTCGGCTGGAACGGGTTGGGACTGATGGTGCGGGTGTTTTCCATCAGCAGAGCGCTGCTCTGCTGGCCGATCAGGGTTCCCGGCGGCCAACCCAGGGCATCATCCGGGACGACCAGGGTAAAGCAGCCCTGTTCGTCCACCTCGAAAGCCAGGTCGGCAATCATCCTCACCATGTCCTGCCAGCGCTCCCGGCTGTCGAGCAGGGGGCGATTCACCAGGCACGCGGCATCCCGGAGAGTGGCAACGGACGAAGGCGGATCGGCAAGTGTTTCGGTCATGCGTGGTCTCATTCCCCGCGCGGCATGGCAGCCGCACGAATGAGACACAGAATACTTAACGAAAGGTTGCCCGAGGCTCAGCCAATCGGATTCTTCGGCGACGTTCCGCGAAACCGGGCAGACTGTTACGAATCCGAAAAGGCATTCCGGCATGCTGCCGTTCCGTCCCGTAGCGGCAGAAGCCGGCCCAAGGTCTCCCCTCGGGCCGGCGTCGTACGGTTGGGCCGGCGCGGGATAGTCGTCCGGCTCTAGCGGCGCAGAATCGTCGAGCCGGCGTAGCGCGCGGCCTCGCCAAGCTGCTCCTCGATCCGGATCAGCTGGTTGTACTTCGCGGTACGGTCGCTGCGCGCCAGGCTGCCGGTCTTGATCTGGCCGCAGTTGGTGGCGACCGCGAGGTCGGCAATCGTAGCGTCCTCGGTCTCGCCGGAGCGGTGGCTCATGACCGCATTCCAGCCGGCCCGGTGGGCGATCTCCACCGCTTCCAGCGTCTCTGACAGCGTGCCGATCTGGTTAACCTTAATCAGAATGGCATTGGCACTGCCGGCGGCGATGCCGCGGCGCAGCCGTTCCGGGTTGGTGACGAACAGATCGTCGCCGACCAGCTGCACGGTCTTGCCGATCGTCTCGGTGAGCAGCTTCCAGGTGTCCCAGTCATCCTCGGCGCAGCCATCCTCGATCGACTTGATCGGATAGCGCGAGCACAGATCGGCGTAGTAGCGAACGATCGCCTCGCCGTCGCGGATGATGCCCTCACCCTCGAAATTGTACTTTCCGTCCTTGTAGAATTCGGTCGAAGCCGGATCGAGTGCGAAAGTGACATCGTCACCCAACTTATAGCCAGCCTTCTCGACGGATTTGGCAATGAAACCAAGCGCTTCGTCGGCAGACTTCAGATCTGGCGCGAACCCGCCCTCATCGCCGACATTGGTGTTCAGGCCGGCGTCATGCAGCTCCTTCTTCAGCACGGCGAAGATTTCCGACCCCATGCGGACCGCGTCAGCGACCGTCGGCGCGGCGATCGGCTGGATCATGAACTCCTGGATATCGATTGGATTATCAGCGTGTTTGCCGCCGTTCATGATGTTCATCATCGGCACCGGCAGGGTGCGGGCGTAGACGCCACCGACATAGCGATACAGCGGCAGGCCAAGGTCCTCGGCCGCCGCCTTGGCCACCGCCAGCGACACACCCAGGATCGCATTGGCACCCAGCCGACCCTTGTTCGGCGTGCCGTCGAGGTCGAGCATGGCATTGTCGATCGCCACCTGCTCCGTCGCGTCCATGCCGGCGATGGCATCGAGGATCTCACCCTGGACATTCGCGACCGCCTTCAGCACGCCCTTGCCGCCGTAGCGCGACTTGTCGCCGTCGCGCAGTTCCACCGCCTCATGCGCGCCGGTCGAAGCACCCGAGGGCACGGCGGCGCGGCCGGTGGCCCCGCTTTCCAGCAACACCTCCACCTCCACCGTCGGATTGCCGCGGCTATCGAGGATCTCGCGGGCGGTAATGTCGGCAATCGCGGCCATTGCAGGGGTGCTCCGGGTGGTTGTCGGACGCTGCCTATCATTTTGCCCTGGCGTCTGCCAGAGCCAGCTATTCGCACTGCGATATCATCGTGTGCGAAACAGTTGGAAGGCGACGAGCGAGGCGATCATCAGCGCCGCGCCGGCCCCCTGCGCCTGGGTCAGCGTCTCCCCCAGCAGCATCATGCTGAACAGTGTCGTCAGCAGCGGCTCGAGGTTCATCAGCAGCGCGGTGCGGAACGGGCCGATCCTTGCGGTGGAGATGTAGATCAGCAGCGTTGACAGCGTGGTGGTGATGGACACCCCGACGAAGGCAGCCCAACCGCCGGCGGAGGCCGGTAGGTGCACGGTGCCGACGAGGCAAAGCGCGATCAGGTAGACCGCCGTCGAGGGCACCATCGAATACCACGTCGTCAGCCGCGCATCCGCTCGGTTCAGATACGCGCGCGTCAGCAGCAGCGTGACGACGCGAGCGATGGCAGCGATGAAGGCGCAGGCCAGGCCGAGCGGAGCCAGCGCTTCCAGATGGAAGCCGAGCATGATGCCGAGGCCGATGAACGCGGTGGCGGCGGCAGCGATGGCACGCCAGCCGACGCGATCGACGCCGGTCGCCACGCCGGCTAGCCCGGTCAGCAGCGGGTAGACGAAATACGCCAGGATGGCGATCGAGACCGGCAGCAGCGCGACCGCCTGCAGCAGGCCGAACATGGTGACCGAGAACAGCAGGCCGACGCCAAGCGCGATGAGCCGCTCGCGCGGCGTGTGCCGGCGGGTCGGCGGCCCGACGCGGAGCCACAGCATGAAGCAGCCGACCACCAGCACGCCGCGCAGCGCGGCCAACGACAGCGCATCCATGCCGCCGGACAGCGTGATTTTGAGCAGGATGTCAGCGACACTGAAGGAGACCGCGGCGGAGAGGCCGGGGAGCAGGTCGCCGAACCGCGTCGCCGCGACGGCCGGGAGCGTGACGCTCATCAGCGCGCTCCGGCGCGGGCACGCGTCTTCTGGGCCGAAGGCAGGGCCGGGGGACGGCACCTTTCGGACACTCGCATGGTCGCTGCTTTCCTGGACTCGGCGAGTTGGTCCCGCCGGATGTGTTTCCAGAAGCGAGTGTGGCGGGTTCGGCGAGGCGGGTCCAGCGTTGGAGACGGGTGAGCCCTCGACGGGGCTGGCCTCTACCGGCGACGTCAAGGCTGTAGGCACGACGCAGCGGAATTAATCCTGGCCGCCGTGGCGGACAATTAGCCCAGCACGAGATCGTCGCGGTGGATCATCTCGTCGCGGCCACGCCAGCCCAGGATCGTTTCGATCTCCTCCGACCGTCGCCCGGCAATCCGCTCGGCATCCGCACTGGCGTAAGCCGACAGACCACGACCAAGTATGGCGCCGTCGGGACCGAGCACGGTGACCGGGTCGCCGCGACCGAACGAACCGTCGACCGCCCGCACCCCCACGGGCAGCAACGATGATCCTCGCGCCAGCGCCCGTGCCGCTCCGGCATCGACCGTCAGCGAGCCCTGCGGTGACAGCGAGCCACCGATCCATTGCTTGCGGCGCGACCGCCCCTCGGGGGACGGCAGGAACCAGGTGCAGCGCGCGCCATTCTCCAGCGCCTGCAGCGGCCGCTCGATCTTGCCGATGGCGATTGCCATCGCGCAGCCGGCCTGGGTGGCGATCCGCGCCGCCACCAGCTTGGTGCGCATGCCGCCAGAGGAATACCCCGGCGGCGGCTCGCCACCCATCGCCTCGATCTCCGGCGTCAGGCACTTCACCACTGGAATGTGCTGCGCGTTCGGGTCACGGCGCGGATCAGCGGTGTACAGGCCGTCGATGTCCGACAGCAGGATCAGCTGGTCGGCCTGTACCATCTCGGCGACGCGAGCGGCAAGACGGTCGTTGTCGCCGAAGCGGATTTCCGTGGTAGCGACGGTGTCGTTCTCGTTGATGACCGGGATGCACTGCAGGCCCAGCAGCGTGTGCAGCGTCTCGCGGGCGTTCAGATAGCGGCGGCGATCCTCGGTGTCGTCCAGCGTCAGCAGCAGTTGCGCCGCGGTCATGTGACGCGCCGACAGAGTCTCCGCCCAGGCCTGCGCCAGACGGATCTGCCCGACCGCCGCTGCCGCCTGTTTTTCTTCCAATTTCAGCTTCTTGTGGGTCAATTTTAACGTGCGACGCGCGAGCGCGATGGCACCCGAGGAGACGACGATCACCTCGGTGCCGCGGGCTCGCAGCGCCGCGATGTCGGCCGCGACGCTGTCCAGCCATTCGGTCCGAGGCGCGGCAGATGTCTCATCCACCACCAACGCGCTGCCGATCTTGATGACGACGCGCTGTGCGGCGGCAAGAGACGGTGTCGCGGTCACGCCGCGTGCTCCTGCCGCTCTGCGTGGATGGCATTCTGCAAGGCGCGCAGCACCTCGGGCACGCCCTGCCCGGATGCACCCGACAGCAGGAATACCGGCCGGCCGCTGGCTTTCCGCAGTGCCGCCAGCCGCGCCGAGGTCTCGCGCGGCGTCATCGCATCGGACTTGTTCAGGCCGATGATCTCCGGCTTGTCCGCCAGCCCGTGTCCGTAGGCCTCCAGCTCGCCGCGGATGGTCCGCCAGGCATCCACCACGTTCCCTGCGGCGCCGTCGACCAGGTGCAGCAGCACGGCGCAGCGCTCAACATGGCCAAGGAAGCGGTCGCCCAGGCCGGCGCCCTCATGCGCGCCCTCGATCAGGCCGGGAATATCGGCCAGCACGAACTCCTCGGTGGCAGACAGGCGGATGACGCCCAGCTGCGGATGCAGCGTGGTGAACGGATAATCGGCGATCTTCGGCCGCGCGGCGGAGACCACCGACAGAAAGGTGGACTTGCCGGCGTTCGGCAGCCCGACCAGCCCGGCATCGGCGATCAGCTTCAGCCGCAGCCAGACCCAACGCTCCTCGCCCGGCCATCCCTTGGTGGATTTCCGCGGTGCGCGGTTGGTCGAGGATTTGAAATGCGCATTACCGAAGCCGCCATCGCCGCCGCGCAGCAGGGTCACGCGCTTGCCGGGCCGGTCGAGGTCGGCCAGCAGCGTCTCCTGATCGTCATCCAGCACCTGGGTGCCCAGCGGCACCTTGATGACGACGTCCGGCGCTCCTGCCCCGGTGCGATCGGAGCCGGCGCCGTTACCGCCCTTTGGCGCGCGGAAATGCTGGGTGTAGCGGAAGTCGATCAGCGTGTTCAGGTTGGCCTCGGCCTGGAAGATCACATCGCCGCCGCGGCCGCCATTGCCGCCATCCGGTCCGCCGAACTCGATGTATTTCTCACGCCGGAACGCGGTCACGCCGTCGCCGCCGTCACCGGAGCGCAGATAGATCTTGGCCTGGTCGAGGAATTTCATGGTTGCACCAAAAACGAAACGGGGGCCGGCAGAAGCCGACCCCCGTCGTGGTCACATCGGGAGACGGCATTACTCCGCGGCGAGCGGCAGCGGCTCCACGGAGATATGCACCTTGCCCTCAGCCTTGCGGGTGAATTTCACCTTGCCGTCGACCAGCGCGAAGATCGTGTGATCGCGGCCGAGGCCAACATTGGCGCCGGGATGCCACTTGGTGCCGCGCTGACGGACCAGGATGTTGCCGGCAACGACCTGCTCACCGCCGAACTTCTTGATGCCGAGGCGTCGGCCTTCGGTATCGCGCCCGTTGCGAGACGAGCCACCTGCCTTCTTATGTGCCATGGCGGATTAACCCTCGTGCTGTGCGTTTTCGACGTTCGCCGGGTCTTCGCCCGAGACAACGCCCATGGATTCGGCGGCGTCCAGCGCGGCGGCCGGGACCTCATCGGCGTTGGTATGGCCCTCATAGGTGTGGCCGTGCAGGGTGATCCCGCCGACCCGCAGCACGGTGACGTGCTGGCGATGGCCGTTGCGGCGGCGGCTGTTCTGCCGGCGGCGCTTCTTGAAGATGATCACCTTGTCCAGACGGTCCTGGGCGATCACGGTGGCGGTCACCGACGCTTCGGCCACGGTAGGCGCGCCAATCGTCAGGTTGCCATCGATGCCAACAGCGAGCACATCGTTGAACGTCACGGTTCCGCCGGCCTCGGCGTCCAGTTTCTCGACTTTCAGCAGCGTGTTCGGGGACACGCGATACTGCTTTCCGCCGGTGCGGATGACAGCGAACATGGGTTGGACTTTCTTCGTTCTAAACGCGTCGGAGTCGCTGACGCATCCAAGGTTCTAAACGCATCGGGCCGCTGGAGCGTGCAACGCCCCGGCGGCCAGTGCGGCGGGTTATAGCCGCCTTCGCGGGCGAGTCAACACGAAAAAGATGAAGCAGCTCAGCAACTTGCTTATGTCACCGCGGCATGGCAGCCGAGCTTGAGGATGAATGGAGGAAATTGCCGTGGACGAGATCAGCCTGGTTTACGACCCGTTACCGAGCAACACGGTGGCAGACTTCGTCAGCAGGAACGTCATCAACACCAATTTCGCCCGCACCGGCGTAAGCACCTGGCATCCGGTCGGCTTCTTCCTGAAAAATCCGCGGGGCGAGATCCTGGGCGGCGTGATGGGACACATCTGGGGCGGCTGGATGCACATCAACTTCCTCTGGGTCACCGAAATGCTGCGCGGCCAGCGACACGGCACTAGGCTGATGGACGCCGCGGAAAGTTTCGCCGCAGAGCGCGGCGCCAGCAACGCAACGTTGGAAACCATGAGCTTCCAGGCACCCGGCTTCTACCAGAAGCGCGGTTACGAGGTGTTCGGTCAGCTTGACGACTATCCGCCCGGCCACACCAAGTTCTATCTGCGCAAGCAACTCCGTCAAACCTGATCCGGGCTGGCGATGCTTGGCTGCAGCCGAAAACGACCCGGAGATCAGCATGCTGTCCTGTACGGCCGTCGACGAGACCGTCTCCACCCATTCCGCTGGCTGCCTTTGCCACCGACCCGAGATGGCATCGCTGTCGAAGCGGATCGGGGCCGATCTGTCGCGGCGCGGGTTCATCGCCGGCGCTAGCGCGGCACTGCCTGCGCTGTTTGGGGTGAAAGCGGCGCGCGCCCAGCCGTCGCCGACACCGCCCCACCCAATCGTGTTCAGCAATGTGCGCCTGTTCGATGGCCGGTCGAGCACGCTTCGCAACGGTGTTCGCGTCCTCATCGAGGGCAGCCGGATCAAGGCGGTCGCGAGCGACAACCCGCCGCCACCCGAGGGCGCGAGGGTCATCGACTGCGCCAATCGCGTCCTTATGCCGGGCCTGATCGACGCGCACTGGCACGCGCTGTTCGCCGGGCTGCCGATGCAGGCGATCATGACCGCCGATATGGGGTTCGTCTTCCTCGCCGCCAGCGCGGAGGCGGAACGCACATTGATGCGCGGTTTCACCACCATCCGCGATCTCGGCGGGCCGGCGTTTCCGTTACAGCAGGCGATTGACCAAGGGTTGGTGCCGGGCCCGCGGATCTATCCATGCGGCGCGATGCTAACCACGACCGGCGGCCACGGCGATCTCCGGCCGCTGTCGGACCTGCCGCGCAGCCCCGGCGGACCGATCAGCGCGCTGGAACGAACCGGTGGCAGCATGATCGCCGACAGCGCGGACGAACTCCGGCTGCGCGTGCGTGAGCAGATGCTGCAAGGAGCGTCTCAGATCAAAATCGTCGGTGGCGGCGGTGTCTCCTCGCCGCGCAGCCCACTGGATATGTCGACGTTCAGCGTTGGCGACCTCCGCGCCGCGGTCGATACGGCAGCGGACTGGAACACCTACGTCGCGGTGCACGCCTATGCTCCGGACACCGTGCAGCGCGCCATCGCGGCTGGCGCGCAATGCGTCGAGCACGCCCACCTCATGGACGAACCAACCGCGCGGATGCTGGCCGAAAAGGCGGTGTGGCTCAGCATCCAGCCGTTTGTCGGGGACGACGATACCGTTCCGCTGACGGGGCCAAGCCGGCAGAAACAGATCCAGGTGTTTGGCGGGACCGATCGGGCCTACCGGCTGGCCAAGGCGCACGGCGTGAAGACGGCGTTCGGCTCCGATCTGCTGTTCTCACCGATGCTGGCGACGCGCCAGGGCACGATGCTGACCCATCTGAGCCGTTGGTACAGCAATCCTGAAATCCTGACGATGGCGACTGCGACAAATGCCGAGCTGCTGGCATTGTCCGGACCGCGCAACCCCTATGACGGCAAGCTTGGCGTCGTCGAGCCCGGCGCGTTCGCCGACCTGCTGGTGATCGACGGCAATCCGCTCGAGGACATTACGTTGCTCGCCGACCCGGCCGCGAAACTCGCGGTGATCATGAAGCACGGCACGATCTACAAGAACACGCTGCATGCGTAACCGTGAGCACAATGGCGAGCAGCCGGATAACGTGGCAACCCGGCTGCCCGTCACATCTCAGAACGCCAAAGGCGTCGCCTGCATCACCAGCGGCAGCGTCTGCACCATGTCCAGCACCGGCTCCGGCACCGGCTCATCCACCGACACCAGGCAGATCGCATCACCCCCCTGCTCCGACCGGCCCAGATGGAACGTTGCAATGTTGATACCTGCGCCGGCCAGTGTGGCACCGAAGCGACCGATGAAACCCGGCTTGTCCTGATTGGTGACGTAGAGCATGTTTGGCGCGAAATCGGCCTCGACCTTGATCCCCTTAATCTCCACGATGCGCGGCTTAGAGCCGGCAAACAGCGTGCCGGAGACGCTGCGTTTCATCTGGTCGGTTTCGATCGTCAGGCGGATCAATGTCTGATATTC
>Ga0153954_1001824_pt1 | contig 10329 bp, 10 predicted proteins | sample TSFL038MetaG_FD_102277 | JGI IMG/M metagenome (GOLD analysis project Ga0153954, IMG submission 102277) | Attine ant fungus gardens microbial communities from Florida, USA - TSFL038 MetaG | ecosystem: Host-associated > Fungi > Mycelium > Unclassified | place: USA: Florida, Wekiwa Springs State... | reverse complement strand
CCTCGACACTTTCCGATTGGCCACGCCAACACTACGCGGCTGGTGGGCAGACCGCGTTGTTGTACTACGTCGTTCTTGGCCAGATTGACCTTACGGCCCCCCTCTCACGCAGCAAATACAGGACGAACGGGATCCCGGATGGATTCGATGTCCGGCGCTGCAGCGCCGATACCAGTCCGGATGCGGTCTCCTCGTTTTGCGAAGGATATGTCTGGAACAGGTTCGCCGCAGAGGATCCTGCATTGGCGGCCAAGGTCGCTACTCAGACCGAGTGCCTCCTTCTCAAGGGTGAGACCGCCGATCCTCAGACGCTGAACTACTTGCGGGACGCGATCGGACTTTTGACCTTTTGTCTCGATGCCGGCGGATTGGCGATCTACGATCCGCAAATACTGAAATGGTGGGCGCCGAATGAGTGGCGTGGTCGATTGTTCGATGCGGCATCTCCGGTGCCGCGACACCATGTCGTTATCCTCGTTTCGGAGGACGCCCCTGGCAGCGAATGGATTCATACGCGCGGCATGCGCAAATTCGGGTGCCCGGATCTGAGCATTCACTCGGTACGGCCGCAGCACAAGGATGCGGTCATCGATCTCTGCAATCGATTCATCGCGTTCCTCGCCTTTGGCGGAACTGTCGAGGACTCACAAGAAATTCGGATGAAATCGCTGCCTGAGCGTATGAAGTGCCTTCGCCGGGGGCACGACGAGGATCCGGACTTCAACAACCGGCACATCGAGATCACGTGGCCAGACTCGCCCGCCCTTCGGACCTGAATCGCGCCGCCCCGACTCCAAGTCGCTTCTCACAGGTCGCTTCTCATACGAAGGTCAGGACAAGCCCGGCGTTGAGGATCTCACTCCGAGAATTGCATCTCGGCCATCGCCTGTCGCGCCGTTGCTTCGTCGACTGGGACAAAATCGAGCGGCCCCGGGTTTGCGTCACCCGACGTCACGGCGGTTCCGACCGCCAAACCCACCAATCCTCCCATAGCCTGCGATGCCATCAGGGCCTTCGCTCGCGCGCTCGGTTTCCCATTGAAGAAATAAGTCTGCCCGGATACGAGCGTGACCTCGCGTCGACTCACGTCGGGAAACAGGTCCGCTGCGCACGAGATTTGGTGACGACCGGCGGGACCGTCAGCGTAGACGTAGGTAGCGCCTTTCAAGTGGCCCATCAGCGCACCGTCGAGCTTCACCTCCCACCCTGGATCAATCGGACTGAAAGGTGGCTCACGAAAGACCACGACGCGAGCCTGTCCTGCTTTTGGCGGACCGACCTTCTGCGATATCGAGGAAAAGTCGGCACCGGTTATGTTGCTGGTACTGCTGCAATTGAGCAGTACCAACGCCGCCCCCAGCAACGTCGCGATACGCCAAACCATCCGCCGACCCATGTAACCCAATACCCTGGGGGACCCTAATGGAGGACGCGGCTTGAATGCAACCCTACCATGCAGATGACAAAATGATGACGCCTAGCGTGTCAAACAACAAAGATACCTTGTTGAATGACGGTGCATAGGTTTCACGCGGAGTAACACGCTCACCCCGGCAACCGCGCAGGCAGCAAACGATCATCCGGTCTTTCGCAGCGGCGCACCCTGCGGTGAGACGGGCGCGTAAGTCCGCTCAGGCGCTGCAAACCCGCAAGACGTGCCGTCCGTCACTTTCACCGCCGCTTCCCACGGCAGCCGGTATTGCCCGGCGACCATGTCCTGCATGAAGGTGTAGGGGCAATCCTGCGCGCCGCCCTTGACCGCGACATAGCCGCGGTGGCCGAGCTGATAGATGTTGTTCTCGACGCCCCAGTTGATGCGCGCTTCGTCGCATAAGCGCGGCCGCACCTCGCCGGTGATGATCTCGTCGGGATTGCCGTTGCCGGTGACCATCGGCACGCCGTCGTAGTTGACGATCATGCCCTCGCCCATGGAGTTGAACGATCCATCGGAGCCGGCGAGGCAGACGCTCGCGGTGTACATCAGGTTGGAGAACGCATTCGCCTGGTTGCTCAACTGCCAGGCGTGGCGGATCGGCGCGGTATAGCCCGCGGTCCGCAGCATCACGTTGGCGCCTTTATAGGCGCACTCCCGCGCCATCTCCGGAAACATGCCGTCGTGGCAGATGATGAGCGCGAGCTTGCTGCCGTTGGGGCCGTCACAAACCGGAATGCCGATGTCGCCGGGCTCCCAAGGCTCGACCGGAACCCACGGATGCATCTTGCGGTAATAGAGGCGGATGCTGCCGTGGTCGTCGATGATGATGCCGCTGTTGAAGGGGTTGCGGCCGGGATTGAGCTCCATGATCGAGAAGCAGCCCCAGATGCGGTTGTCGACGCAAGCCTGCTTGAAGCGCGCGACCTCAGCACCGTCGAGCGTGCACATGATCTCGGGACTGATGTCCATGCTGAGCCCGTGCAGGGCGTATTCGGGGAACACCACGAGATCCATCGTGGGCAGATTGCGTCGCGCCTTGCCGACCAGCGCGCAGATCCGGTCGGTCTGCTTCGCCAGGTCCTCCTTCGTCACCACCCAGGGATTCTGGAGCTGGACGAGACCGATGACGACGCCGTCGGGCGCTTTGTTGAGACCGCCTAACCCGCTCATGGGAACCTCCCTGGATTGCTGCAGGAAGTAGATCGTTGCAGGAAGGAGGATGCAAGCCGCGCACCAGCGGGCGCAAGCTCCGCGCCCGCAGGTCAGCCAGTCCCGAGCGCCATACGCTTGATCGCGTGCGGGATTTCGCCGTCATCCTCGGCCAGCACGTCAAGGATGGTGAAGTGGCTGCGGCCGGCGGGCTCGCTGATCGCGGCCGACGCACCGCGCGCCTGCCAGGCAGCGGCGAAGTCGCTGCTCCACAGCTTGAATCCCTGCGTCTCGTCGCCACCCACCACCGCCAGCAGCGGAACGAGCGGCGCCGCTCCCGGCAGTGCACGCAGGCGAAGCAGCGGGCTTGCCGTCACGGCCGCGTCCGGCGAGAGCGCGAGGTCGCTGTTGATCGAGGTGCGCAGCAGCGGGCGCAGATCGAACACGCCGCTTACCCCGACGAGGCCTACGATCGGACCGCGGCGGCGCTCCGCCTGGTCGAGCGCCAGCATCGCCGCGAGCTGGCCGCCGGCCGAATGGCCCGCGACCACGACCCGCTTGGGCGCGAGCCTGTCGGTCGCGAAGGCGAAAGCTGCGCGCACCTCCTCGACGATATCGCCGACGCGCACGGCGGGAACGAGATCGTAGCCCGGCATCACCACCGTGATGCCGGCGCGCTGATACGGCTCCGCGATGAACGAGACATCCGATTTGTCGAGCGCGCGCCAATAGCCGCCGTGGACGAAGAACAGCACCGGCGCGCCGGCGCCCGCCGGAAAGACATCGAGCAGGCAGCGCGGCCCCGCCCCGTAGCGCAGGTCGAGCTCGCAATTGCCGCGCGCCCGCAGCGCCTCGCCGCGGCGGCGATGGCCGTCGTAGACCGCGTCGCGCTCGGGATGGCGCCGGCGCAGCGCGAACTCGGCTTCGAGCGCCTCATCTATCGTTTCATCCAGCATGGCACTCCGATGTTTGTCAGCCACTTCCATCTTTCGTCAGAGACCGAGATAGGCGGCGCGCACGGCGGGATCGCTCACCAGCACGCTGCTCGCGGCGCTGCGCGCGATCTCGCCGTCGGCGAGCACATAGCCCTGCGCCGCGCTGCGCAGCGCCATGTTGGCGTTCTGCTCGGCGAGCAGGATCGATATTCCCTCCGCGCTGAGACGGCGGATGGTGGCGAAGATCTCCTGCACCACCCGCGGCGCCAGTCCCATGGAAGGCTCGTCGAGCAGCAGCAACCGCGGACGCGACATCAATGCGCGGCCAATGGCCAGCATCTGCTGCTCGCCGCCGGAGAGAAGCCCGGCGGCCTGGCGCTCGCGCTCCCGCAGCCGCGGAAACAGGTCGAACACCATCGCCATGTCGGCAGCGACGGCGCGGTCGCGGCGCGGCCACAGCCGCCGGAACGCGCCCATCTCCAGGTTCTCGCGCACGCTCATGGGCGCGAACACGCGCCGCCCTTCCGGCACCAGCGCGATGCCGAAGTCGAGGCGTGCTGACGCCGGCGCCGCGCTGATGTCGCGGCCGTCGACGATGATGCGTCCGGCGCGCGGCCGCAGCAGCCCGGCGACGCAGCGCATGAGCGTGGTCTTGCCCGCACCGTTGGCGCCGATCAGGCAGGCCGATTGCCCGGCTTCGACCTGCACGGACACACCGTGCAGCACCTGCGTGCTGCCATAGCCTGCCGAAAGGGCGTCAACCTCAAGCATCTTCGGTCTCGCCGAGATAGGCGGCCAGCACCTCGGGATGGCGGCGGACCTCGTCCGCGGTTCCCTCGGCGATGCGCCGGCCATTGTTGAGCACCAGGATGTCGTGGGAGAGCGCCATCACCATGCGCATGTTGTGCTCCACCAGGAGGACGGTCATGCCCTCCCGATTGAGCCCCGAAATGATCTCGCTCATGCGGTCGGCGTCGGCATGCGGCAGGCCGGCCGCGGGCTCGTCGAGCAAGAGGAGACGCGGCGCGCAGGCGAGCGCGCGCGCGAGCTCGAGGATCTTGAGCTGGCCGAAGCTCAGCGCACCGGCCTGCATCTGCGCCTTGTCGGCAAGGCCGAAGCGGTCGAGCAGGTCCATCGCCGCGGCGGCGATGGCACGCTCCTCCTTGTGCAAGGACGGGCCGTGCAGGATCGCCTGAGCCACGCCGGCAGAGCCGCGCAGATGGCGGCCGACCATGACGTTCTCGACGACGCTCATGTCGCGGAAGATCTGCAGGTTCTGGAAGGTGCGCGCGATCCCGCGCCGCGCCCGCACGAATGTCGGCAGGTGATCGATGCGCGCGCCGTCGAAGCGGATCTCCCCGGCATTGGCCCGGGTGACGCCGGCGATCATATTGAAGAGCGTGCTCTTGCCGGCGCCGTTGGGGCCGATCACGGCCTTGATCTCGCCGGCACGCACGCCGAAGCTCAGATCGGCGACCGCCACCACGCCGGCGAAGCGGCAGGTGAGCCCGTCGACCTGCAGCAGGTTCCCGTTCACGCCCCCGCTCACCCTCCCATTCATGAGCGCCTCCTCGCGGTGAAGACGCGCGCCAGCGCCTGCGGCACGCGGGCGAGGCCGCCGGGAAACACGATCAGCACGATGAGCATGCCGAGACCGAACAGCATCAGCTCGGCATCCTCGTAATCGAGCAGAATCTGCGGCAAGGCGGTGTACATCAACGCCCCGAGCAGCGGCCCCCAGAACGTGCCGGAGCCGCCGATCGCGACGACCACGATCAGCAGGATCGAGGTGGCGACCCCGAACGTCTCCGGCGAGGCGTATTGATTGACGTGGACGTAGAGGCTCCCCGCGATGCCGGCCATCGCGGCGCTCAGCACGAACACGACGAGCTTGGTGCGGAAGCTGTCGATCCCGACCGCATCGGCGCCGAGCTCGTTGGTGGCGACCGCGCGCAGCGCGCGGCCGACGCGCGAGCGCAGCAGATTGAGAATCGCCAGCATGACCAGGAGCGAGACCAGCCACACCAGCGGAAAGGCGCGCGCCTCGGTATCGAGCTTGAAGCCACCAAGCGCGAACGGCTGCACGCCGAGGAGCCCGTTGGGACCGCCGGTGAGATTGACGAGCTGGTTGAACAGCACGACCAGGATCGCATTCCAGCCCAGGGTCGCCATCGAGAGATAGTGGCCGCGCAGGCGCAGCGCGGGCAGGCCGATCACCCAGGCCGCGGCGGCGCTGATCAACGCCGCCGCCGGCAAGCCGAGCCACGGCGTGACGCCGAGCTTCACGTTGAGGACGCCGCTGGCATAGGCGCCGAGCCCGAAGAAGCCGGCATGGCTCAAGGAGATCTGGCCGGCGTAGCCCATCAGCAGGTTGAGGCTCGCGACCAGGATCAGGTTGATCAGCGCCATGTTGGCGAGCGACACCACATAGGCATTGGGCGCGACGAACGGGACCGCGAGCAGCGCCAGCCACACGACCGCGAGCCACAGATGGGGCCACGCGCGCCAGCGCGATACCGACGTCGCCGCAGGCGAACGCGCCGCAGAAAATGCGTCGGCGGATTGCGCGGGCGAGACCGATGTCACGTCACACCTTGACGATATCGGCACGGCCGAGAAGTCCCGCCGGCCGCACGAACAGGATCAGCAGCAAGACTGCGAACGCGATCGCGTCCTTGAAATCGGACGAGATGTAGAAGCTGCCGAAGGCTTCGAGCAGGCCGAGCGCGAGCCCGCCGACCACCGCGCCGGGCAGGCTGCCGACGCCGCCGAGCATGGCCGCGCTGAAGCCCTTGAAGCCGAACATGGCGCCCTGGTCATAGGACGCGAGCGTCAGCGGCGTGATGATGGCGCCGGCGAGCGCGCCGGCGAAGGCCGCGATGCCGAAGGAGACCAGGATCGTGGTCTCCACCTTCACCCCGACGATGGCCGCCGCCTCACGATCCGCCGCCGCCGCGCGCAGCGCCTTGCCGAGCATGCTGCGCTCGAAGAAGACGTGCATGACCACGAGGAACACCAGCGTGATCCCGACGATCCACAAGGTCTGCGCCTGCACGATGATGCCGCCGAGCGAGATCGTGGCCGAGCCGGAAAAGCCGGGATAGCCGACCGGCTTCTTGCCCAGCACCAGCATCACCAGGCTGCGCGTGCAGATGGCGAGCCCGATGCTGACGAGCGTGATCAGAAGCGCGGTCGGCTGCCGCAGCGGCCAGATCACCAGCCGCTCGGAAATGAGACCGAACAGCCCGACCAGGACCACGGCGATGAGGCAGGCGAGGCCGACGCTGCTGATGCTGCCGATGAGCAGCGCGGCGATCATGCCGCCCATCACCACCCATTCGCCCTGCGCGAAGTTCATCGCGCCGGTGCTCTTGAACACGACGTTGAAGCCGAGCGCGATGAGCGCATAGATGCTGCCGGTGCCGATCCCGGCGACGACGAGTTGCAGGAAGGCGGATCCGGTCTGCATTCTTGCGTTTCGGCTCAGAACGCGCGCATGCGGTTGGTCTCGAAGGCCGGCAGGATGACGCCGAGCTCGGCAAGGCGCGCCCGCGCATTGGCCACATAGGTGACGAGCGCGTCCTCTTCCTGGGCACGGGTCGCGCCGCCCAGACCGGCCGCTGCGACGCGTTCATCGGCCTCGGCTTCCGCCTGCGCATGCTCGGGCGCGAGCCACGGACAGTGATAGCCGCGCAGCTCGGTATCCCGGACATGCGTGGTGAGCTCGTCCGCGATCGCAGCGCGATCATCGGCGCTCCAGTGCGGCGCGCGCGAGGTCAGATAGAGCCAGCCGAATGCGGCGTGGCGCTCCTTGTCCGTGATCACCCGGTCGAGCACCGCGGCGATGGCGGGATTGGCGGCGTTCTTCCGCCAGAGCTGGAACAGCGCGAGCTCGAGCCCATCCTCGAATGCGGCATGCGCCGCAACATAGCCGTCGAGATGCTGGCCGGCGTCGAGCACGCGCCGGTGCAGATTGCGATTGAACACTGCCTCGTAAGCCGGCTCGGCCGGCCGTGCGACGCGCCCGCCGAAGGCCTCGGCGATGCGGTCGAAGCACTCGATGTGCCAGGCTTCCTCGGTGTTGCGGGTGGTGAGGTAGAACTTGGGATCGATCTCGCGACCCACCTCCATACAGAAGCGCACGATCAGCGCCGGCGTCTCGGTCAGGCCGGTCGCCTCGATCCAGAGCCGGCGGCTCCAGGTCCGCCGCGCCGCTTCGCGGGTCGCCGCATCATACTGCTCGGGCGCGAGCGCGCTCCAATCGATATCGCGGTGCGGGTTCCAGCGGCCGGCCTTGCCGCTGTCGTAGAGCGCGCGGATCTCCGACAGCGTGACGTTCATCTCGAGCGGGAAGCGCCGCTCGACCAGGAGCCGCAATGGCGGCAGCGACCGCGTCGCCATAGCACTCGCGACGTCGGTCGCGGCTTCCATCTCAGATGGCCCCGAGCTTGGGGTGGCTGAACGGCGGCAGATTGATGCCGAGCGGCTTCATCTGCTCGCGGATGCGCTGCACGGTGGCGATGAAGATCGGCTTTTCCAGCTCCTCGATGGTCGCGCCCAGGCCGGCCTGATAGGTGATGCGGTCGGCTTCGACTTCCGAGCGCGAGGCCGGGTTCTCCGGCGCGAGCCAGGCGCTGTGATAGCCGTTGAGCTCGACCTTCTCCATCATGGTGATGACCGCGTTCTCGATCATCGTCTTCTGCTCGGGCGTGAGCCCGTCGCAGATCGCTTCAAGGAAATACCAGCCGAAGGCGCAGTGCCGGGACTCGTCGCGCATGATGAAGCGGATGACCTGCTTCGCCACCGGATCGCGGGTGATGTCGCCGAGGTGCTTGAACACGTCGAAAGCGATCTCCTCGGCGGTGCAGACGAGCGCGGCGATGATGCCTTCCAGCGGGATGTCGGCGCTGAGCGCCGCGCGGCGCACGCCGTGGGTCGCAACCGAGCCCTCGAACAGCTGCTGCACCGGCTTGTCGATATAGCCGCCCAGCCGCTCCGCCATGGCGTGGCAGGCCTCCGCGTGACGCGCTTCCTCCTGCGAGCGGATGGTGAAGAACAGCTGCATGTCCGACGGACGCTGCTCGACCCCGAACCGCACCTGCAGCGCCGGGCTTTCGGAGATGGCGCCATATTCGCTCCAGGCCCGTCGGCTCCAGTAGAGGCGCGCCGCATAGCGCTGCTCGTCGGTGTAAGTCTCGGGCTTGAGGGCGTCCCAGGCCACGTCGGTCTTGGGATCCCACTGATTACGGGTGGCAGCGTGGAACAGCTCGCGGATGCGCGGCAGGTCGGAGTTGAAGGTCAGCGGAAACCGGTTCTCCGGACCGTCGAGCAATGTCTGCACCACCTCGAAGGCCTGTTGCGAGGACATGTCACGGGAGAGCGCCATGGTGTTTCCTTTCCTGCAGGAGAGGCTCAGGCGTAATCGACGAGATGGAACCGGCCGTCGCGCCAATTGATCAGCACGATGTCGTGCTTCGACAAGCCCGAATGGCGCTCCGGCGAGAAATTGAACACGCCGCTGACGCCGGCGAAATTCTTGATGCCTTCGATGCCTTCCGGCAGCTTGGCCGGATCGCCGCCGACCTTGCGCAGGGCCTCGTGGGCAAGCAGTGCGGCGTCGTAGGATTCGGCGGCGTAGAGGCTTGGCGGCCGGCCGAATTTGGCCTCATAGCTGCGGAAGAGCTTGAGGATACCGGCCTTCAGCGGATCGCTGTCGGGAAGCTGGTCGCCCACCGGCAGCTTCAGGCTCGCCAGCAGCAGCGGCTTCGCGGCTTCACCTGCAAGCTTCATGTAATCGGCAGAGACGAAGCCGTAGCTGTGGATCAGCGTGCGGCTGTCGAGGCCGAGTTGCTGCGCCTGCTTGAGGAACACCACGCCCGCAGGCGTCACCGTCCAGCAGATGATGGCGCCGGCGCCGCTGTCGCGGATGCGGGTGAGCTGGGGCATCATGTCGGTGTCGGCGGGTCCGAAGGATTCGTAGACCACGTCGAGATTGCGCTTGGGACCGACGAGCTTCATCTGGGTGACCGCGCCCTGCCCGAACCCGCTGGTGTCGGCGAGCAGCGCAACCTTCTTGATCTGCTTCTTGTCGAGATAGTCGGCGATGCGATCGAGCACGTCGCCGTCATCGACCGTGCTCTTGAACACCCAGCGCCGTTCCGCCACCGGCGTGACGATGGCGAGCGCGCCTTCGCTCGAGATGAACGGCACCTTCGCCGCCTCGACCAGCGGCGCCATGGCGAGCGCGATGCCGCTCATGTTGCCGCCCGAGAGGATCACCTCGACCTTGTCCTGGCTGATCAAACGCCGCGTCGCGGAGATCGCCTTCTGGGTCTGGCTCTCTGTATCATAGAAGGTCCACGCGATCTTGCGGCCATTGATGCCGCCGGCCGCATTAATCTCCTCGACCGCGAGCTGGAGGCCTGCCTTCATGTCCTCGCCGAGAAAGGCCGCCGGGCCGGTGACCGAGAGAATCGACCCGACCCGCAGCGGCTCGTCAGCCGCACGGACGGCGCGCGTGCCCGCCAATGTGAGCGCGGCGCCCGGCACCAGTTGCAGAAAGCGGCGGCGTTCAAGTCGGGTCATGATGCATCCCCTCAAAACAAGAACCGTGATCAGTCGTCATGCACTTTGCTGCGGTCGGGCTCGCTCGCGGCCGCCACCCCATCGCGCGAGAGCGGGACGCTGAGGGAATAGCGCACGAGATCGCCACGATGGACGGTGTGGCCCGCCATCACCATGCGGCCGCTGTCGTCGCGATAGCTCAAGGTGCGGATCAGCACCGACGCACCCGCGGCGACATGCAGATAT
>Ga0153954_1001823_pt1 | contig 10344 bp, 7 predicted proteins | sample TSFL038MetaG_FD_102277 | JGI IMG/M metagenome (GOLD analysis project Ga0153954, IMG submission 102277) | Attine ant fungus gardens microbial communities from Florida, USA - TSFL038 MetaG | ecosystem: Host-associated > Fungi > Mycelium > Unclassified | place: USA: Florida, Wekiwa Springs State... | reverse complement strand
CCGGGCTTCTCCAGCGGCCGCACGCAGCCATCCTTGCCGATCTCCCACGGCTTGCTGCCCAGCTCGTCGCGGAACTTGTTGGCCACGGACAGATCGGCCTCGAAGTAGCCGCCGTTATCGATGGCCGCGAGGAAATGGATCGAGACGGCCTGGTTGAGGCCGGTCATCGAGGAATGCGGGTGGATCGGCAGCTTCCACATCGAAGCGGCATGGGCGATGCGCTGCACCTCGGTGATGCCACCCGACTTGGAAAGGTCGGGCTGGAGGATGGTGATGTTGCCGTCCTCGATCACGCGATGGAACTCGAAGCGCGTATAGTGGTTCTCGCCGGCGGCCAAAGGCGTGCGACCCCAGCCCTTGGCCATCCTGTACGAGCGATGGTCGTGCGCCGGAAACGGCTCTTCCAGCCAGCCGATGTTGAGCTCGTCCATCGCCGGCATGACCTGGCGCACATCGTTCACCGTGTAGCCGGTGTTGGCGTCGGTCAGCAGGACCATGTCGTCGCCGAAGCGCTTGCGCACCGCGGTCATGCGGGCGATGTCGGCCTTCACCGTGTCCCCGACACGCAGCTTCAGTGCCTTGTAGCCTGCCTCGACCATGGGCACGGCTTCGGCCGCGAGTTCCTCCGGCGGCTGGTAGCCGAGCGCGATGCCGCCGGCATAGGCGGGAACCGGCTTCGAGGTGCCGCCTAAGAGCTTGTAGAGCGGCCAGCCGATCGCCTTGCCCTTGATGTCCCACAGCGCCTGGTCGAGGCCGCTCATCGCCATCGACGTCGCCGCCCCCGCGCCATGGCTGCCGAGCTGCATCTTGTAGACCTTGGCCCAGATGCCGACCGTGTCGGTTGCGTCCATGCCGATCACCAGACCGCGCAAGGTCGTGTTCACCAGATGCCCGATGCTGCCCGGCGCGCGCGCGTGATGGCTCTCACCCCAGCCGACGATGCCGTCCTCGGTCGTGACCTTCACGAGGATGCAGTCGCGCTTGGTCATGGTCCCGATGCCGAGCGAGACCTGCTGCTCCTTCGGGACGCGGAAGGAGGTGGGGTAGGCTTTGACGTCGACGATTTTCATCTCACGCTCCTTCTGTCGTCCCGAGCGCAGCGAAGGACCTCGTCGCCGCTTGCCGCCGGTGTGTTCGTTGAAATGCCATGAGATCCTTCGCTGCGCTCAGGATGACAGGAGTGATCAGGCGACCTTGTACTTCTTCAACACCTCGCGATCGATCTCGATGCCGAGTCCCGGGCCCTTTGGCACCTTGACGATGCCCTGCTTCTGCTCGATCGGCTCCCTGGCGAGATGGTCGCGCAGCGGATTGGGCGTCTGCTCGAACTCGAGCATCGGCGGCATCGGGCGGAAGGCCGGCGGCTGGTCGGGCAGCGCGGCCAGGAACTGCACCGTCGCCGCGAGCCCGATCGCCGAGCCCCAGGCATGCGGCACACATTCGACGCCGAACGCCGAGGCCAGGGTCGCGATCTTGCGGCCCTCGGAGAAGCCGCCGGCGGCGCAGAGGTCCGGCTGCACGATGTCCATCGCCTTCTTCGCGATCACATCGCGAAAGCCCCAGCGCGTGAAGTCGTTCTCGCCGCCCGCCACAGCCATGTCGAGCGCACGCGTGACTTCGATGTAGCCCTCGTGATCCTCGGGGCTGATCGGTTCCTCGAACCAGAGGATGTCGTGCTCCTCCAGCAGGCGGCCGAGCTTGATGGCGTTGGGCACGGAGAAGCAGTGGTTGGCGTCGACCATGAGCTTCACGTCGGCCCCGATCGCCTTGCGCACCGCGCCGACCCTCTTCGCGTCGAGCTTCAGGTCGCCGAGCCCGATCTTCATCTTGATCGCCTGGAAACCGTCGTTCTTGAACTCCAGCGCCTCCTCGACGGCCTCCTCGACCAGTCGGTTCATGTCGATGAAATAGAGGCCAGTCGCGTAGGGGATCACCTCGCTGCGATAGGCACCCCCGATCAGCTTGTGCACGGGCTTGTTCACGGCGCGGCCCATGATGTCCCAGAGCGCGATGTCGATGCCGGAGATGGCCGAGATCGCCATGCCCGTCGTGCCGTAGTCCTTGATGCGGTTGTAGAGGTCCTCCCAGATGGCCTCGACGTCGAATGGATCGCGGCCGATCACGCGCGCCTTGAACTGGGTCTCGATGAAGGTCTTGGCCACGGCCGCCGGCCCGTAGCATTCGCCCCAGCCGGTGATTCCGTCGTCCGTGGAAATTTCCACCACGCAAGACGAGCGCGTGCCGTAGACCCAGCCGCGCGCCGAGACGAACGGCTTGTCGACCTTGCATTGCAGGATGTGACACGTGACATCGCTGATCTTCATTTGGCCCACTCTTCCCCCGGTCCCGTTAAACGTCACGAATCTAACGGTCACCTTCGGTAACTAATGCGCAACACGCACCATCGTAAGCAGGCCGACCGAAACCGGCGATTTTGATCAATGGAACCTCGCCGGGGCGCGAAGCTGCCACATCTGGTGTGGCCAAGTCGATTCACGTAGCGTTCGGAAACAGCCCGACTGCCATACGGAGAGAGCATGACCACCGTCATCGATCTGACCGCCGAACTCGCCAGGCTGACGATGCTACGCGGGCGCACGCCGCAAACCACTTCGGCGGATCGGGCCGGCACTTCGGCTCAACTAGCGTCCTATCGCGACGGCTCCCTCTTTACGGGCAAGTTCTCCGGCAAAGGTGCCTGGGAGCGTCATATGAAGGGGGATGAGCTCGTGCACATCCTCGACGGCAGCGCGACCCTGGACATCGCGGTGGGAGACGGGCCGATACAATCCCTTCTCCTCGGTGCCGGAACGATCGCGATCGTGCCTCAGGGGGCCTGGCATCGCTTCCGGTCGCCCGACGGCGTGACGTTGATGACGGCCACGCCGCTGCCGACCGACCACATCCGGACCGATGTCGACGATCCGCGCCAGGCGGAGCTTCAACCGGCCTGACTCAGGATCCGGAATCGACCTCGACACCGAGATTGCCCAAAAGCTCCGACTGCTCGCTCTCGCTGACGCGTAGACCGGCATAGTCGGAAACGACCGCGAGATTGAGGCCGGACAGGTTGGAGCCGCGCAGGTCGGCGCCGCGCAGCTTCGCCCGCTCCCATTCGACGCGATCGAGTGAACAGGCAAGCAGCGTTGCGTCACTCAGGTCCGCGTCGATGAACGACGCCTCGGAGAACTTGCAGGACTTGAATTCGCACCGTTCCAGCGACGTGCCGGAAAGATCGGCGAAGCTGAGATTGCAGGTATCGAACGACGCCCGCGTCATGACCGTCTTCCGCGAGATCGCCTTGGAGAAGGTCGATTGCCGGAAGATGGCGCCGCGGAAGCTCGAGTCCGCCGCGCTGAGATTGTAGAGATCGCAACGATCGAAGACGGAGGTCGCGAGATTGCACTTGGCGAACTCGGCAGCCTGCAGGTCGCAGAAGGCGAAGGTGCTGCCCTTCCTCTTGTCGGCGTCGAAGAAGGAAGAGCCGCGAAATTTGGCCTTGGCGAACTTGCAGGCGGCAAGGCGCAACGGCTCGAAGCGGCAGTCCACGAATTCCGACTCCGAGAAGTCGAGGCTCTGCAGGGTCGGCCCCTGGAACAGGCAACGCTCGAAGCGGCTTTCCGTGAGATCGACACCTTCGAGCACGAGGTCGGTGGCGAACAGCCGATCGACGAAAGCGCGATCGGCCGCGGCGGTGGCCTGGAGCTCGTCGCGCGAAAGAGCGCGATGGGTCACTCGGTAGCCTCTTGGCATTGAATTGCCGCCTCAAGAGCGCGCGCCCGGACCCACATTTCCCGAATTATTCCTAGGGAAGGCCTTCGACCTCAAAGACGTGCAACGAACCGTTGCTTCCCCATACAAGATGTCCGGTGTGAGGATCGAACGACAGAGCGTCAATTTCGCCAACGCCCGGCGTTTTGTATTCGAAGAGCATTTCCTTACGGTCGACGGACCAAAGATGCACTGCTGATCCGCGTTCCTCATCGCCACCTTTTGCGCTGGCGGTCGCGATGATCGGCTTCGACGGGTGCCAAGCAATACGCTCGATTGGGTCGTATTTTCCGGCAAATGACGTCACCAACTCTCCCGTCGTCGCGTCCCATATGTGAATGCAATCTGGATCGCGTACTCGCCCACCCTTGCCATCACCGCCCAAATAAGAACCACCAGACGCAATCCATCGACCATCAGCACTCCATGCAAGCGAATCGACAACGGGAATACGTCCAGAAATTATCCGGTCCGTTTTATTCGTCGCCGTATCGATGATTTGGATTTCCGTTTGTACCACTGCCTTGGCACGATCGACATAATGCGTGACGTCGATTGCAACTCTATCCCGCGGCCCGACAGTGAGCGCGCGACTCCCCGCATCGATTGAAGGGCCGATCTGGCCCATAAACGCGCCAGTCACACTGTCGTATAATACGGGCATCCATATTCCCTGCGCCACAAGCAGCGCGATGTATTTTCCACTTGATGTAATCGCAATTTTTGCAGCAGGAGCGAACTTCCATTCGGGATCGCGCGCTATTTCCTTGATCGATCGTCCAGTCTCGATCTCGTAGACTGCGAATGCCATTGACGAATTACTAATATTTCTGAATGGTGCGACTACTAGTTCCGAGTCCGTAAGAAAAGCCAGCCGCGACATCGCATCTGGCTCTTGCCGCTCGAAGTGACTGACTGGGCGCCACGTCGACGTATCCAGCACTACGACTTTACGCCCCCCGTCGAATGCCAGCGCAAGCCGCCGGCCATTAGGGCTCCATGCGACATCGACCAGCGTGTCCAATCCCAGAGGGCTGCGGTCGAACCGGATCTGAGCGATCTCATGCAAATCAACCGAAGACGGCACCGAGCTTCGGATCGTGGCATCATCGCCTGTATCAACAAACGCGAAGACAACAAGGCAAATTGTGGCAACCGCAAACATCGCCTTTGCTGGATTGGCTGCCTCGCGCCAAGCCATCCCGGCGCCCTATCCCACGCCGATCAGCAGATTGCCGAGCTTGTCCTGCCGCACCGTGTCGCCCGGCTCGACGACGGTCGTGCAGTCGAGCTGCTCGAGGATCGCCGGGCCCTGGAAGACCGCGTCGAGCGGGAGCTTGTCGCGGGCATAGATCGGCGTCTGGTGCCAGCCGTCGGTGAACCACACGCGGCGCTCGCCGGCCTGGGCGGCCTTCAGGGTCGGCGCGCGCTCGGTGGCGGCGAGCGTGGCGAGATCGATCTCGGGGCGCACGCCGATCACGCCGGTGTGCAGGTTCACCAGCACCGGCGGGATCTCGCTCAACTCGATGCCGAAGCGGCGCCAGTAGGCGGCGGCGTGGACCTTGCGCAGCTCGTCGACGCCGATGTCGGGGCGATCGATGGCGACCGCCAGGATATGGCTCTGTCCCGCGAACTGCATGTCGGCGGTATGGACGAAGCGCAACTCGCGCACCGGCACGCCCTCACGTTCGATGGTGGCGCGCCCCTCCTCGCGCTGCTCGGCATAGATGCGGGCGATCAGCGCGTCGTCGACGGCTGAGAGCGGCTTGTTCACCGTGCGCACATAGTCGTGACGCAGGTCGGCGACGACACAGCCGAGCGCATTGGTGATGCCGGGCCGCGCTGGCACCAGCACGGTCGGGATGGCGAGCTCGCGCGCCAAGGCCGTCGCATGCAGCGGGCCCGCGCCGCCGAAGGCGAAGAGCGCGAAGTCGCGCGGATCGTGGCCGCGCGACAGCGACACCAGCCGCATGGCGCCGGCCATGCGATCGTTGGCGATGCGCAGGATGGCGGCGGCGGCCGCTTCGGCATCGAGGCCGAGACGCTTGCCGATCTTTTCTTCTATGAGGGCGCGCACCTGGTCGAGCGTCACGGGATGATCGACGCCCAGCAGCCGGTCGGGATTGAGCCGGCCCAGGATCAGGTTGGCGTCGGTGATGGTGGGCTCGGTGCCGCCACGGCCGTAGCAGATCGGTCCCGGCCGCGCGCCCGCGCTCTCCGGCCCGACCCGCAGCATGCCGGCCGCATCGACCGACGCGATCGAACCGCCGCCCGCGCCTATGGTGTGCACATCGACCATGGGCACGTGGATGGGCATGGCATATTCGAGCTCGAGCTCGCCCGAGACCGTCGGGATCGCATCCTCGATCAGCCCGACATCGGTCGACGTGCCGCCCATGTCGTAGGTGATGAGGTTGGACTGGCCCGAGGCGCGCCCGGTGTACGCCGCCGCCATCACGCCCGAGGCCGGGCCCGACATCACCGTGTTCACCGCCGCGCGTGCGATCAGCTGCGAGGAGATGGTGCCGCCATTGCCCTGCATCACCAGGATATCGCGATCGAAGCCCTTGCCCGACAGCTCCGTGCGCAGGCGCGCGAGGTAGCGGTCGAGCACGGGCTGCACCGAAGCGTTGACCGCCGCCGTCACGCCGCGCTCGAACTCGCGATATTCCGACAGGATGGCGTGACCCGCGGTCACGTACTCGTTGGGCCACAGGCCGCGCACGATCTCGGTCGCGCGCTTCTCGTGCGTCGCATTGATGTAGCTGTGCAGGAAATGGATGACGACGGCCTCGCAGCCCAGCGCCAGCAGCTTCTTCGCCGCCTCGGCGACGGCGGTCTCGTCGAGCGGCGTCAGCACGTTGCCGTCGGCATCCATGCGCTCGGGCACTTCGAGCCGCACCTCGCGGTCGATCAGCGGATGGAAGGTGCCGCGCAGACCATAGGGCTGCGGCCGCGTGCGGCGGCCCAGCTCCAGCACGTCGCGGAAACCCTTGGTCGTGATCAAGCCGACCTTGGCGATCTTGCGTTCGAGCAGCGCGTTGGTCGTGGTTGTGGTGCCGTGAACGACGGCCTGCAGGGTCGTGGGCGCGGTGCCGGCCGACTCGAGCGCGGCCATGAAGCCGATCGCCTGGTTGTCGACGGTGGTCGGCACCTTGGCGAGCTTCACGGCACCCGATCTGGTGTCGATCGCCAGAAGATCGGTGAATGTGCCGCCGACATCGATGCCGACCGTGGTGGAGGAAGTCTGCAAAGGCATGGTCACACCGAAAGATACTGTTCGCGAAGCGCGGGGTTGGCGGCAAGCTCGGCCATGGTGCCGCCGAAGCGGATCTGGCCTTTCTCGATGATATAGGCGCGGTCGGCGATGGCCTCGCAGAAACGGAGGTTCTGCTCGCAGAGCAGGACCGAGAGCCCCTCGCCCTTCAGGGTGCGGATCGATTGCGCCATCTGCTCGACGACGATGGGGGCCAGGCCCTCCGACGGCTCGTCGAGCAGCACGCAGGCCGGATTGCCCATCAAGGTGCGCGCGATGGTGAGCATCTGCTGCTCGCCGCCCGACATGCGCCCGCCGGCCCGCTCGCGCATGCGGCCGAGGCTGGGGAAGAGCGCGAACAGCCGCTCCTCGTTCCATTGCGGTGCGTCCGCGCGCGCGGCCTGGCGGCCGACCTCGAGATTCTCCATCACCGACAGCTCGCTGAAGATGCGCCGCTCCTCGGGTACGTAACCGAGGCCGAGCCGGGCGATGCGATACGGCGCCAGACGCTCGATGCGCTGGCCGGCGAAGCTCACCTCGCCCTCGGTCGGTGGCACCAACCCCATGATCGCCTTGAGCGTCGTCGACTTGCCCGCGCCGTTGCGGCCCAGCAGTGCCACGACTTCGCCGGCGCGCGCCTCGAGCGACACGCCCTGCAGGATATGCGCCCGGCCGTAGCAGGCGTGCAGGTTGGTCACGGAGAGCATGGCCGCCTTTTTCTGTCGTCCTGAGCGAAGCGAAGGACCTCAATAGGCCAGCAGCCAAAAGGCCGAAGGGGCATGAGATCCTTCGCTACGCTCAGGATGACAAGATTCGGCATCAATGCATGCCCCCCAGATAGACTTCGCGCACCTGCGGGTTCGCGCGCACCTCCTCCGGAAGGCCGCCGGCGATCAGGCGGCCGCGGTCGAGCACGATGATGCGGTCGGACTGGCTGAAGACCACATCCATGTCGTGCTCGGTGAAGAGGACCGCGATCTTCTGCTGGCGGGCCAGCCTCGCCGTCAGCTCCATCAGCGCGACGCGTTCTTTCGGCGCCATGCCGGCAGTCGGCTCGTCCATCAGCAGCAGCTTCGGCTTGTTGGCCAACGCCATCGCCAGCTCGACCCGCTTGAGGTCACCGTAGGCCAGCACGCCGCACGGCCGCTCGGCCTGCTCGCGCATGCCGACCTCGGCCAGCAGCGCATCGGCCTCGGCGACGAGCGCCGTACCGAAGCGCGCCACGATCGACCGCAGCCGACCGGTATGCGAATAGAGCGCCATCTGCACGTTCTCGCGCACGGTGAGCGAGGCGAAGGTCGCGGTGATCTGGAAGGTACGGCCCACGCCGCGCCGCCAGATGGCGCGCGGACTGAGCCCCACGATGTCGCGGCCCTCGAGCTGCACCGCGCCGTTGTCGGGCGCGAGCTGGCCGTTCAGCATGTTGAAGCAGGTGCTCTTGCCTGCACCGTTGGGCCCGATCAGCGCCAGCAGCTCGCCGGCCGCGACGGCAAAGGAGACACCGTCGACTGCCTGCACGCCGCCGAATGCCTTGCGCAGTCCCTCGACCTGCAGCACCTCGTTCATGCCGGCCGCACCCTGGCCCACAGCGCTTTCAGGCCGCCGACCAGACCCTGCGGGAAGACCAGCACAATCAGCAGGATCACGAGGCCAAGACAGGCACGCCAGAAATCCGTCTCACGCGCCAGCAGGTCGCGCAGCCAGGTGTAGAGCGCGGCGCCGACCAGCGGACCGGTGAGCGTCTCGATGCCGCCCAGCAGCACGACCACCAGCCCGTCGGTCGATTGCGATATCGAGACCGACGAGGGCGCGATGCCGCCCTTGGAGAAGACGAAGACCGCGCCCGCGAGGCCCGCGACAGCACCCGCCAGCACGAACGCCGCCCACTGGAAGCCGCGCACGTCGATGCCGATCGCCTCGGCCCGCAACGGCGAATCGCGGCCGGCGCGCAGCGCGTAGCCGAAGGGCGAGAAGATCGCGCGCCACAGGATCGCGATGCCCAGGCCGGCGAGCGCCAGCGCCAGGTAATAGTAGACGGTCTTGTTCTGCAGCCATTCGGCCGGCCAGATACCGATCAGGCCGTTGCTGCCCGATGTGAGCGAATCCCACTGGAAGACGATCGACCAGGTGATCTGCGCGAAGGCCAGGGTCAGCATGGCGAGATAGACGCCCGACAGGCGCACGCAGAACCAGCCGTAGACCACAGCGAAGAGGCCGGAGATGAAAGGCGCGAGCACGAGAGCAGCTTCCATCGGCAGGCCGGCGAGCTTGAACAGGAGTGCGGCGGCATAGGCGCCCAGGCCGAAATAGGCGGCGTGGCCGAACGAGATCATGCCGGCCGGGCCCATGATGAAATGCAGGCTGGCGGCGAAGAGCGCCAGGCAGGCGATGTCGGTCAGCAGCGCGGTGATGTACTGATCGGTGACGAGCGGCAGCAGGATCAGCAGCAGGAGCCAGATCCCGATCGCCAAGCGGCGAGGCGGTTTCAGGGACGCCGTCGTCTCGCCGAGCGCGCGTGCCATCTGCGGCGGCTTGCCGAGCAGGCCGTAGGGGCGCAGCACTAGCACCACGCCCATGATCACAAATTCGGCGACCAAGGTGAGCTTGGAGAAGCCGAAGCCGATGCACAGCGCCTTGGTGACGCCGATCAAGAGAGCGGCGAGGAAGGCGCCGCTCAGGCTGCCGAGCCCGCCGACGACTGTCACGACGAAGGCATCGGCGATCACGCCGAGATCGAGGTCGAGATTGGCGGGCTCGCGCGGAATCTGCAGCGCGCCGCCCAGCCCAGCCAGCACGGCGCCGGCGAAGAAGACGGAGGTGAAGAGCCAGGCCTGGTCGACTCCGAGCGCCCCCACCATCTCGCGATCCTGCGTCGCCGCGCGGACGAGCGCGCCCCAGCGCGTCTTGTCGAGCAGCAGCTTCATTGCGCCCAACACGAGAGGGCCGATCACGATCAGCAGCAGGTCGTAGCTCGGCATGCGCCTGCCCAGGATCTCGACCGCGCCGGTGAAGCCCGGGGCGCGCGGGCCGACGAGGTCTTCCGGCCCCCAGGCGAAAAGCGCCGCATCCTTGATCACCAGAACGACGGCGAAGGTGGCGAGAAGCTGGAACAGTTCGGGCGCCTTGTAGATGCGGCGCAGGATCAGGACTTCGATCGCCGCGCCCACCAGGCCGACGGCGACCGCGGCGAGGATGACGGCGCTCCAGAAGCCTATTGGCGTGCGGCCCAGAAACTCGATCAGACTGTAGGCGGCGTAGAGGCCCAGCATGTAGAGCGAGCCGTGCGCGAAGTTCACGATGCGCGTGACGCCGAAGAT
>Ga0153954_1001822_pt1 | contig 10346 bp, 7 predicted proteins | sample TSFL038MetaG_FD_102277 | JGI IMG/M metagenome (GOLD analysis project Ga0153954, IMG submission 102277) | Attine ant fungus gardens microbial communities from Florida, USA - TSFL038 MetaG | ecosystem: Host-associated > Fungi > Mycelium > Unclassified | place: USA: Florida, Wekiwa Springs State... | reverse complement strand
TCCAGGACTGCTGTAGAAGAGTTTTGGGTCGAATCGAGCGTCGTACCAGCAGGATAGGTTCCTACTTGCTGCAGCGTATCGGTAGTGATAAAAGCGCCGATCGCATCGCATGTGCCTGGTTGGTTGGCGTTATTCTGTTTACTCAAGCCCAGCGTATTGCCGGTAAAGGTGATGGCCCCATTCATCGCTACGGTGTCATAGCGCAAGATGTAGGTGGCCGACAAGGGCGCAAGAGCAATGCAAAAAGAAACGCAGGTGAGGGCAAGTCGAGCGGGTGAAAACATAGAGTTACTTCCGTGTAGATTAGGGCGGGCTCCTTCAAAAGTTCGGTCTATCAAAGGGATGGGATTTATGCAAGTAAATTTTTAAAGCCAAAAATGGGACGGATGGAACGGATGGGACCGATGGGTCGGATGGGACAGGCCCCACTAACGACAGTCTCGATCTAATAAATTAAACCGATCGTCCCACAGCGCCGTCCCACAGTCCCATCGGTCCCATCCGTCCCACAGTCCCATGCGTGGTCCTCTACGCATAGTTAATAGTTGAATTTAAAAGTAAAATTAGCTAAAATTGATTTTTATTTATTAAAAAACCCATGCTTTTTATGAAAATATCCTCTTTTTTGTTTATCCTATGTGCATTGACATCTGGAATGGAGGGGGCGCTAGCAGCTCCCACATTCTATGAGAGACCATACGTTTCCACAGCATTTGCCTCGCCTCACGAGGGCAACCGCCTCCCCCTCGTCATTGCTCACAAAGCGCATGTGCATGGACTGCCCCCCAATTCTTTAGCCGGAATTCGCGAAATTCTGGAGAGCGATATTGGTGGAATCGAAATTGACATCCAATTGAGTAAAGAGGGAATCCCTTTCCTTTTCCACGATGAAGATCTTCAACCGAAAACGACCGGACAAGGTCCTCTCAGTCAATTAAACGCAGCTGAACTTAAACGAATTCGCTATCTAGAAGGGGACGGAGTACACCCCCTGCCTAGCTTAGAAGAAGTTTTTCAGGCTGTTGGAAATAAAAAGATCTTATTTTTAGATATAAAGGACAATGGCGTTTTAGATTCAGGCATGGCTCGTGCTGTGGCTCGTTTGATCCAAAAATATGGGTTGCACCAAACAGTCATCGTCGAAACTTTCAACCCTCTTTTCTTAAGCCGCATCAAAAAACTGGATCCGCGCATTTTGGTGCAATTTGATTACCTGGAAGACGCAACTCCTACTGCTGAAGAATCTCCTGAGCAGCTCAATCAAATCCCTTGGATCTTAAAACAGCCGATCTTTCATTGGTTTGTGCGCAGCTCGATCCAACCCGATATCCTTGGCGTGCGCTTTTCCAATAGCAAAGAGCAGGTGAACAAACTGGCTTTGCACGGCTATCCTGTAATTGCTTGGACGATCGATGAAGTTGAAGTGGCTGAAGGGTTATTGGAAGCTGGCGCCATCGGGATTCAGACTAACCGGCCTATCGAATTATTAGAAGCGCTCAGCCATCATCATACCGCCCAAGACGCTAGCCTATCGGAAGAGGTAGTTGTCGATCGAGTGATTGACGTGGTCACTGAAAAAGATATTCACAATGCATTTGAATACGCCCGGGCAAAGGGTAAAAAAATCTCCATTGCCGGCTCTCAGCATAGCATGGGAGGTCAATCCTACGCCCAAGGGAACGTCATTTTAAAAATGTCGCGCTTCAACCAGATGACTTACGATGAAGAGACGCAGCGGCTGAAAGTGCAAAGCGGCGCTACTTGGGAGCAGATCCAACCTTTCCTCGACAAGCTAGGGCGTTCCGTGATCGTGATGCAGTCGGACACCCTCTTTTCCGTGGGTGGATCCTTAGGGGCCAATGTGCACGGCTGGCAAGTGGGATATATGCCTCTTTCCGGAACAGTTCATAAATTTACGTTGATGTTAGCCGACGGCAAAGTCGCTACCTGTTCGAGGGAAGAAAACCGGGAGCTCTTCCAAGCTGTTTTAGGGGGCTATGGGCTCTTTGGGGTCGTTCTGGAAGTAGAATTGGAGACTTGCGCCAACCGGATGTTGGTTAAAGAATCGCACTATTTTCCAGTAGAAGAATTCCCTGCAAAGTTTCAAAAAGAGGTTTCTGACCGTTCTTCCGTACAACTCGCCTATGGGCGCCTATCGTTAGGCGGCAACCAGCTGCTCAAAGAAGCCAGTCTCAATACTTTCCGCTTAGCGCATGAACTCGATGTTGAACCACTCAAAATCGAAAAGGGAGCGTTGATTAAACGCAAAATTTTCCGCTTTTCAGAGCGTTCCGAAGGGGGGAAATACTTGCGCTGGATTGCGGAAAAGCGGCTGGCTTCTTTGCTCGACAGCAAGGGCATGTCGCGAAACAATGCGATGCATCCCGATATCCACGTACTCTGGAATGAAGATCTTCAAAAGCGCGATGTCTTGCAAGAGTACTTTATTCCGAAGGCCCATTTCCAAGCTTTCGTCGACAGCTTACGCACTCAAGTAAAAGAAAGCGGGATGAATCTGCTCAATGTCACCATCCGCGAAGTGCTTCAAGATAAAGATGCCCTCATGGCCTATGCTAGAGAAAATGTGTTTGCTTTTGTGCTTTTCTTTTCCCAAGGCAAAGATGCTGCCAGCGAAGAGCAGATGAAAAAATTTACCGAACAGATGATCGATAAAGTTTTGGAGCTAAAAGGGACTTTTTATTTGCCCTACCGTCTCCACTATCGCCTGGACCAATTTAGGAAAAGCTATCCGATGTACGCCGAATTCATCGCCCTGAAGAAAAAGTATGATCCGGATGAGCTCTTCACTTCACAGTTTTGGTATCACATCAAGGGTGCTTAGTAGGAACGATAAAAACGTTTATTTAGACCTGAAGTTTGAAAGCAAGAAATCCAAGAGGAGATCCGTAACCTGCTGAGGCTCCTCCTCCATCACCCAGTGGCTGGCGGGGAGATAGATGATCTTCGACTCTTTTGTGAGGTACTTGTCCAGACCAATGGTCAAATCTTTACCCAGGGCTTGATCTTTCTCACCCCAAATAACCAAGGTGGGAACGACGACTTTGCCATCACCGTGGATTGGCTTAGCGCGGGCAACGGCGCGATAATAGCTGAGCGTGGCCTTGAAAGCACCGGGCTTTTCAAGTGCCTCGGTGTATTTTCTCAGATCTTCATCAGAAAAAGTGCCTGGCTTGGCTCCCGTTTTTTGCAAAATATCCCTCACTATTTGTTTAGAACGCCATTTAAAGAGTGCTTCGGGAATGGCCGGCAGCTGAAAAAAGTAGAGGTACCAACTTTTGCGCATTTGAGAGAAATTGGTGCGGATCGCTTTTAAATAGATTTGGGGAAAGGGGGCGTTGAGGATCACCAGTTTGTCAATCACTTCAGGATGCTCTTGCGCTAAGCGCCAGGCAATCGCGCCTCCCCAATCGTGCCCTACCACGTGGGCCTTTTCATAACCAAAGGCTTTAATGATCCCAACAATGTCTTCGGTCAAATGGTGCATGGCATAGTTTTCTACACCCTCTGGCCGGTCGCTGCTCCCGTAGCCGCGCAAGTCGGGTGCAACCACTTTAAAATGTTTAGCGAGTGGGGGGATTTGATGGCGCCAGGCGTATGAAAATTGGGGGAAACCGTGCAAAAGGAGAACTAAGGGTCCATCTCCTTCCACAATGCAGTGAAATTTCAGTCCGTTAGCTTGAATGTCCATGCTCATCCTCTATAGGAATAAGGCGATTTTATGAACAAGGGTTTTACGGGTGCCTAAACAGGTGCAAAAGTCGAAATTTCCGTAATCGGTTACAGAAAGCTCGAAGGGGAGCGAAAGAACGCCCCCCGTGTTAACTAAGCAGCTTTGGCGGGGTAGCCCATGCGCTGGCGCAAGGGCTCCACGAAGGGGAGAATCACAGTATCCTCTGCCTTTTCAAACTCCGCGCATTCACGTAAGACCCGTTCAAGGGTCCATTGACGGCGCCGCAGGCGGTCGGGGATCTTCTCCTCATTCAGGTATTTTTTGCTGCGGGACCAGTAGTGGTTGATCCGGATCTTCTTGTGGTGGATTGTAGATGAACGGGTTCCAGATACCTTTTCCCCTTCGGCATTTACAGCAAATTTGCCTTTCACATACTTGAACGAATGGGCGTGAAGACACTGGGTCACATATTTAGGCTGCACAATCGATTTTACGAAGGTGTGTTGGGGATGAAGGTGCTTCTGGCAGCGCGTTAGCACTTCGATCATCAAAGTATTGGGGGCAAAATCCTCCACATCGGAAGTTCCAAACTTAAGCCAATTGACCGCAACCCCCCCATATTGACGGTAATCTTTCAAAAACTCACCTAATTTGGTCCCTTTTGGGCAAAAAAGGAATTCATCGGCATCGATAGCGGCCATCCACTCAAATTGATCCCCATACTTTTTGATGCAATCCATGTAAGAGCCGGTTTGGATTTGAATCCAACGATCATGATCTAGGTCTTCGAAAGTATAGAGCCAATCAATTAGGGTGACAATATTCTTGTCGATGTAAGGCTTAAGAACTTCCTTAAAGTTGTCCTCGCTATTGTTGTTGTACATGTAGAAATGCTTTACCCCTTGCAATAGATGGAATTCGATCCATTCTTTTAAAAAGGGGGCCTCATTTTTGAAGATGGTGCAAATGACGACATCGTCTTTAGCTAAAAGAGAGGAGGTCAGCGCTATTAAAAAGAAGACTAATCGGAAGCAGGTTGATTTCATATTGATCCTTTCCAGGGCTTGATACTTGATTAATACCACTTCGTAGCATAGTGTGGAGAAAAAAGTCACGTGCATTTTTATGGTTGAGCTTCCAGAAGAATTGAACTACCTCAATTATCCCCCTCAAGATTGGGTCGCAAAAAGTTCGACGCAATTCGATGTGGTGATCATTGGGGCGGGGATGGCTGGATTAGCGGCTGCATTTGCACTGAAGCGCAAAGGAATAGAGAGGATTCAAATTTACGATCGAGGGATTGCAGGATTTGAAGGTCCTTGGTCTACTTATGCGAGGATGCCTACTCTACGAAGCACCAAAGAACTCGTAGGACCTGCACAAGAGCTACCGGCTTTAAGTTTTCGCGCTTGGTATGAGGCACGACAGGGTCGTGCAAGCTGGGAAACCCTCGGTAAAATTCCCACTGGGATGTGGATGGAATATTTGCGCTGGTACAAACAGGTTCTTGAACTGCCTGTGCGCAACAATCGCAACTTAAAAGCGATTATTCCTGAAAAGTTCGTTTTGACTCTGCAAATAGATCAAGAACTGATCACGACTCAAAAAGTCGTCTTAGCCACCGGTAGAGGGGGATTTGGAGGAATTGAACTTCCCCCATGGGTTGATGTATTGCCGAAAAGCTGTTTTAGCACTGCCTACGAGCCGATCGATTTCACAACTTTACGCGGTAAACGCCTCGCTGTCATCGGCTGCGGCGCCTCAGGCTTTGATGCAGCTTCAACGGCCTTAGAACAAGGCTCGAGCGAGGTCGATATGATTGTTCGGCGTAAGGCCATTCCGCAGGTGAATAAGGCTGCCAGCAACACTTACTACAGCTTCCAAGAAGGGTACTTTTATTTAAGCGACCAAGAACGGTGGACTTTCCAAACGGTTGCCTACAGCAAAGGGGTTCCTCCACCAGTAGAAGCTTTAAGGAGGATCGAAAAGGAAAAAAACTTTCGTTTATATTTAGATACCCACATTGAGGAAGTGGCTTGGGATGGGAAAAAGATCCTCTTCAATACGACGAAAGGGCTTCTAGCCTATGATTACCTGATTTTGGCCACCGGATTTGCGATCGATGGACGCAAGCAACCAGAGCTTGCCCCTTTTATCGATCATATCCTTTTGTGGAAAGATCGTGCAGTTGCAATTGGTAAAAATAGCCCCGTCCGCTTCCTAGATAGCCCTTATTTAGGACCCCATTTTCAATTTTTGGAAAAAGAAGAAGGGGGTGCACCCTACCTTAAAAATATCTACTGCTACAATTACGCGGCAACGATGAGTCACGGACAGTTGAGTGGCGATATCCCCGGAATAGGCCTCGGGGCAGACCGTTTGGCGCGCGGGATTGCCGTCGACCTCTTCACTGAGCATGCAAGGGACTATCTTAAGCGGCTTGAAAAGTATCAATCTCTGGAGTTCAACAGAGATGACTTTCCCTTTATGCGCCAACATTGATGGATTTTTTGGTTATGGAAGTCGATCGGGATCGTCTTAGCGCTGATATTTTCACACTTCCAGCCGGGAAAAACACTTTCATCAAATTTGAAAAAGCGCGAATTGGTGCTAAAAAATAAAGTTCCGCCCGGTAAAAGGAGCCGCAAGGCCTTGTGTAAAAGATCCACATAATCGGCTTGTACATCAAATAACCCCTCCATTTTTTTGGAGCGGGAGAGAGTGGGAGGATCGATCACGATCAGGTCGTACTTTTCGGTTTCCTCTTGCAGAAAGGCCAAGCAATCGGCACGGATAATCGGGTTAAGCTTGAGATTTAATCCATTCAGCCGAAAATTTTCATGCCCCCATTCCGTATAAGTATTAGATAAATCGACACTCTTAGTATAGGCAGCTCCTTGTACGGCCGCATGGACACTAAAAGAGCAGGTGTAGGCAAACAGGTTAAGCAGCCGCTTGCCCTGTGCCAGTTTCGCGACGATTTGACGGGTCTCGCGATGATCGAGGAAGAGTCCCGTATCGAGATAATCCTCTAAGTTGACCCGAAAGGCCACTCCATATTCATGCACGGTAAAAAAATCGCCCGCCGCACCTAGCTTTTCATACTGCTCTGTTTTTTTGCGCCGGATGCGGTTACGCCAATAGATCTCTTTTTCTTGCGTCCCAAAAATCTCTTCAAGCGCTGCTTGAATTTCCCCAGCTTCTTCCTCGGTCACCTCATCGCCCTGATAAGAAAAATGTTGCACCAAAAAACGCCCGCCATAGTAATCGATGGCAAAGGGATATTCTTTGATATCGCGATCGTAAATTCGAAAGCAATCGGTCTCCGTGCGCTTGCCCATTTTGCGTAAATGGCGCGCGTTTTTGCGCAGTCGATTTTTGAAAGGGGAACTTTTATCTTCCCCCTCGCTCACTTCAGGTAATTGCATCGGACTTCCTCAAAGGACATATTTTGATTAAAATTGAGATTTTATGTCTATCACAATTGAAATTATTATTGAGTTTATGGTATAATAAACAAAGAATTTATATTTAATAATTTAATGCATATGAATCCAATATCACCAGTTCCATTGACTAATGATCAATTAGTTGAGTTTTGCCAAGCGGCTGTCAATCCGAAGGTTTCAGTTCAGGAGTGTGTCAGTTGGTTGGGGCGTCAGCTGGTCTCTCACAATGACCCTGAGTTTCAGCAAATTAGAAAAGCAATTGATTTACTGTTTAAAAGCAAAGAACAGGGCTGGGCTGCTTGTGCCGAGGATGTGAGCAAATTTAAAAAATCCCTTCCCCTTGAAGCTGATCGGGTTCGTACAGTTTTGCATTGTGTAGGGATGGCCGCTTTTTTCAAAAATTCAAGCGTTGATGAAAAGGAATCCATTTTGAGAAATTGGTTGCAAGAAGCATCGAATGGATTAGGTATTAATGCCAATTTCTTTATCCACTTAACTCCTGAAGCACAACTGACCTTTTTGCGAGAACTTTTTATCACTATAATACGCGATACGGAAGAGGGAGAATTTTTTGTCCCTGCACAGCAACCTCTTGTAGACCTCTTATTCAAATTTTGGTCTGCTTATTATCCTTTAATGCAGCAAGTCCAACCAGGGTACACTGTGCATGAATTGCGCCCAGGTCAACTGGACCCTTATATCCAAGTCCTGCTTCGTTTCCCTACCCGTATTTGGAGAGAATTAACCGTTCCTCAAAAAAATCTGGCTGCCAACTGGATTCATCGCTATCAATACCACTTTGAAGAAATAAAACCACTCTTTGAAAATAAAAAAATTATACAATTTCCCAGTTTAAAGGCACACACGGAAGATCCCCATTGCTACCTCTTTCATTTTTTAAAGGAAGTAGGCAATATTTATGCCCTAGGAGCATTAATAGAGGCTCGTGACCCAAAAGGGGCACTGTACCCGCTTCCTCCAAACTATCCTCAACTTCTTAATGAAGCCGCCTTCGCTCATATGAATATTGAACTTGGACCCAAGCTAGTTGGCTCGGAAATTCGCTTTTGTACTGAAAAACTTCCGGATTATACACGTACGAGTATTTTAACTTTAATTATGATTGAAATGGTGTATAAAGAACGCTCCTTTAACCTGTTTGGAAGTCTTCTTTTTTTATTTCAGCAATTTGTCATTCGGGAAAATTTAGTTCAGAAAGATCACTTTAATAAATTAATTGATAAGCTAGTAAAGCTTGTGGCTCGTCAAACAGGGATTGAGCAAACTTGGATCCCTTTTCAATTGTTAAAGAAATTGCTAGCTTTACCTCAAGCACCAAACCTTGAATTGCTGCGGGCAATTAATCGAGGCTATCCCGATCTAGAAGAACTAAATGCATTGCCTCCTCAATTACAAATTAAATTAAAGAACCATTTCTTAAGCCTCCCTTCTGAAATTCAAGCCGATCTGCCTAAACTAAGGGATTGGTTAGCTCTTGCGCAGCCCCATCCACCGCCAGATGCCACACCGGTGGCAAAGAGACGACGCGGAAAAGGTGTAACTTAAATCTATGTGGACTTCCACCCCAGAAGTAAGAAAAGCCATTTTTTATCGAATGGTCCATGAGATTATAGTAGCGCCTGCCGAAAGGGGCATTTCATATCGCGATAAGATCGCTGGTTTAACGGGGCAGATCCATGCTGAAAATCTCTATTTCTTAAAACAAGTCATCAATGCTAAGTACGATTCCTTTCAAGATACAAAAAGGGAAATTAAAGCAGGGTTACTGGTGACTAGCAAACTGGCTTGCTTGATTCCGTTGATTCATCTGTCTGCTGCCACTGTTGTTCGATTAACGACTTCAGAGAAACTAACTCTCTATGTCACCTTATTTCATTTGATACTGCGCATGGGAGAAAAAGTTAAAATCAGCGAAATCTTGAAAAAAGGGTTTACTGAGGAACAAAGGTTCGAGCATGCAGAGGGGATTTTGCATGTTTTTGCAACTGAAAGGGACTTTGCTTTTGTGAACAATCCACTTCATGCGATTGGAGTGTTAGATCTGCAGCAGATATGGCTTGAATATGCAAAACTACGCTCACAGAGACTCCAACGTCTCCAAACACCCTATCAATTGGATCTCTACCACAAATGTTACTTGCTTTTTCATTTTATAAAAGCCTCCTCAGCCATTGACTGCACGCAGCTAAAAGAATTTGTGCAGAGATACCAAATTTCTTATCAAACGGAACCGTGTCCGGAAGGCTCTCTCGATGGTTGGAATAACCGTCTCCTCGCCTTGAGGGAAGTGGCGATGGTTTATTCAACAGGTGTGGCGACCAAGGTTTGGGATGGGCAGCAGGAGATAGACGCTTTTTTTCCTCAGTTTTCAAACCTGTTTGAGCAAGCCATTTTGGAATGTGTCGATCAAAAAGATCCACAGATTTTGCGTGCTGAAATTGATTTTCTATTCAACTGGAACAAAAAAAAGGAACAAAATCTGCCCTGGTGTGTCACGAGAGGGACGCTCATTTTGCAGACGCTCTATCAATTGCGCCATCCAGTCGGGCAAGAGAGTGTTGAACCTCTCTACTTATTTTTAATCGAAAGTGACAGAAGTTTGCAGCCTCTCCTTGGCCAACCATCCATGCAAACGCTTTTAGCCCGAGCGTGTACGCGGTTACGCGAAAGGGGCATGCCTGCTGAAATTGGCTGCAAGGCCTTTGTCAAAGCCTTTTTAACTCATTGCTACGACCCTGTTTACTTGCGCCTCTTTTTCGATCTTCTGCTGATGCGTATTCCTGAGCAAGAGTTACCGGGCATTTTAAATTTTGATCCGGTCATCAATGAAAAAGTGGTTGAAGCCGCTTTGCGGGCGTTGCCCTTTTTGAAGGAGGCAGGTTCAACAACTCCTGCAAAACTTGCAGCTGCTCTGCCTAAAACGCCTGCCTTAACGCGCTTCAATGCGCAAATCATCTCTCCAACACAAGAAGAGATGATTCATTTAGGGGATTTTTTGTTTAAAACCAGACCTCAATAGCTCGTGCTTCCTGCTGTGCTAACTCTTCCTCAGCGAGGCTTTGAATCAATTGTGCGTTTAGTGCAGGAGCCAGTCCAATTGCTTTTTTCTTAACGCTAATCAGCTGAGCATAATTCTTCATAAGGATGTGATTGCGCAGCCAATGTTCCTTAGCTGCGGGAGTTGT
>Ga0153954_1001821_pt1 | contig 10351 bp, 9 predicted proteins | sample TSFL038MetaG_FD_102277 | JGI IMG/M metagenome (GOLD analysis project Ga0153954, IMG submission 102277) | Attine ant fungus gardens microbial communities from Florida, USA - TSFL038 MetaG | ecosystem: Host-associated > Fungi > Mycelium > Unclassified | place: USA: Florida, Wekiwa Springs State... | reverse complement strand
GAATGGTGAGCTTGAGCACCGCCACGTCAGCCGACTTTGCCGCCAATGACGCTGAGACGGTCGCCTTGAACCACGGCTTCAACGCGTCGCACAGCATGGCCGCGTAGGCGGTACGCTGTTCGGGTCGGCTGTTGTCCCAAATCGCCTGCAACCCCGCGCTGCGACGCGGCTGGATAGCCGGCAAAATGTATTTATAGGTGTCGTTGATGAGTGCGGCGTCTTGCGCATCCAAGCCGTAATACGCGCAAACGAGCTGATCGATTTCATCAAAAGGATCGTCTTGGGAGCGCAGCGTCTGATTCGCTCGCTTGATTTCTTTGTCGATGAGCTCGATGATTTTCTCAGCCGCGGTTGCCGCGCGTTTGGGATCGGGCATCGCTTCAGGCTTTGCGAACGGCAGTTTGAGAAGTTCGTTCTGATGCACCTTGGCTCTGTCTGTGCCAAAATTTGCCGTCTCATGAAAATAAAACCAAGCAGCGAGGCTGCTGTTAAGTACTGCCGTTAGGATTTTCGCCGTGCGTCGCTCCGCCACCGGAAAGACAACGGCTTGCAGCGAATCCTCGAAGCAAAGACTTTGCTCGGTGTACGCCGCTCTGACGCGCAGCACTGAGCGCTCGATGCCTTGTGGAATCAGGATATGAGGACCGATAAAGCCTTCGCTAAATCCGGCCCTGCGAACAGTGCTTGTCTTCCATGGTTTCGTATCGATTTTGGGCAAAGCAAAGGGCGTAAACCCCTTCGCATCGAAGTACGGGTATTTTCGCACAGCTTGCGATGTAGTGGTGTTCTTTCCCATGTCGTGGGCAGGCTGAAATCCCTGACCAATGGCCCAGTCTTTACGTCGATCGAATTTCCCTCGCAGCGTCTTGCTCTCCGCGATGAATGCGGAGAGCCTCGGTACGGTTTTGACAAATTGAAGAAGTTTTTCGTCTGGCGAACGACACCACAGGCGCCGTTTGAATACCGTTGGGTCGATCTGCGCCTGATCGGAGCGCAGAATGGCGCGATCAGTACGGCTCAAAGTCATCGTTCGTTTCAGACGTAGGTTTAGGTCAGCCTTAGGTGTCCAATAATCAAATCGATAAGGCGACCCTTCCTGAGTGTTAGATGTATAGAGGACCATTGCTGTTGGTCGATTGGCCTTGTCGAAAAGCTGGAAGCACAGATCCGACAGATTGATGATGCGCTTCACGCGCGATTTGCCAAGAAATGAGGTGAGCGCCTCCAAGCTGCCAACATTGTGCAGCGTGCCCATCGCCGGCAACAGAAGACCGATGAGGCCGCCGGGCTTCACGACGCGAAGCGCCTTCCAGATGAAGCACCAGGCGATGTCCTTGGCGGGGTGGGGCAGCTTGAGGGAGTCCGCCCATTTTTGCGCGGTGGTGTCTTGGCCGGCGCGCCCTTTCCAAGGAGGGTTGCCGATAACCGCGTCGTAACGCCCCTCGTCCGGCGATGCGAAGAAATCTTCGTTGCGCAGCGTGTTCCGGTAGAGCGTGGGAAGCAGCTTCCCCTTCTCCAGCAAAGCATCAAGATCGCGCGGATTGGATTGCTCTAATAGTGCGACATAGAGCGAGAACGCGGCGACACGCACGGCAGCCGCGTTGATATCGCCGCCGTGAACACGCTGCACGATGGCTGAAAGCTCCTTCCATGTCGCAAACTTCTTATTTGCTTTACGGCAATGATCGGCGACAAGGCGTTGAAAGAGGCGAACCAGAAAAATTCCGGAGCCGCATGCCGGATCGTAAAAAGTGCCTGTATTGCGCTGCGCGTCGCTCAGTTCATCCCAAGTCTGGTTCACGGCGAAGTCCGCGAGGAACATCGGCGTGTAATAAGCGCCGTCCGCGTTCTTGCGCTCTTCCTCTTCGTTCAGAAATCGATCGTAAACCGCGCTGATAAGCGCGATCGGCATGAATTCGAAATCATAGCCGAGAAAACGCAACTGCCCGGTCTTCATCTCGACCTTGCCGTGCCGGAAATCGGCAAGAACCCGCAAATGCGAAACCTTCACCTTGGGCGGCTTCGTCTTGCCAAGCTCAAAGGCGCACGGGGCGATAAAGACATCGCCATTGAAGGCATCCTTAAGCCATGCGAACAACGCTTCGAACGCAGCCGTAGATTTCGCGGTGAGAATGTTTTCGAAGGTGGCGCACTCGCCGTTCGACGCCTCCTTGAATCGATCCTCGCGGATGATCTTGCGGTCTTCGAGATAGGCGACGAACATCGCCTGCATCAAAAGCGCCTGCGCGCCGTCCGCACCAAGGTCGTCCTTCAGGCCATGAAAAGAATGGATGAGGTTGTTGAGAAGCACCGTGTCCACGCGCTGCGCGGGATCGAAGTGCTTGTCATGCTCAAGCCAGTAGCGGCCGGACTCCGTCGAGTCGATGAGATGGCGCAGCTTGAGCGCATCCGAGACCAGCGAGAGGGTTTGGATGAGCCGGGGATCTGAGGCCTGGTTGGGATCCCGGACGAACGGCCGGTGCACGAGAGAATAAGCCAGCAGTTCGTCGTCGCGGACGACGAGCAGAAGGCTCATGAGGCCCTGGTTCCAGAGAACCCGGTGCACGGCGTCGATATGGTCGGGGGTGGTGTTGTCGCCGCCCAAAAAGGCGATCGTCGGCACGCCCTCGATGCAGAAGACGGCCGACAGATTGAGTTCGGTCAGGGCAAGCTGGACGGCATCGGCATGCGGTCCGGGAACTATGGGGTCTCCGGGCTGATAGAGCTCAGGCGACCGCCGTCGCGTCAGCGACAGCGCCTCCTTCCACTGGAGCGACAGGCCCGAAGTCACGACGGCGAACTTTCCGCAAAGGTTGATCCAATCCTATCCGTCCGGCGGCCGGGGGAAGAGCAAGTCACCAACCTATGGCAAGCATGAGAACAAATCAAGAACATTTAGACGACCCGGCCCCTTTGCCGGTGGATACTGCCGTTTAATCATTCGTAAACCGTAAATGTGTTCCGGGACAGGGTCAGTGGCCTTCGCCGGGCCGGCCTCGTTGACCACCTCGGACGCGGCGGCTGGCATCGGCCATATCGGTCTCGGCAATGCTGATGCCTTCGTTCCTGAGCCCGGTCATGATGACGTGGCGGACGCTTGTTTTGCGTTCGGCCGCCCGGATTTTCAGGGCGGTCCAAACATAATCGGGCAGCTCGACGTTGAGTGTCTTCATCGGCGGGCGCGCGGGCGCGGCGTCGAAGTCCGCGTCATGCGGCGACGCCGCGGATCCTCGCGGCGGCATTGGCGCCGTCACGATCGCGCTCGGCGCGGTGCGGCTCGCGGCCGGCCCCTGCTCACCCTGAACGGGCTTCACCATGGCGCCGACGCCCTTATCGCGCGCGAGCGTTTCGATCTTGCTGTCCAGGTCTTCATCGAGTGGCTGAAACGGTGTGCGTTGTTTCATGGTCAGCCTGCCTTGCGCAGCTCGGCTTCCGGCTGCTCGGTGATGGTGCGGATTTCTTCCAAGAGCGCGGTGATCTCGGCGCCGGCCCCCTTCTCCGGCTCAGTGACGGTCGGCGGCTGTCCGTTCAAGAACATCTCGCGGTAAGCGGAGCGCTCGACCAAAGCTGTCCGGAAAAGCGGCAGGCCTTTGCGCTCAAGCTCGGCATACGCGTAGTCGGTGACGCGCGTGCGCAATGGAAAGATCTTGGTGAGCAAAAGCCGGTACGGAATCTTTCGGTTCGTGGTCTCGCCGACATCGCGAATGTCGCCGACCACAACCAATGCTTCGCGCAAATCCGGCTCGGAGGCCTGTGCGGGGATGATAATGAGATCGGAGCGGGCGAGTGCCTTGAACAACGTGACCTCCCTCGTCCCGGGCAGATCGATGCAGATATGGTCGTAATTGCCCGAACTTTCCGCGTCGCGGAAATACGCGCCGAACTTATCGGTCTCAATCGCGCTGATGGTCAGGCCCTCTATGGCGATCCGTTTAGCCCAACGGCCGAGCGTGCGGTTCTGGTCGAGATCGATGATGAGCACGCGCGCCCCGCTCAAAGCCAACGCCGACGCTACGGCCGCGCATGTCGTCGATTTACCGACGCCGCCCTTCGAGGACGCAAAAGTCAAAATCATGAAAGCCTCAAAAATGGATTTGTAGAAATGTGGATCGGTGGAAATGAACAATCGAATAGCTTCAAGGCTACGGGATTCGTTCAATTCTCCAAGCGCAGAATGGTGCAATCGTGCAATTGCGGGATTGCTCGATCCTACAAGCGTAGCGATGTGCACTTCCACAAATGTGGAAACCTACAAATCAATGTCGATCTGGTTTTCGGAGCCGTCCGTGGCGCGGCCGTCAAGGCGACTCCGCGGTGTGAACGGTCAAGGTCGGCCCGAACGGGCCGCTCGCCTTGGCCTTGAACGGATCGCAACGCCGGGTGCTAGGTCCGCAAAACACGGCGGCCCGAAATCAGCCAGGCTGGTTTTTGGAGAGTCTTAGGCGTCTTCAATTCCACAAATGTGGATATGCGCGAATGTACAAAGCCACATCATGCGCGTCGGCTCGATGCGCGCGCCCCGCACTCTTATACATATGACTGGGTGGGCTAGCGGACTACGGAGACCTTGTCGATCAAAGCCTCATCGCCGCCCACGTCGAAAATCTGACAGGGAAAGGGCAGGTCCCATTTGAAATGAAACCAGGCTTCGAGGTCCTGGGCTGTACCAATCCATATTCGGGCTTGGTCGCTTGCCTCGGCAAGGCGCAAAGCCTGGTCAGCGCCAACGCAGGGGTAAGGTCCGCTTTCGGGTGTCAAAACAAACAGTCGGCCTGGCCCGGCTTCAGCGGCCATGGCCTCAATGAGTTGTCTTGCGTCAGCACCGATGGATGTAGGCATGCAACATGGTAACAAAAAAAGGGAAACACCCGAAGCAGATTTCAAATCGGGATGATTGGCAGGTGGCGCGCTCAACGAATGTGGATTTGCGCAAACCTATAAACCTATATCCGCTTCGATCGCTCGGCCTCGTGCAAGAGCCGCGCGTCGTCTTGCTCATCGCGTTCAAGCAAAATGATTCGGCCGTCACGGGGCAGGGCGTCGAGAAGGATCGTGAGCCCTGCGCCCTGTTCGTGCGGGTAGGCGGCGCCGATGCGGGTCCGGACGGCGCGGTTGTCTTTGATGCTGCGCTTCACGGCGTAGGCGATGAGGACGGGATCGGGCTTCACGTGAAAAAGCGTGCGGCGACAAGTCCCGCCGGTCAAGCGAATGATCGGTGAGGAATTGGGCGGCCGTCCGAGTCGCGCCCGGGATTCCTTGCGTTGCACGTGAATCCAACGGTGAGTTTTCGGGCGGAGCAGTGCGCGCCCAAGAAGATCGGGCCTATAGGAACGTGCGTCATTGCGAGTCTAAAGCGGGATGGTGACGCCGCGGGCGGCGGCGAACACAGGCATGGTCGTGCCGATAAAGGGCACTACGGCCTATCCGCAAGGCGGTAGGCCGCCCCTTACAGTGCTGAACGTTCTACAAGCCCCACCCCGCTGGCAACCTTCGGCCTCACCGTTGGCTCAGTGCTTGGTGATGGACTTTGGTCTCACGATATCCCTATCACATGGGTTGTCCGCGGTAGCGGACTCCGAATCCAATAGGCGCGGCGAAGCGAGCGCAACGCGCGAGCGGAGGGTAAGGGAAACATGTTTTGTGGCCGCGCATGCGGCCACGCCATATTCGCCGAGCGTGAGCGAAGCGCTTGCGACTCTCATTCCGGGCGGCCTCCCCGATTCAAATTCTATGATTCAGTAGATCAGATTCAGGGTCGATTTTTTCAGCCGAGATCAAAGGCTTGCGCTGCTAATAGTGAGGTTTCGGGCGGGATAGGGGAGCAAATGGGCGGAGTCGCGTGAGTAAATGGGTGACGGGCAGTGAGTGAACGGGCGGGGTGTTGCGAGTTTTTGGGCATAAGCTCACCATCGCGCACGTGTATCGGTGAGTTTTGGGGCGGCGATAGAACTTAAGCCGTGTGCGCGATGACATCGACCTTGCCAGTCGACCGCGCATGCCGCCCGATGCGGCTTTTCTCGCGCTCGTCGAAGGCATTGCGCATCTCATCGGGATCTTTGCGCAGCCAAGTTACAAAGAGCTTCTCGACTGCCCGGCCGCGCTTGATGACGCCGATATCGACGACGAAGTCGGACAGGAAATTGACTTCCTGGAGAGCGGGCTTGAGGCAATATTTGTTGAAGTCGGCGAAGCGCTCCAGCTTGCCTTCGGGCACGCCCAGCATGCCGCGCAGCTCGTCCACGGTGAACTCTTCCGATTGCTTGGTCATGCCGATGCGGCGCTCGATCATCTCGTAGAGGCGGATCGAATACTTCGAGCGCAGCGAATACATGATGTGCGACTTGATAGTCGCCCATGCCTTGCTTTGCGTAATCACCGCGAGCAGGTCAGCAGGGAACGTGTAGTAGAAATAGCCGTCCTTCTGCTCTTCTTCCTTGTTGGTACCGAGCAGGTGGACGCGGAAGGTGGACCAAGTGCCGCTGATGGGGTCGCGGGCGCGGATCTTCGCCCAAGCGCCCATGAGCGTATCGAAGGCCTCTTCAAGCCGGTCGTTGCTCTCGTGGCTGCCGCGCAAGGAGGCTTTGAGCACTTTGTGGACTGACACGTCCCGAATGTTGTTCCAGGCGTTGACGAGAAGCTGGTTATAGAGAATCGTCTCGCTGCGGTTCAGCGGCGTGACTTCGACGATATCAACCAGCTCGCGCGGTTTGATGATGCGGCCCATATGGCCGGGATCGAGCGGTTGGCCGTTGACCTTGATGTCAGTCGCGAGCAGGGGGCCTGGGCGTTTGGGCAGCTCCGGGTCTTCATATACGCCAGCAAGGGACACACTCGTTTCAGGCACGTTTCAAAGCGTGCTGATCAAAAGTGAGTTGGTCAAGAATTCAACTCACTTTATCCCGATCCCATACAAACGACTGCGCCCAATAACTCACCGATAGAATGGCCGCAGCGATACGGAATCCCTGCACCGACTCGGGATTCCGCCCAATCTCTCACTCTGTCAGGCGTTTCTTGAGTTGATGTTCGTAGGCAGCATGGCCGCCATCATCACCAGATCCTTATGCGGAATCGCGCGGCGGCGAAGCAGCATCTCGGCCGTCAGGCGGATGAGAGCTTCTTCTGACGCAACGACCGATTTCGCGTGGGCATAGGCTTGATCCAGCAACTGCTCGACTTCTTCGGCCGCCGGCCGGAACAACGCCATTTGTGAATGGGAATTGTACATACCGTACCAGACAAGACTCTGTTCGGGTCCGAGTCCCTGCGCCATGACCGCGTTGAAGGCGACTTCCGTCGCCTTGGCGAGATCAGAATTCGCGCTGCCACCCGCGCCGGCACTTGCCGCGCCGAGCATAATCTCCTCCGCGGCCCGTCCGGCGAGCAGCATTGCTAGGATATTCTGGAGGCTTTGCGAGGTTGCGCCGGCTCCTGCGACGCGGAGGTTGAGGGCAGTATGGGGCCTGTCGCTTAGGCATATGTTTATCTCGTCTGACACTTTGAGACGAAGTGCGATCACGCCATGCCCTGCCTCATGCACGGCGATCCGCGTGAGATCCGCAGCGCTCAGATCCTTCAGGTTTTCGGCGAGGACTTCCAAGAGATGCGTAGCGGCAAGGCGCGATCGGCTCTTGCGGGCGCTGCGGCGCGCATCCCTGACTAATTGGGCGATATCGGCGCCCGATCGTCCAATGCACTGGACCGCAATGGCATCGAGGTCATCGATGGACTTGGCATCACCGCCAAGGTGGAAACGCAAAATCCCGGGCAGGGCCTCAAGCGAGGGGAGCGGGATTTCTATCAGCCGGCCGAGTCGGCCTGGGCGCAATAGCGCGGGATCGAGATTGCTCGGATCATTGCATGCGCCGATGACAACGACGCGCTTCAGTGCTTCTGTGCCGTCCAATTCTTCAAGCAGGGCGTTATTGATGCTATTGAACCATTCGGCATGATGGCTCTTGTGATTGCGCGATGGCAACGTGTCGATCTCGTCGATGAAGAGGATGCACGGCCGATGCAGCCGCGCGGCTTCGAACGTGCCATGGATCGCCTGCATCACGTCGCCGAGATGGCCTTCGCCGTTGCGCTGCCAGGCGGCGTAGGACGTCGTGATGAGCGGAAGTGTGCAGCTTGTGGCCACGGCCTGGGCAAACGTGGTCTTGCCGGTTCCAGGCGGCCCATAGACGATACAGGCTGAGTCCACATCGTCCCACCGGATTGTCCCGGCGCGAAAATCCGTAATGTCGCGCTGTAACGCCTCGCCCCATGCGCGCGCGTCATCCATGCCCGCCAGGTCTTCGAGCCTGACGGAATATGCGCAAATAGGTGAAGGCTTGGCAGTGGGCTCGTGAAGTTGAGTTGGTTTTCGTTGGGCCATGGTCGTATCCAAAGTGAGAATCACGCTTGTCCGGAATCGATGGTCAGAAAACCGATGCGGTCCTCTGATCGTCGGGCTGGCTGACATGGAGTCGCGAGATTGTCGGCGCTGCGGAATACATCCGTCAGATACCCGCGGATGAACGCCATGAGCTCCGCCTCATGCCGCGAAGGGACCTCAATGCCGCTCGCGCTCGCTAAGTCCCGCACGATGCGCGGCGCGCGTTCGGAAGCCGGTTCCCGCCGCCGGCTGTAGTGAAGCAAGTGCGCCTGGAGTATCCCGTGAGCTCGATTGGCTGCCCGTACATCCGACGTGCGGAGTCCGCGGCGCTGAAGGCGGCAGAGTGCGTGCCACGCCTCGGCTGAATAGGTGTGCATGGCATCACCCGGCGCGTTTCTCGCGCAGCGCGGCGCGTGCCTGCAGATAGGCCTCTACTTCGGATGCAATCCACCCGACCCGACCTTCGGAAAATTGTATTCTTTTTGGGAATTTTCCGGATTTTTCGAGACGATAGACGTGTTGTCTGCTCAGCGGAATGATTTGGCGAAGCTCGGTCCAGACTAGAATACGTGTTGCGACGAGAAGGTCGGCGGGCATGGCAGATGCTCCGGTTCAGTCCTGACCGGTAGGATAGTTCGTTAGAGACGTATGTCAATAACGAACTAAAGCCTAGCTTTTGCCGCTTGGTAAAGACGCCGTGCCCTCTTCGGATCATTTGGGAAACGCTCAAAGGCGTCTGATGGCTTCTTGATTTTGTAGCGGGCTAGTTCTGCCTCTACCTCCTTGCGGGAGCGGCGTTTTTGGCCGGCTCCAAAAAACGCTTCAAGCTCAGGCGGGATCTGATGACGGCCTGTCCATTTTTTTAGAGCGAGGTAGAGACTGGGATCCAAAATCCGTAAGTCTGCAATTGCGAGAGGTGCTGGAAGCCAACGTGCATAGACTCTGCGCGTGAAGATGAGCGACGTCTCGCCGCTCCCTAAGCTGCGATTTTCCCAAAGCTCAGGTGCCTTCTTCGGAATGGCTTGCTGATGACTGTCCTCCGCGGCACGCGCAAATAGCTCATCTAAATTAGCGCGAAGCTCTGTGATGAGTGAGGGCCGATGCGCAATCTGTTCTGCGATCGAGTCTAGTACCTTGTCGGCGGCATTGCGGCGCTTATCCAATGGTATCCGCGTTGGAGAAATTGTTTCAAAGTAATGACCAATATCGTAGGCGATCTCCGGGTGATCACTCAAGAAATTTGCTGTAATGGTCCGTATTGCAGCAAACGAGAATCCTTTCAGAGGCCCGATTACGCTAAATATTTTGGGCTGGAGTCTACGAAGCTCTGTTCGGCACCGGTCGAGCGCATGATGGATGTTTCGCAAAACATCCTTGCGACGCGCGGGATCATTGGAGTCGTTCGGAACGAGTGTTTCTAGCAGGGCCGGCCCCGCCAGGTAGGTGGCCTGCATGACCATTCGGCGGTCGGATGCGACCTGCTCGTCAGAGTAGGCCATCGCGAGCCACAAGAGCGCAACGGACTCAATCTCGAAGGCAGCCCGCTCCGCGAACCGATTAGAGGCGGCGTCGCTCGCTACGTGGTCAAGCTTGTGTTGGGGCATTAGAAACGGGCTCGCAGTCAGTTCCTTGGAAAGAAGGTCTTCGATTGAGGACACAATGGTCCCATGCGATGACCATTCGGCGGCCACGGCTATAATGCAACACCATGTGCTTGGATGAACATGGGGAAACGCCGAATGTGGGGGTAGAATTTGGGGTATGACCTAGCGGAGGACCCGGAATTCCTCCAAAAGTTCAATGAGGTGCGGAATTTGTGCGATTCCCCCTGGCACCAAACTACGCTTTTCCACGCTAGGAGCTGTGGACAGTTACCTGAGCCATAGAACGATGGCTGCGAGGGTGACGACGGCGAGGTAGTTCCGGGCGGTCTTTTCGAAGCGTGTAGCGACGCGGCGGAACTGTTTGAGCTTG
>Ga0153954_1001820_pt1 | contig 10364 bp, 6 predicted proteins | sample TSFL038MetaG_FD_102277 | JGI IMG/M metagenome (GOLD analysis project Ga0153954, IMG submission 102277) | Attine ant fungus gardens microbial communities from Florida, USA - TSFL038 MetaG | ecosystem: Host-associated > Fungi > Mycelium > Unclassified | place: USA: Florida, Wekiwa Springs State... | reverse complement strand
TAAAAAACAAAAAATAATTTTCACTTTCATGCTCTTTCCTTATTTGAAACAATAAATTATTGTATCAAAATGTATATATGTAAATCAATGTTATTTTTACAAAAAAGCAGCTTGTCTATTATAAAAAATACATCAAACATTTTAGAGATTAGGATGGTTGCGTTATTAATAAATTTTCTTGATCAGGGAATGAGAATTGCAGATCCTGAAAGAATTAATCGTAAAACAACTCTTGCCTAAAGAGATAATTTGCAGAAGTCAATTGAGTTATCCATTCTGCTTTTCTTTATGATTATACGGGGCTATATTGCAGATATGGCATTAAAAACGGTAAAAATCCACGGAGCAAATCAATCTCCATTTCCTAAACAGGTGAAGCCGATGTTGGCGACGCTGGTTGAAACTCCTCCGGCTGAAAAAGATTGGATTTACGAGATCAAATGGGACGGCTACCGAGCTCTGGCATTTTGCAAAGGGAACAAAGTTGATTTGGTCTCGCGTAACCAGAAATCGTTTAATGATAAATTTTATCCTCTTGTACCAGCCTTGGAGAGACTCAATTTACAAGCAGTGCTAGATGGAGAAATTGTGGTGGTTAAAGAGTCGGGAGCAGCCAGTTTCCAAGATCTGCAAAATTGGCGCAGCGAAGCAGATGGGGAGCTGCGCTACACTGTCTTCGATCTCTTGTGGCTCAATGGCTACGATTTGATGCCATTGCCTTTAAGTGAGCGCAAAGAAATCCTTAAGCAGCTTTTGCAAACAGATGAAAATATTTTAGTGAATGAATTTTTTACAGGATCTGCCTCTAAGATACTGGGAGCTGCCGAAAAATTGGGACTAGAAGGGATCATTGCCAAAAAGAGCGACAGTGCCTATACCCCTGGAGAGCGGGGCTACAACTGGGTGAAAATCAAGCTCCAAAAGAGGCAAGAGGTGGTGATTGGCGGGTATACGATTAATGACGGTACGCCTAAGCCGTTCAGCGCACTTCTTGTGGGAGTTTATGAAAATAAGGTCCTACACTATATTGGCAAAGTGGGAACGGGTTTTAATATCAAGCAGCAAAAAGAGATGCTGGCCCAATTTAAAAAGCTGGAAATTAAAAATCCTCCCTTTAGCACGACTCCCGATGTCAATGAACCCTCCCGTTTTCGTCCCAATCCACCCCATGCTGTTGTGCGTTGGCTTTCTCCCAAACTTGTCTGTGAAGTGAGCTACATCGAGCTTTCCTCAGATGGAATCATGCGCCACCCCTCCTTTAAGGGAATGCGCATAGACAAAGACGCCAAAGATGTTCATCTCGAAACCCCTGTACTGCTTGAACAAAGCAAGAGCTCGCCGATCAAGATGAAAGGCATTAAAGGGGAGCGGAAAACCCTGTTAAACCCGACAGAAAAAACGCAAGTTAAAGAGATCAATGGCCACCCTCTCAAATTCAACAACCTCGACAAAGTCTTTTGGCCGCAAGAAGGCTACACCAAACGCGATTTACTCAATTACTACTATCAAGCCGCATCCTATATTTTGCCTTATTTAAAGAATCGCCCCCAATCGCTCAATCGCTATCCTAATGGGATTCAAGGTTTGAGTTTTTATCAAAAGGATGTAACCCGCTATGCCCCCGATTGGATGGAGCAATTCCCTTACCATACGAGCGATAACAAAGATAAAAACTATCTCATCCTCCAAAATGAAGCGGATCTTTTATGGATGGCCAACCTTGGCGCAATCGAGATGAATCCCTGGAATAGCACAGTAGAAACGCCAAATAACCCTGACTGGTGCATCATCGATATCGATCCGAGTGAGCAAAATACTTTTGAGCAAGTCATCGAAACAGCTCAAGTCACCAAAACCGTTTTCGAGACGCTCAAAATCAAGAGCTATTGCAAAACCTCTGGCTCTACGGGGCTGCACATCTATATTCCAATGGGCGCGCTCTACACCTATGAAGAATGCCAGCTCTTTGCACGGCTGATTGCGACGCAAATCCACAAAGAACTGCCGCACTACACCAGCATCGAACGTTTCAATAAAAATCGTCCAGGCAAAGTCTACGTCGACTTTCTCCAAAACCGCCCAAAAGCTACCCTTGCTGCTCCCTATTCCGTGCGCCCTAAACCTGGAGCCCCTGTCTCCATGCCCCTCCACTGGGATGAAGTCAAAAAAGGTCTTACTCCCACCCAATTCACTCTAAAGAACGCTATCCAACGGATGCGCCGGGAAGGTGATCTCTTCAATCCTGTGTTAGGTAAAGGGGCCAATCTCGAAAAGGCACTAAAAGCTCTAAAAATCTAAGTCGTGCGCTTCTTTTTTTTGACAAATCACGCCATTATCTTATGCTTTGCTAGGTAGGGGAGGCTTTGCAGCTGGTTTGGCTTTGAGCCTTTTGCATTTGTTTTCGACTAATAAGAAGGCGAGCTCTAGATGCCCCTAGCTCTTCGGTTAGGATCCGGACGACAGCTCGGGGTATTCCCTTAGTTGAGGCAGGATACTGAAGCTGTTTCAAAAATTCTGGGGCGCCGGCTTCAGTAGCGATCTTTTCACACAACGTCTTAAATTTTACATTCGTTTCAAATAGAGCTATAACGAAGGGTCGCAGGGTCGATCCACGTAAGTTTTCGAATTTTTGGAGAAGTCTCTTGGCTTGATCTGCAGGCAGTGAATAATTGTCAATTGACGAAATAAAACTCTTGTTCATTCGAGGAAATTGGACGGAAAGCATTTTCGCAACGCTCTTCCAGTAAGGTTGCCCATTGCCATCCGCGCTTGCCAGCGCTTGGACGATCTCATTTTTCAGGTCCAGGTGGGTATTGAGAAAATTCTCTAGCCCCGTGTCCATAGGTTCTTTTGTTTCTGTGACACCTTTGGGGGGAACTTGGCTAAGTTTGTCGGCGCATGTTTCCAGTAATGCCTCATTCAGTCCGTGAATAAACATTTTTCCGGTGATTTCCCCCATACCTATGAGCTCGTCCAAAAAGACCTTCGCCTGTTGGGTACCATCTTGATGAGATTTTTTAATAGCGTCCACAAAGACCATATCGATCTTTCGATTGCCTTTGGAAAGCTCTACAGCAACAGGCCACCAATCTGCCTGACAACCCGAACCACCGCGGCCAAGTGTTTGTTCAACATAATCGCGCACCACCTTAGATGAAAGGAGTGTGGCTAGTGTGTTTTCGCATTCTGCGGGTAGAGGGCGCACTTGGTAGCTTTCGTTACCATAGTCATTAGTGTAGCCGACATAATTATCATAATTAGAATTGCACATAAAAAGCCATTTTTTAAATTACTCTTTGATCCAAAAGTGTATACTCGCACCAAATTTGGTCTACCAAAATTCACCTTATATGACATCGAGATTCTGATGAGGAGTTAAAAAAAGTATCAGAGTGGAAGAAGGAATGCTAATTGTGCGGGTCTATTCTGCGCATCCTTTTATTATTCGCTCTTTGCATGCCGGGTAGCCGTTTTGCACGCTGAAGGGGGATGTCATCACTCAAAGGTAATGGGGATTCTGGAGGGGTTGGTTCATCATCTGTAGAAAGGGGACCAGCATCGACAAGAATTTCAGGTTCAAGGGCTATTGAAAAAGACGCTTGCTCCTGGCGCAAAGGAGAAAGGGTTGCGGCTGAATCGTCTCCTTGAGCATGAAAAGGGACGGACGGGTCCACAGGGCTTTCTTGTTGAGGCGCTGAAAACTGATAAAAAACTTGAGGAAAATGAATCGAAGCAGACGAAAAAGCGCTAAGCTTCTGAAGTTTGATCAATAAATCATAAGCTTCAGGAATTTGTTGAGCTGCTTCAAGTAATATATCCACGGATGCAGTTGCATTGAGCCCTTTAGATAAGACTTCGCGGTGAGCCAACCTGTATTGGGCTAGAGGATAGTGGTGATGGCTTTTGTAATAAGGGTGACGGAAATCTAAGGCGTGGTATTCATATGGATCGATATCCTCCAACAGGCGTGATTCTACATCGCCTAAAACTTGGAGCACGTTTTTAGCATTCTTTAAAAGATTTTCATCGAATTTTTCATAAAGTAGTTTGGAATAGCATTGTGCAAACATAGCTTTTTCTTTATTAAACGCTACTTTATTGTTTTTAAGTTTAATTCTATAAACCCATTGATCAAGTCGAGAAAAGAGGCACTTTACCACAAACTCATGGTCCTCTGAAATAATCTCTAGGAATCTAAAAGCAAAAGAAGGGCTACCATAAAAAAAATAGTGATTCCCTAAACAAATCCGAGGCCTTATTTTGGCTAACTCAAAAAGTTGAGGAGCGCTTAGCTCTTGCAGGCAGAAACCCAGTTCCACGGGAAAGTTATGCTGTGCAAGAAACCTGCAAGTCGCAAAAATTGTGGTGGCTTCCCTTGCGGCGCTTTCACTAAAAGAGGAAGTGAAATTTTCAATTTGTTTAATCTTGCCATTAACTTGTGCAAATGCGTAAGGTTTGTTCGGCAGGTTTAGATAATCTTTAACGATAGCTAATAGCTTGTTTTTATCCTGTAAAAGGGTCGGAGCTGCAAACCTTAATAGGCGGATGTCTTTATGGATTGCTAAATGAACAACCTCTATATCCTCACGGAGGGTTAAAGCAAAAAAGGGGAAAGAGCGCGGCTCCCGTTCCAGCACTTGAAGCATCAATCCTTTATTTGAGCGGCATTGCTCATTCATAAAACGGAGCAGATGGGAATACTTTAAAATAAGCGCTCGATCTTCTTCTTTTGACGAGGACAAACCTCCTATCCCGAGAGTTTTTATTGCGTCCAAAAGCCAGGTGGGCGGATCATTAACGATTCCTTCAGGAACATCAACCACGCACATTGCAATATCTGCGTTTTTTAAATCTAGTCTGAAGGCACAGAATTGAGAAGGTCTTATTCTGGCGCAGTGCATTGCAATCTCTACAGAAGAGATCACGCTATTTGGAAGAGAGGTAGAGCAAATCATACTGACCAAGTTGGCTGTGCGAATGCTTAAGAGAAACCTTCTATCCTCTTTCAATTTGTCAGGAGCGCCAATCCAGGCATTTTTTGAGGTTTTAAAAGCAGTCCGCGCGATCTTATAGTCAAGCTTTAGATTGGCTTGGATATTCAAATAAAGCATTCCACTTGCCCTGACAATTTTTTGAACAAACCGCCGGTAAGAGCCTAACTTTGGAATTAATTCCTTGTAAATTGATTCTTTAAATTTGGTGCGTTCCAATAAGGCCTTTGTAAAAGCAAGTAAAGGATAAACCTGTTCCCCTTTTGTTCTTTTTTCCACAGGTAAAAGCGAAATAAATTGTTCTTCGTTTGGCAGTAAACTGAAGCATTCTTTGATTTTAATAAGGAAGGGATCGCATGATTTATTTCCCCGGAAATCCACAATTTTACTGGCAAGATTAGTCTGTTCATAGGATAGTTCAAGAAAATCGTGTACTTCAACCCAATTGATCTCTTTTTGCTCTTTGCCTTTCGCTGCTTCTGCATTAAATTTTTTACAAGCTGTTACGAGCTTTGGTTTTTCAACAACGTCTAGGATTGACTCTATCTGAGGAGTTTTAATTTTTTTAGTTCTCGTTCTGGAGATTTCCCCGCTTTCTATGAGCATCTTCTCAAGATCGGTCGCCTGATATTCAAAACACCTGAGAAGATAGATTCCTAAAAAAGAACATGCAGGAGTTCGAATGAGGGCGGCGACCTTATTTATCTGAGCCTCTATTATTTCCGCATTTCCAATTCGATCTATCCACATCGCCTTTTTTGCTAAACCAAATGGGAATACTGAGAAAAAGAAACTTTAATTTCATCGAAGGCTGCCGTAGCGTTTAAAGCAATTTTGTCGTCTATGTACTGGTGAATAAGACCGAAAAAGTAGATAACCGAAAATTTTCTCCACCTTTTACATACACTCCCTACAGCGATTTGATCCTCAGCAGGGACCCAACTGAAGATGGTTTTAGTGATGTCCATAGGAAGCGTGGCATACGAAAGGCCCCAAATAGTAGAGATTGATTTAGTCGCTGTAACATTCATTTAAAAATAAAATCCGTGATTAATCAATATAATTGTAAAGATTAAGATAATTCACGACAAGAAAAAGGGGCCGGGCCTGCATTCTTGCATTCCGAGAAAGAAAGTAAAAGGGGCCGGGCCTGCATTCTTGCATTCCGCGAAAGAAAGAGTAAAAGGGGCCGGGCCTGCATTCTTGCATTCCGAGAAAGAAAGAGAAAGGGGCCGGGCCCTGCACTCTTGCAATTCAAAATAAGTTGAGGACTTGATGTGCCATTTCTTTTAGATCTTCCCTTTTTTCCGCTCTCGAAGCCAAACGCGATAATGTTCCTTCGTGTTTGTTAAAAGCCATAGCAAGGGTGCGGAGAGTAAAAAAACCGTAAGATCGACCCATATAGGCCAAAAGAGAACGCGCATCAATAAATCGTGAGTTTCTACTTTTACTTTTGAGATCGTCTTGGGTAACCTGAAATTTATCGCAGGTCCATTTTAAAGCCTGTTCAAAAGTAATGATTTCTATATTCTTTTTTTTATCAATTCTTGCACAGGCTTCTTTAACAAACTCTAAACTACCGTAAGCACCACGTCGATGCGCTTTAATAATTTCATCCAAATCCACTTGGGCACAAGCACGATGGTCGATAAAATCACTAAAATTGCGAATAGCCTCGTCTTGATTGAAGCCAAATCGCGATAAAATAAAATCTTTGAATAACCAAGAGTATTCTTCAATCCCTAAATAAGCGCGGTGGCTGCTCCATCGATAATCTCCAGCCTTCTCCACTAAGCCACTTTCAACAGGATTGCGATGGATGTAACGTGTTAAATTTTTAAGATATTCTCCGCTCTCAACAAAAATGGATTTGAATCTACCTTGAAAAAGATAGCCTCGGCGGTTGTAACGACGGTTGAAGTATTGGGCATAACGAAAAGAAAATGCATGGACACAATTTTGCAAAGGAGATTCATTGGGTTCCAAAATCAAGTGTACATGATTGGTCATCAGGCAAAATGCATGAATTTGAAATGAGTGCTGTTCAGCAGCAGCTTGTAGTAAAAGGCAAAACCTACACCGATCATAGTCGTCCAAAAATAAGTTGTGTCCATTTACTCCTCGTAACATTACATGGTGACAAAAATTGAGTCTATAAAATCGTTGGCGTCTTGGCATTTCCCCTCCAAAAAAAAACTGGTGGAAAGCTAGCAAAAGCGCAATTTTTTAAAAAGCAAATATTTCAACAAAATAGAATTGCAAGAATGCAGGCCCGGCCCCTTTTTCTTTTTTTTACGGAATGCAAGAATGCAGGCCCGGCCCCTTTTTTTGGCCCCCTTTTTTTCGGGCCTTTTCGTTTTTTTTACATCTTAATAATTTATTAATATGCATGTTTTATAATTATATATAAAATTATTATTGGTTGGTGGTTAAATGAGCGAAATTAAGTCTGTTTTTCATGCAAAATACGAATATGGTTTGCAAGAATATCAAATCCATGAAAAAGATCCTTTCTTTAATTTTCTCGAAACATTAGTTGTTCGCATGCTTAAAACATTAATGTATTCAGGCAGTTCTTTTTTAAAAGATAAATTCATCGATAACAGTAGAGTGTTGATAGCTAAATCTCAGCTAGATGCAATTGGCGCAGAGTCAGTAAAATTGGAAACCCCAGACGGAGATTTTCTTGATGGGAGGTACCTAAGCGCACAAGTTTTTAAAACAAAACTAGAAAAATATTTTGATGTAATAGAAACAACAGAACAAGGTGCTATTTTTCAAAAACTTGTTGTCAAAGCTGAATTTTGTAACACAATTGAAAAGAAGCTTTCTCTTGGCACCGAGTGCTCGTACTTGCAAGCCAATGAAAAAGTTGAGGCTTTTATTCGAATCCTTAAAGGATTAGGAATGGATGTTCTCACTAATGGAATTATTTCTAAAGAAAATAATATTCGGGGCGTAGTTATTAATTTGGGCCCTACTCAAGAACATTTAAAACTATTGACAAGCGATACAAAATCCACAGCTTTAATAGCTCATGGGGCAGATATGAACTATGCAGCCTATAAATCACTTGCAGTGGCATACTTGTTGAGGGGACTAAATGTTCTTTTAGTTGATTTTAGAGGATATGGTGAAAGTGAAGGAAGTCCCACCTCACATAAAACGAAGCTGGACTTGGAAACCGCCTATCAATATTTGCGTGAAAAAAAGCAAATTGAAAACAAAGATTTAGTAGTGCATGGCCATTGCATGGGGGGAGGATCTGCCACAGATCTCGCTGCTCGGCGGTCCAAAGTAAATTTGATTTTAGATAGAAGCTTTTCAGATTATAGGGATGTGGCCAAAAATCGCTTTCCACTTCTGAGTGAAATAATTTATCGAATAATGCCTTGGATTGTTAATTATAATAATAGTGAAAATCTAGCAAAAATCAGAGGTCATATCGGAATCGCGATGGCTAAACAAGATGCTGTAATCTCAGAAGAGCAAATAATCAAGGAAATTGATAGTTTGCCCATCACCGAACCAGATCAAATCGTTAAATTAATCGACTCTCCTGGCGGTCACTCAGGCTTATGGACAGAATTTCCGATCACTTCTGATCAATTCAATCAATTTTTAATGCAAGCTGGTTTAAGAAGCAGGCTTTTTTAGCAACAAGGTTGCTAACTCTTTTCCCTCTCGGGGGGGTGTGTGACGCATTTCTAGATCTGGCATTGCTCCTCGAGAGTCTTATGGTGGACATTGATATCTGAACATTAAAATAAGATTTGTGCATGGGTTATGAGCCCAGCTTATCCGCCTGCAGTTCTTTCCTCATGTGCAAATTCTGTCCTTTACTTGAGAGGGTTGCTTCTCGTGACTTTTGCAAGGATAAGTTCTCCGCCCCTTGAAATGAGGTACAGGGTGTACAAAAAATTTATAGACGAAATGCCTAAGAAAATATATGTTGGAGCAAAATTTTTTTTGAGAAAAACCCTTGGAGAATTATGAAAAACGTTTGCTCACTCGGATTCATTTTTTTGACTTATTCCTGTCCTGGAATCGCAGTAACTTATGATGTCACCGATCAAACCGGATTTGTTACGGCCCTGACTGCAAGCGCGGCATCCTCTGAAAGTAATACAATCAATGTGAATGCCTCTGGAGGAGTGGCTATCGCGTCACCTACCGATGTTTCAGGGAATTCTCCTTATTTGCTAGCAATTCATGTGAATGGTGTGGGGGGAACTCCAGAAGTACCTTTTAATATAAACGCTCCGTTAAATGTAAATGCTCAGGGAGCAATTTCTCTCTTGCCGATAGACTCAAGTACAGTGCGGATGAATATAGCAAGTTCATTGACTCAAACGGGAGGGACGGTAAGCGCAACAAATGGCAGCGCCATTGTCATTCAGGATGGGGGAAATTATTCCTTAAATGGTGGCATCTTACAAGCTGGAGGCGTTAATGGAATATCTACCGTCGGCTCGGGAGTATTTAATTTAGGCGCAACCACAAGCGAAGTCATTCAGGTAATTGACTCAGATCTGTCATTGAATATGAATATGCATATGGATACCCCTCTTCCTCCTACCGGAGCAGGAGTAGCCATTCTCGATACCAATGGGCTGAATGCAACAATTTCAGGATCATTAACAACTCCAAACAATACAGGCGGCGTCCCTGCGTTTGCTAAAGCGGGCGTCGGTAATCTTACTCTTCAAAACTTTATAATGACAGGCGGGGGGGGATTTTTCGCAGTGAATGGGACTGTGGGGGTCAAAGGGAATGCTTCCATTCCTTACCTTTCTATAGGGATAGGGGCAGGAGCTAATGCGGCATTAAATTTATCCGATAGCAATCTGAATCTCACAATTTCGCAACCGGATGCCGGAAATCAAGGATCCGCTATTCAAATAGGGGACTTTGGAGGCGTCGGTACAGTAAACCACCTTGCAGGGACTCTCAACATAAACGATGCTTCTTTCAACATCAGCAATCAAGGCGGGCAGGGAACCTATAATCTGAGTGGGGGCACAATCAATTTTACCTCCCTTGAAAGCAGCGTATCCTTTTTTAATATTGGCCGCAATACAAATGCCAATCCTGGCACAACGGGGATCTTGAATGTAAGTGGAACTGGTTTATTAAATGTTCATAAAACCAATGGCAATGTTCACATGATTATCGGCAGCCGATCAACCTCATCGGGAGTTCACTCAAGTGGAGAAGTCAATCAGACTGGAGGTACGATACGCATTAGCAATGGCGCCGACCTATACTTAGCTGGTTTTGGCGATGGGGTTTATAACTTAACTGGGGGTGCTTTAGAAATCGGAGGGGACTCTCTAAAGGGGGTCTTTACTGGAGGCTCAAGGGCTTATTTAT
>Ga0153954_1001819_pt1 | contig 10369 bp, 7 predicted proteins | sample TSFL038MetaG_FD_102277 | JGI IMG/M metagenome (GOLD analysis project Ga0153954, IMG submission 102277) | Attine ant fungus gardens microbial communities from Florida, USA - TSFL038 MetaG | ecosystem: Host-associated > Fungi > Mycelium > Unclassified | place: USA: Florida, Wekiwa Springs State... | reverse complement strand
GCCACGTCGAGCGCCGAGGCGGTGCCGGCCGCAGAGCGCTGCTTGATCAGTGTCAGGATGCGGTTCGATGCCTCGAAGTTTCGCTGCAGCACGCGCAGCTGGTCTTGCGAAGCCAGCACCAGGAAATAGTCGTTGGCGACGCTCGCCGTGGTCGAGAGCACGACCACTTCCTTGTTGAAGCGGCTTGCCACTGCGGTCTCTTGCGTGGCGCGCGAGAGGGCGCGGTTCTTGCCCCAGAAGTCGATCTCGTAGCTGGCATTGAGCACGGTGGTGAATAGGTTGTTCTCGGAGGGGCCGTTGCCGCCGGTGCCGCCCGGCCCCGTCGTCTGCGACGGGCGCGTGCGGGTGGCGCTGCCGTTGAAAGCGACATTGGGCATCAGGGCTGCGCTTGCCACCTTGCTCTGGGCATCGGCCTCGACGATGAGAGCGACGGACACCGCGATGTCGAGATTTCGGGTCTGCGCCTCCTCGACCAGCTTGGTCAGCTCAGGCGAACGAAAATCGCGCCACCAGTCGAGCGCAGGCGGCGCGGAATCGCCGTGCCCGGCACGATAGGCGGGCGGGACGTCGAGGGCGAGGTCCGGCCGCTCGGAGCTGAAATTGCACCCGGACAGCATTTGGGCAGCACATAATCCCGAAAAGGCGACAAAGAAGAGGCGAAGGCCCTCGAAGCGAATGCCCCTGGCCCCCGTCACCCGCGCGCGCGTCTGCGACCAGTCGAACATGACGGCGATTTTCAACGCTGCCCACGCCCATGAAATGGGATGCTAGCGCCAAAGCAGCGCGCGCCGTCCCCTGCCACCCGTTAACCACGCCTTGACCATATGCTATCAGGCCACCTTGGGGCGACCACTTAAATTCCCGAAAGGAATTTCGTTGGGGATTGGGGCGGCTCTGCGTTAGGGCTGCAAACCTTTGAATCGAAAAGAGTTTTTGGTGCGATGCCGAGGACGCTGCGGCCGCCGCGGCGCACCGATCGGGGTCCTGGGTTGCCGGCATTGGCCGCGCAACCGAGGAAGGCGGACTCAGGGGGCGGCGCGCCGTGTGAAGGGCGCGTGAAGGCTATGTGAGGGCTATGTGAAGGCTAACCGGCGGCACTGCCCTTGCCGCCTTTGGTTGCGGCCAGGTACCAATCCAGGATCTCGGCGCCATTCCAGTGCAGCACGCCGGCGAATCGTCGCACGTGGTCGTAGACCGCCTCGAGATATTTGATCCGATGGGGCTGTCCGCTGATGTAGGGGTGGATCGCCAGCGCCATGATCTTGGGGCGGCGCTCGCCCTCGGCGTAAAGCCGGTCGAACTGATCGATCGCGCGCCGCGCCAGGTAGTCGCTCTCGTGGTGCTGCACGATCATCATCCCGATGTCGTTGATCTCGACCGTATAGGGCAGGGTGACGAGCGGGCCCTTGGCGGTGCGGATCACCGTCGGCTCGTCGTCATAGACCCAGTCGCCGATATATTTCACGCCGGCATCGACCAGCAGCTCCGGCGTCTCCAGCGTCTCGGTCAGACCTGGTCCTAGCCAGCCGACCGGGCGCTTGCCGGTGAAGCGTTCGAGGATGTCCATGGAGCGGTTGATCATCGCCCCCTGATCGTCGACCTTGTGGATCGGCATCTGGTCGTAGGCGTGGCCCATGAATTCCCAGCCGAGGCGCTTTCCTTCCTCGGCGACGCGCGTGTAGTCCTCGCAGGTGCGGGCATTGATGGCGAGGGTCGGCCGGATACCCAGCCGCTCATAGAGCTCGAAGAAGCGCCAGGCGCCCACCCGCATCCCGTATTCGTGCCAGGTCCAGTGCGGCACGTCGGGCAACAGCGGCACGCCGGTCGGGGCGGGCAGCACTTGCCGCGGCATCGGCCGGCCGATGTCCCAGACCTCGTAGTTCACGATGGTCCAGAATATGAGCCGCGCGTCGCCCGGCAGCTTGAGCGGAGGCCGGTCGACAATGGCCGAGAAATCGCAACGGTCGCGTGGCAGCATGGGTGAGGTCATGGCGACGCTTGCTCCACCTGGTTGCGGCGCATCATAGGGGTCTCGGGGGGCGGCGCAATCGCGTCGGCGCAGCATCGGCATTTCTGTTGGACCGATCCAGTCGCGGCGGCGTTGTAGCCGGTGCGACATCTTCGCGAATACGGCGTGCCGGGGGAGCGGGTATGTTGTCACCGCGCCAACGAAGAAACGTCGCAACAGGCCGGGGGAGGTGATGAGCCGGAGGGACGATCCGCCGCTGCCGGCGGGCGGCGGTTTCACGTCAGGCTGGCACCAGCCATGGTCGGGCGCGTCGATCATAGAGCGCCTGGCAAGCCGTTTCGCTGCCGTTGCGGCGGCCCCCGTCTCGCTTCCCGTCACCGTCGCGGTGTTTGCCCTCGCGTTCCTGCTGCCGGCATGGCCGTGGCTCTCCGGCGCCGTCACTATTCCGTGGGATGCGAAATCGCAGTTCTTTCCGCCCGTGCAGTTCCTGGCGAGCTCTCTGGCGCGTGGCGAATGGCCGTGGTGGACGCCGAACGTTTTCGCCGGCTGGCCGCAGATCTCCGACCCGCAATCGCTGCTGTTCTCGCCGTTGCATGTGCTGCTGGCCGTAACGCACGCGGCGATCACCCTGCGCGCTTTCGACTCCGTGACCTTCGCCTACCTTTTTCTCGGCGGCCTCGGCGTCATTTTGTTCTTCCGCGATCGCGGCTGGCATCCTGCCGGCGCGATCGTCGCGGCCATGGCATTTGCGTTCGGCGGCGCCGCCAGCGCGCGGCTCCAGCACACCGGCCAGATCATCAGCCTCGTCTATCTGCCGCTGATTCTGTGGCTCATGGCGCGCGTCCTGGAGCGCTCCTCGTGGCGGGCGGGTCTCGCTGCCGGCGTGCTCGGCGGATTGCTGGCGATCGGCCGCGATCAGGTGGCATTGATATCGCTCTACGTGATCGTCGGTTTCGTGCTGGCCTATTGGCTGACGGGTGAGGCGCCATTGGCGCGGCTGTGCGCCAGCGTCAAGCCGCTTGCGGTGGCCGGCATCAGCGCGAGCCTGGTCGCCGCGGTGCCGGTCCTGATGTCTGCGCTGCTGGCGGTGCGCTCGAACCGGCCCGAGGTCGACTATGTCTCGGCCGCGGCCGGCTCTCTCCATCCGGTGCACCTGCTGCAATTCGTCTTTGCCGACCTCTACGGCGCCATGGATCCGAAAGTCGACTACTGGGCGCCCCAGAGCGACATCTGGGACGCCGCTTGGGGACCGAGCGGCCTCTATCTCTCGCAGAACATGGGGCTGCTCTATGCCGGAGCGCTCACTTGCGCGGTAGTGGTGTCATTTGGGCTGGTGCGCAGGCTCGCCTTCGCGCGCGAGATCCGTTTCTTCACCATCGCGATGGTGCTGGTGCTGCTCTACGACCTCGGCCGTTACACGCCCGCCTTCCATCTCATGTATGGCGTGCTGCCGGCCGTCGATCTCTACCGGAGGCCGGCGGATGCGAACTTCGTCCTGGTCGCGCTCGTTGCGATCATCGCCGGCTACCTCGTGCATCGCTGGCTCGCCGGCACAGTGCCGCCGGCACGGTCCTGGCAACGCGCATTCGAGATCGTCATTCCGGTCTCGCTTGTCGCCGGCGCCTTTGCCCTGGCGCAGTCAGTGGTGGGCTGGCGCCTGGCATGGACCCCGGTCGCAACCGCAATCGTCTTCACCACGGCGGCTATCGCCGTGATGCTGCTGGCGCAGCAATGGAATGCACGTTGGCCGTTGGCGGTGGTCGCGCTGATGGCGGCGTTCATGGCGGCCGACCTGCGTTGGAACAACGCCCCACACGTGTCGACCGCGCTGCCGCCCAAACGTTTCGCGGCATTGCGCCAGCACACGCACAACGAGACGGTTCGCCTGCTCAAGGCGCGACTTGCCGCCGCCGCCGCGCCCGATCGTCGCGACCGCGTCGAGCTGATCGGCATCGACTATCATTGGCCGAACCTTTCGCTCGTGCAGGGCTTCGACCACGTGTTTGGGCACAATCCGTTGCGGCTGCGCTGGTTCTTCGATGCAACCCACGTCGGCGATACCGTCGCGGATAGCTGGCAGCGCTGGTTCTCGCCGCTCTATCCTTCCTATCGTTCGGCTTTCGCCGACCTCTTCGGCGTGCGCTTCATCGCCACCGGCGTTCCGGTCGAGCGGGTCGACTCGTCGCTCAAGCCCGGTGATCTCAAGTTCATCGCGCACACCAAGGACGCCTATGTCTACGAAAACCCGCATGCGCTGCCGCGCGTCATGCTGCTGACGGATTGGCGGCTCGCCGATTTCGGCGAGCTCATGCGCACCGGCTGGCCGGCCGTCGATCCGCGCGAGACCGTGCTGCTGAAGAAGCCGCCGCCCGGATTTTCCCGCAGCGCCGCCGTCGGCATGGGCGGCAGCGCGCGCCTGCTGCACTATGCCAACACCAAGGTCGACGTCGACGTCGATGCGCCGGGCGGTGGCATTCTGCTGCTGACCGACATCTGGCATCCGTGGTGGCGCGCCGACATCGATGGCGCCGACACTGCCATCCTCAAGGCCGACGTGATCTTCCGCGCCGTGGTCGTTCCGCGCGGGCACCACGTGGTGCACTTCGTGTTCGAGCCTTTTGTTGGGGCGCTCGCCGAGCTGATGGACCTGGCGCGGCACGGCGCCCGCAGCGAGTGACAGAAATTGCGCCGTGCCGATGCGCGGCCGTCAGGTGGGCGAGGTGACACGCCTTTTCGGGCCGTGTACATCTCTTCCGCCCAAGAGGAGCCCTTTTTTCTCCACTTCGATCCCGGGAATGGCCATGCTGCGGCGCCTCTCCATCCTGCTTCTCGTGATGCTGTCGCTCGCGCCGGCTGCGCCGGTCGCGGCGCAGGACTATCCGACCCGCCCCGTCAGGGTGATCGTGCCGTTCGGCGCCGGCGGCCCGACCGACGTCTTCACCCGCGCGATCGCCGAGGAACTGTACAAGGCGCTGCATCAGCCGTTCGTGATGGAGAACCGGCCCGGCGCCGGCACCATCATCGGCACCGATGCGGCGGCGAAGTCGGCGCCCGACGGCTACACGCTACTGATGATGTCGGCGACGCAGACCACGACCGAGACGTTGGTTCCCAACAAGCCGTTCAAGCTGATGCGCGACTTCGCGCCGGTGGCGTCGCTCCTGAACTCCGAGTTGGTCATGGTCGTGCATCCGAGCGTGCCCGCCACGACCGTGCAAGAGTTCATCGCGCTCGCAAAGGCGAAGCCCGGCGCGCTCAACTATGCGTCGTCGGGTGTCGGATCGAACTATCATATGGCCGCCGAGCTGTTCAAAAACCTGACCGGCACCAACATCGTGCACGTGCCCTACAAGGGCTCGACCGGCGCTCGCAACGATATCATCAGCGGCCAGGTCCAGATGATGTTCGACTCCGTCACCACCATGGCCCAGATGGCGCAGGCCGGGCGGGTACGCGCGCTCGCGACCACCGGCAAGGTGCGCTCTCCCGTCCTGCCCGACGTGCCGACGCTCGCGGAAGCGGGCGTCCCCGGCTACGAAGCCACGATGTGGATCGGCGTGATGGCGCCGGCCGGCACGCCGCGGCCGATCGTCGACCGCCTGAACACCGAGATCAACAAGATCCTGGCACGTCCGGACGTCAAAGCTGCCTGGGAGAAACAGGGCGCCAATCCGATGCTGATGCAGCCGGATGCGTTCGGCAGCTACGTTCAGTCCGAGATCGAGAAATGGGCCAAGGTGATCGACGCCAACGCGATCAGGCCCGAATGAGTAGGATGGGTTGAGCGAAGCGAAACCCATCAGCGCACTCGCCCCGTGGCGGCGTCGCTGCGTTGATGGGTTTCGCTTTCGCTCAACCCATCCTACTGGACGGATGCGCGGGTGCCGACGGTCACACCGCGACTTTCTGCAAGAAGCCTTCTACCTCGGAGCGCAGGTCGCCGGCGGCTTTTTCCACCGCCTCCGAAGCGGCCAGCACGGTCTCGGCCGATCCGCGCGTCTCGGTGGCGGCGCCGACGACCTCTCCGAGCGCGGTGACGATTTCCTTGGCGCCTAGCGCGGCGCCGATCACGTTCTGGGTGATCTCGCCGGTAGCGGCGTTCTGTTGCTGCACCGAGGCGGCGACGGCCGCGGTGTGATGGTTGATCTCTTGCATGCGCGCGACGATGCGGCGGATCGCCTCGACCGCGAACCCGGTCGAGGCCTGCACGGCGGCGATCTGGCCGGAGATTTCCTCGGTCGCCTTCCCGGTCTGCACCGCGAGCGACTTCACCTCGGAAGCGACCACGGCGAAGCCGCGGCCGGCCTCGCCGGCGCGCGCTGCCTCAATCGTTGCGTTGAGCGCGAGCAGATTGGTCTGGCCCGCAACGTCCTGGATGAGCTTGACCACGTCGCCGATCTTCTGGGCGGCATCGGCGAGCGATCCGATCTGGTCGTTGGTGACGCCGGCCTCGCTCGCCGCGATGCCGACCAGCTTGTTGGTCTGCCCGAGCTGGCGGCTGATCTCGTCGATGGAGGCCGACAGCTCATTGGCCGCCGAAGCTGCAGTCTCGACGTTGCTCGAGGCCTCGTTCGACGTGCGCACCGCGCCCTCGGCGCGTTGCGAGGCCTTGTGCGAGGAGGCGAACAACGTGCTCGCGGTCGCGCGCATGGCGCCGGCGCTGTCGTTCACGGTCTTCAGCATCGTCTCGACGCGTTGACGGAAACCCGTGATCGCGGCTTCGATGCGAGCCCGCCGCTGCTCCTGCGCAGCGAGGCTTTCGCGCTGTTGGTCCTGCCGCCGGCGCTCCGTGACGTCCTGGTGGGTGGCGACCCAGCCGCCGCCGGGCATCGGCCGGCTGGAGACCGAGATGAAGATGCCGCCCGGCCGTTCCCGCACATCCTGCACCATGTGCCCGTGGCGCATGCGGTTGAGCGCATCGGCGACGTATTCATCGGGATCGCCGGCGAAGGCGCCGACGCGGCGGCGATAGGCGAGCAGGTCGCGCAGCATCGCGCCGGGCTTCGCGATTTCGGGCGTCAGCCCGTACATCTCGATGTAGCGCTCGTTGCACAGGATCAGACGCGCCGAGGCGTCGAACATGCAGAGGCCTTCCGACATGTTGTCGAGCGCGGTGAACAGCCGGGCGTTTTTCCGGCGCGCCTGGGTGTACAGGGCGAAGGCAATGAGCGCGGCGCCGAGGCCGGCCGCCGCCACGGCGAGCAGCGTCCAATCCAGCGTTGTCAAGAATTCGGTCGGAGAGCCAGACATTTGCGGAACGATCTGGGCGAAGAGCACTATGGGTATGGGCCAAAGGGGTTGTTATGAGGTTAATCGCCGGTTAACGAAGCCTTAAGTCGTGCGCGGGCATGAAGGATTTCCACGCTTCGGCCACGCTCGGGCGGGACCGTGGGCGGCGATGGGGCGTACGGGGGTACCATGAAATTCGGCGATCTGTTCTCGGACCGGCCGATGGGCACGATCGTGCGCCTCGGGGCGATTGCGGTCGCGGCCGCGCTCTGCGCCTGCACCGCCGACCGAGTAGAGCCGCCGTCGGAGCCGACCTTCTATCGCAGCCTCGCCGAGCCCGGTGCCCAGGTCGACGCCGGGGCGGCCGCATCCATGCTGTCGGGCTATCGCACCAACAACGGGCTCTCCGTCGTCACCATCGATCCCGAATTGATGAAGCTCGCCGAGGCGCAAGCGCAGGCCATGGCGGGCCGCGACAAGCTCGACCACAATGTCATTCGCGGCTTCACCGAGCGGCTGGCAGCCGGCGGCTATCATGCCCGGACTGCGGCGGAGAACATCGGCGCCGGCTATCACACCTTGGCGGAGGCATTCTCGGGCTGGCGCGATTCGCCGCCGCACCGCGCCAACATGTTGCTCAAGGGCGCGACCCGCATCGGCATCGCCACCGCCTATGCGCCGAAGTCGAAGTACAAGGTGTTCTGGGCGCTGATCCTCGCCCAACCCGACGGCCCCGGGTGATTAGGCCGCGTCTCGATCAAACGGAGTGCACCCGTTTGATCGAGATGCGCTCTAAGCCCGTCCGTCGGTCAGGTCGAGCAATTCGCGCCCATAGGTTTCCCGCGCTTCGTCGAGCAGCGGCCGCACCGCAGCGGCGAATGCCTTGTGCTCGTCGGCGGACAGCACGACGGGCTTGCATCCTTCCGCCTCGATCGCCCGGCGCGCTGCTTCCTCCTCCTCGATGTGCAGTTGGCGCTGGAAGGCGACCGCATCCGTCACCGCGCTGGCCATGGCGCGCTGGAGCTCCGCCGGCCAGCGCTCGAATGCGGGGCGATGCAGGAAGATCGGCCGCGAAATGTAGAAGTGGTTGGAGAGCGTGTGGAAGCGGTGGAACTTGTGCACACCGTAGGTGACGGTGTTGGACAGCGGGTTCTCCTGCGCATCGATGGTGCCGGCTTTGACCATCTCGATCGCCTGCGTGAGATCCATGCGCATGGGCTCGGCGCCGAGCAGTGCGAAGGTCTGCTCCTGCACTTTGCTGGGCAGCACGCGGATGCGCAGTCCCTTCAGGTCGGCAGGGGTGTGTACATCGTGCCGGCGATTGGAGATGTTGCGGAAGCCGTTCTCGAACCAGCCGAGGATGCGATAGTTCACGCGCTCCTCGATCCTGGCGGCGAGCGCGGCGCCGAGCGCGCCGTCCATCGCCGCGCGTGCCGTCTTCGTGTCGCTGAACAGAAACGGCAGGTCGACGACGCCGAGATCAGGCACACGGTCGGTCAGATAGCTCGAGGACTGGTAGCCAAGCGTCAACAGCCCGTCCTCGACCAGCCACAGAATGTCCTCGGCGCGATAGCCGAGATCCATGATGTTCCAGACGTATTTGACGTCGATGCGCGAGCCGAACTCGGCCTCAAGCCGGTCGCCGATGAATTTCAAGGCACGGCTGAAGCCGGTCGTGGCAGGACCGTAGCCGCCCATGCGAATGCGGATCGGATCGGACATTTCGGCTTCCTCGAAGAATGATCACGTTGCCGGCGGCATCGGCTGGCGCATCGCCACCGCCATTCCAGACGCCGCGAGGCCCAGCCCGAGCGCGAAGAGTATGCCGGCGACGCCGGTCGCCGCGGCGACCACTCCGGCGAGCGCGGGGAAGACGATCTGGCCGATGCGGTTTCCGGTCATGCGCAGCGTGAGCGCGGTGCCGCAGGCCTCCGGCGGCGCGAGGAACATGACGCCTGACAACGTCAGGGTCGAGGCGATGCCCATGGCGAAGCCCAGCAAGATGAGGACCACATACATGGCCGGCAGCGCGAGCGGGATGGCGAGCACCAGAAAGCCGGCAGCGCTGCCGAGCATGCTCACGAGCGTGAGCGGCATGCGGCCCATGCCCAGGATGAGGCGGGCGTAGAAAGTGCGCGAGACCAGCGACGCGACCGAGCGCACCGTCAACAGCAGGCCGATATTGTTGGCATCGATATGGCGTTCCGCCCCCAGCACCGGCAGGTAGATCACCAGCAGGTCCAGGGCGGTGATGGTGACCACGCTCGACAGCATGACCGAGACGAAGCCGCGCAGCTTCAGCAGGTCCCTGATCGGGACCGTGCCGCCGGATTTGTGCTGGTGCGGCTTGGCGCGATCCGGGCGGATCAGGAGTGCGACCACGAGGCTCACGCCCGCGGTGGCCAGGCCGATGGTGAACAGACGATCGGTCGGCGGCACCGCGGCGCTGCCGCCGAGCCACCCGACCACGAATGGACCGAGACCCTGCCCGAGCGAGGCCGCGACCATGTAATGGCCGAGCGCGCTTTCCCGGCTGCGCACGCGGCCGGCGCGGACTGCGAGCATCTGATGTCCGGCCATCGCGAACATGTGGCCGAAGCCGAGCAGCACGGTGAAGGCCATCAGCTGGATCGGCGAGTGCGACCAGAGCCAGAACCCGATGCAGGCGATGAGCATGAAGGAGGCGCCGACCCAGGCCGCCTTGGCGTCATTGCCGCGGTCGATCCAGCGCCCGACCTGCAGCGCCAGCAGTGCGGGCACGACAGCAAAGCCGGTGGCGATGATGCCGAGCCACAGCACCGGGAGACCGAGCTCGATCGCGCGGTAGGAGGTGGTGATCCGGATGATCAGGATGAGGGTCTGCGTCAGCGTCGCATGCAGGAGGAACGGAAGCAGCAGCCGGTAGTCCATGTCGCTCGCAAGGGCGACGCTTGCGCTGGGCTTCTCGCTCATCGACGGATCGTTCCCCCTCGATCCGAAAGGCTCGCCCGCCTCCCGGTTTTGCGACCCCGTTTCTATCGGTCCGGCCGCACGACGCAGATCGTTTGCTTCAGGTTCTCATGCGGCAAGGCTGTCGGGCTCACGCGTCGGCACGAGGTCGCGCAACTGCGGCGCCACCTCCTCCATGAAGCGGCGCATAGAGCGTTTGCATTTGTCCGGCGTCGCCCAGCT
>Ga0153954_1001818_pt1 | contig 10372 bp, 7 predicted proteins | sample TSFL038MetaG_FD_102277 | JGI IMG/M metagenome (GOLD analysis project Ga0153954, IMG submission 102277) | Attine ant fungus gardens microbial communities from Florida, USA - TSFL038 MetaG | ecosystem: Host-associated > Fungi > Mycelium > Unclassified | place: USA: Florida, Wekiwa Springs State... | reverse complement strand
GACGTTGGTGCGGGTCTCATAGTTCTTGCGGAATTCCTGTGAGGCCGCGATGTAGTCGACGTGGAACGTGCAGGTGTTGGTACCGGAATGGGCGGCAGCTTTATCTTCGAGCGACATTTGCTCTCTCCCTTCCGTCAGAGATCGGCCGGCGGCTTGTATTCAGTTTGTCCCTCCGGCAGCGTTTCCGGCGGCCATTCCACGATCTTCTGGAACAGGAGGTGCATGAACAGGAACAGCGGCTTGGCCTTGAACACCAGCAGCACCGCTTCCTCCTCGGGATCGTCGTTGAAGTGCTGGTGCACGCAGCCGTTCTCGACGATCATCACGTCGCCGGCTTTCCACGGGATGTGCCTGCCGTCGTGCACGTCGTGGCCGCGGCCTTTCAACACGTAGAACACCGCGCTGTTGAGGTGGCCGTGCTTCTGGCCGAAGGCGCCCGGGGCGTAGGCCTCGATGTGGGTCTCGATCGATTGCGTGACCGTCGCCGCCTGCGGGCTGATGATGTGCTTGCCGTATTGCCCCGGTCCGCCCTTCCAGGGCACGTCGGTCGAGGAGTAGACCCGCTTTTCTTCGAGCAGCGCCTTGTAAAGATGGCTGTAGGTGCCCTCGAGCGCCCGGACGAAGGTGCGCTTCTTGGCCCAGCGCTCCCACTTCGCGTGCTTTTTTTCTTCGGCGTATTCGTCCGGCTGGTTGTGGCCGATGCCCGGCCGCGCCTGCTCGTACATGCCTGTCATTCCCAGCGCCTCCCGCAAAAACGGCTGCGCTTGGGCGGGTCTTTCAGCGAATCCCTATCCGATCCGCAGCGCCCGGCGTGCAAGCGAGCATCGATGGAATCCTATGATCGCTGTCATTACGGGATAACGAAAAAGCGCGCAACGGCCGGCACGAGAGGCCGAGCGCAGCCGGAGCAATCGCCGTCAGGTGTTGTCGGCGGCGTAGAACGAGGTCGCGGCTCGCTGCTTGAGATCGCCGAGCTTGAGGACGCGCGCGCGCAATTGCGCGAGCTTGCCCTGCTCGCGCAGGACGAGTCCGGAGAGCTTCTCGGCGGCCTCCTTCTCGCTTGCCGCCTCGACCTTCTCCCAGTTGTGCTCGGCGCTCCATTGCCCGTTCGGCCAAAGCTGAACCTGGTAGACCCGCCTAGTTTGCACCCACAGTTCCCCCGAAGTTCCAAGTTCCAGGGGCAGCGGATAAAATTCATTTTTGGCAATAATCTGGCCCTCCGCAGCAACCATTGTGGAATTCGCTGCTGCGTTGTGGCGGTTCGGCGGCGGCCGTGGCTCGCGCCAGAAAGCGCGCTGCCTTCAGCGCTTCTTTGTCTTGCGGCCTTTGCGGGCGCTCTTGGTTCTGGCGCTCTTGGCTTTGACGCTTTTGGCTTTGGTGCTTTTGGCTTTGGTGCTTTTTTCCCGCTTGGCCTGCGGCAGGCCCGCGGTCTGCGGATGGGCGATTGCGGCAAGCCCCTTCATGCGGGTCAGCCCCGCTGCCGCCGCCCACATTGCCTCTGTCTTCTGCAGGCGGGTGACCCAATACTCCCAGGCCCGCTCGACCCCGCGCGCGGCAAGATTGTGCCCGCCGCACTTCTCAGTCTCGCCGGGCGAGAGCGGGCTCGGCGTGCCGATTGCCATTGCGCGCAGCTGCAGCTCGGCGTTGCGCGTCGTGTAGATCGAGCGGAAGACGCATTCGCGCACCGATGTGCCGGCGAGCGTCGCCCCATGCCGGCGCAGCAAGACCACGAAGTGGGGTCCGAGCGCGCGCGCATGGGATGCGCCTTCCTCGGGCGTGCGCACCAGCAGATTGGTATCGCCGAACTCCTCGCGGCTATCCCAGAACGGCACCTTGGTGCCGAGCGTGCCGCCGAGATGGAACAGCGGCACGAGCTCAACGCCGGTCGAGCAGAACGGCAGCACCGCGGGGGCGTGGTGGTGGCAGACCGAGTTCACGTCCGGGCGTGCTTTGTAGATCTCGCCGTGGATGACCATCTCGCTGTAGAGCCGCACGTTGGTCGGACGCACGGGCTTGGAATCGAGCGTCATCTCGAGGATGTCGGAGGGCTCGACCAGCTCGGATGCGCGATGCCGCGAGATGAAATAGCGGCTCGGATCCTTCGGATTGCGCGCGCTGATGTGCCCGAACGCGTCGATGATGCCCTCGTTGGCAAGCACGCGGTTGGCGACGGCAAGCTCTTCACGCAGATCGGCGAACGGATCGGCCATGGATGTTTCCCCTTTTTTTATTTGATGTTTGGCAGGTTGAGCGAGCCGCGAGTGCGGTCTGCTCCCGGCGCCCTCGTTGATGGGTTTCGCGCGCGAAGACGCGCGCTCTACCCATCCTACAAATCACCGTCGCGCCTGCGTCATCACGTTGAGGGTGGCGGGCGTGCCGGAATGCACGGCCTCGAGGCCGCGGCGCAACGCCGGCACCAGTTGTGCGGGGTCCTCGACCTTCTCGCCGCGGCCGCCGCAGGTCTCGGTCACCTTCTCGTAGGCGGGCGACGGCTTCAGCTCGGTCAGCGCCATCACGTTGGCCTTGGCCGCGGCGCCATCCGGATAGACGTCGAGGGTCGATTGTCGCACCGCAAGCCAGGTCTGGTTGTTGGCGACGACGGTGAGCGTGGGCAGGCTCTCCGCGCGCTGGACGTAGTGATAGGGGACCGGGTTGCCGAACATGTAGGAGCCGTCGCCGCAGGTGACGATCACCTCGCGGCTTGGCGCCGCGAGCTTGGCGCCGAGACCGGCGCCCATGCCGAAGCCGAGCCCGCCGGACAGGAGCCCGCCCATGAAGGTCGAGGGCTTGGTGAGCTCGAGGAACGGAAGCGGGGCGCCGAGCTCGCTGATCACGATGGCGTCTTCCGCTTTCACCTCGTTGATGCAGGCGGCGAGCCAGGCCGGATGGATCGGCGCCTGGTTCTTCACGGTCTCGATCAGCTTGCGACGCTTGGCGACGATCTCCTCGCGCATGGCGGCGAGCGTCTTGCGCCGGCTCTCGATCGCGGCGCTCTTGCCTTTCATCGCATCGGCGAGGGTCTCTCGCAGCAGGACCAGTGCTGTGAGCGACGAGCCGCTCACCAGCAGGTCGGCCTCGAGCTCGCGGAACGGATAGCGCGTCTCCAGCGGATCGGCGGAGATATGGATGACCTTGGCATCCTTGCGCGGCTGATGATTGCGCGCCATCCAGGGCACCGCACTGTCGATCGCGATCACCACGTCGGCCTTGCCGAGCAGCGCGCCCACGTCGTGGCCGAGATGCATGGGATGGTTGGTCGGCAGGTTCATGTCGCGCGCGTCCGCCTGCACCACCGGGATGGCGAATTGCTCCGCCAGTGCCGCGAGCGCGCCGACGGCGGCCGGCACGCGCCCGACGTGCGACGTGATGATGAGCGGGAACTCGGCCTTGGCGATCAGGTGGGCGGCTTCCTCGATGGCGGCGCGCGCGGGCTCGGGCGCGAGCGCGCCGAGCGGGCGCACGGTGTCGCGGCGCGCCTTGGCGGCGGGGCCCGCAAGCACTTCACGGGGGAGCGTCAAATAGACCGGTCCGCGCGGCTCGCTCATGGCGATGTCGAGCGCGCGGTCCACCACCGCCTCGACCGGCTGTCCGCTGCGCAGTTCGTAGTCCCATTTGACGTATTCGCGCAGCATGCCGCCCTGGTCGAAGGCTTCCTGGCCCCAGTGGATCGGCCGATTGCGCGACGCGATGCTGCCGGTCTCGGTGATCGGAGTGCGGCCGGCGGCAAGCAATACCGGGATGTTGTCGCGCGCGGCGTTGATGATGCCGTTGATCGCGTTCGCGGTTCCGACGGTGACGTGCACCATCACCGCGGCCGGCTTGCCGGACACGCGGTAGTAACCGTGCGCCATCGCCATGGCCACGTTCTCATGCGGAACCGTGACGAAGCGCGGCGCCTTGCCGCCCTTGCTCTGGGAGAGCGCTTCCACGATCGGGGCGAAGTCGGTCCCGGCATTGGCGAAGACGTATTCGATGCCGCGTTCGCCGAGCCGCGCGATATAGGCCTCCGCGGCCATGCCGTCGTGGATACTGGTGTCAGTCACGGTGATATCCATCCATATGATGGGGAAAGGGCGCTGCAGGGTGACGGGCGCCGGGGGCGGTGTCAATCACGACGGGTTATGGCATTTTGACATCGGCTCATGCGATAAAGGAACGGGGCGGGAGGGGCCAGGCAGAGACCAGGCAGCGGCAATACGAGCGGCGGGATGACCGAAAAAGACGAGCAAAAAGACGGAAGCGACAAAAATCCGGGACACACGCTGGCCGACCATCTGCTCGGTCGGGATTTCGTGCACGAGCATGACGGCGACGCCGATCACGACCACGATCATTTCGAGGTCGATATCGACGAGAAGCTCGAAGACAACCCGATCTGGATCCAGGACCACGTTACCCTGGTGACGGTGGGCATCGACATCGGCTCGTCGGGGACGCAGATCATCTTCTCGCGCATCAATCTGCGCCGCTACGGCGAGGATCTCACCAGCCGCTACTACGTCGTCTCGCGGGAAACGCTGTTCCAGTCGCCGGTGGCGTTGACGCCCTATGCCAGCGACGAACGTATCGACGACGGCGCGCTCGCGGGCATCATCGACCGTGCCTACGAGAGCGCGGGCCTCAAGCCCGGCGACATCGACACCGGGGTCGTCATCCTCACGGGCGAGGCTTTGCGGCGGGAGAATGCCGAGGCGATCGCCCGCCTGGTGTCGGAGCAGCGCGGCGATTTCGTCACCGCCACTGCCGGCCATCACATGGAATCGATGCTGGCGGCTTACGGTTCGGGCGCGTCCAAGGTCTCCCATGCGGAAGACAAGCGTATCCTCAACATCGACATCGGCGGCGGCACCACCAAGCTCGCGATCGTCGAAGGCGGCAACGTGGTGGCGACCGCGGCCGTGCATATCGGCGGACGGCTGCAAGTGGTGGACGACGGCGGCCGCATCGTGCGGCTCGATCCCGCCGGCAAGTTCCACGCCCGCGAGGGCGGCTTCTCCTGGTCGTGCGGTGATGAGGTTGCCTCGTCGCAGCTCGACCAGGTCGCGGGGAGCATGGCCGATCTCCTGGTCGCAGCGCTCACCGAGCGGCCGCTGCCGCACGCGCTCGCGCATCTCTATCTCACCGACCCGCTGCCGGAGCTGGGCCGCATCGACGGCATCATGTTTTCCGGCGGTGTCGGCGAATATGTCTACGGCCGCGAGACAAGGGATTTCGGCGACATGGGGCGCCGGCTCGGCCAGGCGATCCGCCAGCGCATCGACGCGGGCGCGCTGCCGTGGCCGCTGCTCGCGGCCGGTGAATGCATCCGCGCCACCGCTCTCGGCGCCTCCGAATACAGCGTGCAGCTGTCCGGCAATACCAGCTATATCTCGAAACCGGGCGAGCTCCTGCCGCGGCGCAATCTGCAGGTGCTGCAGCCGGATTTCAGCTGCGAGGAGCAAATCGATTCGGACGCGCTGGCGAAAGCGATCCGGACGCATTTCACCGCGTTCGACCTGAACGAGGGCGAAGGCGAGGTGGCGCTGGCTTTGCGCTGGCAGGGCGTGCCGTCCTATGCGCGCATCTCCGCCTTCGCGCGGGGCATCCGCGGCGGGCTCGCGGCGACCATCGCTCGCAGGAAGCCGATCTACATCATGCTCGATGGCGACATCGCGCAGACCCTGGGCGCGATCCTGCGCGAGGAACTCGCGGTCGAGAGCGAAATTCTCGCGATCGACGGCGTGGTGCTGCGCGATTTCGACTACATCGACCTCGGCCGCATTCGCATGCCGTCCTACACCGTGCCGGTCACCATCAAATCGCTTCTATTCAGCGAGGATCCGCGTCGCGGCCGCCCGGCCCAGCGCATCCATCATCACGATCACGAGCACGATCACCATCATCACCATGGGCATGGCCATGCCCACCATCACCATCACCATGAGCACGACTGATGTTGCCGAGATACTGAGGAGAAAGAAAAATGGCGAAGGACGCCATCGTTTCGGAAGAGCTGGCGAAAAAATTCTCCACCGAGAAGGACACGCCGTATCTGCGCTGGGTGCGTGGCGAAGGGCTCGACATCATCAGCGCGCACTACGTCCGCAATCTGCGCACGGTCGAGCTCAAGCCCTGGGCGCGGCGCGGCGGCTTCGGCGTCTACATCAACCACGAGGCCTCGCGCACCTCGAATGATTGCTACGTCTGCGAGATTCCGCCGGGCAAGGAGCTCGCACCGCAGCGCCAGCTGTTCGAGGAGATGATCCTGGCGCTTGACGGGCGCGGCTCCACCACCGTGTGGAACGACGAGGGCCGGCGCATCACCTTTGAATGGAAGGCGGGCGCGATGTTCGCGATTCCGCTCAACTGCTGGCACCAGCATTTCAACGGCTCAGGGCAGCAGCCGGCGCGCTTCGTCGCCGTCACCAATGCGCCGCCCGTGATCAACCTCTACGAAGACACCGATTTCGTCTTCAACACGAAGCACGACTTCAAGGCGCGCTTCAACGGCGAGCCCGACTATTTCAGCGCCAAGGGCGAGCAGAAGGGGCTGTTGCTCGTCACCAATTTCGTGGCGGACGCGGTCAACCTGCCGCTGATCAGCGCCAAGGAGCGCGGCGCTGGCGGCGGCCACATCCGGTTCAACATGGCGCGCGGCTCCATGAACAGCCACATCTCCCAGTTCCCGATCGGGACCTACAAGAAGGGCCACGCGCACGGTCCGGGTGCGCATGTGATCATCCTGTCGGGCGAGGGCTACTCGCTGATGTGGCCGGAAGGCGAGGAGCCGCGCCGCTACGACTGGGAGGTCAACACTCTGGTGGTGCCGCCCAACATGTGGCTGCACCAGCATTTCAACACCGGCACCACGCCGGCGCGCTACCTCGCCTTCAAGCATGAGGTGGTCTCGATCCGCAACGCGCAGGGCGTGCCCAAGGCCTGGATCAGCCGCCGGCTGGGCGGCGACCAGATCGACTATGCCGACGAGTCTCCGACGGTGCGCTCGATGTTTACCGCCGAGCTCGCCAAGAACGGCCTCACGTCACGCATGGAGCAGGCCTACGCGCAGGAGCTCGCCGACCTGCCGCCCGCCAAGGTGGGGTAGCCCGTAGCCCGGATGAGCTACGACCGCAGCGCCCGCAGCGCGGACCGCAAGATCTCCCCACGCTCGCGATGCTCGCGTCGGCCACCGAGCCACAGGTGCAGGCGATCGAGCAGCAGGTAGATCACCGGCGTGGTGTAGAGGGTGAGCATCTGCGAGATGATCAGGCCGCCGACGATGGTGATGCCGAGCGGCCGCCGCAACTCCGAGCCCGGCCCGCTCGCCACCACCAGCGGAATGGCGCCGAGCAGCGCCGCCAAGGTCGTCATCATGATCGGACGGAAGCGCTCGAGGCAGGCCTCGAAGATCGCCCGCTCCGGCGCCAAGCCGCGCTTGCGCTCGCCCTCGAGCGCGAAGTCGACCATCATGATGCCGTTCTTCTTGACGATGCCGATCAGGAGGATGATGCCGATGAAGGCGATGAGCGACAGCTCGGTGTTGAAGATCTGCAGCGCCAGCAGCGCCCCGAGCCCGGCCGAGGGCAGCGTCGAGATGATCGTGAGCGGATGCGCGAGGCTCTCGTAAAGTACGCCCAGCACGATATACACCGCGATCAGCGCTGCCGCTATCAGCAGCGGCTGCGCGCCGATCGACTGCCGGTAGGCGCGCGCATCGCCGGCGAACTCGGCGTGCAGCGAGTCCGGGATGTGCAGCTCGCCCACCGCCTGGTCGATCATGCGCGTGGCCTGCTCGATTGTGGTGCCCTCGCCGAGGCCGAAGCTGATCGTGATCGCCGGGAACTGGCCCTGGTGATTGACCACGAGCGGCGATAGTCCGCGGGTGATCTTGGTGACCGCGGTGAGCGGCACCTGCACGCCGTTGGCGCCGCTCACATAGATGCGGTCGAGGTCGACGGGATCGCGCTGGTATTGCGGATCGATCTCGAGAATGACGCGATACTGGTTGCGCTGGGTGTAGAGGGTCGAGATCTGCCGCTGGGCGTAAGCGTTGTTCAGCGAGTTTGCGATATCCTGCACGCGCACGCCGAGGCGCGAGGCCGCCGTCCGGTCGATCGAAACGTCGACCTGCAGTCCGCCCTGCTCGCGGTCGGTCGAGACGTCGGCAAGCCCGGGCAGCCCCTGGATCTTCACCAATATGCGCGGCGCCCACTGCAGGAGCTCGCCGTAGTCGCTGTCCCAGAGCGTGTACTGGTAGGTCGAATCGCTCTGGCGGCCGCCGACCCGCACGTCCTGCATGGCGAAGAAGAAGACGCGCAGCCCCGCAATGTCGCTGGTCTTGCGCCGGAGCCGTGCCACGACCGCCTGCGTGCTGGTGCCGCCGCGTTCCGCGAGCGGCTTGAGGCTGATGAACATGTTGCCGCGATTGACCGAGGCGTTCCAACCGGAGGCCCCGATCGAGGAGCCGACGCCCGCGACGGCGGGGTCGGCGCGCACGATCGCTTCCGCCCGCTGCTGCAAGTCGTACATGGCCTGGAACGAGATTTCGGGCGAAGCGGCGGTGCCGCCGTAGATGAGGCCGGTATCGTCCTGCGGGAAATAGCCCTTGGGGGTGCGCACGTAGAACAAGCAGGTGATGACGATGGTCGCGGCCATCACGAACAGCGTGAGCGCCCGGTGGCTGAGCACGACGCTCAGGGTGCGGGCGTAGAAGCGCACCATCGCACCCAACGCGCGCTCGACCAGGCGGTCGAACCAGGTGGCGTCGGGGCTCGGCGGCTGGCGCACGAAGTGCGCGCAGATCATCGGCGTCACGGTGAGCGACACCACGGTCGAGACCGCGATCGCAAAGGTGAGCGTGACCGAGAATTCCCGGAACACGCGGCCGACCACGCCGGTCATGAACAGAAGCGGGATGAAGGCTGCGACCAGCGAGATGCTGATCGAGAGCACGGTGAAGCCGATCTGCCTCCCTCCCTCCAAGGCAGCGCGAAAAGGCGGCATGCCCTTTTCGAGGTTGCGGAAGCAGTTCTCGATCATGACGATGGCGTCGTCGACCACGAAGCCGACCGATACTGCGAGCGCCATCAGCGACAGGTTGTCGATCGAGAAGCCGGCGGCCCACATCATCGCGCAGGTGCCGGCGAGCGACAGCGGCACCGTCACGCCGGCAGCCAGCGTCGCCGCCGCGCGCCGCAGGAACACGAACACCACGAGCATCACCAGGGTCACTGTGGCGATGAGCGTGAGCTGCATGTCCTCGACGCTTGCGCGAATGGTGTGGGTGCGGTCCGAGAGCACCGAGATGTCGATGCCCGGTGAGATCCATTTCTTGATCTCGGGCAGCAGCGCATAGATGCGATCGACGGTGTCGATCACGTTCGAATTGGCCTGCTTGGTGATGACGAGCAGCACCGAAGGCTGGCCGTTGAACCAGCCGGCCGACAGGCTGTTGCGCACGCCCGCCTCGATCGACGCAATCGACGAGAGCCGCACCACGGTATCGTTGTTGGACGCGACCACGATCGGATCGTATTGCGGCGCGCTGCGCAATTGGTCGTCGGTGCTGATGGCGATGGCGCGCTCGCGGCCCTCGAACACGCCCACCGGCCCGACCCCGTTGGTGTTGGCGATGGCGGTGCGCACGTCCTCCATGTTCAAGCCCATGGAGGTGAGCGCGATCGGGTTGACGCGCACCCGGATCGCCGGCTGCTCGGCGCCGTTGACGGTGACCTCGGCGACGCCGTCGACCTGCGACAAGCGCTGGGCGATCACGGTGTCGGCGGCATCGTAGAGCGCGCTCGGCGGCACGGTCTTCGAGGTGAGCGCCAGGATCATGATCGGCGTGGCGGCCGGGTTCGATTTGCGGAAGGTCGGGGTCGACTGCAGGTCGCCCGGAAGGTCGCTGATCGCGGCATTGATCGCCGCCTGCACGTCGCGCGCGGCACCGTCGATGTTGCGGTTGAGGTCGAACTGCGCGGTGATGCGGGTCGAGCCCAATGAGCTGCGCGAGGTCAGCTCGTTGATGCCGGGAATCTCGCCCAGCCGGCGTTCGAGCGGAGCCGCGACCGTCGCGGCCATCGTCTCGGGATCGGCGCCGGGGCGGGTCGCGCTCACGTTGATGGTCGGAAAGTAGACCGTGGGCATGCTCGCGACCGGCAGAAAGCGATAGGCCACGGCGCCCACCAGGAACAGCCCGATGGCGAGCAGTGTGGTGCCGACCGGTCGACGGATGAACGGCTCGGAGATGTTCATGCCGCTACTCCGCCGCCCGCTGGGAGGGCTCCGGTGCCTCCGGCAGATCGAGCTCGGCCTGCAGCGGATGCGGCGGGCTGAAGCGTGCCTTCACGCGCTCCATCGCGAGGTAGATCACCGGGGTCGTGTAGAGCGTGAG
>Ga0153954_1001817_pt1 | contig 10372 bp, 10 predicted proteins | sample TSFL038MetaG_FD_102277 | JGI IMG/M metagenome (GOLD analysis project Ga0153954, IMG submission 102277) | Attine ant fungus gardens microbial communities from Florida, USA - TSFL038 MetaG | ecosystem: Host-associated > Fungi > Mycelium > Unclassified | place: USA: Florida, Wekiwa Springs State... | reverse complement strand
TTGGCGCGCGTCTGCCAATAGCCGCCATGGATGAACAGGAGTGTCGGCGCGTTGTCACCGGCCTTCAGGAAATCGATGCGGTTGCGTTCGCGCGGACCGTAGCGGAGATCGAGATGCGCGTTGCGTTGCTTGCGCAGCTCCGCCGAGCGCTGGTCCCAGCCGGCCACGAGGTTGGCGCTCCCCGGCACCGCAAGACCGTTGTTGAGACCGCGGTCGAGCTCTTCCCGGCTTAGCTTACGCCAATCCGGCGCCTGTGATGGTGTCGTCATCCAAAATCTCCCGCTTTTCACCCGGCCAGCAAATGCTTTACAGGATTACATCAGGCGCTTGAAGTGGAGGGACGAAATTGGCGGAACAGGAATTGGTGCGGGAAACCGCGTGCGCGGTCGTCGACAAGCTCAAGGCGGGCGAAATCACTCCGCTCGAACTGCTGGACGTGCTGGAAAAGCGAATCGAGGAAGTCGACGACAAGGTCAACGCGCTGCCAACACTCTGCTTCGACCGCGCCCGGGCGCACGCCAAGGCGCTGATGCAAAAGCCGGTTGCCGAGCGCGGCCTGCTCGCCGGCCTGCCGATCCCGATCAAGGATCTGACCAACGTCAAGGGCGTGCTGAGCACCCAGGGCTCGCCGATCTTCAAGGACAATATCGCGGCCAAATCCGATATCGTCGTCGAGAACCTCGAAGGCAATGGCGCCGTGGTCTACGCCAAGTCCAATACGCCCGAGTTCGGCGCCGGCGCCAACACCTTCAACGAAGTGTTCGGCGCGACGTTGAATCCGTGGAATATTTCGAAATCCGCGGCCGGCTCCTCGGGCGGCGCGGCGGTGGCGCTGGCGACCGGCATGGCCTGGCTTGCGCACGGGACCGACATGGGCGGCTCCTTGCGCAATCCCGCCAGCTTCTGCGGCATCGTCGGCCTGCGCCCGAGCATCGGCCGGGTCGCGCATACGCTGAACGCCCAGGTCGACCGCAACATCACCGTGCACGGACCGATGGCGCGCAATGTCGAGGACCTCGCGCTCCTGCTCGATGCCATGAGCGGCGAATATGCCGATGATCCGCTGTCGCTGCCCTCGCCCGCCACGCCGTTCCTGTCAGCGGCACGCTCCGGCGGCAAGCCGAAGCGCATTGCCTATTCGCCGGACCTCGGCATCACCCCGGTCGATCCCCGAAGTCGTTGCCGTCACCCGCAAGGCCGCCGAACGCTTCGCCGAGCTGGGGGCAATCGTCGAGGAAGCGCATCCGGATTTGAGCGAAGCCCATGAATGTTTTCACGTGCTGCGCGCCTTCGACTTTGCGATAACCAAGGCGCAGCTGTTGCGCACCAAGCGTGACCTGCTCAAGCCGGAGGTGATCTGGAACATCGAGGAAGGCCTCAAGCTCACCGTCGAGCAGCTCGAGCGCGCCGAGGCGCAGCGCGTGGCGATGACGGCGCGGGCGGTCGAGTTCTTTGGCAAATACGACCTGCTGCTGGCGCCCGCGACCATCGTCTCGCCCTTCCCGATCGAGAACCGATATGTCGCGGAATGCGCCGGCACGAAGTTCGACAACTACGTACAATGGCTCGGCATCGTCTATGCGATCACGCTGGCCTGCTGCCCGGCGCTGTCGCTGCCCTGCGGCTTCACGGCTTCAGGCCTGCCGGTCGGGTTACAGATGGTGGCGGCACCGCGTGCCGATGCCAAATTGCTCGCCGGCGCGAAGGCGCTGGAGGATATTCTGGGCCTGCGCGGCACCACGCCGATCGATCCGAGGGTGGCGAAGTCCTGACCTGTAGGGTGGGCAAAGCGAAGCGTGCCCACCAATGGAAGTGATGATGCGGATGGCTGGTGGGCTCGGCGCTGCGCGCCTTAGCCCACCCTACGATGCTCAGGATGAGCCCTGCAGTCTAACGCCCGCCGGCTTGCTTCACCGCGACCGCAAGCGCGAGTTCGGTCTGCTTCACCATGTCCTCGACCAGATCCTCGATCGTGGTGTGCGCGGCCTGACCGGTCAGCAGGCCCTGCTCGGCGAGCATCACGACACCATGCACGGAAGCCCAGATCGTCAGCCCATGCCGCTCGCGCAGATATCCGGCGGCGGGTGTGCCGAGCGCTTCCAGCACGAGGTTGAAGGTCTCCATCGCTGCGTTATGCAGCTCGCTACCTTTAGGCGCGCCGGCCTTGGTGCGCGACACGAACATCAGGCGATAGATGCCGTTGCGGCGCAGGCCGAACTCCAGTGCGGCATGCGCGATGCGTGACAGCTTGGAGCGTTTCGAAGGCTTATCGCGCGCCTCGCGCAAGGCTGCAGTAAATTGCCGGAACGCTTCCGTGGTGACCGCCGTCAACAGCGCCTCACGATCGGCAAAATGTCGGTATGGCGCGGGCTGCGAGACGCCGAGGGTTTTGGCCAGCGCCTTGATGCTGATGGCTTCGGGGCCGCCGGTTTCCGCCTCTCGAAGCGCTGCCTTGACCAGTGCGTCCCTGAGATCGCCGTGGTGATAGGTATTGAGCGGCTTGCGAAGGATCTGTGGCGACATGTCATCCAATGGCAAATAATTTCGGCTTGACAGTATAGTCTCGTTACGAATGTAATACGATATAACTTGATGGCGCAACGCATGCGCCGCAAAGTAAGCATGAGGAACGTCGGAGCCGCGCGACTTTTCCGCGCGAGTGAGGGAAACGCTTCATGTCGTCACATCTCAAAGTCCACGTCGATCCCGAGAAGTGCCAGGGCCATGCGCGCTGCAAATCGCTGGCGCCCGAATTGTTCGAACTTGACGAATATGGCAACGCCCATGAGATCGGCGACGGCACCGTGCCGGCCGGTCTCGAAGACAAGGCCTGGCTTGCCCAGAGCAATTGTCCGGAAATCGCGATCGAGGTGACCGAGGAATAGCGACGCGCTCAGGCCACTCGCCCGACCAACGATCAGAGGATGGTCCCATGTCCAATTCCGACAGCATCATGCCCGAACATCCCCCGGTCACCGACTGGGTCCACGATTTCGACCACACTGATCCGCGCTGGACGGACGACCCGTTCCCGATCTGGGATGAGCTGCGCAAGACAAGCCCGGTCGTGCATACCGATCGCTTCCTCGGTTGTTACCTGCCGACCACCTATGATGCGGTCAAAGCGATCGCCTACGACACCGAGCATTTCTCCTCGCGACGCATTATCGTGCGCGACGTGAGGCCGGAGATCGCGAACCCCGCCCCGCCGATCACCTCCGATCCACCGGCGCACAAGCCCGCCAAGCAGGTGTTGCTGCCGCCGTTCACGCCGGATGCGGTGAAGAAGCTCGAGCCGCGCGTGCGCGCGATCTGCAACGAGCTGATCGACGACTTCATTGCCGACGGCAAGTGCGACGCGGCAGAGCGCTACTCCAAGCATATCCCGGTGCGAGCCATCGCCCACATGCTCGGCATCCCCGAACAAGACAGCGATCTCTTCATCAAGTGGATCCACGAGATCCTCGAACTCGGCATCAGGGACAACGACGTGCTGATGAATGCCGTCCATGAGATGGCGGTTTATTTCGCGACCCACATCGAAGCACGCAAGCAAAAGCCGACCGACGACCTGATCTCGGACCTGATGAAGGCGAAAGGCCCCAACGGCCAGCCATTGACGGACGAGCATGTGATGGGTTCGCTGCGGCTGCTCCTGATCGCCGGCATCGACACCACCTGGAGCGCGATCGGCTCCTCGCTCTGGCACCTGGCCAGGACGCCATCCGATCGCGAGCGCCTGATCGCGGAACCGGAACTGATGCCGCTCGCGGTCGAGGAACTGCTGCGGGCCTATTCGCCGGTGACGATGGCGCGCGAGGTGATGAAGGAGACCACCATCAGCGGTTGTCCGGTCAAGGCGGGCAACATGGTGCTGCTGTCGTTCCCGGCTGCGAACCGTGACCCCGCGATGTTCCCGGACGCCGACAAGGTCGTGATCGATCGCAAGGAGAACCGGCACGCGGCCTTCGGCCTCGGCATCCACCGCTGCGTTGGCTCCAACCTTGCCCGCATGGAGATGACCGTCGCGATCGAGGAATGGTTGAAGCGAATCCCGGATTTCCGCCTCGACCCGGCCGGCAAGGTAAGCTGGTCGCAAGGCACCGTGCGCGGACCGCGTCAGCTTCCTATGCTATTTGGCAAGGCGAGATGAACGTCTATAATCCGGCTTCGTAATACTGTTTCGGAGCCTGGAGATGACAGACCAAGCCGTGACGCCGGGCGTCGAGCATATCGACCTCGGTGACGCCGAGCGGCGGATCAAGGCGATCTTCATCGGCTCGATCGGCAATCTCGTCGAATGGTATGACTTCTACGCCTATACGGCGTTTGCACTGTATTTTGCGCCCGCCTTCTTTCCGCACAACGACCCGGTGGTGCAGCAGCTCAATGCGGCCGTGCTGTTCGCCGCGACTTTCCTGATGCGTCCGCTTGGCGGCTGGCTGTTCGGCTATCTCGCCGATCATTTCGGCCGGCGGCTGTCGCTGACGCTGTCGGTCATCTGCATGTGCTTCGGCTCGCTTATGATCGCCGTGACGCCGACATTCGCCTCGATCGGCTTCGCCGCACCCGCGATCCTGGCGGTGGCGCGCATCATCGAAGGCTTGAGCCTCGGCGGCGAATATGGTGCAAGCGCCACCTATCTCAGCGAGGTCGCCGACCCGCGGCATCGCGGCTTCTATTCCAGCTTTCAATACGTCACGCTGATCGGCGGCCAGCTCACCGCAATCATCGTGCTGCTGTTGCTGCAGAAGGTGTTCCTGACGCCCGAGCAGCTCAAGGATTGGGGCTGGCGGATTCCGTTCGTGATCGGCGCGCTGCTTGCGATCTTTGCCGCGGTCATGCGACGCTCGCTGCACGAGACTGAGGCCTTCCTCGAGGCCAAGAAGTCGATCAAACCGACGGGCTCGATCGCCAGCCTCTTGAAATATCCGCGCGAGCTGCTGCTCGTCGTCGGCCTCACCGCCGGCGGCACCGCCGCATTCTATACCTTCACCACCTATATGCAGACCTTCGTGAGGCTGTCGGTTGGGTTGACCGAGGATCAGACCACAACGGTCATCTTCGCCACGCTGATCTTTGCGACTATCCTGCAACCGCTCTATGGCGCGCTGTCCGACCGCATCGGCCGGAAGCCGCTGTTGATCTTCTTCGGCGTGGTCGGCACGCTCGCCACCGTCCCGATCCTGACAGCGCTCAAGGAAACCAAGTCGCCTTTCACGGCATTCCTGCTGATCTGCGGAGCCTGGATCTTCACCGCCGGCTATACTTCGATCAACGCCATCGTGAAGGCCGAATTGTTTCCGACAAATGTCCGGGCACTCGGCGTCGGCCTGCCCTACGCCATCACGGTGTCCCTGTTTGGTGGCACTGCGCCGGCGATCGCGCTGTTCTTCAAGAGCGAGGGCCACGAACACTGGTTCTATTATTACCTCGCCGGCATGATCTTCCTGTCGCTGATCATCTACTCTACGATGCGCGACACCAAGCACCAATCGGCGATGCTTCGCCACGAATAGGCCTTTTCTCGCATGACCGACGAGAACGAACCGCCGCCGGAAAGCAAGCTGACGCGCAGCAAGGAAAAGTGGGCGCGCGAGGGGCGCTTCCTCACCGGCAAGATTGCGCGGCCGGACCAGCAGCGGCTGCCGCCGGGACAGCACCTGACGCGCGACTGGCCAACGCTCGACCTCGGGCTTGAGCCCGAGATCCCGCGGGAACGCTGGCGGCTGGATGTTTATGGCGCGATCGAGAATCCGGTGTTCTGGGATTTCGCGCAGTTCACCGCTCAGCCGCAGACGCAATTCACCTCGGACATTCACTGCGTCACCACATGGTCGCGCTACGACAACCAGTGGGAAGGGCTTGCCACGCGCGACCTGCTGGCGGAATGCCGGCCGCATGACACCGCCCGCTTCGTGGTGCTGCATTCCTATGACGGCTACACGACAAATCTGGCGCTTGAGGATTTCGCAGCCGACGACGCGCTGCTCGCCCACAGCTGGTCCGGCACGTCGCTGACGGTTGAGCACGGCGGCCCCGTGCGGCTCGTCGTACCGCACCTCTATTTCTGGAAGAGCGCGAAATGGCTACAGGCGATCGAGTTCCTCGAAGAGGACAAGCCTGGCTATTGGGAAGTCCGCGGTTACCATAACCGTGGTGACCCCTGGACCGAACAGCGCTATTCCGGCGATTGACATCATCACCTCTCACGGAGACGACCGTGCCTATCGAACGCTTCCAATTCACCGGTGAAGGCGGCCATCAGCTTGCGGCCGCACTCGACCTGCCGGAGCGCGAACCTGTCGCCTATGCGCTGTTCGCGCACTGCTTCACCTGCAGCAAGGACAGCCTCGCGGCAAGGCGCATCTCGGCGGCGCTGTCCGCCAGAGGCATTGCGGTGTTGCGATTCGATTTCACCGGGCTCGGCTCCAGCGAGGGCGATTTCGCCAATTCGACCTTCTCATCCAACGTCGCCGATCTGGTTCATGCCGCCGATCATTTGCGCGAAACGCGGCAGGCTCCCACGATCCTGATCGGCCATAGCCTTGGCGGCGCGGCGATCCTTGCCGCCGCGGGACAGATCGCGGATGCGAAAGCCGTGGTCACCATCGCCGCACCTTCGGATCCCGCCCATGTCACGCACTTTTTCAAAGATCGCGTCGAAGACATCCGCAAGCATGGCGAAGGGCAAGTCGCGCTGGCGGGCCGCCCGTTCACGATCAAGCGCGAATTCCTCGACGATATCGCCGAGCACGGGCTGATGCAGCATGTGACAAACCTCCACAAGTCACTGCTCATTATGCACTCTCCGACCGACGACACCGTCGGCATCGACAATGCGACGCGTATCTTCATGGCCGCCAGGCATCCGAAGAGTTTTGTCACGCTCGCCGATGCCGATCACCTGCTGACACAGCGGCGCGATGCATCCTACGTTGCCGACGTCATCGCCGCCTGGGCCAGTCGCTACATCGAGACCGCTGCGGCTGCGCCCACCGAACTCGGAGAGGCGCCACGCAAAGTCGTGGTGCGCGAGACCCGCAACAGCAAATTCCAGAACCTCGTATCCGTCGGGCCGCACCGGCTCTGGGCCGACGAGCCGGTCGCGGCCGGCGGCGAAGATTCGGGCCCTGGCCCCTATGATCTCCTGCTGTCCGCGCTTGGCGCCTGCAAATCGATGACCATGCGGCTCTATGCCGACCGCAAGGCATTCCCGCTGGAGCGCGCTACCGTGACGCTCACTCACAGCAAGATCTACGCCAAGGATTGCGAGGAGTGCGAGACCAAGGAAGGCGTGCTCGACCAGATCAATGTCGCGATCGGCCTCGAAGGCCCGCTGGATGACGACCAGCGCAAGCGCGTGCTGGAGATCGCCGACAAGTGCCCGGTGCATCGCACCCTGACCTCGGAAATCCGCATCGTCACCAGGGCGGCGGATTGAGTCGGACGGCGCCAGCCTAGCTCGCCGTCAGCGGCCGGACGCGAAGCGCACCGCGCAGGCCGGCGGCCGTGCCCACCAGCATGCCGGCGACGGCAACGAATGACGCGAGCGCAAGGGTCGAGATGCCCGTCAGCCCCTGCCCCACCGAGCAGCCGAACGCCATGACGCCGCCCATGCCCATCAGCGCGGCGCCGCCGGCCGAGCGCAGCATGTGCTGCGGCGACGAATAACCTTCCCAATGGAAGCGTCCCGTCGCGAGCGCGGTCAAGAGGCTGCCGACGAACACGCCGCCGACGGTCGCGATGCCGAAATTGAGCGTCGATCCCGTCGACAGCATCACATATTGCAGCGAGTCGGCGATCGGCGCGATGAAGGTGAGCGAGGCAATCGCCGCCGGATTGAAGTCATCGGCGCCGAGATGACCGGTTGCATACCAGCCGGAGGCGATCAGGATTCCCACAATGAAGCCCGCGGCGATTTGGCCCGGTGATCGGCGGAATGACGGATGCGAGAAGGCAAAGATGATCAGCGCCGCACTGATCAGCGACGTCGCCAGCATCCGCGACAGCACTTCGCTGAGCCCGACGCTCGACAACAGTGCCGGCAGCGATGGCAGCTTCATCGTCAGTTGCGAGACCTGAACCGCCGCGATGCGCGCCGGCGCAATCAGGCCCTTCAGCGCGATCTCCGCAAAAATTCCGAGCACGATCACCACGACAAAGGAGCGCAGATTGCCGCGGCCGAGCAGCACCAACGCGCGCGAGCCGCAACCGTTCGACAGCACCATGCCGTAGCCGAACAGCAAGCCGCCGAAGAACATCATCGGCAGCGAGATAGTCGGCTGCAGATAAATCGATTTGCCGAGATCGACGAGGCCGCGCGCCGCCAACAATTGCGAGCCTGCGATCCCCACGCCCATCGCCAGCGCATAGGTGCGCACCAGACGCCCATCGCCATCCGCCCACCAGCCGCGCAGGCTGCTCATCAGGCAGAAGTCGCTCAGCAGCCCGACCGCGCCATAGATCAAGCCGATGAGGAGGCCAGCCAGCACGACAATGTTGGTGGGATCCATACGTACTCCAAGAATCATGTCTCATTATTGCGAGCCAACGGGTCGACGCAAAGCGCCGCCCGATGAAGGGCTCCGCAATCCATCAATGCAAAGAAAAATGGATTGCTTCGTAGCTCCGCTGCTCGCAATGGCCTTTAAATCAGGGACGCAAGATGACACGGTCGCGTGACGAGCCCGCGACCGCGGCGAAGGCGCGCACGGCTTCCTCGAGTGGATAGACCGCAGCCGGATTGATCGGGAACGGCTTCAAATATCCGCCGGCAAAGCCGGGCGCTAGATCGCGAAGCACCTCGCCGGTCGCGGACGAGGAGAAGCCAAGCGTATCGATGCCGAAATAGCTGTGCTGGCCGCGATAGAACTCCAGGATGTTGAACTCCACGATCCGGTGCACGGCGGCGATCAGGATCTGGCGTCCGCGCAAGGCGAGCGACTTGTGCGCGGCCTGGAAATAGGGATCGCCCACCGTGTTGAAGACGATATCGACGCCCTTGCCGCCGGTCAGCTCCCGCACCCGCGCCGGCACGTCGGTCGCCGAAGAATCGATCACATCAACGGCCGCGTTGGCATGCCCCTCATAGGTCTCGGCCTTGCGCACCACGCCGATCGCGCGGGCGCCGTGCCAGGTCGCGATCTGCACCGCAGCCTGCCCGACCTTGCCGTTGACGCCCATGACCAGCACGGTCTCGCCGGCCTTCGGGAGTCCGGCGCGACGAAAACCTTCCATGGCGGTGACGAAGGGAACGCCGATGCCCGCGGCCGCCTCCCACGAAATGCCCTTCGGCTTCTCGACGACGGCATCGGCCTCGACGACGAGATGCGTCGCATGGGTGCCATCGCGGCGGATGCCGAGATCGCCGGACGAGCCGAACACTTCGAGGCCGATCGAGCCGGGTGGACCATCGATCACGACGCCGGCATAGTCGCGGCCGGGCGTGCGCGGAAATACGGCATAAGGCATCAGTCCGGTCGCAGCCTTCACGTCGGACGGGTTGACCGCCGCGGCCCTGACCTCGATCAGCACCTCATTGGCCCCGCGCGAGAGCTTGTGCCGCTCGACAACAGGCGCGATCGCGGCCGCATCGGCGGCCTTTGCGTTCAGCCGCACGCAACGCGCCTCGACGGCAACCGGGCTTGGAACGGCGGTCATTTCAGATGGTCCGGGTTTCTCATGCGGCCTCTCTCTGAGGCAGGAGTTACCCTTTTGGCCGCTTATCGTAAACCCGCTTCGCTTTACCCAGCGAACGTTCCAGCGTCTCGGGCGCGACGATCCGGACCGCGGCGGTGATGCCGATGGTGTTCTTGATGAAATCCGAGACCTTTTCGGCATGCGCGGTCAACCCGCTGCCGTCCCAGTGTTCCGGGCGCGCTTCGGCCTGCACGGCCATCTGGTCCAGCCGGCCTTCGCGGGTAAGCTCGATGATGAAGTGGCCGCCGCACCAGTCGGTGGCGAGCAGCACCTCCTCGATCTGGGTCGGGAACACGTTGACACCGCGCAGGATGATCATGTCATCGGAACGGCCAGTGACCTTTTCCATCCGCCGCATCCCCGGCCGCGCCGTGCCCGGCAACAGCCGCGTCAGATCGCGGGTGCGGTAGCGGATCACAGGGAAGGCTTCCTTGGTCAGCGAGGTGAAGACAAGCTCGCCCTTCTCGCCGTCCGGCAGCACTTTGCCGGTCTCGGGATCGATCACTTCAGGGTAGAAATGATCCTCCCAGATGTGCAGGCCATCCTTCGATTCCACGCATTCCTGCGCCACGCCCGGCCCGATCACCTCGGACAGGCCGTAGATGTCGGTCGCATCCATGTCGAAGGCCTGCTCGATCTCGGCGCGCATCGCATTGGTCCACGGCTCGGC
>Ga0153954_1001816_pt1 | contig 10377 bp, 4 predicted proteins | sample TSFL038MetaG_FD_102277 | JGI IMG/M metagenome (GOLD analysis project Ga0153954, IMG submission 102277) | Attine ant fungus gardens microbial communities from Florida, USA - TSFL038 MetaG | ecosystem: Host-associated > Fungi > Mycelium > Unclassified | place: USA: Florida, Wekiwa Springs State... | reverse complement strand
GGGTTGGAGAAGGGAAGCGCCGGCGCTTCAACGAGCTCGGCGCCGCAGAGCCGCAGCATGTCCTTCTTTTCCTGGCTCTGCGTCTCCGGAATCACGATCAGCGTGCGATAGCCGCGCGCGCTGGCGACGATCGCAAGCCCGATGCCGGTGTTGCCGGCAGTCGACTCAACCACCAGCCCACCGGGCTTGAGCTCGCCGCGCTTCTCGGCCCCCAGAATCATCCATTTCCCGGCACGGTCTTTCACGGACTGACCGGGATTCATGAACTCGGCCTTGCCGAGAATGGTGCAGCCGGTGGCTTCCGACGCCCGCTTCAGTTTGATCAGAGGCGTGTTGCCGATGGCTTCGATGACGTCGTTTTTGAAGATCATGTGAAAGAACTGCCGGGGTTTCCTCAGGTTTCCGCAAACGTAGTCAAGGAGACCATCCGGCACAAGCCGAGGCGGGCATGCTTGCCGCGCGGCGCGAGAGCCCGCGAGGCGTCGGCGGTGTGGCCTTGCGGCCTCAACCGGTCGAGAAACCACATGAAATCTTGGTAAGTTTGCATCGGTCAGCTAGGAGCATGCAGAAGGCGGAAAAAGCGATGAAATAAGGACAATTCCAGATATCCCCAGTTGCGCGGCCGAAGTATTCGGACGAACGGGGAACGGGGCTGTCCGGACCGGGATGGCCGGGCTAATGTAGGGTTCCAACAAAGCATCACAGCCGTGCACATCTCCATCATCGTCCTTCAAGTCGCCAGTCGCGATGCCCTCGGATTCGTGCCGCATTTGGTGCCGGACGCTCTGTCCGGCGGAGGGGGACGGTGAGTCGGAATCGCGTGGGTCTGGTGTTGAAACGTCCGTGTGTCCTTGCTTCCGGAGCGCGTCGCGCGGCGGGATGGGCTGCGGCTCTTTGCATCGTCGTGAGCTCAGCAGGCTGCGTGCTGACGCAGGATATTCCCGATCCGGCGCTTGAGCTGCCCGGCAGATACAAGGCCGCCGGCGCACAGGACGCGAATGCGCCGCCGAAGCTCGACTGGTGGCGCGGCTTCGACTCGGCGGAATTGACCGAGCTGATGGAGGAGTCCCAGCGCGTTAATCTCGATATCGCGGCCGCGGTCTCACGCATCAAGGAGGCCGATGCGCAGGCGCGTCAGGCCGGCGCGGCATTGCTGCCGAGCCTCTCCGGCACCGGCCAGGAGGGCTATTCGCGCACCTCGGGCTCCAGCGCCAGCGGCCTTTCGATCGGTGGCCGCGAGGTCGTCAACTATTCATCCTCGCTCAGCGCCAGTTATCAGCTAGACTTCTTCGGCCGTAACCGGGACGCGCTGCGGGCCGCCGAGGACACCGCAACCGCCAACCGGTTCGACCGAGACGTCGTGACCCTGACGACGCTGACCAGCGTCGCGACCGCCTATTTCAATGTGCTGGCCTCGCAGGACCGTTTGCGCACCGCCGCCCGCAATATCGCGAGCGCCCAGCGCGTGCTCGATGCCATCAACGAACGTCGCAAGGCCGGCACCGGGACAGACCTCGACGTCGCACAGCAGGAGAGCGTGCTCGCCAACCAGAAGGCGCTGGTGCCGCAGCTGCGGCAAACGCTCGACCAGAACATCAACGCGCTGGCGACGCTGGTATCGCGTCCCCCGGAGGCCATTCACGTGACCGGCGGCTCGCTGGACAGGATCACATCGCCCCGGGTGCAGCCCGGCCTGCCGTCGGAATTGCTGACGCAGCGGCCCGATATCCGACGCCAGGAGGCACAGCTCGCTTCGGCCACGGCAAACGTCGGCAATGCCCGCGCGCAATTTTTCCCGACCATCCAGTTGACCGGGCAGGGCGGCTATCAGAGCTCGCAGCTCATCTCGCTGTTTCAGCCGCATGCGGCCTTCTTCAGCCTGGTCGGCAGCGCAACGCAGCCGATCTTCGACGGCGGCGTGATCCTCGGCAATTTCGAATACAGCAAGGCGCGGCAGGAGGAATTGCTGCAGACCTACCGCAAGACGGTGGTGCAGTCGTTCGCCGATGTCGACACGGCGCTGTATTCGATCAAGCAGACTACGATCAGGCTCAAGCTGCAGCGTGACGTGCTGGCTTCGTCGCGCCGCGCCTTCGAGCTGTCGCAGCAGCAGCTTCGCGCCGGCACGGCCGACATCGTCACAGTTCTGAACACGCAATTGACGCTATTTCAGGCCGAAGATGCGCTGTGGCAGGCGCAGCTGGCCCGGTTACTTGCGATCGTCGGCCTCTACCAGGCCTTGGGGGGCGGCTGGGAGCCGCGGATGGAGAAACCGGTCGATGCTTTTTAAACCGGATGCGAACGAAGCCGGGAAGGGCGTCGCGTATCGCGTACGCCGGCGCATCGTTTCGACAGTGATCACGATTCTGATCCTCGGCGGCCTTGGCTATCTCGGCTGGACGTTCTGGCAGCAGAAGCAGGGCGGCAACCGCGGCGCCGGCCGTCCCGATCTCGCGGTTCCGGTGCTGGCGGCGAGCCCGCGGATTCTGGACGTTCCGGTTTATCTCGACGGCGTCGGCTCGGTGCGCGCGCTGAACACGGTGACGGTGCGCTCGCAGGTCGACGGCAAGCTGATCTCGGTCAACTTCAGCGAAGGTCAGGACGTCAAGAAGGGCGACGTGCTCGGCGAGATCGACCCCGTGATCTACCAGGCGCAGTATGATCAGGCCGTTGCAAAGAAGGCGCAGGACGAAGCGCTGCTCGGCAACCAGCGCATTGACCTGATCCGCTACGAACAGCTCGCCGCGACCAATGCCGGCTCGAAGCAGCAGGCCGATACGCAGCGCGCGGTTGTCGCCCAGCAGGAGGCGCTGGTCAAAGCCGATCAGGCCGCGATCGACAATGCCGCGGCGACGCTGGGCTATACCAAGATCACCGCCCCCTTGTCGGGCCGCGCTGGGCTGCGTCAGGTCGACCAGGGCAACATCATCCATGCCGCCGACGCCACCGGCCTCGTCATCATCACGCAGCTCCAGCCAATTGCGGTGCAGTTCAGCCTGCCGCAGCAGCAGATCGTCCGCGTCAATGCCGCGGCGGCGAAGGGCGCGCTCGTTGTCGACGTGTTCGGCAATGACGGCGTGACCGTCGTTGATAGCGGCAAGCTGACCGGCATCGACAATCAGGTCGATCCCACAACTGGCACCCTCAAGCTCAAGGCCGAATTTCCCAACACCAACTACCAGCTTTGGCCCGGGCAGTTCGTTAATGTCCGCCTCAAGGTGGAGACGCTGTCGAGCGCGCTGGTGGTCCCGACAGCGGCGGTTCAGCGCGGACCTCTCGGTACCTTCAGCTACGTGATCGGCGAGGGCGACGTCGTCGCGGCAAAACCGGTGACCGTGACGCAGCAGGACGAGCACGATGCTGTCATTGCCAGCGGTCTCTCGCCGGACGATCGCGTCGTCACGACCGGCTTCGCCAATCTGGCTGATGGTTCGAAGGTCATCATCGGCAAGGACGACCAGACGCCATCAGCCGATCTCGCGCCGCATAAGCGCGGCCGGAGTCCGCGTAACGCTGACGGCCAAGCCAAAGACGGCCAGCACAAGAATTGGCAAGGGCAGGGGAAGGACTGGCAGGGCAAGGGCTGGCAGAAGGACTGGCAAGGCAAGGACGGCGAGCACCGCGGCCGGCGCCGCGAGGACGCGCAAGAGGAGGGCGATCAGAAGGGGCCGACCGGGCCCGCGGCCGCGACCAACACGCCGGCCGCTCCCAGACCGCAACCATGAGCGGAATAACCCTTCCCGGGCGCGACAGCCATGAGCGTCTCTGAACCGTTCATCCGCCGCCCGATCGCAACGTCGCTGCTCGGCGTTGCGCTCCTGATCGGCGGCCTGCTCGGCTATTTCGCACTTCCGGTGTCGGCGCTCCCGCAGGTCGATTTCCCGACCGTGCAGGTGACGACGCAGTTGCCGGGTGCGAGCCCCGACGTCATCGCGTCCCTGATCACGGCGCCACTCGAACGCCAACTCGGACAGATCCCGTCGCTGTCGTCGGTGAATTCGACAAGCTCGTTCAGTGTCAGCCAGATTTCGCTGCAGTTCGATCTCAACCGCGACATCGACGGCGCCACGCAGGACGTTCAGGCCGCAATCAACGCCGCCGCCGGGGTGCTGCCGAAAAACCTGCCGTATCCGCCGGTCTACGCAAAGGTCAATCCGGCGGACGCGCCGGTCATGACACTCGCTCTGACGTCGGAAACCGTCTCGTTGCGCGCCATGAGCGATCTCGCCGACACCGTTCTGGCGCAACGCTTGAGTCAGATCTCCGGTGTCGGCCGCGTCGCCGTCCTCGGTGGACTGAAGCCGGCGGTTCGGGTCCAGGCCGATCTTGCGCGGCTTGCGGCTTACGGGATCGCGATGGAGGATCTTCGCAACGCGATTGCCGGCGCCAACGTGTCAGGGCCGAAGGGCTCGCTCGACGGCGCGCAACAGGCCTACACAATCGCCGCCAACGATCAGATCGCCGCCGCCGACGCCTACAAGCCGATCATCATCACCTATCGCAACGGTTCCCCCGTCACCATCGCCGATGTCGCAACCATCGTCGACGGGCTGGAGAACGATCGCACCGGCGGCTGGTATCAGGGAACGCCGTCGGTCATCATCGACATCCAGCGCCAGCCCGGAGCCAATGTCATCGAGGTGGTGCGCCAGCTCCGCGCGGAAATTCCGCGGCTGCAACGCTCGATACCCGCGGGCATCAACCTGACCGTTGTCAGCGACCGCACCGAGACCATCCGCGCCTCCGTGCACGACGTGCAGTTTACGCTGATCCTCAGCGTCGTGCTGGTGACGCTCGTGGTGCTGTTATTCCTGCGCTCGCTGCGCGCCACCATGATCGCCGGCGTGGCGTTGCCGCTGTCGCTGATCACCAGCTTCGGGATCATGTATTTTGCCGGCTTCAGCCTCGACAACCTGTCGCTGATGGCGCTGACGATCGGCACTGGCTTCGTGGTCGACGACGCCATCGTCATGATCGAGAACATCGTCCGGCACATGGAGGACGGCGAAACCGCAATGGCGGCGTCGCTGCGTGGCGCCAGCGAGATCGGCTTCACCGTGATTTCGCTGACGCTGTCGCTGATCGCGGTGTTCATTCCGCTCCTGTTCATGTCCGGCCTGGTCGGCCGCATGTTCCGCGAGTTCGCACTGACCCTCACCATCGCGGTGGTGACGTCGGCAGTGGTCTCGCTGACGCTGACGCCGATGATGTGCTCCCGCCTGCTCAAGCATGCCGGCGAAGAACTGGTTGTGCCGGGGCTTGCCGCAATCAGCCGCTTCATCGACCGCACGGTCGAGCTCTATCACCGGACGCTGCTGTGGGTGCTGGAGCGCCAGCGCGCGACGCTGCTGGTGACGCTCGCGACGATCGGCGCGACGCTCTTTCTTTACGTGGTGGTGCCCAAGGGCTTCCTGCCGCTTCAGGACACGGCTTCGATCACGGCGGTGACGCAAGCCGGACCCGACGTCTCCTTTGCCGAAATGCAGAACCGGCAGCGTCAGGCCGCCGATGCCATCAAGGCCGATCCCGACGTGATCGGGGTTGTCTCGGTGATCGGTGCGGGCTCGGTCAATCCAACCACCAATGTCGGCCGTCTGGTGATGACGTTGAAGCCGCGCGGCGAACGCGCCGCCGACGTCGCGGCCGTCATCGACCGGCTGAAGCGGAGGGTGGCGGCGATTCCCGGCATGACCATCTACTTCCAGCCGGTGCAGGACGTGCAGATTTCGACGCAATCTAGCCGGTCGCAATATCAGTATACACTGACGGGCACGGATGCGGACCTGGTCAGCCAGTGGGCCAACAAGCTCGTGGCCGAGATGCGCCGCGATCCGATGTTCCGCGACGTCTCCTCCGAAGCGCAGGACGGTGGCCTGCGCGCGCAGCTCGACATCGACCGCCAGCGGGCAGGGCAGCTCGGCGTCAGTCTGCAGGCCGTCAACGACACGCTGAATGACGCCTTCGCGCAGCGGCAGATTTCGACAATCTACGGCCAATCCAACCAGTATCGCGTGGTGCTCGAAGCGTTGCCGATGTATCAGCGCGATCCGGCGATCCTGTCCAAGCTCTATCTGCCTGGCGTAGCTGGCGCGCAGGTGCCGTTGTCGGCGGTCGCGACCCTGAAACGGACAACGGCGCCACTCGCGATCTCGCACCAGGCGCAATTTCCGGCGGTGTCACTCAGCTTCAATCTCGCGCCGGGCGAGGCGCTGGGCGACGCTGTCGACGCGGTGAAGGCAATCGAGACGCGGATCGGCATGCCCGGCAGCATCGTCGGCATCTATTCGGGCGATGCCGCGGAGTTCTCGCGCTCGCTCGCGGGCCAGCCCTGGCTGATCCTCGCCGCCATCGTCACCATCTACATCGTGCTCGGCGTGCTCTACGAGAGCTACATCCACCCGATCACCATCCTCTCGACGCTGCCTTCGGCCGGCGTCGGCGCCATTCTGGCGCTGATGCTGTGCGGGCAGGACCTCTCGGTGATCGGCCTAATCGGCATCATCCTCTTGATGGGCATCGTCAAGAAGAACGCGATCATGATGATCGACTTCGCGCTCGAGGCCGAACGCCATCAGGGGATGTCCGCCTATGACGCGATCGTGCAGGCCTGCCTGCTGCGTTTCCGTCCGATCATGATGACGACGCTTGCGGCGCTGTTCGGGGCGCTGCCGCTGGCGGTCGCGACCGGCACCGGCGCCGAGTTGCGCTTTCCGCTCGGTATTTCCATCATCGGTGGCCTGCTGCTCAGCCAGTTGCTGACCCTCTACACCACGCCAGTGATCTATCTGGCGCTTGATCGCATCAATCGCCGGTTTGAACGCGCCTTGCCGCCGGCCCCGGAGCTGCCGGGTCCGCCGGTCCAGACCGAAGGCAGGTCGTAATGGTCTCGATCTCCGAGCCCTTCATTCGCAGGCCGGTCGGCACCACGCTGCTCTCGATCGGCCTGTTCCTGATTGGCGTGGTCGCCTACGAGTTCCTGCCGGTCGCATCGGTCCCGAATGTCGATTTTCCCTCGATCCGGGTCAGCGCGAGCCGGCCGGGCGCCGACCCGTCGGTGATGGCGGCGACAGTGGCGGCGCCGCTGGAACGCCGGCTCGGGACGATCGCGGGCATCGACCAGATCACCTCGACCAGCTCGCTCGGCAGCACCAACATCCAGTTGACGTTCTCGATCGGACGCGACATCGACCGCGCCGCACGCGACGTGCAAGCCGCGATCAACGCGTCGCTCGCCGATCTGCCGACCGACCTGCCGTCGCTGCCGCGCTTCCGCAAGGCCAACTCCGCCGCGGCGCCGGTGTTCGTGCTGGCGCTGACCTCGAAGACGATATCGAGCAGCGCGATGTACGATGTCGCTGATACCGTGCTGGCGCAGCGCATCTCCCAGGTGCCGGGTGTCGGCGAAGTGACCGTCAGTGGCGCCGACCAGCCGGCGGTACGGATCGCGCTCAATCCGGTCGCACTGTCGAATGCGGGCATCGCCACGGACGACGTCCGGGTAGCGATCGTCAACGCCAATCCGCTCGGGCCTGCCGGCATCTTCAATGGCGGCCGCCAGAGCGAGACGATCGCCATCAACCGCCAGATGCGCACCGCAGCCGAGTTTCGCGACATCGTCATCAAGAGCGCGAACGGAAATTTCGTGCGTTTGTCCGACGTCGCCGAGGTCGAGGATTCCGTCCGCAATGCGCGTTCGATCGCCTGGTTCAACAAGCAGCCGGCAGTCCTGATCCAGATCACCAAGCAGGGCGACGCCAACGTCATCGACACCGTCGACCGCGTGAAAGAGCTGATCCCCGAGCTGAAGCAGTGGATCCCGGCGGGTATCGAGATTTCGACCCTCGTCGATAGGACCGGAACCATACGCGCCAGCGTGCTCGACATGCAGTTCACGCTGCTCGCGACCGCGTTCCTGGTTATGGTCGTCGTGTTCGCGTTCCTGCGCCGGTTGACGCCGACGATCGCGGCCGGTGTCTCGGTGCCGCTCGCACTTGCCGGCACCTGCGCCGGCATGTGGCTCGCCGGCTTCTCGATCGACAACCTGTCACTGATGGCGCTCGCGATCTCGGTCGGCTTCGTGGTCGACGACGCCATCGTCATGATCGAGAACATGTACCGCAACCTCGAACATGGCGTGGCGCCATACGAGGCGGCGCTCCAGGGGGCGCGGCAGATCGGGTTCACCGTGCTTTCGATCAGCCTGTCCCTGGTCGCCGCTTTCACGCCGCTGATCTTCATGGATGGTATCGTCGGCCGGCTGCTGCGGGAATTTTCGCTGACGCTGACCTTCGCCATCGTCGTCTCGACCGTGGTCTCGCTGACGATCACGCCGATGATCTGCGCGCATTACATCAAGGAAGCCACCTCAGACCGTGCGACATGGTTCGACCGGCTGGTGGAGGGCATACTATCGCGCATCGTCGCCTTCTATGCCTGGACGCTGCGGGCGGTTCTCGGTTTCCCGCTCCTGACGCTGCTGGTGTTCTTCGCCACCATCGCACTGACGGTAACGCTTTATATCAAGACGCCGAAGGGCTATTTCCCGACCGACGATTCCGGTTTCATCGTCGCCTCGAGCCGGGCCTCCGCCGATACGTCGTTCCAGGCGATGCTCGGATTGCAGCAACGGCTCGCCGACATCGTGATGGCCGATCCCGCCGTGGCCGGCATCGGCTCGATCCTCGCCGGCGGCAATCGGGGTAGCATGTTCATCAGCCTGAAGCCGCCGGAGGAACGGGATGGCCTGTCGACCACGCTGGTGATCGACCGCCTGCGTCGCGAACTGTCCCGCGTCGCCGGCATCCGCCTGTTCATGTTCGCGGCACAGGATGTGCGCGCCGGCGGCCGTCAGAGCGACTCCAATTACCAGTACACGCTGACCAGCACCGATCTCGATCTCTTGCAGAAATGGGCGCCGATCGTCGCCAAGCGCATGGAGACAGTCGAAGGCATCACCGATGTCTCCAGTGACCGCGACCCCGGCGGGCTGCAACTGACGCTGATGATCGACCGCAAGGTCGCAGCGAGCCTCGGTGTTCGCGTGCAGGACATCGATAATGCGCTGAACAACGCGTTCTCGCAGCGGCAGATCGCGATCATCTACACCCAGCGCAACCAGTACATGATCGTGCTGGAGATCGATCCCAAATTCCAGAGCGACCCGTCAAATCTCGAACGCATCTTCGTGGCCGGGGCGAATAACGTTCAGGTGCCGCTCTCGGCAGTCGTGCACTACAAGCGCGACCTGTCGCCGCTCGCGGTCTATCACTCGCAGTCGTTTCCTTCGACGACCGTGTCGTTCAATCTGTTGCCCGATGTGCCGCTCGATGCCGCCACGACGAACATCCAGCAGGCCGTTGCGGAGCTGCACATGCCGGAGGGCATCCGCGGCAGCTTCGACGGCAATGCAGGCGATTTCAACAAGACCAGCGGGCGCCAGCCGTTGTTGATTCTCGGCGCGCTGGTTGCGATGTATATCGTGCTCGGCGTGCTCTATGAGAGCCTTGCCCATCCGCTGACGATCATCTCGACCCTGCCATCGGCCGGGCTCGGCGCGTTGCTTGCGCTGCAGGTCACCAACACGCCGCTCACCGTGATCGCCTTCGTCGGCATCATTCTCCTGATCGGCATCGTCAAGAAGAACGGCATCATGATGGTCGATTTCGCGCTCGAGGCGGAGCGCCAGCGCGGACTCTCGTCGGAGGAGGCGATCTTCGAGGCGTGTTGCGCGAGGTTCCGGCCGATCCTGATGACGACGATGGCAGCGCTGTTTGCCGGCATCCCGCTCGTGATTGCGACCGGCCCCGGCACCGAGTTGCGCCGGCCGCTCGGCATCACCATCATCGGCGGGCTGTTCGTCTCGCAGATCCTGACGCTCTACACGACACCGGTGATCTACCTCCTGATCGACCGGATGCGGCGGCGTCCGGCGCCAAACGCGATCGCGGCGCCTGCCGAATAGCAGTTATTGATGCGCCGCCCAGCGCGGCGTATAGGCGGCGGATGTCGAATCCTTCCACAGACGCCGGCGTCGAGGTCATTGCAGAGTGTCCGCATTGCCAGAAGCCGATGCCGCTTTGCATCTGCGACAGCGTCACGCCGATCGAGAGCCGCATCTCGCTCCTGATCCTGCAGCATCCGCAGGAGCAGGACAGGGCGCTTGGCACCGCACGGCTGGCGGCGCTGCATTTCAAGGATGCGGTCGTGCGGGTCGGACTGTCCTGGCCTAGCCTTGCGAAGGCGCTGGGGCGACCGGCCGCCGATCCGTCGCGCTGGGCGATACTCTACCTCGGCTCGGCCAAGGCCGCCGCGCTCGGCACCGACGCCGAGATCGTCGCGATCGACCGCAAGGGGGAACTGGAGGAGGGCCAGCGCGCC
>Ga0153954_1001815_pt1 | contig 10379 bp, 10 predicted proteins | sample TSFL038MetaG_FD_102277 | JGI IMG/M metagenome (GOLD analysis project Ga0153954, IMG submission 102277) | Attine ant fungus gardens microbial communities from Florida, USA - TSFL038 MetaG | ecosystem: Host-associated > Fungi > Mycelium > Unclassified | place: USA: Florida, Wekiwa Springs State... | reverse complement strand
GTCAACAATCAGGAGCAAATAGGGAGCCAGGATTGGTACCGCATTAAGACTAAGACCGGTCGTTCGTTCCCCGAGGGCCTCATCATTCCCGATGATAAGGGTGGCCACAGAGGATGGTGATGGCCCGATAGAGCTGCTCCAGCAGCATGATTCGCACCAGCTGGTGGGGCCAGGTCGCAGCCCCGAACGAGACCGCAGCCGTCGCCTTCTGGCGCAGGCCGGCCGAGAGTCCGTCGGCGGCTCCGATGATGAACACGACCGCGGGCCGGTCTTGCGACCGCCACGCCTGCAGCTTCCCTGCGAAGGCCGTGCTGGTCACGTTCTCGCCGCGCTCGTCCATGACCACGGTCACGGCGCGGTCGGGAATGACATTGGCGATGGCGATCGATTCCTCGAGCCGGCGCCGATCGGCATCGCCGGCGCGGCTCTCCCTGATCTCCACGATGTCGAAGGCGTTCAGGCCGGCAGTGCGGCCGGCATCGGCAGCGCGCTTGCGGAAGCGTTCCACAAGCTCGCGCTCGGGACCTTGCTTCAACCGGCCGACGGCAACGACCACGATTCGCATGCGCGACGATACGCACGCGTGCGCAGCCGCTCAAGTACCGTCCGAGCCCCGAAGGTCTTGCGACCGTTCGGGACGCGCGCGATCAGCAAAAGTGGAAGCCGGTTTTGCGTCCGATCGCGCGCCAACTCTTTGAAGTGGCGCATGATCTTGTCGGCGAACCGCTTACACTTCGCCGGATCATGCGCTCGCCCGTCGCCCCTGCGACCGCGTCGATGCCCACATCTTCTCGAGATTGTAGAAGGTGCGGACTTCGGGACGGAACACGTGGACGATGACGTCGCCAGCGTCGATCAACACCCAGTCGCAGTGCGGCATGCCCTCGACCCGCGCGTCCGGCACACCGGCCTTGGCGAGGTCTTCCAGCACGCGATCGGCGACCGAGCCGACATGCCGGTTCGACCTGCCGGAGGTCACAACCATGCAGTCTGCGATCGTCGATTTGCCGGTGAGATCGATGGTGACGGTGTCCTCGGCCTTCATGTCGTCGAGGCGGGCGAGGATCAGTCGAAGAATCTCCTCGGTGTCAGGACGCACCTTGGAGATCGGTTCGGCGGCGCGGTGGGCGCCAGCACGAGAGAATGCAGGTGTAGGCAGGGGATCCTTTCCTTTCGCTTCCTTCGCTGCATTACGGCCCCGCGTCGAAACGGGGCAACCCTAAGATAGGCACGGCCGGTTAACAGTTTCAACCGGTTGCTGTTCCGCGATTCTCATACTGTGGCCCTTTGGCATCGCTTTTATGACGGGCGGCGCGGAGCGCGGTCGAGGACAGGGGCGATTTGAGGCCGTGAAGGTAGACCCAGGCGGGCGGAGTGCGGTCGGCCAGGGACCTGGCTGCCCGCTCCGGCAGGCGGGCTCGCGCCAGCGCCTGGCCGGCGGCGCTGCCCATGGCGTAGAGGCTCGGGCCCAGGCGGTCGACCACCGCGATCGGCACCATGGCGGCAATTCCCCGCCACTTCTGCCAGCGGTGGAAGCTGCGCAGGTTGTCCGCGCCCATGATCCAGACGAAGCGGACCCCCGGGCAGTGGCGGCGCAGATAGGCGATGGTGGCGTAGGTGTAGCGGGTGCCGATGTCGGCCTCCAGGCCGGTCACGTCGATGCCGGGATGGCGCGCAAGCTTGCGCGCCGCGGCCATGCGCTCGGCGAGCGGCGCGAGCCCGCGCGTGTCCTTGAGCGGGTTGCCCGGCGTGACCAGCCACCACACCCGGTCGAGGCCGAGCCGCTTCATGGCGAGCAGGCTCGCGCCGTAGTGCGCCTCGTGGGGCGGGTCGAAAGTGCCGCCGAACAGGCCGATGCGCATTCCGGGCGCGTGCGGCGGCAGCCGCAGGCGCTGCACTGGGCGTTCCGGCTTGATCACGGCGGGCGCCGCAATGTCGGGTGCGCGCATCAGCAGGGCCCCGCGCGGCGCGTTCACGGCCTGATCTGTCCGGAGCCGCGTATGCGGTACTTGAAGGTCGTGAGTTGGTCGACCCCGACCGGGCCGCGGGCGTGGAAGCGGCCGGTGGCGATGCCGATCTCGGCCCCGAACCCGAACTCGCCGCCGTCGGCGAACTGGGTGGAGGCATTGTGCAGCACGATCGCGGAATCGACCTCGGCCAGGAACCGCTCCGCGGCTGCCTGGTCGGCGGTGATGATCGCGTCGGTATGGTGCGAGCCGTAACGCTCGATATGCGCAATGGCGGCATCGACGCCGTCCACCACTTTGGCGGCGATGATGGCGTCGAGATATTCCGCCGACCAGTCTTCCTCACTGGCCGTCTTCACGCGAGCATCGACACCGCGCACCGTCTCATCGCCCCGCACCTCGCAGCCCGCGTCGAGCAACATCGTGATCAAAGAGCTGAGAAGCGTCGGCGCGGCCGCGCGGTCGACCAGCAGGGTCTCGGCGGCACCGCAGACTCCGGTGCGCCGCATCTTGGCATTGAGCACGATGCTCTTTGCCATCGCCGGATCCGCGGCCTTGTCGATATAGACATGGCACACGCCTTCGAGGTGCGCGAACACGGGCACGCGCGCCTCCGTCTGCACCCGCGCCACCAGGCTCTTGCCGCCGCGCGGCACGATCACGTCGATGGCGCCGTCGAGCCCCGCGAGCATCATGCCGACCGCGGCGCGGTCGCGCGTCGGCACCAGCGCGATCGTGCTCTCGGGCAGTCCCGCCTGGCGCAATCCTTCGCTCAGCGCCGCATGGACGGCGCGGTTGCTGCGCTGGCTCTCCGAGCCGCCGCGCAGGATGGCGGCATTGCCGGCCTTGAGGCAGAGCGCGGCGGCATCGGCCGTTACGTTAGGGCGGCTCTCGTAGATGATGCCGACCACGCCAAGCGGCACGCGCACGCGCTCGATCGTCATGCCGTTCGGCCGCGTCCAGCGCTCGCTCACCGCGCCGATCGGATCGGCCAGCCCGCGCACCACCTCGAGGCTTTCGGCCATGCCCGCGATCCGCTTGTCGTCGAGCGCCAGCCGGTCGAGAAAGGCGCCGGTCGTGCCGGCATTCCTGGCCTCGCTCATGTCCTGGGCATTGGCGGCGAGGATATCGGCCTTGTGCGCGCGGATGGCCTTTGCCATCGCCGCCAGCGCCGCATCCTTCTGTGTGGTATCGGCAAGCGCCAACGCGCGCGCGGCGGCTTTCGCGTCACGCCCGATGTCGCGCATCAGCGCGGCGATATCGGATCCTTCGACGGTCTTGAGCGGAGAGGCCATGACGGTTGCTCGCTGACGAAATCTATGTTCTGAGCATTACTCCTTAGCACGTCCGCGCTTTTCCCGCGAGGGTCGCTAGTGTCCCGATTCCGAAGTTCGCAAGCATTTGCTGCACGTCCGATGCGAACTTCGGAATCGAAAGGACACTAGCAACTCTATGATTCTAGTGTCCCTTTTGAACCCGAAGTTCGCAACCGCATGCGCCGCGCAACCGTGCGAACTTCGGGTTCGGGACACTAGGGGCAGCCCTGGCTTGTCGCGCGGCGATGCGCCGGTCAGGCCTTCGCCTTCAGCATTTGCGCCAGCGGTTTGGCGGGATCGGCCAGGTCCTTGGCATCCACCGCGATCTTGCGCTCGATCAGCCGCCGCGCCATGGCGATGTCGCGCTGGGCGTTGATGCCGAGCACGTAGGCGATCTGGTCGCCGTCGAGCTCGAACAGCAGGGACGCGCCGGGCGCGCTCTCGCGCCGCACCCGCGCGCTCGGCTCGGCGACCTGCCAGCCGGCACCCTGGATGTACATGTCGAACTGCTCGGACCAGTACGACGGGGCGACGTTGTAAGCGGCGTCGCCGCCGGCGGCATTGCGGCCGGCGATCGCGCCGTGCTCCTGCGCGTGCCGCCAATTCTCCAGCCGCACCGGCCCGTGCGGGCCGGGAAAGCGCGTGCAGTCACCGGCCCCGAAGATCGCGGGGTCGTCGGTGCGGCAATGATCGTCGACGATGATGCCGTCCTGCGTCGCGAGGCCGGCCGCGCGCGCCAGCGCATCGTCCGGTGCGGCGCCGGTGCCGACCACGATCAGATCCGCCTCCACCGTCTCCCCCGACTTGAGCGCGATCGCATGGCGCCCGCCCGGCAGATCGCGCAATGCAGCCACTGCGGTGCCGACCCGGATGTCGACACCGCGCGCATGATGGCGCTCGTGCACCAGCCGCGAGGTCTCGGCGTCGCTCACGCGTGCGAGGATGCGCGGTGCGATCTCGATCACGGTGGTCTTGATCCCGAGCTCGGCCGCCGAGGCGGCCACTTCGAGCCCGATCAGCCCGCCGCCGATGACGACGAGCATGCGGGCCTCGCCCAGATGGGCCTTGAGCGCCCGCGCCTCTGCCTCGGTGCGCAGATAGTAGATGCCCGTGTGTCCCGCCGGGAACATGGGCAGGACCCGATTGACCGAGCCGGTTGCGAGCACCAGTGCGTCGTAGCCGATGCGCTCGCCGCTGTCCGTGACGACGGCATGCGCGCCACGATCGATCGCGGTCACGCGCACTCCGCCCTTGAGCACCACGCCGCTCGCCGCCACGCCCTTGGCGCCGGCGATCGGCGCATCGTGGGCACTGGCCTTGCCAGTGAGCACCGCTTTCGACAGCGGCGGTTTCTCGTAGGGCTCATGGTGCTCGTCGTTGAGCAGAAGGATTTCGGCCGCGGCGTCCTGTTGCTTGGCCGCCATTGCCGCCGCCACGCCGGCGGGTCCGCCGCCGACCACCACGATCTTCTTCATACAAATATTCCCCTATCTGTAGGGTGGGCAAAATCGCCTTGCTGTGGTGTTGCAACGAGAACACCGCGGGTGCGCGATTTTGCCCACGCGGCGTGTGTCTGTACGGGCGCATCGAAGCGCGTGGGCAAAACCGCGCGTGACGTGTGCCCACTCGCGCGGGCGCGCCAGGCGATTTTGCCCACCCTGCGCCTCCGGCTCGTCGCTAAGCCCGCAGCGCCGCCAGCATTTCTTCGATGTACTCGTCGCCGTTCGCGATCACAACCATCTGTGAGAACGGCCGCAGGCTCGCCAACGTCTTGGAGAGCTCGTCGTTCGAGCGCTCTTCGCTGCCGATGATCAGGGCCATGGTCATGACCTTGCGCACTGTGCACGCCTCGCCGATCACCGCGGCTGCCTGTGCGCAGGTGCCGGCGCTCGATACCATCACCACGAGGTCGGCGGTCGCGACCTCCTCCACCAGCGCCTTGGTGCGGCCGGCGAGGTCGCTCAGCCAGGCCTGCATGGTCCAGCCTTCGCCGCTCCCATCCGTGCTGGTGAGCGGAGCGAACGGCCAGCGCGGCAATTCTGAAGTGCGCGCGCCGGACTCTCGTCCTGAAGCGGGCTCGACGGCGCGCGGGGCACCGTCGAACTTGAGGGAGGTGAAGAAGGTGGCGCGCTGCCAGGTGTGCTCGGCCACCTGCTTGACCACCTGCTCGCTGGCGGCATCGAGGGCGATGATCTTGACCGCGCGTGGTTTGGAATTGGGATAATCGACCCGGAACCGGGCTTCGGCCGCCGAGCTCATCCGTGCGCTTTCGCTGTCCATCACTACCGTCCTGGAGGTTGCATCCTTGCAGGTTGCGCCTTCGGTGGCCCCGAGGTTATTGGAGGCCGTGAAATATGTGGCTATTGAAGAGCTAGAACTCGCATTTCCGCCCGCCCCCAGTCAACGAGGAGCCCGTGCATGTCTGACCCCGCCCGTATCGATTTGTGCAGCACCGGCGAGGTCGAGCCCGGCAACGTGGTCCGGGTCGAGAAGGCGGATCTGGCGCTTGCGGTATTCAACGTCGACGGCGAATTCTACGTTACCGACGATGCCTGCACCCACGGCCCCGGCCTCCTCTCGGAGGGCTTCGTCGAGGGCGACGTGGTCGAGTGCAACTTTCACAACGGCCAGTTCAACATCAAGACCGGTGAGGTGGTCTCGCCGCCCTGCATGGTGCCGATCAAGACCTACAAGACCTTCGTGGAGAATGGCCGGGTGCTGATCGAAACGGAATAATCTGCAGGGCGAGTACCCTGCCGACGGAGGCCGACCCAAATTGCGGAGGGGCGGCGGATCACGCTAAGCTGATCTGTGCAAGCCGAGGTACATCGGCGCCAGGAAACGCAACATGAAAGTGCTCTGCACCAACGGCGTGAAGTCGGTGATGCTCGACCTCGTCCCTGCGTTCGAGCGTGCCAACGATACGAAGCTCACTGTCACCTGGGGCTCCACCAACAGTCTGCTCAAGGAGCTCGAGACCGGAGCGACGGGCGATCTCGCCGTCCTGACCGCCGAGGTGATCGACGACCTGATTGCGCGCAAGGCGGTCGTCGCGGGCAGCCGCGTCGACCTGGCCCGCTCCGGCATCGGCATTGCGGTGCGCCAGGGCGCCGCCAGGCCGGATATCGCCACGCCCGAGGCGCTCAAGCAGGCGTTGCTGGCGGCCAAATCCGTCGCCCATTCCAGGACCGGCCTGAGCGGGGTCTATTTCCCGACCGTGCTCGCCCGCCTCGGCATCGCCGATGCGATGAAGGCCAAGATCGTGATCCCGGATCCCGGCACGCCGATCGGCGAGGTCATCGCCGGCGGGGGCGCCGAGCTCGGCGTCCAGCAGATCAGCGAGTTGCTGCCGGTCGCCGGCATCGAGATCGTCGGCCCGCTCCCGGCCGCGTTGCAGAAGATCACGACGTTTTCCGCCGGCGTCCTCACCGCCGCCAAGGATCCCGGTGGCGCCAAGGCCTTGGCGACGTACGCGGCGGCGCAATTCCCGCCGCTGCTGAAAGCGAAGGGCCTGGAGCCGGCGTAGCCCGCATGGAGCGAAGCGGAATGCGGGAACGGTTGCTCCGCCCGCACGATCCCGGATTGTGCGGAGCCTGTCATCGGGCCGCGCTTCGCGGGCCCGGTGGCTCCATCCGGGCTACTGCTGCCCCTCACCGATGCTGCGTGATCGTGTCCACCAGGGCGAGCCGGCCCTTCTTCACCTCGGCGAGTGCCCGTTGCAGCGCGCCGCGCACGTCCTGCGGCTTGTCGATGGGCCCTTCGCCCCAGCAGCCCATGGCGCGGGCGAGCGCGGCGAAATCGGGCGCCGGCCCGGACAGGTCCATGCCGATATGGGCCTTGCGCTCGTCGGTGCCGCGCAGCCGCGCCATGCGGAGCTGATGCTCCCAGTCGTTGTAGTAGGCGCGGTTGTTGTGCATCACCACCAGCATCGGGATCTCGTATTTGGCTGCGATCCATAGCGCGCCGGCGTCGAACATCAGGTCGCCGTCAGGCTGGATGTCGACCACGATGCGGCCCGTGCCCTTGTGCGCCAGCGCCACCCCGAGCGAGATCCCGATCTGGGTCGACGTGCCGAGTTCGACGCCCGGGTGGCGGTAGGGCTTGTCGAAATCCCAGAGCTTGCGGACCTGCTGCTTGAGATTGTTGGCGGTGAGCACCCAGTCCTCGTCCTTGATCACCTCCCAGATCTCCAGCGCCAGCCGCGCGAAGGTGATCGGCGAGGCATCCCAATCCTTGCGCGCCTCCTCCTGCCACGTCGCCCACACCGCATCGTGACGCTTGCCGATCGTCGCCTTGCGTTCGGCGATGCGCGCGGCGAGCCTGGCATCGCCGGCGATGCGGTCCCGGCAGGCGGCCGTGAGCGCGGGAATTCCGAGCGCGGTGTCGCCGAGCGCGCGCACGGAGCAGGGCTGCATGCGGCAATAGTCGAACGACCACTTGGAGATGTTCATCTCGGCAAAGCCGATCTCGACGAAGTCGCAATCGGGCGGCGTGAGCGGCACGCGGATGCGCCTGGCATTGTCGAGCGCGGTGAGCTGCTTCTCCCAGTCCTTGACGTCGAGGCCGACCACGAGATCGGTGTGCCGGAGGGGCTCCTGGTCGAGGCTCAGGCAGAGCGGATGCCTGTTGGGAAAGTTGAGCGCGTTGTTCACGTCCCAGACGGCTGCGCCGGTCACTTCCGCCAACGCCACAATGCTCTCGAAACCGCCCGCGCGGCGCCCGGCATATTCGGCGAGCAGGAGCGGATGCCGGGCGGCGAGGAGCTTGTCGGCGATCGCGGCGATGGCGTCGGGGTCGGGCGCGATGCGCGCCGGCGTCGCGACCGCGCCTGTCTGCGGCATCTCGACGGGGCCTGTGAGCGGCGCTTCCTGCAGCGCCGCGTCGTAGCACATGTAGACGGGGCCCTGCGGCTCCGTGGTCATGATCGAATAGGCGCGCGCGAAGCTTTCCGGCACGCCCTCGATCGCGGTCGGCTGGTAGTCCCATTTCACGTAGTCGCGGATGGCGTTGCCCTGCACCAGCGCGGAATGGGTCCAGTCGATGTGCGGCCGGCGCTTGGCCTCGTCCATCGGGCCGGTGGCGCCGATGATGAAAATCGGTACGCGGTCGATATAGGCGTAGTAGATCGCCATGCAGGCGTGCAGCAGCCCCACGAGGTCGTGCAGGATCACCGCCATCGGCTTGCCGGTCGCCTTGGCGTAGCCGTGGGCGATCTGCACCGCGATCTCCTCGTGCTGGCACAGCATCATCGGCGGCGCGTTGCCGCCGTAGTTGACCAGCGAATCATGCAAGCCGCGAAAGCTCGCCCCGGGATTGAGCGTGATGTGCGGAAAGCCGTAGCGCTTGATCAGGTCGACGATGACGTCGGATTGCCAGCCGCGGTCGTTGTTGTTCGGGTTTTGCATGGTGAGCACGTCGTGCCAAGTTTGATGCTGTCATCCCCGCGAAAGCGGGGATCCAGTATTCCAGAGTCAGGCGTATGCGGCACGATGGGTTCCCGCCTTCGCGGGGACGACACTGATTGTGTTGCGGGAATTCACCCCTCAATGCCGGATGAACTCTGCTGCCTTGTCCGCGAGCGGCTTCGGCGTTTGATAGATCTCCTGCACCAGCCGCTCGACCTCATTCCCGTCCACCGGGCTGATCTCGAGCTGCGCGTTCTCCGCGTCCTTGCGGAATTCGGGATCGGCCATGGTCTCCATGAAGGCCTTGCGCAGCGCATCGGCACGGTCTTTCGGCACGCCGGGTGGTGCGAGATACGGCCGCCCCATCACCTGCCGCGCGAAGATCAGCTTGAAGATCTGCTGCTGGTCGTCGCGCTTGGCGAAGTCCATGGCCAGCGGAACGTCCGGCAAGTCCGGATGCTTGGTGAGCGAGAGCTGCACCAGCACCGCGATCGACTTGTCGTCGATCCAGCGCTTGTGGGTGGAGACCACGCTCGACCATGACCAGCCGCAGCGGCCCTTGACCTCGCCGCGCTCCATCGCGAGCGTGACGTCGTTGCCTCCCGGATAGCCGGTGACGATCTTGAACTTGGTGCCGAGCACGCCGTTGAGGATGCGCGGGAACTGGTCGGTGTCGGCCGCCTGCCCGGTGCCGCCCACGATCAGCTCCTTGTTCATGGTCTGCTCCAGGCTGGTGATGCCGCTGGTGCTCCACGCCACGCAGACGCTCACCTCGTTGTTGGCGCTGCCGATCCACGTGAACTTGTCGGCCCGGAATTGCGCGCCCTTGGACCCGAGCAGGGGGTCGAAGGCGGTGCCGCGACCGATGGTGCCGAGCGCGCTGCCGTCCTTCGGCGCCACGTTGTAGAGCCAGTTGGCGAGCCGCAGGCTGCCGGCGCCCTCGAGGTTCTTCGGGACGATGGTCGGGTTGCCGGGAATGTGCTTGCCGAGATGGCGCGCGATCGTGCGCGCATAGAGGTCATAGGCGCCGCCGACGCTATAGCCGATGTAGAGATCGACGTTGCGGCCCTTGTAGAAATCAGCCGGCGTCTGCGCCGCGGCGGGCGAGACCAGCAGGAAGAGACCGGCAGCGATCGTCGCTTTCAGCACTTTTGTCTCAGCCGGGATATGATCGTTCATTTTGTGTCCGGTTGATATCCCGGCACGCTTTCGACCTGGTCGAACCAGTCGAAGCCCATCTCCTTCACGATGCGATTGCTCATCATGATCAGGCGCGCCTCTTCGGTCGCGAAATGCTGGTGCATGGTGAAGGGCGGGACATAGATGAAGTCGCCGCGCTTCCATTCGAAGCGCTTGGGCACATCCGACCATTCCCACTTGAACGCATCGGCGCAGTCGAACGCCAGGTCCCAGTGCAGATCGTAGCCGGCGCCTTCGGCCACGAAGATCACCTCTTCCCACATGTGCCGATGCTTGCCCGAATGCTCGGCCGCCTTGAGGAATTGCATATAGGCCTCGACGCAGCATTCGCGCGTGTTGAGGCGGCGGTGCACCAGATGCTTGATCAGGCCGTCGGGCGAATGCTCCCACGGCATGTCCTCGGCTTTGACGACGTTGGTGCGGGTCTCATAATTCTTGCGGAATTCCTGCGAGGCCGCGATGTCGTCGACGTGGAACGTGCAGGTGTTGGT
>Ga0153954_1001814_pt1 | contig 10388 bp, 12 predicted proteins | sample TSFL038MetaG_FD_102277 | JGI IMG/M metagenome (GOLD analysis project Ga0153954, IMG submission 102277) | Attine ant fungus gardens microbial communities from Florida, USA - TSFL038 MetaG | ecosystem: Host-associated > Fungi > Mycelium > Unclassified | place: USA: Florida, Wekiwa Springs State... | reverse complement strand
CTTGTCGCATTTGTTTTCCGGTCTGCAATCAATTTAATTTTTTCAAACTCCTGTAGATCATCCTCAAAAGAATATTGAGTGTATGCTTTATCTCCATAGATTGAAGCATCTGGAGGAAGATCTCTCCATTAGCTTAAAAAGCCGTTATATCTGCTGTAGATGCTGGCGTAATGATAAATTCAACTGGTTTGCCATCACTGGTCGTAATCATATGAATTTTAAATCCAGCAGTAGAACCAAAAATCGCTAGATGGCGAGAGCCTAGGCGAGATAAATGGCCTCGATGAGACTCGAGAATGGCTTTAGCTTGATCGAATCGAGTATTCATATTTCTATTTTGCGATTTTGAATACTGTTAAGTCAAGGCTTTTGCGCAATTCATCAACAATTCGAAATACAAAAAAAGCTAACGCAGAGGCAGTGACATACTTTTACGCACATCTTTTTGTTGACATGCTGATAAAGTAGACTGAGTGAACTTAGTGATGAAATGAGACAGCATAGCGAATGCACACTTTTTCTACTAAAGCTACCTTATCAGCATGTCAACAAAAAGATGTGCGTAAAAGTATGGGCGGTGAGACGGGGAGGGGGTTATCGTTGTTTTTATATTTCTGTGTCTTCGGATATGCCCGTCTCTGCGTTTATTTTTTAAATTTATGCGAAAAAGTTTTTGCGAAATCATACTGAGATATTATTCAGAAAGTATATTTCTTCGGGAAAGGGCAGGCACACGGGCAAGGGCACGAACCAATTCTTCATTCATGAGATCGCTTTGAAAATAAGGCGGCCATAGTGGCCGCACTCTAAGGTTAAATGCGTCCTGCTAAAATGAGAATGATTAAAATGAGAATGATCAATCCAAAGATTCCGCTTGGATAATAGCCCCAGCCAGTACTATAAGGCCATGCTGGCAGTGCTCCTATTAACAATAGAATCAAAACAACGAGTAAAACTGTTTGCAACATAGATTTTTCCTTCCTTAACTCGTTTTAGTTTTTTGTCTGCGTTTTGGAAGAGCGCGCTTTTGCTGAGGGCGTCTTGTTTGGAATGGGTGAGCATTGTTTTTAAAAATGCTGACAACTTCTTGGGTTCTGCCAAAAAGCTCATTATAAGATTTCGTCACATGGTTGCGCAATTGTTTTCCGGTTTTTGGCGTCAAAAATAAAGCGGCTCCAGCCCCCAGAAGAAGACCTGCTAAGCCTCCTCTTAAATAGTTATTTTGATATGCCATTTTACGTTGAGAGGATTTTCGCCCTTTTGTAAACATAACATCGGCATATTCCTTAGCTTTATCGGCAAAGCCATTGGTTTGATCTAAAACTGCTTCGATGATCTCTAGACGCTTAGGATAAAGAAATACAAAGAGAGAGCCAACAAGAGTTCCTAATGCAGCACCTGCTGTTATTCCCTTTAAATTTGCCATAAAATCACTCCTATTTTTTAAGACCTTGGAAAAGGCGAATTCCAAGGAGGGCCCAATTCAGTACGCTGTCGAACGTATCTCCTTCCTTTTTTCCGAATGCCTTGGCTTTTGAGGAATTACCGTTCACGTTATTCAAAAACTTTTGAGCAACTTTGACCCATGAGCAGATGCGGTCTTCGACATTTTCAACGACATCATGGGTTTTCTCTTCAATATTTTCCCCGAGTTCTTTTGTTTTTTGAGCGACTGTATCGAAGCCCTGAACCAGGCTATAGCATGCTCCTTTTGCAGATTCGCTAGAAAGAAGAACTGCTGCCGATATCCCCAGGATTCCGCCGGCGATGCTGCCAATCAAAAGATTCAACTGTTGATTGTGGGCAGCTTTTTTATTGAAAAAATGGTCTGAAATTCCCTGTGTGACTACTCCTGATTTTTCAGCCATTCCATTGGCAAAATCTTGAGCATTTTCACTGAGTGTACACAGTTGATTCTTTATTGCCTTTCGAGCTTTAGGATTGCTTAGAAGGGCCGCGGTAGCCCCAACTATCGTGCCAATAAGAATTCCTCCTGTAAGTCCGTTAGTGGGGGAGAAAATTTCTTTTTTTGTCATCTTTCTATCCTTTTTTTTATTTTCTGCCACAAGACGAGTCCTATGCTAAGCCATTCTATCCAATCTTCGAGGTCAATTTTCTTTTGATTGTTCGTAGTTATTGCGATAATTTTGGGATTTTCGGCTTCCTTTTGCATCTTTCCGATGAAATGCTCCATCAGTAAGCCTGTCTTTGAGATGGTGGAAAACAGCGGTTCTGTCTGATCAAGATGATACTTTAATTTGGCGGTAAATTCGTGCGCTGTATTTATAATTTTTTCTGATCCGCTGAGAAGAGGTTGGATTTGATACTCAAGAGTGGAAACCTTTCGATTCACATTTTTTAAAAAGCGAATCAAAAAAATCACCACGATCAAACCCACAAGAATTAAGCAAATAAAACAGATTGCGATGATGGCTAGGCTGACTTCACTACTCATGTTGTCTCATTCGGGTTAGATTTTCATTTCAAAACACACCCAAAGAACCAAACGACTACCTTAAATCAAGGCTTTTTTCCTTTCGTGGATGCCTAATTTGAATGTAAACAATTTTTAAATATATGTAAAAATATTTTTAATTCACTCGAGAGGGTGAATAGAAAAGCGTATTTTATATTCAAGAAAATATTTCAAAAGAAATCCAGCAGCGAATACGTTAAGTATTACAAACTGTAACAAGTTTTAGGAGGTATTTATGAGGTCGCTATGGTCTGGCGCTTTAAGTTTCGGCCTAATTAATATTCCGGTCAATCTTTATCCTGCCACTTTTGATCGTGGAATAAACCTGGATATGCTTCATAAGAAGGATCTTTCTCCGATTCGCTTTGCTCGGTTTTGCAAACTTGAAGATAAAGAAATTCCCTATGACGAGATTGTCAAAGGCTATGAATATGAGAAAGGTCAATACATTGTTTTAACTGAAGAGGATTTTATAAAAGCAAGTCCAAAAAGAACAAAAACTCTTGAGATTGAATTGTTTATAGATGAAGGTGAAGTAGATCCAATCTATTATGAAAAACCCTATCTTTTAGAACCTGGCAAAGGAGCTTCAAAGACTTACGTGCTTTTGAATGAGGCTTTAAAGAAGTCAAGAAAAGTTGGGCTTGCAACATATATTCTTCATACTAAACCACATATCGGATTAATTAAACCTCATGGCCGCGGCATTCTGCTTCAACAATTGCGTTTTCATAGCGATTTGAGAAATTTTGCCGAAATTGAATTGCCAGTTGCAAAAATTCAATCGAAGGAATTGGAAATAGCAGTCAAATTGATCGATCAGTTGACAGAAGATTTCCATCCGGAAAAATTCAAAGACACTTATACAGAAGAGCTTCAATCTGTTATAGATCAAAAGACAAAAGGGATTAAGCCGAGCAAAAAGAAAGGAGAGCCTGAAAAAATCACTGCTGTCGGCGACATTATGAAACAACTGAAGGCGAGCTTGACCAAATACCACCATTCTCATCCAAGGACTAGAGGCCGCTCCAAGGCAAGGACTAAATGAGTTTAACTACCTATCGTTCCAAACGGAATTTAAAGGAAACTCCGGAACCATCAGGAAAAAAGAACAAAGAAGAGAACAGAGGGCTAAAATTTGTCGTGCAAAGGCATGCCGCAAGGCGCTTGCACTATGATTTCCGCCTAGAATTAGATGGCGCGTTAAAGAGTTGGGCCATCCCCAAGGGACCTTCCTTGGATCCCACGATAAAGCGTTTGGCGATAGAAGTTGAAGACCATCCACTAGAATATGCATCGTTCGAAGGAATTATTCCTCAGGGTCAATATGGGGCAGGAAAAGTCAGCATTTGGGATGAAGGGTCTTATACAATCGAACGGGGTAGAAATCGAAAGGAAGAAGAGCGGTTAATTCGCGAGCAACTTAAGCAAGGAGAATTAAAATTCACTTTGCATGGAAAAAAATTAAAAGGTGCCTTTGTTTTAATTCGCCTTGAGCGTGGCAATGGCAATGAATGGTTGTTAGTTAAAAAGAAGGATGAGTATCAAACCCAAGAAGAGATCATCAAGGGTTCTTTTTCTCAAAGTCCTGAAGAATTCATTGAAGGCATCGAATTGATGCCACGCACTCCGATGCCACATCATATCAAGCCCATGCTAGCTTATCTCATTGAAAAGCCTTTCGATCAAGAAAATTGGATCTTTGAAATTAAATGGGATGGCTATCGCGCACTTGCAGAAATTGCTCCAAAGAAAATTTTGCTCTATTCCCGTCATTTTCATTCATATAATGAAAAATTTCCTTCGATTATTAAAGCACTCGAAAAGTTAAAGGGAGAAATCGTCCTTGATGGGGAGATTGTCGCGGTAGATAAGCAGGGACGCTCTCACTTTCAGTTGCTCCAAAACTATCTCCGATCTGGAAGTGGCATCTTGAGATATTGCATCTTTGACATCCTTTATTACAAAGGACATGACTTAAGAAAACTTCCTCTCCAGCAAAGGAAGCAAATTCTAAAAGAGATCCTTCAATCTGCCTCCTCCGAAACTCTTTATTATAGCGATTATATTAAGGAAAATGGCAAAGCCTTTTTCCAGCAAGCGACGAAACGAAAACTCGAAGGCATCATCGCTAAGGATGCCAAAAGTTCCTACGTTTCGGTAAGAAGTCGAAGCTGGTTAAAAATCAAAACCCATCTACGTCAAGAGGTTGTCATTGCAGGATTTACTCAACCAAAGGGGAGTCGAAAGGGACTTGGGGCTTTGATTGTTGGCGTCTATAAAAAAGGCAAATTGCACTATGCCGGTCATGTTGGCGGTGGTTTTACCCAGCGTTCATTAAAGGAGACACATGACCTGCTCGTTCCTTTAGTGATTTCCGAAAGTCCTTTTTCATCTATGCCAAAAAAAGAAAAGGGTGTCACATGGGTTAAGCCTATTGTCGTTTGCGAAGTTTCTTTTCAAGAATGGACTCAAGATGGTGTGATGCGACAGCCAATTTTTCAGGGCATTAGGACAGATAAACCTGCAAAAAAGGTATCCATGGAACTGCCTTTGGAACGTGATCAAGAGGCAAGATCTTCGAATTCAGCAAAAGGTCGGAAAACGTCAAAGAAGACAGAGGGAATACATAGCGGCAAAGGCAAAAATGAGCTTTCCAGTATTGTAAGTAATCCAAACAAAATTTTTTGGCCAAAGGAACAATACACAAAAAAAGATCTTCTCGATTACTACCAAAAAGTTGCACCATTCATGCTTCCTCATTTGAAAGATCGGCCAATTGTCCTTCATCGCTATCCCAATGGGATTGAGGGGAAAGACTTTTATCAAAAAGAAGCTCCTGATTTTCTTCCCAACGATATCCACACAGTCCAAGTACAGCAATCCGACAAAAAAATTAATTATATCGTCATTCCAGATGTCGACAGCCTCCTTTATGTTGTCAACTTGGGTTCCATAGAAATTCATCCCTTCTTGAGCCGGTTTCCAAATATCGATTATCCTGACTTTTTAGTCTTTGACATCGACCCTCTCGATCTGCCTTTTGATGAGGCTGTTAATGTGGCTCAGGAGATCCATCGGCAGCTTGAAAAACTCGACATCGCGCATTTTTGCAAAACTTCTGGTAAGCGGGGATTACATATTTATGTGCCTTTGGGTGCCCAATATGAATATGAAGTGATTGAAAACTTAGCCAAGCTTCTCGCTTATTTTGTCCATCAGCAGCTGCCCGATCTCACCAGTTTGATCAGAGACCCCGCAAAAAGAAAAAATAAAATTTATTTAGACTACCTGCAAAATGCACGGACTAAAACAATGGTGGCTCCTTATTCAGTTAGGCCTGTGGAAGGTGCTCCTGTATCCACCCCGCTCGAATGGAAAGAAGTGAAAAAGGGCCTCGATCCTCATGATTTTAATATAAAAACAATACTTCCTCGATTAAAGAAAAAAGGAGATCTTTTTAAAGAGGTATTGAATAAAAAACTAAACATTAAAAACCTAATGAAGAAAATCTTTTAGCATTGACAGGAAGCTCTTGCCTGTCCTAAACTTTTGACTTTCAAACCCAACTTGCTGCCTATGAAGGCAGAGAGGCTGTGAAAAAATTAGAATTCCTGCGATTTTGATGAGTTTTTTTCGCAGATTTCAAAAAACATCTCCGACTGAAACGTCTCACATGCCGTTTTGGGAGGTGTGATTTTTGAAAGATGCAAAAAGATCTTAAAAGCTCCGCGAATCTCTATTTTTTCACAGCCTCAGAGTTGGGTTTTCAAGTTCAGGGGAAACTATGTTAACGCGAGTTTTTTTAGTCTTGACTTATGCCTGTGCACTATGGGCAAATTCACTTCATGCCGCATTTACGATTAAGAACGGTAGTTTAGTTGATGTCAGCGAAGTGGCTACAATGTCTGCCGAAGGGCATTTTTCTGCAGCCGCTAAGGCATTTGATGCCGAAGATTGGGATGAAGCAGCAAGGCAATTTTATATTGTTACAGTTAATTTTCCAAACACTCCTTATGCTAAAGAAGGGTATTATTATCTAGGTATTTCCTACTATAATCTGGAGGAACTCGACTATGCTAATGATGCTTTCTCAGATTACTTGAAAGTGCAAAGTAACCCTCGTTTTTTTCAAGAAGCAATAGAATATAAATTCGCCATTGCAGAAAACTTTTTGCAAGGAGCAAAGCGGCGTTTTTTGGGCACAAAAAAACTACCCAAGTGGGCCTCGGGAAATAATCTAGCGATCACAATTTATGATGAAGTGATCGCTGCTGTGCCAAGCCAAGAAATGGCTGCACGAGCCCTTGTTTCAAAGGGATATCTTTTGTGGAGGATGAGAGACTATAGAGGGGCTGTAGATGCCTTTAATACTGTCATCCGACGATTCCCTAAACATGAACTGGCTCCCGAATGCTACCTTCTGATATCAAAAGCCTATTTGGAGCAAAGCCAGTATGAATATCAAAATCCGGACATCTTAGCTTTCGCTCAGATCAACATGCGAAGATTCGAGAGAGAATTTCCAAGAGAAGAACGCCTCAATATCGTTCAAGAAAACGTGATGGCAATCAAAGAAGTTTATGCTCAGGGACTCTATGAAATTGGCCAGTTTTATGAACGTACGTGCAAGCCTCGCGCAGCCGTGATTTATTACTACAACACAATTCAACAATTCCCCGATACTTGCGTCGCGGCTTTTTGCCGTGATAGAATTAAATGCCTGGATCCCTCATATTGTGAAGTCGAAGTTCAGGACGAGGGACAAATCGAATCTCCCTCTCTATCGGAATGTGCTTAGTGTGTCGGAGTATTAGGAAAAGTCTTATCCTGCGCATCTTATTTCTTTTGACTCTATCCAGTCTCTTGTTTGGTTGCGGTGGCTACCAATTCGGTCAAGGAAACTCTCTATCTGAACAATATCAAACCATTAGCGTCCCTTACGTCGTGGGGGATGTGGATGGTTCTTTGACGGCCGCCGTCATCAAAAGAATTGTCCGTTCCGGAGCTTTTGAATATCGCCAGATCGGTGGCTCGCTCGTTTTGCATATTAGGCAAATCGAGATCCATGAGGAAAATATCGGTTTCAGATATGATCGTAAGAAGAGGGGTAAACTGACGCGCGAAATTATCCCAACAGAGTCGCGCATGATCGATCGCGTCGAAATTCTTCTTGTCGATTCATCTGGGAGCGCAGTTCTCGGACCAGTCCAGTTGTCTGCGAGTGTAGATTTCGATCATGACTACTATTTTAGCCGAAACAGTGTGAATATTTTCTCTCTTGGACAGCTTAATGATGTCGACGAAGCTCGCAATGCTGTGCAAACCCCTCTTCATGAAGCGATTGCTGAAAAAATTGTGGATTATATCAGCCAAAGCTGGTAGATGAAGTGGCTATGAATAAAATCTTTTCTGCTTCTTTTGAAGAATTGCCCGACATGCTTCAATTTATTTTGATGGAAGTTAAAAAAGCGGGATTTAATGAAGATTTAGTCTTCAATATTGAACTAGCACTAGAAGAAGCTCTTGTAAACATCATTCAGCATGGCTATTCCAAACAAAAAGGTCTCATCGATTTAAGCTGCATCTCTCTTTTAGAAGAGGGGATAAAGATTATCGTTAAGGATACGGGAATTCCTTATAATCCTTTAGAGCGTGCGGAAGTCATAAAAACTCAAGTTCGTGAAGAATTTCCCCTAGGGGGATATGGCATTTATTTGATTTTAAAAATTATGGATGAAGTTCATTATCAACATGCGGAAGGATACAATGTCCTCACGTTGATAAAATTTTTAAGAAATTAGAATTAGACTGAATGCTCAAGCTTAGATAATATGTCTTCTGTTCCTTGAATTTCTAAAAGATATTTTTCCAATATGCGTAGAACGAGATGGGAATTATTATAGATACCACTGGTTTTAAAGGCTAATTCGAGTTGGACATCATTGTTTTTGTTTAGACCAATCAGTGTGTAAGTAACGGAAATATCTTCAAGTTTTTCCGGGACAATCCATACAACAAATTCATCATTCGCTAACGTCAGCTTATCCTCAGATTCCACGACATGAAAATAGCGCGTCAATGCGGAATCATCCAATTCTCTGCTGTGAAAATGCAATAAATTCAATTTGTGAAGAAGTTCTAAATTCACGTCGATAATTCCATCGGGGAGCCATTTCGTGATATTTTGTATATAGCGTTTATAACAGGTTTCTAAAATATATGGATTATTCATAAAATAATTCCTTTTTATATAATTATATTCTATTTTTTTACAATAGTTCAAATAATTATTTTGTTTATTTATTCTATTAATAATGCAAAATTGATGCCATTGAAGAGAAAGAACAGAATTCTGACTTCTGAATTCCTTCTTTTCATTGGAATTTTGCTGACAATCTTGTAAACTGACGTTCTTTGTATTTTTGGTTCCATTCCTATGAAATGTCTCTTCCATACCATCGTTTTTACAGCAGCTATTCTTGCTGTTTCTTGTCAGGCATATGCTGAAAAATTAGCTCTTTTGGTCAACGCTGAAGCAGCGATATTAATGAATGCGGACACAGGAACCATCCTTTATGAAAAGGAGGCGTATGCTTTGCATTACCCTGCAAGCACAACAAAAATTGCCACCGCATTATACGCCTTAGAAAAGGCCTCTGATAAATTAGATGCAATGGTAGCCGCCGACCAAGATTGCATCGGGACAGTGACAGAAGAAGCTCTAAGGCGATCCAATTATACTCTTCCGGCGTATCAGCTTATTCCAGATGGCTCTCACATTGGCATCAAAAAAGGGGAAATCTTATCCTTGCGCGATTTATTTTATGGCATGTTAGTCGCTTCAGGAGACGATGCAGCAAATGTCATTGCAAAGTATGTCGGCGGGACCATTCCTCAGTTCATGGAAGAAATGAATGCTTATGTCCGGAAATTGGGCTGTCAATCCACAACTTTTTTAAATCCGCATGGCCTTCATCATCCCAAGCAACTAACAACGGCATATGACTTGGCGGTCTTAACAAAAGAAGCCCTGAAGAATCCAATATTCCGCGAGATGATCGCTACAGCACGCTATACGCGGCCGAAGACGAATAAGCAGGATCCTTCAACATTGGTGCAAACGAATCGTCTTTTGAGAACTGGTCCATATTACTACCAGAAGGCAATTGGAGTAAAAACAGGTTATTATTCCCTTGCAGGAAACACCTTTGTCGCTGCTGCTAAAGATGGCGAACGCACTTTAATTGCTGTTTTGTTGAAGGTGCAAGAAAGAAAGGATATCTTTATCGAAACAAAAAAAATGTTCGAAGCGGCATTCTCCCAGCCTAAGGTGCAACACTCTCTGCTTCGAAAAGGCCATCAAAAGTTTGTTCTCGATCTACCAGGAGCCAAACATCCAATTTCCACCTATGCCAGTGAGGAAATCGCCCTCGAATACTATCCAGCAGAAGAACCAAAGATCAAATGCTTGCTTTATTGGGAAAGTGATTTGAAGTTGCCGATTGCTAAAGATCAGCGCTTGGGTGAACTGGTGGTCCAATTGAACGATAGCAAAGTTTCGCATAGAGTTCCTCTCTATGCCCAAGAAGAAGTTGGAATGACGTGGTTGTTTTGGTTAAAAACGACGTATTCCCGCATTCTCAAAGTTGGAGGGATCCTTCTAGTCCTTCTTTTTCTTGGCTTTTTTATTTTGCAAGTCCGAGGATCCTCCCGCTGAGATCAATCATAGCAAATAAGAAAGAAGAATTCAGAAGTCGGAATAAGGGTAGTCAGTAGCCTGTAGACAGTAGTCAGTAGCTCCCCAGCTGCTTACGCCGCCAACATTGTAAAATAACTTGTTTTAGCTTTTTCACTACCACAGAGAAAAGACAGTGAGATCACAGAGAGGATCATCGAGATAAGTGAGCGT
>Ga0153954_1001813_pt1 | contig 10388 bp, 9 predicted proteins | sample TSFL038MetaG_FD_102277 | JGI IMG/M metagenome (GOLD analysis project Ga0153954, IMG submission 102277) | Attine ant fungus gardens microbial communities from Florida, USA - TSFL038 MetaG | ecosystem: Host-associated > Fungi > Mycelium > Unclassified | place: USA: Florida, Wekiwa Springs State... | reverse complement strand
GGGGTCGAGACCTACAGCGAGGGCGACGAGCCCCACCGCTGCGTGATCGTCGCCCCGCTCGTCCACAGGTAAGTGGAGCAGGGCGCGACGCCGTCCTTGGACCCGGCACAGCGCCGGTCCCTGGAGACCGTCCTCGCCCTCCTGGCCGACGAGCGCGCCAACGTCAGCTCCGTGGTCGACGACCGGGCCTGGAAGGTCCACGTCGCCGATAGCCTGACCGGCCTGGAGGTCCCGGAGCTGCGCGAGGCGCGGCGGATCGCCGACGTGGGTGCCGGTGCCGGCTTCCCCGGCCTGGTCCTGGCGGTGGCGCTCCCGGACGCCGAGGTCGACCTGATCGAGTCCATCGGCCGCAAGACCGCCTTCATCCGGCGTGCGGCGGAAGCGGCGGGAATCCCGAACGCCACCGCCCTCACCGCCCGCGCCGAGGACGTAGCCCGTGGAGACGGGCGCGAGTCCTACGACGTCGTCACCGCCCGCGCCGTCGGCCGCCTATCGACCCTGGCGGAGCTCGCCAGCCCGCTGCTCCGCGAAGGCGGCGTCCTGGTCGCCTGGAAGGGCAAACGCGACGAGGAGGAAGAGACCCAGATGTCCCGCGCCTCCGAGCAGCTGGCCATGCGCCCCGAAGCAATCCTCGACGTCGGCGGGCGCGCCGGCTCCGAGCACCGCCACCTCCACGTCCTCCGCAAGTCCGGCCCCACCCCCAGCAATCTCCCCCGCAAGTCCGGCCTGGCCAAGAAGCGGCCTTTCGGATAGCGGGCCCTCCGAGATACGACGCGCTCAGAGCAGGAGGTGGTCCCCTGTCCTCCTCCTCTCTCAAACTCGGGCAGGAATGGCACCGCCCGTCCGAGATCGCCTCTGGGCCCTCGTTACAAGCCGTTCGGAGGAGGACAGGGGACCACCTCCGCAAGCGCGTTCCAAGGTGCGGAGCCAGCTCTCGCTCAAGAAAGCGAGCTGATATTCACGGAGCAATTGGCAGCGTCGGCAGAGGGAATCCTGACACCCTCCGAACGGCTTGTAACGAGGGCTTGCCGGTCTTCGTCGTCAGCCGAGGCGGACCGGGCCCGAGTTTGAGAGAGGAGGGTGTCAGGATTCCCTCCTCTCAGACCAACGAAAAAGGGCCCCCTTTCGAGAGCCCTTCTAACGTCGTCTCTTCTTTTTTTTCGGTGGTTTGGGCGGCGGTTTCGCCGCCTGCACTTCCTCTTTGGTCGGCACGTGGGGCGCCGGGATCACTTTGTTGATCACGAGGCCCTGCCCGATCGTCCAGATATTCGTGGTGATCCAGTAGAGGATCAGGCCCGCGGGGAAGTTGAGGATGAAGGGGACGAAGACCAGCGGCAGGATGAACATCATCGTTCGCTGGGATTTGTCGGCCGTGACCGACATGAAGAAGCCGGAGGCGAGCTGGGTGCCGACGTAGAGCACGATCAGCGCGATGAGTTCGGCGCCGTGGGCCTTCGCGGTCAGGTCTTCGATGAAGAGGAACGATGCGTGGCCCGCGGTTTCGCAGCCGGAGGGAAGGCCAAGGTTGGAGCAGATGTCGTCCGGGAGCTCGTGGCGGAGCGTGTAGAAGAGCGTGATGAAGACCGGGAGCTGCGCCACCAAGGGGATGCAGGAGGCGAACGGATTGACTTTGTTCTCTTTGTAGAAGCGCATCATTTCCTGCTGCATGCGCTGTTTGTCGTTTTTGTATTTCTCCTGGATCTCTTTGATCTGCGGCTGCAATGCCTGCAGGGCCCGCATGCCTTTGAGCTGTTTGTAGGTCAGCGGGATCAGGATCGCCCGCGTGCAGACCGTGATCGCGATGATCGACATGCCCCAGGAGAGACCGACGTTGTTGTGGAAGAACTGGAGGACCGAGTTCGCGACGTCGATCAGCGGCTGCAGGATGTTCGCGTCCGGGAGCATCACGAGTGCGCCTCACCGTGGTAATCGGCCGGGTGGATGTGGCCGAGGCCGCGCAGGGTGAAGTGGTCGGGGACCGGATCGAAGCCGCCGTGGCTGAAGGGGTTGCAACGGATCAGGCGGTAGGAGGCGAGGACCAGGCCGCGGAGCACGCCGAAGCGTTCGACCGCCTCGACCGCGTAGGCCGAGCAGGTCGGCTCATAGCGGCAGCGGCGGGGGCGGGCGGGCGAGATCCAGCGCTGGTAGGCCCGCACGGGGGCCAGTGCGACGCGTTTCACGTGGAACGGGCTGGACGGGACATCGCTGGAGCGTTTCACGTGGAACGCCCCCCGCCAAAACTGGCGTCCATCGCCTCTTCCAGCGACTTGGTGACGCCTGCCGTCCCTTCCTTCTCGATCAACCCGGCGATATCCGCCCGGGCGACGATTACGAAGTCATGCTTGTCCGGAAGACGATCGGATAGCGACCAGAAGGCTTCGCGCAGGGTCCGCTTGACCTTGTTGCGGTCCACGGCTCCGCCCACCTTGCGGGATACGGACACGCCCAGCCTCACCTCTTCCCGCTCCTCGTCGCGACGCGGAAACGTGTAGAGGACGAGGTAACGGGTCGCATGCGATGAGCCGTCGCGATAGACGCGGTCGAACTCGCCGCTGCGCGAGAGCCGACGGCGCTTCGACGGCGGCATTAAGGGGTGAGGCGCTTCCGACCTTTGCGCCGACGACGCTGAAGGACGGCACGGCCACCGCGAGTACTCATACGGGCGCGGAAACCGTGGGTCTTGGCCCGCTTCCGCTTCTTGGGCTGATAAGTGCGCTTCATTGCCGGCGGGAGTATAGGGACACGGCGAAAATCTTTTCCCCGCCATTTGCGAGGGGTGGGGTTCGCCAGGCAAATGACGGCGCTATGGTCGCCGCCGCCCCGTGCCTGACGACTCCCCCCCGACAGACCTCCAGACCCTCTGGAAAGCAACCCAGAAACGGCTGCAGGAATCGGTCCCGGAGTCGACTTACCGGCTCTGGCTGGAGCCGCTCGAAGCGGTCGGGGCCGACGAGGAGACGATCTACCTGAAGGCCCCCGAGGGGATCCGGGCCTGGGCCGAGCGGCGCTACACGGCGTTGATCGCCGCCGCCCTCGGCGAGCTGGGCACAAACTTGCAGCGCGTCAGCTTCGCCGCGCCGCGCGACGCGCCCGAGGCCGCCCCCGGGCCTGAACTGAATCCCAGCTACACCTTCGAGCGCTTCGTCATCGGGCCCGGCAACCGGCTCGCCCACGGCGCCGCGCTGGCCGTCGCCGAGGCTCCCTCGGAGGCCTACAACCCACTCTTCCTCCACGGCCCGCCCGGACTGGGAAAGACCCACCTGCTCGCGGCGATCGCCAACTACCTCCACGACAACGCACCCGGGCTCAGCGTCCGTTACACGACCGCCGAGTCGTTCACGAACGAGTTCGTCGCCGCCCTCCGCACCGCCGGCGCCGAGGCCTTCAAGAGCCGTTATCGCGACATCGACGTGCTGCTGATCGACGACGTCCAGTTCCTCGAGGGCAAGCCGGCCACCGAAGAGGAGTTCTTCCACACCTTCAACGCGCTCTACGAATCCGGCAGCCAGCTGGTCCTGTCCGCCGACCGGATCCCGAGCGACCTCTCGACCCTCGCCGCGCGCCTCCGCGATCGCTTCGAGTGGGGCCTCACGGTGCCGGTCGAACCGCCCAACCTCGCCACCCGCCTCACCGTCCTGCGCAAGCTGGTCGAGGAGGCCGGGATCGAGATCGCCGACTCCGGCGCCCTCACCGAGCTCGCCAACCGCATCGACGCCAACGTGCGACAGCTGCACGGTGCCCTGACGCGGGTGATCGCCCACGCCTCGCTCCTCGCCAAGCCGCTGAGCTCGGAGCTGATCGCCGAGGTGATCCCGACCGCGAGCCGCTCGGCGCAGGCGACCTCGGTCGAGGAGATCCAGCAGCAGGTCGCCGAACGATTCGGCATCTCGCGCGCCGAGCTGATCGGCTCGAGCCGCGCCGCGACCCCGTTGCGCGCCCGCCAGGTCGCGATCTACCTCACCCGCGAGCTCACCGACCTCTCGCTGCCGCAGATCGGCCGGCTCTACGGCGGCCGCGATCACACCACCGTCCTGAACAGCCTGCGCCGGATCGAAGCCGGGCTCGGCGAGGACGCGGCATTGACCGAGAAGGTCGACGAGTTACGCACAGCCATCCACAACCCCGCCGCGGGCTGAGCCCGAGACGCCGCCGCCGCTGCAAGAATCCACCACCGTCCACAGCCACGTCCACAGGCCACTTTCCGCATCACGTCGCCGAATAGTCTCCGTCCCAACTTCCTTCCACAAGATCTAAACCAACTCCACAAGGCAATCTTTTGAAGCTCACGACCAAACGGGACGAACTCGTCTCCAAGCTCTCCACCGTCTCGCGCGCCGTCTCCACCCGCGCCGCGACCCAGGCCCTGTCCGGTGTCCTGATCGAGGCCGGCGAGGGCTTGGTGACCCTTTCCGCCACGGACCTCGACCTTGGCCTGCGCACCGCCCTCGAGGCGACCGTGGAGGGGGGCGGCTCGGTTCTGCTGCCCGGCCGGCTGCTCGCCGAAGTCGCTCGCTCGCTCGCCGACGACACGGTGGAGATCGAGACGCGCGAGGCCGAGCGCGACGTGGAGATCCGCAGCGGCAGCTCGAGCTTCCACCTGCGGGTGCTGCCGGTCGAGGACTTCCCGACCCTGCCCAGCGGCGACGGCGACCCGATCAAGATCCCGTCCGCGGCCCTGGCCGCGAGCATCGACCTGGTGGCCCGCGCGGCCTCGCGTGACGACATGCGCCCGGTGCTGACCGGCGTCTTCGTCACCGCCGCCGGCAACGAGATGACGATGGTCGCCACCGACTCCTACCGGCTGGCGGTGAAGCGGACCGAGCTCGAGACGCCGCTGAGCGGCGAGATCGAGGCCAACATCCCGGCGCGGGCGCTGCGCGAGCTGGCGCGGATCCTTGCCGGGGAGGGGGTCGAGGCGGCCGCGATCACGCTGCAGGCGAACCAGGCGATCTTCGAGGCCGGCTCGATCACGCTGACCACGCGGCTGATCGAGGGCCAGTTTCCGAACTTCCGCCAGCTTCTCCCCGAGTCCTACGAGCACGACGTGCGGCTGCCGCGGCCGGAGTTCCTCGACGTCGCCCGGCGGATCAGCCAGCTCGCGCAGCGCAACGCGCCGCTGCGCTTCTCCTTCGAGCCGGGCGAGCTGACCGTCTCCGCCGAGACGCCGGACGTCGGCGACGCGCGGGAGACGATGCCCGCCGCTTTCGAGGGCGAGCCGATGGAGATCGGCTTCAACCCCGAGTACCTGCGCGAGGGGATCGAAAGCGTGACCGGCGACGAGGTGCTGCTGCGGTTGATCTCGCCGCTGCGGCCGGGGCTGATGCAGCCGGTCGACAACGAGGACTTCCGTTACCTCGTGATGCCGATCCGCCTCAACGTGTAGGAGCCCGGGCCGGTGCTCGTCACCGCGATCGAAGCCCGCCCGCTGCGCAGCCTCGAGCGCGCCCGCGTGCCGCTCGGGCCCGGGATCACCAGCGTCGTCGGTCCCAACGGGGTCGGCAAGACGAACCTGGTCGAGGCGCTCTACTTCGCCCTCACCGGCCGTTCGTTCCGCACCTCCGATCGGCGCGACCTGATCCCGTTCGGCGAGAGCCTCGCGCGGGCCGAGGTGACCGTGCGCGACGGGGACGGGATCGAGCGACGGCTGCTGGCCTCGGTGAGCCGGACGGAGGGCCGCCGCCACCTGCTCGACGGCGGTCCCGCCGATCCGGCGACGATCGCGCGCTCGCGGCCGCCGGTGGCGGTCTTCGCTCCGGACCGCCTCAGCCTGGTCAAGGGCCCGCCCGCCGAGCGTCGGGCCCACCTCGACGGCTTCCTCGCCGCCCGCTGGCCCGCCCGCGGCGAGCTGCGCAAACGCTTCGGCCAGGCGCTGGCGCAGCGCAACGCGATGATTTCCCGGGTCGCCGGCGGCTACGGGACGCCGGACGGGCTCGACGTCTGGGACGCCGGTGTCGCCGAGGCCGCCGCGCCCCTGGTCGCGGCGCGGCAGGAGGCGGTCGACGAGCTGGCGCCCGCGTTCGCGTCCGCACTGGCGGAGCTCGGGCTCGAAGCCGGCGAGCTCGCCTACGCGCCGCGGGCGCTCGGCGGCGCTGAGGAGATCTGCGCCGGCCTGCGCGAGCGCCGCGACGCGGACCTCAAGCTCGGCCGCAGCTCCTGGGGGCCGCACCTCGACGAGGTGAAGCTGAGCGCCGGCGGCCGGGCGCTGCGCAAGTACGGCTCGCAGGGCCAACAACGCGCGGCCCTCCTCGCCCTCCTCTTCGCCGAGCGCGAGGCTCTGCTGGCGGCCCGGCGGGTCACCCCGCTCCTCCTGCTCGACGACGTGATGAGCGAGCTCGACCCGGGCCGGCGCGAGCTGCTCGTCGCCCGCCTGGCGGCGGGCGGGCAGACCTTGATCACCGCCGCCGACGAAGAATCGCTGCCTGCCGCGGCGCGCGGGTCGATGGTGCGCATGCCGAGCCCGGGCGTCATCGAGGCCCAGGAGGACTCCGACGCTTGTTCCCCTATGGGTAGCAAGCGTGAAGGGGAGGCGGCGTGACGCGGCGGCGCGCCCCCCGCCAGGCCGCCGAGGCGTTTCGCGTGGTGCGCGACCAGGTGGCGCCGAAAACCGGCCTCGCCGCGGTGCAGGCGGCCTGGTCGACGGCGCTCGGAGAGCGCCTCGCCGCGGTCGCGACCCCGGTCTCCGAGCGGGCCGGGACGCTGACCGTCGAGTGCGCGGACGGGGTCTGGGCGCAGGAGCTCGACCTGATGCAGGAGCAGCTGTTGGAGCGCCTCCGCGAGGAGCTGGGGGAGAGGGCTCCCGACGCGCTCAGGTTCCGCGTTGCAAGGGGCTCCTAATCAGACACAATTTATCCACGATTTGCAGGGAATTTGGCACGTACGCGGCTTGGACACCGGGTCCCCAACTGATATTCTTATGGCAACTCGCCTTTGCCCCGACCCGCTGTGGAGCGAGCCTCCCTGCATCGGGGCATTTTTGTGTCAATCGGAAGGATCTCTTTGCCTGAGAAAAAAGCCAAAGCCGACGCCTCCTACGGCGCCGCGGACATCACGGTCCTCGAGGGCCTCGAAGCCGTCCGCAAACGGCCCGGCATGTACATCGGCTCGACCGGCCCCCGCGGGCTGCACCACCTGGTCTACGAGATCGTCGACAACTCGGTTGACGAGGCGCTCGCCGGCTACTGCGACGAGGTGCGGATCGTCCTGCACCCCGACAACAGCGTCACGGTGGGGGACAACGGCCGCGGCATCCCGGTGGGGATCATGGAGAAAGAGGGTCGGCCGGCGGCCGAAGTCGTCCTCACCGTGCTGCACGCGGGCGGCAAGTTCGGCGACGGCGGCGGCTACAAGGTCTCCGGCGGCCTGCACGGCGTCGGCTCCTCGGTGGTCAACGCGCTCTCCGAGCGCCTGCACCTGAAGATCGAAACCGACGGCGCGGTCTGGGAGCAGGACTACGAGCGCGGCAAACCGCAGAACAAGCTGGAGAAGGGCGCGGCGTCAGACCAGCACGGCACCGAGATCACCTTCCTGCCGGACCTCGAGATCTTCGAAGACATCGAGTACGACTTCCAGACGCTCGCCGAGCGGATGCGGGAGACCGCGTTCCTCACCCGCGGCCTGAAGATCGAACTGGTCGACGAGCGCGGCGAGACCAACAGCGTCACCTTCCAGTACGACGGCGGGATCGAGGACTTCGTCACCCACCTCAACGCGAACAAGGACACGCTGAACAAGAAGCCGATCTACTTCGAAGGCGAAAAAGAGGACGGCGAAGTCGAGGTCGCGATGCAGTGGAACAACTCCTACCAGGAGTCGATCTTCAGCTTCGCCAACAACATCAACACCCACGAGGGCGGCACGCACCTGTCCGGTTTCCGCGGCGCGCTGACCCGCACGCTGAACGCCTACGCGCGCAGCAAAGGCCTGCTGAAAGAGAAGGACGAGAACCTCGCCGGCGAGGACGTGCGCGAGGGACTGACCGCGGTCATCTCGGTGAAGCTGCACGACCCGCAGTTCGAGGGCCAGACCAAGACCAAACTCGGCAACCCGCCGATCAAAAGCCTGGTCGAGGAGACGGTGAACCGCAAGCTGGCCGAGTACCTCGACGAGAACCCGCCGGAGGCGCGGCGGGTGATCTCGAAGGCGATCGACGCCGCCCGGGCGCGGTCCGCGGCGCGCAAAGCGCGCGACCTCACCCGCAAGTCGGCGCTCGAGAACACGGCCCTGCCGGGCAAGCTCGCCGACTGCACGGTGAAGGACCCGAGCCTCGCCGAGATCTTCATCGTCGAGGGTGACTCCGCCGGCGGCTCGGCGAAGCAGGCCCGCGACCGGAACACCCAGGCGGTGCTGCCGCTGCGCGGCAAGATCCTCAATGTCGAGAAGAGCCGCATCGACAAGGTCCTCGCCAACAACGAGATCCAGGCGCTGATCACCGCGATCGGCACCGGCGTCCACGACGAGTTCAACATCGAGGACGCCCGGTACCACAAGATCGTGATGGCGACCGACGCCGACGTCGACGGCGCCCACATCCGCACGCTGGTGCTGACCTTCCTCTACCGGCAGATGCCGGAGCTGATCGAGCACGGGTACGTGTACATCGCCAAGCCGCCGCTCTACCGGGTGAAACAGGGCAACCAGGAGACCTACCTGGAGCGCGAGTCCGAACTCGAAGAGCTGTTGCTGCGCGACAAGCTCGAGCAGTTCGAGGTCGTCGACGCGACGGGGGAGAGCCGCAAACTCACACCGAGCCGCTGGCAGGCCTACATCCGGCGCTCGAAAGAGTACGAGGGCTGGGGCTCCTCGCTGCAGGCCGACTTCGGCCACGACGTGGTCCGCTTCCTCGAGGAGTCGACGGTGCTCGACGAAGGCGTGGCGACGCTCGGCGCGGCGAAGGACCTGCTCGAACGCGAGGCGCCCGAGGGCGAGCCGTTCGACACCGAGGTGCTGAGCGCGACCGACGACCTGGTGGTGGTCAAGGCGATCGCCCGCAGCAACGGCCTGGCCCGCACGCACCGGCTGCCGCGCGCGCTGTTCGAAGGCACCGACTACCGCAAGTTCGCCGAGGTGCACGCGGCGCTCCTGAAACAGGTGGGTCGCCCGCCGTTCGAGGTGAAACGCGGTGAGCGCCACACGGTCGCGCTGTCGTTCGAGGCACTGCGCGGCGCGGTCCTGGAGCTCGCCCGCCAGGGCGTCACCCTGACCCGCTTCAAGGGCCTCGGCGAGATGAACGCCAAACAGCTGCGCGAGACGACGATGGACCCGTCCTCGAGGACCCTGGCGCAGGTGACGCTCGAAGACGCGACCGCCGCCGACACCATCTTCTCGATGCTGATGGGCGACCAGGTCGGCCCGCGGCGCGAATTCATCGAGTCACACGCGAAAGAGGTCAAATTCCTCGATGTGTAAGGAGACGAACTAGTGGCTGCGCATGACGTCCTGAGCGGCGGCAACATCGAAGAGCGCGGCCTCGAGCAGGAGATGCGCTCGTCATACCTCGATTACGCGATGAGCGTGATCGTCGGGCGGGCGCTGCCCGACATCCGCGACGGGCTCAAGCCGGTCCACCGGCGCGTGCTCTACTCGATGCACGACCTCGGCCTGCAGCCGACCCGCTCGTACCGCAAGTGCGCCTTCATCGTCGGCGAGGTCATGGGTAAGTACCACCCGCACGGCGACTCGGCGATCTACGACACGCTGGTGCGGATGGCGCAGGACTTCTCGCTGCGCTACATGCTCGTCGACGGCCAGGGCAACTTCGGCTCGATCGACGACGATCCGGCCGCGGCGATGCGGTACACGGAGGCGCGCATGGCTCGCATCGCCACCGAGATGCTGCGCGATATCGACGCCGACACCGTCGACTTCGGCCCCAACTACGACGAATCGACGCAGGAGCCGCTGGTCCTGCCGTCGCGCTTCCCCAACCTGCTGGTCAACGGCACCTCCGGCATCGCGGTCGGCATGGCGACCAACATCCCGCCCCACAACCTGCGTGAGGTCGCCGGCGCGGTGGCCGCCTACATCGACGATCCGGCGATCGATCTCGACGGGCTGATGACGCACATCAAGGGCCCCGACTTCCCCGGCGGCGGGCTGATGAGCCGCGAGGGGATCCGCGATGCCTACGCGTCCGGCCGCGGCAGCATCAAAGTCCGCGCCCGCGCCCACGTCGAGCCGCTGAAGGGAGGCAAGGAGGCGATCATCGTCACCGAGCTCCCGTTCATGGTGAAGAAGGGCGGTGACAGCGGCCTGATCACCAAGATCGCCGAACTGGCGCGCGACCGTAAGCTCGAGGGCATCTCCGACCTCCGCGACGAGAGCGACGAACGCTCCGGCATGCGGCTCGTGATCGAGCTGAAACGCGGCGGGCCGCCGGCCAAGGTCGTCCT
>Ga0153954_1001812_pt1 | contig 10394 bp, 9 predicted proteins | sample TSFL038MetaG_FD_102277 | JGI IMG/M metagenome (GOLD analysis project Ga0153954, IMG submission 102277) | Attine ant fungus gardens microbial communities from Florida, USA - TSFL038 MetaG | ecosystem: Host-associated > Fungi > Mycelium > Unclassified | place: USA: Florida, Wekiwa Springs State... | reverse complement strand
ATCTCGCGGCGCTGACCCCGGCAGCAAGCGCGACCATCGAGGGCGCGGACTACAAGGCGCTGACGACAACGGCGCTGGAGGAGACACTGCCGTTCCGACGCTGGGCGCTGATCTGTGCCGGCTCCGGCGACACGCCCAACCAGGCGGAGGCACTGCTGCAAGCTGCCTGGGCTGCCGACGACGCCGCCGCGATGACCGAGGCACAGCATCTGCGCGAGCAGGTCGCCGCGCTCTGGGTGGACAGCACGGATATCGAGATCGGACTGCGGCGGCTGGACGTGCTGCGCCGCGCCGGCGCCTTCGACGCCGCAATGAACTGGGCGGACGCGCTCTCGGCGCGGACTCAGGAGCCGACCGCGGCGGCGGTCATCAAGTTCCAACGTGGCCGGATCGGCCTGCGCGATGTCGGCCGGCACCTGATCAGCAGCGCCATGCCACCGCCCTCGCACGCCCCGCATGTCTCGCACGGCAAGCGCTCGGCGCCGGGGTTCTGGTCGCGGCTGTTACGGAAGTAGATCGCCGACGCGTTGGGCGTTTGGACGCGCTATAGCTGGAATGCCTGCCAGACCGCGAGCCCCAGGCAGACCAGGCCAAAGATCCCGAACCCTAACGTGCCGTACGGCGGCAAGGTCTTCAGCGCGCCCAGCACGATATAGAGCCCGCCCAACGCCATTGATCCGAACGCCAGCACGAAGCTCGTCCGAAAGATCGATCCAGCGTTGTCACGGAAATAGAAACGCTTGATCGAAAACAGGAACGCCAGAAGGTACGGAATAACGATAAACGTGTGGAGGTCCGACATCGAGGCGATCTACCCCGATGCCGGCCTCGACACCAGCGTTCTGATGCACGCGACGCGCGAATGAAGACGGGTGCTGCCGACCCGTAGGATTTCCACGGCCTGCCGTTTCGATTCTACGCGGCCGGCCGGCTCGGTCGGAACGACCCGAAACCTGAACTGGCACGACCGGCCGCTTCGGGTTTGCGCGGCCTGCGAACCTCGATCCGCGCGGCCGGCCGCAACGCCCGCCCGGACGCTACCCCGCGGTGGCGGCCATGGCAGCGGCGGAAAGGGCGGCCGCGCCCCAGGCGGTCACGGTCCACAGCGCGAACAGGGCGAGCTTCGCGCCCAGCGGCAGAACCGGCGCGGGCGCGTCCGCGGGCAGTCCCTCACCGCGGTTCAGCGCCAGTGCCGTCAGCGGCAGATAGACGACGAAACTCGCCAGGGTCGCCATCAGCAGGCCGGTGACGCAGGCCGGGCCGCCGAACGCGAAGAAGGTAGACAGTCCCGCGACGGCGTGCGGCAGGCCGGGCAGCCAGGGCTGGACGGTCGAGTCTGCGAAACCGACAGTGAAAGCACGAACAGCACGCATGGATCAGGTCCTCAGGTCGGAAGAGAGGTTTTCGTGAAAGTCGAGGCCGGTCGTGGTCCGCGCAACGAAACCCGCGCGCACGACGAAATCGCCGAAGCGTTCGTTGCGCTTGCGTTGCTCCGCGTAGGCAGCGAACAGCGGTGACAGCGCCGTAACGATTCCGTCGCCGTCGACATCCCGGCGATACAGCTTGTTCAGCCGGACACCCTCGTGCGCACCACCGAGATACAAATTGTAGACACCGGGCGAGCGGCCGACCAGGCCAATTTCGGAAATGTAAGGACGCGCGCAGCCATTCGGGCAACCGGTCATGCGGATGGTGATATCCGTCTGCAGCAGGCCGTAACGATCCAGCTCCGCTTCCAGCCGCGTGATCAGCTCCGGCAGATAGCGTTCGCTCTCGGCCAGCGCCAGCCCGCAGGTCGGCAGCGCGACACAGGCCATCGCGTTGCGGCGCAATCCCCCCTGCGCGTCATCCAGCCCGTGCTCTGCCAGCAGTTGTTCCACGACATTCCGTAGCGATTTCGGAATATCCGCAATTACGATATTCTGGTTCGCCGTCATCACAAACCGCCCGACATTCAGCTCCGCGATCCGGTGCAGGCCGGTCATGATGCGGCGATGCGGCAGGTCGTGGATGCGGCCGTTCTCGACAAACAAGGTGAAGTGCGAGGTGCCGTCTTCCGTCTCGGCCCAGCCCCGCCGGTCACCGGTCGCTTCGAAAACGAACGGACGCGGCGGCGCCAGTTTGACCGCCAACCGCTCATTCACCAGGGCGATGAAGTGGTCAAGGCCGAGCGTGTCGATGGTGTATTTGAGGCGGGCATGCTTGCGATTGGAACGATCGCCGTGGTCGCGCTGCACGGTGACGACGGCTTCCGCCACCGCGACGGCATCGTCACGATCGCAGTAGCCGATGACGTCCGCATTGCGCGGATAGGTCTCCGGCTCGCCATGCGTCATGCCCATGCCGCCGCCGGCGGTGACGTTGTAGCCGACGATCCGACCACGCTCGAGGATCGCAATGAAGCCGAGATCCTGGGCGAAGACGTCGACATCGTTCTGCGGGGGAATCGCAATGCCGATCTTGAACTTTCGCGGCAGGTAGGTGCGGCCGAGGATCGGCTCATCCTCCTGCGGCGCGCCGGCGATACGCTCCTCGCCCAGCCAGATTTCGTGCCAGGCGCGAGTGCGGGGCAGCAGATGTTCGGAGATGTCGCGCGCCAACGTGGCGACGACCTCATGCAGGCCGCCACGCGACGGATCAGCCGTGGCGATGACGTTGCGGTTCACGTCGCCGCATGCCGCGATGGTATCGAGTGAAATCGCATCCAGCCCCTGCATCAGCGGACGCAAATTGCTCTTCAGCACGCCGTGGAACTGCACCGTCTCACGCGTGGTCAGGCGGATGGTCCGGTTGGCGCGCTCCAGCGCCAGCTTCTCAATGCCGAGCCATTGCTGAGGCGATACGACACCGGCGGGCACGCGCATCCGCACCATGTAGCTGAACGCCTTCTCCATGCGTTGCCGGCCGCGCTCCGCGCGCAGGTCGCGGTCATCCTGCATGTAGAAGCCATGGAATTTCGTGAGCTGCGTGTCGTCGTCGGCCAGCGCGCCGGTATCGACCCGGCTGAGTCCATCGGCGATCGTGCCGCGCAGGAAACGGCTGTTTTCCTTGATGCGCTCGTTGGCGGAGAGGGGACGGTCGATGTCCATTTTTGAAAATTCCTAGTAGACGTCGCGCAGATAGCGGCCATCGCGGCGGATCGCGTCGAGTTCGGCCTTGGCAGCCGCTTCATCCTGCTGGCCCTGATCGGCAAGGATGCGCAGCAGGGCCGCGTGCACGTCCTTCGCCATCTGGTTGGCGTCACCACAGACGTACAGCGCGGCGCCATCCTTCAGCCAGGTATACAGCTCCCGCCGCGCATCCCAGAGCGCGTGCTGGACGTAGCGCTTCTCGGGCTGGTCGCGGGAGAAGGCGACGTCGAGGCGGGTCAGCAGCCCGTCCTTGATCCAATCCTGGATCTCGGTCTGGTAGAGGAAGTCGTGGGTATAGTTGCGATGTCCGAACAAAAGCCAGTTGCGGCCGACGGCACCGATCGCCTCGCGTTCCTGCAGGAAGCCGCGGAACGGCGCCACGCCGGTGCCCGGCCCGATCATGATGACCGCACGCTCCGGGTCGGCGGGCAGGCGGAAATGCTGGTTCGGCCGCAGGAACACTTTCAGCTGGCCATCCAAATGGGACCGCTGGGTGATGTCGACCGAGGCGACACCGGAACGAGCGCGCCCGTGCGACTGATAGCGCACGGCGGCGACCAGCAGATGCGCCTCCTCACCCACCGCCTTGCGGCTGGAAGCAATCGAGTAATAGCGCGGCGGCAACGGACGCAGCAGCGTGCTCAATTGCTCGCTCGACAATCTCCCGGGCGCGCGCTCCAACAGGTCGATGACCTGGCGGCCGGCCAGCCATTCCGCCGGCGGAACCTCCGTGCCGGTCATCCGAGCGAAATCGGCGGCCTGGTTGGCAGTGAGCGTGGTGATGTCGAGACGCTCGATCAGCGCGGACCGCAGCGCGGTGTCGCCGGCATGGCCGGAGGCAACGAGCACGGCATCGGCGAGCTCCGGATCGTTACGCGGCACGACGCCCAGTGCATCACCCGGCTCGTATTGAATTCCAGCGCCTTCCAGCGAGACCGCGACGTGGTAGGTCTCCGACGTCGAGCGGCTCCCTGAGAGACGGACATGGTCGGTGATGGTGGCGCCGAACGGCTGCGCGCGGGTCGGCGCATCGGCGTCGGGCTCGTTGCCGCCACGGACGAAATCAACGTGGATGACCGACGCATCACTGACCGTTGCGCCAGCCTCTTCGTTCAGCTTCTGCAATGTCTGGTCGATCCAGCCATTGGCTGGGGTTTCATAGTCGACATCGCAATCGACACGGTCGGCGATCCGCGCGCCGCCCAATGCGGCGATCCGCTCATCGATACGGCGGCCGACCTCGCAGAACTGTGCGTAGGCGCGATCACCCAGGGCCAGCACGGCGTAGCGGGTCTTCTCGAAGCGCGGCGCAGTATCGGCCAGCAGCGCCTCATAGAAATCCTGGGCGCGTTGCGGCGGGTCACCCTCGCCCCAGGTCGCAGCGATGACCAGCAGGTTCTCGACCGAGGCAGCCTGTGCCGGCGTGAAGTCGGCCATGTCCTGCAGCTTGGGCGCAAAGCCGAGCTTGGCGGCGGCTTTGCGAGCCTGGTTGGCGACCGCCTCGGAATTACCGGACTCGGTGCCGAACAGGATGGTGAGCGGGATGCGCTTGGCAGGCGGCGCGGCCGGGGTGGCGGCGCGCGGGTCGTTGGCGGCCTGCACGCCGGCGAGGAAGCCGGACAGCCAGGCGCGCTGCTCTGCGGTGGCGGCGCCGATCACGCCATTCAACGCGGCAATCTGATCGGCGGCGAAGGGGGCACTGGTGGGCAGCAGGGGCGCGGACTTCATGGTGCTTCCTTCAGCCGATTGCACGTTGGCGAGCGGGATGGCGTGTCACGGTCATGGGTTCGGTTTGCTGCCAGTCGGCCAGCAGCGGGCGCAGCGCGAGGACGGGTCCGGTCACGATCAGCGTCGCGGCTGATGGCGCGATGCCGGTTACCGCCTGCGCGGCGGTCGCCAGCGTGGCGATGCGGACGTCCTGATCAGGGCGAGTGGCGTTGCTGATCAGCGCCACGGCGTCATCTGGCGCGCGGCCGGCGGCGATCAGACGGTCCGCGATGGCACCGATGCGGCGCTGCGCCATGTAGAAGACCAGCACCTCGGAGCCGCGGGACAGCGCCTGCCAGTCCACGTCCGCGAGTTCGCCGCTGGAATCGTGGCCGGTGGCGAAGGCGACGCTGCGGGCGAGGCCGCGATGCGTCAGAGGGATGCCGGCCGAGGCGGTGCCGCCGATCCCCGCGCTGATGCCGGGCACGATCCGGAACGGGATGCCGGCGGCTGCCAGGGCCAGTGCTTCCTCACCGCCGCGGCCGAACACCAGCGGATCGCCGCCCTTCAGCCGGACCACGCGCAGGCCCTGGCGAGCGAGCTGGATCAGCCGGTTGTTGATGCGAAGCTGCTGGGTGCGGACGCCGCCGGCGCGCTTGCCGGCTGGTTCGAGGCGGGCGGTCGGGGCGAGGGAAAGAATTTCCTCCGCTACGAGCGCGTCATGCACCACGACGTCCGCCTGCGACAGCGCGTAGGCAGCGTGCAGCGTGAGCAGGCCTGGGTCGCCGGGACCGGCGCCGACCAGCCAGACGGAACCGGCGGCGAATTCTGGCGGGTTGAGGTGCGGGAGGTGCATGGCGTGGGTGGGGCCGACCGGATGTTTGAGTGTCGATTATCGGCCCTTAGGAGGATATTTTTTCTTTTGATGCAAGATACCGAGGCAATATTAGATATAGTTTCCCTTCTACAGGGGTAGGCGGCGAATTATTCCTGCCTGGCGCAGCGCTGGAGAGATTTTCATCTTCGCGCGTCCCGGCTCGCCGGAGTGGCGGGGACGACAAAGCGAGGCGATGCGAAAAAAGCCGGCGCCTGCAGCGCGCTGCGCGTGCCGCCCGTCACCAGGAAGCGGCACAGAACTCCGAACCGACCGCTGCCGCCGCCACCCAAACACCGCCGGCCTCCGCCGCACCGGGGCCGCCTTCCTCCACCGCGATCGCGCCCACATCCGACACCGCGCAGGCCGAGAGCCCGCTACAGTCTGCCATCAAGCTGCTGAATATGATGAAAGCGCACCACGCCGGCGCGCCGCCGCCGCCTAGCCCAGCCGCGCAGCAGATCCAGGCGCAGTAGCGCGCCGTCGACGCCGCTCGGCTGAAGCTGCAGCAAGCACGCCACGCGGCTGAAGTGGCTAGGATCCACCAGTCTAGGCCAAAAAATGCCCGTGCCGAAATGGGTCCGACCGAAGCGGTTCAGGCCGAGGCGATCCGCGCCGCGGCCTGACACCAGATCCCCACATCAACAGGATGACTCGGGCCACGGACGCCACTTTCGGATCTATACCGGAGCGGGCGCCGCTCTACGCGCGGCTCGGCCCGCCGAGATCCGCTGCGCCACCGCGGCAGATGCGTACGCCGCACCCGCCGCGATCCGTTGATCACCCGGCCTTGCGGCGCCCGCTGGAGCGGGCAGGACGCTCATCCTCGTCATCCTCTTCACCGGCGAGGGCCTGCGGCATGATCGCCTTCTTCGACACTTCTGACAGCTTGATGTCGGTCTGCTTCTCTTCCTGCAACGTTTCGGACAGCAAGGAGGCCACCTCCTTTTCGCCAAGCGCCTCGGCGAGCGCGACGTCAGTGCCGTACGCAGCAATCTCGTAGTGCTCGATACGTTGCATGCCCGCGACAATCACCAGGTCCATGATCGGCCCCTTGTCGCCTTCCTCCTCGATCTCACTTTGGGCTTCTTCTACCAGACCCCGCATGGCCTCGCAGACCTTGCGCCCGGGCCGCACGCCCATCTTCTCCATCGCCTGTTCGACACGCTCGATCTGGACCTGCGTCTGCTCGATATGGAGCTGGATGCCATCGCGCAGCTCCGCCGCGCTTGCCTTGCGGATGGCTTTCTGCATGCAGCGCAAGGCCTGCTTCTCGGCGCTGTAGGCATCCTTCAGTTGTTCACCCAGTAGTTCGCGTACTTCCGACTGCATTGTTCCGTCCTTAGTTCAGTAATACATGGGTCAATTCACCCGCTGGTGGTGCCGCGGGTATCAGACGCCGGCGGTCAGGCCGGCAGCCGATCTCTCAACGAAACGACGAATGGTCCCGTCCAGGTGGTCGGCGATCCAGTCCGCCATCGCCTGTTCTTCGCGAAGCGACGTCTTCAAAGCCGCCATCGCGGCCGCGTCGCCGATCATGTCCGCCAGCGTCAGCAGGCCGGAATAACTGGCGATTTCGTAGTGTTCGAACGCAAAATTTGCGAAGCTGTTCTTCACGACTTCATCCGGCGCCGTGGTATGGCCGAGCGCGGCCAGGTTCCCGGCAATGGACATCATCGCATCCTTGAACCCCGAGTGGCTCGTATCATGGCTGGCAAGGATCTCCTCCAGCCGGTGCGCCTGTTCCTGGCTTTCGGTGATATGCAGGCGCATCCGCTCCTGCATCTCCGGATAGTTTTCGAGCCGCCCCACCTGGCGCTCAAGCAATTCGATGGCCTGGTGCTCGACCGCATGCTGGTTTCGTAGCCCGGCCGTATAAGTGTCGCGGGCCTGTTCGGACCTGTTGCCGGACATCTCGATTCTCCTGTCTGGAAACGCCCTCCGGCTTCGCACCTGTGTTCGGTCACATTGATTCGAAGCCGTTCGGGACATGTGCATGGACAACCGGGATGCGGGACGGAAGTTCCAGGCTCACGCGAGGTTTCTCAACCGTGCGACGATGACGGCTCAACCTGCGCTGGGGTATAAGGCGCCGGGCAGTTTCATTTCCCTGTCAAATCGACGAGCAACCGGATGCGGTACGCCGGGCTTATTCTCGTGTTCCCACGAAAGGACAGGGCAATGGCAAACACTTCCGCACAATCGCACAGCACCGACGAGAACGCAGCCGGCAAGAAAGGGGTCTCTCAGGAGCAGGTCGGCAGCGGCAAGGACAAAGATCCGAACAACTTCGCGAACAACCCGGAGCGGGCGTCCGCCGCGGGAAAGAAGGGCGGACACCAGAGCCACAAAGGCGATTAGGCATTGGCGAGACCGTCAGCAATGGTGAGCAGGCCGGCCGCCGCTCGTCACGATTGAACCACGAGCGGGGGCGCCCACGTCGGCGCTCCCGCCGTTCATCCTCAGCTTTTGTGGCCAGACCCTCGTCCGACTGCGACGCTCACGCGACTCCTGCCAGTTCCAGCACCGTATCCAGCAGCACCTGAGCGCCCCGCGCCACTTGTTCCGGTGTCGAATACTCCTTCGGATTATGCGTGATCCCGCCCACGCTCGGCACGAACAGCATCGCGCTCGGCAACAGCGGCGCCATCAGCACCGAATCATGCCCCGCTGCCGCGATCATGTCCCGCGTCGAGAGCTGCCGCGCCTCGGCCTTCTGCCGTAGCATTGCCCCGAGCTTGGCGTCGAACACGATCGGCCCGAAGGTCGCGTACGGATCGACTTCGATCCGAACCCCGCGCCGCCGCTCGATATCCGCCCAGGCGGCACGCAGTTCGCCTTCCATCGCCACTGCCGCCGCGGCGTCGTTGTGACGTACATCGCAATGGAGATGCGTCAGGTGCGAGACATTGCCACGCGCATTTGGGATATTCTCGATCCAGCTGGCCGAGGCGCGCCCGTTCGGCTCCGCCGCCAGTCCGATCTTCTCCACCGCCAGGATGACCTCGGCCGCCGCTGCCAGACTGTCGTGCCGCCGCCCCATCTCCGTCGGCCCTACATGGCTTGGCTCACCGATAACGGAGAGCTGGAAATAGCGCGCGTGCATGGTGCCGACGACGATGCCGATCTCGGCGCCTGTCGCCTCCATCACCGGTCCCTGCTCGATATGCAGCTCCAGCCACGCGCTCCAGTCGCGCGGCGCGGGCGTCAGCGGTCCGGCCTGCCCGCTCTCGGCCAGCGCCTGCGCCACCGAAACGCCGGCATCGTCGGTGATCGCCAGCGCGTCGGCTAACGGGAATTCGCCGGCGGCGACGCGGCTGCCCATCATGGCCGGACGAAAGCGGCTGCCCTCCTCATTCATCCAGTTGACCAGCTCGAGCGGCGCCTTGGTCCGCACGCCGGCATCTTCGAGCGCGCGCAACACCTCCAGCCCGGCGAGCACGCCGGCGATGCCGTCGAAACGGCCGCCGGTCGGCACGGTGTCGAGGTGGCTGCCGAACGCGACTGCCTTCGCCGCCTTGTCGGTCCCCGCCCGCCGCAGGAACTGGTTGCCGATCGCATCCTGCTCATGACGCAGCCCGAGTGGCTGGCACCAGCGCAGGAACAGGGCACGTGCCGCGGTGTCCTCCGGCGTCAGGGCCATGCGGCAACTGCCGTTGCCGGGGATCGGGCCGATGTCTGACATGTCCATAATGGATTGCCACAGCCGGTCGGTGTTGATGGTCGGGGTCATGCGGGCTCCTTCAGGCTGGCGCGGTCGCGGGAGGGTCGCCATGGTAGCGATCATCCTTGAGGCGTCGACCCTGTATGGCTGCAACCGAGACCAACCCGAACCGAGCCCTGCGTCATGCGGGGATCGTCATCGTCGTCGGCATCCTGGCGACCACTCTGGCGCAGACCGAGGTGCTGGCGCGGCTGCCGCTGCAGAACCTGATCAAGAACGACCTGCATCTCGATCGCGCGGCGAACTCCGCCTTCTTCTTCTGGGCCGGGCTGGCGTGGTACGTGAAGCCGGTGTTCGGCGTCATCACCGACGCGTTCCCGCTGTTTGGCAGCCGGCGCAAGGCCTACCTCATCGGCGGCGCCACCCTGGCGGCGCTGGCCTGGCTGGCGATGGCCTTCACGCCGCACGACTATGGACACCTGCTGACGGTGGCGATCCTGCTGAACGTGTTCATGGTGGTCTGCAGCACCGTCATCGGCGGCTATATGGTGGAGACTGCACAGGCGGTGTCGGGCTCCGGCCGATTGACCGCGCTGCGACAGCTGGTGTCGCAGGCCTGCTCGATTTTCGTTGGCCCGCTGTCGGGGTTCCTTGCCAGCGTCGCCTTCGCCTGGACCGCCGGTGCCTCGGCTGCCGTGGTGGCGCTGCTGATCCCGGTGTCGATGCTGTTCCTGCACGAGCAGAAACTGCGCCTGCCGCCGTCGGAGGTGTTCGCCAATGCGCGGGCACAGCTGCGCAATATCGCCACGGCGCGGACCATGTGGGGTGCGGCGGGGCTGATGCTGCTGTTCTACATCGCGCCAGGCTTCGGCACGGCGATGTTCTATCGCCAGCAAAACGAGCTGCACATGACCACGCAGATGCAGGGCTTCCTCGGCCTGATCGCGGGGATCTGCGGCGTGGTGGCGGCGCTGGGCTACGGGCTGGCGTGTCGGCGATGGAACCTCCGCACGTTGCT
>Ga0153954_1001811_pt1 | contig 10394 bp, 6 predicted proteins | sample TSFL038MetaG_FD_102277 | JGI IMG/M metagenome (GOLD analysis project Ga0153954, IMG submission 102277) | Attine ant fungus gardens microbial communities from Florida, USA - TSFL038 MetaG | ecosystem: Host-associated > Fungi > Mycelium > Unclassified | place: USA: Florida, Wekiwa Springs State... | reverse complement strand
GCCCGGGATCCAGACTCGCGGATAGGGCTTCTGCAGCGGCACCGCCCAGGGATTCACCACGCGGTGCTGATAGTGCGTGCCCTCGAAACGGAACGGGCCGGGCTGCGTCCACGCCTTGACGACCAGTTCGTGCGCCTCCTCGAAACGCTCGCGGTTGAAGGCCGGATTGACGCCCGTCGCGAGCTGCTCCTGCCCGCCGCCGCGCACGAAGCCCGAGACCAGCCGGCCCTTGGAGATCATGTCGATCATGGCGAGCTCTTCGGCCAGCCGCACCGGGTTCTCCGCCAGCGGCAGCGGATTGCCCAGCATCACGATCTTCACCTTCTTGGTCATGCCGGCCAGGATCGCAGCGAAGATGTTGGCCTTGGCCTGCATGCAGAACGGCGCGTTGTGATGCTCGTTCAGCATGATGCCGTCGACGCCGACCTCCTCGGCCAGCATGTATTGCTCGATGTAGTTGTTGTAGAGCCGCGAGCCTTCCTTCGGATCGAAGTTGGTGTTCGGGAACATCAGCGCGGTGGCGCCGAAGTCGCGGCCGGCCTGCTCGGAATAGGCCGACATCGGTTGCTCGGTGAAATACATCAGGTGCATGGCGTCTACTCCCGACCGATGAAATCGATGACGAGTCTGGCGAGCGCGTCCGGCTGCTCCATGTCGACGCAATGGCCGCAGCCTTTGATGATCTCGAGCCTGGCGTCGGACAACGCCTCGACATAACGCTTGGCCGCGCTTTGCGGCACGACGCGATCGTCGTCGCCCCATACGACCAGCGCCGGCGCGCGCACCGAACTCAGGAGATGCGGAAGCGTCTGGCTGTACATGTAGGGCTTCCAAGCGATGCGGAAGCTCATCTCGCGGCAGATGTCCCACATCTCGAGCTGGTCGGTCGAAGGCTCGGCGCCGTAGACGCGATCGAAGGCCTTCTGGTCGTGAAAACCGGCGCGCGCGTAGTCGATGTAACCCGTGATCGCAAGGTCGAGGATGTCCCCTTGCGGCGGCTTGATGCCCATCGCGCCGACCAGCACCAGGCGCGAGACATCGGCGGGCGCCATGCTCGCCATCTCGGCCGCGATCCAGCCACCGAAGCCCAGCCCGACCAGCGCCACGTCCTTGAGCTTCAGCTCGCTCAAAAGGCCGCGATAGACGACGGCGATGTCGCGCACCGAGCGCATCCAGTCCGGTCGCGGCGAGCGGCTGTAGCCCGGATGATGCGGCACCACCACGTCGTACTTCGCCGCGAGCGCATCATAAAAAGGGAGTGTGTCGAGCGTGCCGGTCTCATGATGCAGCACCAGCACCGGACGGCCGCGTCCGGCGCGCGCAACATGCAGCGTGGTTCCGGCGGCTTCCATCGTGGAAGCGCTCCAGCCTGCATCCGCCATTGGTTTCCTTCCCTCGATTGTCGCGATGGTTGCAATCACGACCGAGGGAGTCAAACGCCCGGCTGTTTCGCCGAGCGAAGCAGCTTGAGAGTGTAGCCTACTGTGCCGCCCTCATTTCCGCCGCGACCTCGAGCACCGCGTTGATGATCTTGTCGTAACCGGTGCAGCGGCAAAGATTGCCGGCGAGCCAGTAGCGAACCTCGGTTTCGGTCGGGTTCGGATTCTTGGCGAGAAGCGCGCGCGAGGCGACAAGGAAGCCGGGCGTACAGATGCCGCACTGGAGCGCGCCGAGCTCGACGAACTTCTTCTGCAACGGATGCAGCTCTTCGCCGTCGGCCATGCCCTCGATGGTCTCGATCTTCATGCCGCCGGTCTCGGCCGCAAGCACGAGACAGCTGCAGACCAGACGGCCGTCAACGGTGACGCTGCAGGCGCCACAGTCGCCCGAGCCGCAGCCTTCCTTGCTGCCTGTCATGCCGAGCGTGTCGCGCAGCACATCGAGCAGGGTCTGGTTGGCGTCGCAGAGGAATTCCGTGGGCGCGCCGTTGATGGTGGTGGTGACGTGGATCTTGGCCATGTGTCGCTGTCCCTGCCCTGTTACGTCCAGGAGTCGTGCATGTGGTGTTCGACACCGTTGACGCGATCGCGCGCGATCAGCGCCACGCGCTTCAGCAGCACGCCGGCGATCTTGGTGCGGTACTTGATGGTGCCGCGCTTGTCGTCGATCGGACTGCAGGCCGCCGAGCAGGCGGCCGCCGCGGCATCGAGGGCCGCATCGTCGAGCGAGGAGCCGATCAGTGCCTTCTCCGCCTTGGGCACGCGCAGCACGGTCGGCGCCACGGCGCCCAGGCCCACGCGGGCGTCGACGCAGGTGTCGCCCTTCATGGTCAGGCTGACGCCCATGCCGACGACGGCGATGTCCATCTCGGTGCGCGGGATCAGGCGGCGATAGGCGTCGCTCGAATTCTTCGGTCGCGCCGGCAGAGTGAGCGAGACCACGATCTCGCCCGGCTTCAGCGTGGTCTTGCCGGGGCCAGCGCAGAACTTCTCGACGGGAACGGCCCGCTTGCCCTTGGGGCCGGCCACGTTGACAACGCAGCCCGCCGCCACCAGCGCCGGCACCGAATCGGCAGCTGGCGAGGCGTTGCAGAGATTGCCGCCCACCGAGGCGCGACCCTGCACCTGCGTCGAGCCGATCAGGTTCGCGGCCTCGATCACGCCCGGCCAGGCCTTCTTCAGCTTTTTATTCTCGGCCAGCACCGCCGCCGGCGTCGCCGCACCGATCGTGAAGCTGCCCTTCTTCTCGGTCACGGTCGTCATCTCAGGAATCTTCTTCACGTCGATGATGATCTCGGGCGTGCGCAGGCCGCTCTTCATCTGGACCAGCAGGTCGGTGCCGCCCGCCAGAATCCGTCCTTTGCCTTTCGAGGCCTGCATCATCTTGACCGCCTCTTTGACGGACTTCGCGGCCATGTACTGGACTTCGCTCATGTCTCGGCGCTCTCCCGCTATTCCTTCTTGGGAAAACGTATCCAAGCGGACTGACGCGACAAGAGCAAGCACAGTCGGGCGTCGATGGACAAAAAGACGGCAAGTGCCCAGACTGCCTTTGTCTGCCCACGGTCCCTGGGGAACGAAAAAATGTCCGAAACGACAATGGATTTCGAGGCCGGCGGCACCAGCACTGAGCATGCAAGCGTGCGGCGACGCGCCATCATCTCCTGCTCGGTCGGCAACTTCGTCGAGTTGTTCGACTTCATGATCTACGGCTTTTTCGCATCGCAGATCGGCGCAAATTTCTTTCCCGCAGCCAATCCCTACACGCAGCTGCTCTCAGCCTTCGCGACCTATGGCGTCGGCTTCTTCATGCGGCCCGTGGGCGCGATCTTCATCGGCACCTATGGCGACCGGAAGGGCCGCAAGACCGCCCTCGTGCTGACGGTCGGCCTCATGGCGACGGCAACGGCCCTCACGGGCCTCCTCCCCTCGCATGCCACTATCGGCATTGCGGCCCCCATCCTGCTGATCCTGTGCCGCCTGGTGCAGGGCTTCTCGACCGGCGGCGAATGGGGCGGCTCGGCGGCCTTCCTCGTTGAGTACTCGCCGCCCGGCAAGCGCGGCCTGGTGGGCAGCGTGCAGCAATTCAGCGTCGGGCTCGCGCTCATCGCCGCCACCCTCCTCGCGGCAGGGCTCAATTCCGCGCTCGACAAGCAGCAGATGATCGATTGGGGCTGGCGCATCCCCTTCCTCCTGGGCTTCGTCCTGGCACCGGTCGGCCTCTATCTCCGCTCCAGGGTGGCGGAGAGCCCCGCCTTCAACCGTACCGTCGAGCGCAAGGACGTCGCCAAGACTCCCCTCCTCGAAGCCATCCAGCTCCATCGCATCCCGATCCTGGCGGCCTTCGGCCTCTCCATCGTGGGGACGGTCGGCAACTACACCTTCAATATCTTCCTGCCGACCTTCGCGACCAAGGAACTGCACATTGCGCCCAGTACCGCCTATTACGCGGGCGCCATCGCCGCTGTGGTGCTGACAGTGCTGACGCCGGTGATGGGCGCACTGTCGGATCGCGTCGGCCGTAAGCCCGTGTTGGTGGCCTCCGCCGCTGGCTATGTCGTACTCGGCTATCCGCTCTTCCTGTTCATGGTCGGCATGCCGACAGGCCTCGGCCTCACGCTCGCGCAATCGGTCTCGGCCGTATTGCTCGCCATGTATGCCGGCCCGCTCTGCGCCGTGCTGTCGGAGTTGTTCCCGACCAAGGTGCGCTTCACCGCGCTTTCCGTCGGCTATGGCCTCGCCGTGACCATCTTCGGCGGTTGCGCGCCGTTCGTCGCGACCTACCTGATCAGCGAGACCGGCAACAAGGTCTCGCCCGCCTTCTTCGTGATCTTCTCGGCGTTGATCAGCCTCGTGACCCTGCTTTGCGTAAAGGATCGCACCAATGCTCCCCTCGATTGAGAAGGAGAAGACCGGCGCCGCGTCGGCTACCGGATCGCGTACCTGTGATCCGGTGACGCTCGAGATCGTGCGTGGTGCGATCCGCGCGGCGCAGGCGGAGATGGAGGCGCTCATCGAGCGTACGGCCATCTCGGCCTTCATCCGCGAGAAGAAGGACTTCTATACCGCCGTGTTCGATGCCGATGGCGTGATGGCCGTGGGCTCCAACCTGCCGGTGTTCGGCGACATCTGCGGGCCGGTGTTCAAGGACTTCCCGCCCGATACGATGAAGGAAGGCGATCTCTACTGGTACAACGACTGCTACGGCTCGCGCGGCGCGGTCTCGCATTCCAACGACCAGGTTCTGCTGGCGCCGGTGTTCCACGAAGGCCGCCGCTGCGGCTTCGTCATGGGCTGGGCCCACTTTTCCGACATCGGCGGCATGCGCGCGGGCTCGATCAGCCCCGACACATCCGACATCTTCCAGGAAGGCATCATCATCCCGCCGACCAAGCTGATCGATGCGGGCCACACCAACGAGGCGACGCTCAAGATCTTCTTCCGCAATTCGCGCTTCCCCGAGCAGAATATCGGCGACATGCGCGCGCTGATGGCCAGCGCTTCGCTCGGCGTGCGCCGCATCCGGGAGATCGTCGCGCGCTTCGGCGCCGACGTCGTGGCCGATGCGCTGCGCCAGCTCCTCGCCCGCACCCGCACCCTCGTGCGCGAAAAGCTCGCCGAGACCTTCGACTACGGCACGCACCGCTTCACAGACGCGATCGATTCGGACGGCCACGGCAACGGCCCGTTCCATCTGCGCCTGGCCCTGACGCGCGAGAAGGGTGCCGACGGCGAGGACCGCTTCATCTTCGACGCCACGGCGACCGACGATCAGTCGCCCGGCCCGGTGAACCTGCTGATGAATCCCGACGTGCCGGGCACGGCCCTGTCGATGTTCTATCTCGGCGGTGATTCCTCGCAGGTCGTGAACGCCGGCGGCTCACAGGCGCTCGACGAGGTCCGCTTGCGCGAGGGCTCGTTGCTCTGGCCGAAGTTCCCCGCACCTTTGGGCATGCGCGGCCTCACCTTGATGCGCTTCCTCGCCGCCATAAACGGGCTGATCAACGTGGCGGGCGGCCAGGCGCCGGCCGCACATTCGGCCTATGTGATCGGTTTCATGCGCGGCACCTACAAGACCGACGAGGGCAAGCCGGCGCCGTTTCTGATGTCCGACGGCATCGGCGTCGGCTGGGGCGCGCGCTCCTATGCCGACGGCACCGACGCCGTCTACTTCGTGGCGCAGGAGAACTATCCCGTCGAGTTCCTCGAAGTCGGCTATCCGGTGCGGCTCAGCACCTACGGCATCCTCACCGACTCCGGCGGTGCCGGCCAATATCGCGGTGGCTGCGGCATCGTGCGCGAATATGTCGTGCAGGCCGAGGAGGCGATGATGGCCATCCGCATCGACAGCGTGAAGAACCCGCCCTGGGGCATGTCCGGCGGCATGGCGGGCGGTACCGGCCGCATCGTCGTCAATCCCGGCACCAATCACGAGCGCCAGCTCCAGCCGCTAAGCGACGGCAACATCCTGAAACGCGGCGACGTACTGCGCATCGAGACCGGCGGCGGTGGCGGCCACGGCCATCCCTTCGACCGGTCACCCGAGAGCGTGGCGGAAGACGTGGCCGGCGGCTTCGTCAGCGTCGAGGCCGCGCAACGTCTCTACGGCGTCGTGATCGACGAGGGCGTCGTGGATCCCCAAGCCACGGCGGCCCTCCGCCGCAAGCGTCCCGAAGTTCGTGCTTTCCATCGTCACGCGTATGTCGACAGCCTCACCTGATTCCTCCTTCGCCGTCGCCGTTGATATCGGCGGCACCTTCACCGACATCGCCCTCTACGACGCCACGAGCGGCAGGATCTGGCGCGCCAAGACGCCGAGCGTGCCGAGCGATCCCAGCCAGGCCTTCCTGACCGGCGTGCGGCTGGCGCTGGCCGATGCCGGCCGACAGGCGCCGATGCTCGGCCGCGTGCTGCACGGCACGACCGTGGCGACCAACATGATCCTGGAGGGCAAAGGCGCGAAGACCGCCTTGGTGACGACGGCGGGCTTCCGCCATGTGCTCACCATCGGCCGCCAGGACATCCCACGCCGCACCAACTATCTCGCCTGGGTGAAACCGGCGCGTCCGGTGCCGGCCTCGCGCGTGCTCGAAGTGAAGGAGCGCATCGGCGCCGGCGGCGCCGTGATCGAGCCGCTCGACGAAGCAAGCGTGACCGAGGCGGCGAAGCACTGCAGGGCGCTCGGCGTGGAAGCCGTTGCGATCTGCCTGTTGCACTCGTTCGCCAATCCTGCCCACGAACGACGTGTCGCCGAGCTCTTGCGCGCAGCGCTCCCGGGTATCGCCGTGACGGCCTCGTCCGACGTGTTGCCGGTCGTGCGCGAATACGAGCGCTCGCTGGCGACGGTCTTGAACGCCGTCGTGATGCCTGGTGTGTCGACCTACGTCTCGCGCCTCGAACGGCGACTGGAAGACGAGAAGGTCGAAGCGCCGTTGCTGTTGATGCAATCCAACGGCGGTGTGGCAGGCGGCGCCACCATCCGCCGCGCCCCGGCGCTGACGGCGCTGTCGGGCCCGGCGGCCGGCGTGGTCGGCGCGCGCGACGTCGCCGCGGCGTGTGGCATCAAGGACATCCTGACCGTCGATATCGGCGGCACCAGCGCCGACATCTGCCTGATCAAGGACGGCCGCATCGATCTCACCCAGGGCGGCCATGTCGGCGACTGGCCGCTGCCCCTTCCCATGGTCGACATGGTGACCATCGGCGCAGGCGGTGGCTCGATCGCCAATGTTTCGGCAGGCACGCTTACCGTCGGCCCGCAGAGTGCAGGCGCCGAACCCGGCCCGGCAGCTTACGGGCGCGGCGGCAAACAAGCGACCGTCACCGACGCTCATGTGGTGCTGGGCCACTTGCCGAGCAGCCTGCTCGGCGGCCGCATGGCGCTCGATGCCGCGGCCGCACGTCGCGTCATCGAAGACAATGTCGCGGGCCCGCTTGGCCTTACGCTGGAAGATGCCGCGCGTGGCGTGCTCGCCATCATCGACAACAACATGGTCGGTGCTTTGCGTGTCGTCTCGGTCGAACGCGGCCACGATCCACGCGACTTCACCCTGGTGCCGTTCGGCGGCGCGGGGCCGCTGCATGGCTGCGCGCTTGCCGAGCTTTTGGGCATCACGCGCGTGCTGATTCCGGCCGCGCCCGGCGTGCTCTGTGCCGACGGCCTGCTCGCCGCCGACCTCAAGGCTGATTTCAGCCGCACCCTGCCCAAGGCAGGCGCGATCGACCTCAAGACGGCGCGCGCGATCTACGACGAGCTTTCCCAGCAGGCCGATGCGTGGCTCGCCGGCGAGAAAGTTGCGCCGGAGAACCGCCGTCAGGTCCGCGTCGCGTTGATGCGCTATCACGGCCAGGGCGGCGAGGTGCCGGTGCCTTGGATCGACGATGTGGCCCAGGTCGAAGCGGCCTTCGCCGCCGCACACGAGACGCTGTACGGCTTCCGGCTCGAGTCGGCGGTCGAACTCGTGACGCTGCGCGTCGAAGCGATGGGCCGCATGCCTGCACCGCCTCGCCCTTCCCTTTCCGCCGGCGCCGGTGCCAAACCGCAAGGCTACGCCCGCGTGCATCTCGCGTCGGGCCCAACCGACGTGCCGCTTTACGACCGCGGCACGTTGGGCGCAGGCGATCGTCTCGCGGGACCGGCTGTCGTCACGCAGCTCGATGCAACGACATTGGTGCGACCGGACTGGATCGCCGAAGTCCATCCATCGGGCGCCTTGTTGCTGTCGACGGGCCCCAATCGCGAGGATTGGGCGCGCTCCCGCATCGCCCGGCCTACGTAGTCACTTCTTGTCGAAGTGCCAGGCGCCGTCCCAGTCGGACGGCATGCCTTTCTCGACCAGCTCCGTGCAACGGGCGATGAAGACGCGGCACGGTGCATCGTGCGGACGCAAGGCCTGCGCGGCCCGGAAGCCCTCGAGAGCGGCGTCGAAGCGGCCTTCGTAATAGGCGGAATGACCTTGGCGCCATCGATCGAGGAATGCCTCGTGCGTTGCCGCGCCGTCGGCGAGACCGAGCGGCTCGTAGATCTCCATCACCTCGGTCGTGCCCGCGGCGACGATGCGGTCGATATGACGCCACACGAAATGCTTGGACGTCGCCGCCGCCACCTCGCCGCTCGCCAGGATGTCCGTGCCGTAGACCTTGTTCAGCCCTTCCAGGCGCGAGGCCTGGTTGGCGACCGCACCGACCAACGTGTAGTTGATGCGTTCGCGCGCACCGACATTGCCGACGACGGCGGGGCCGGTATGCAGGCCGATGCGCGTGCGGAAACCCGGCCGGCCGCGTTCGCGCCATTTCTCCGCAAGCTTCCGGCTGGCTTCGGCGGCCTGCAGGGCGGCGTTGCAGGCGTGTGCGATATGGTCGGGGTCGGGCTCGGGCGCATTCCAGAACGCCATGATGCTGTCGCCGATATACTTGTCGATCATGCCGTGATTGCTGGAGATCGCCGCGCCCAGCGCCTCGAAATAGCGCGACAGCCGGCTGGTCAGCAGCTCCGGCTCGATGTCTTCGCTGAGGCGCGAGAAGCCCTCGATATCGGTGAACATCACGGTGAGCTCGCGCCGCGCACCGCCCAGACCGGCGCGCTCGGGTGAGCGCATGATCTGGACGACGAGATCGCGCGAGACGTAGCGGCCGAAGATCTGCAGCCCTTCGCGCATGCGCTCGACGGCGTCCGACAGGCGCAGGATCTCGGTGACATGGCTGCGCACGGGGGTGGTGTCGGAGAAGTCGAGATCGCGAATACGGGCCGTCTTGGCCGCAAGCCGCGACATCGAGCGCGACATCAGGATCGATGTGACGAGCACCGCGAGGATGGCGAGCCCGATCGCGATCGCCGCCAGAAATGCTGCGCGCTCCAGCAGCACGCGCGACGCCGCCGACAGCTCCTCGACAGGCACCGCCACGCCAATGGCGAACGGCCGGTCGAACAGCTCCGGCATAGGATTCACGATCAGCTTGTAGGCGCGACCGTCGAACTCGGCCTCTCGTTCCAGTCGCTGGCCTCCCGCCTGAGCCACGATCTTGCGCAACGCCTGGAGCGCTGCATCGCCGGTCGAAAAGCATCCTTCATGGGCCGGCGGACAGGCTTCCGATTCAATCAGCACGTCCGGCGCGCCGGCTTCGAGCACGACGATGGCGTTCGGCGTGATCTTGTAGTCGCCGATCAGGCGCGCGAGCGTGCCCAGAGTGAAATCGAAGCCGATGGCGCCGCCACTTGGCAACGGCACGCCTACGGTGATGCCCGGCTCGTTGGACCAGGCAAAGTGGTAGGGCACGGTCAGAATTGGCGCCTTTTTATCGGCGACATCACGATACCAGGGCCGCTCACGCGGATCGAAAGTATCGGGACGGGACCGCATTGAGGTCAGGCCGCCGTCAGGCAGGACGAACTGCCAACTCTCCCGACGATCTCCTCCCTGCCCATCGATGGTGCGCACGATGACGCCTTCCCCCGCGGGTGCGTCGAACCGCTTGCGCTCCTCCGCCGAGAAGGATGACAGCTTTCCGGCATAGTCGAAATGTCCGTCGGGATAACCCACGAAGGTTGCCGCCACCGTCGGATGGCGTTTCAGCAACGCGGCCAGCTGACGAAGACGCTCGGCATCGGCAGAAGGTCCAGCCGCGGATGAAAAATCGGGCTCCTCGGCCAGCGTGTGGCCGACGGACATGATCGTGCGCAGACCGTTGGACAGGAACGAGGCGACGGCGTCATCGAGGGCCGTCATGCGCTGATCGACGCTGCGCTGCTCCAGTGTGTTGACTGCGCGCCAACCGAGCCACAGCAGCGCCGACGACAGTGGCACGACGATCAGCGCCATCAGCGTCAGGATACTGATGCTGAAGGGAATGGAGTAACGCGTCGTGGGCATCGGTTGCGACCGGAACGGATCGTACAGGCAGCCGTACGCCACCGAAAGGTCACTGTCGTGACGGGGCGCGCGGGCCGATGCTCCG
>Ga0153954_1001810_pt1 | contig 10400 bp, 10 predicted proteins | sample TSFL038MetaG_FD_102277 | JGI IMG/M metagenome (GOLD analysis project Ga0153954, IMG submission 102277) | Attine ant fungus gardens microbial communities from Florida, USA - TSFL038 MetaG | ecosystem: Host-associated > Fungi > Mycelium > Unclassified | place: USA: Florida, Wekiwa Springs State... | reverse complement strand
TGGCGATGCGCCTCGGACACGCGCTCCACCATCCTATACGAATCCTCGTGCGTGACGTGCCGCACGTTTCGTGCAAGATTTGCGGCAAGCAACAAAGATACGAGGAAACATTCATGCCCTGGATCAAAGTCACCGACATGGCCTATGCGCGCCTGCGCGCGCCCGACCTCGACGTGATGGAGGAATTCCTCACGCGCTTCGGCATGGTGCGCTCGGAGCGCACCGCGACTGCGCTCTACATGCGCGGCACCGACGCGCCGCACCACCTCCACATCACTGAGAAGGGCGATCCGAAGTTCGTGGGGTTTGCCTATTACGCGCCGAGCGAGGACGACCTCGTGCGCCTCGCCAAGGCGCCCGGCGCGTCGGCGGTGGAGACGATCGACGAGCCCGGCGGCGGCAAGCGCGTGCGGCTGACCGAGCCGAACGGTTACCAGATCGAGGTCGTGCATGGGATCGCCACGCTGCCGCCGATCGCCGCCAAACGCCAGAAGCTCAATACCGGCGACGCGCCGCTCTCGCGTGCCGGCGAGCTGATGCGGTTGCCCAAGGGCGCCGCGCACGTGAAGCGCATCGCGCACGGCGTGATGATGACGCCGAAGTTCGAGGAGACGCTGGCCTGGTTCCGGGAAGCCCTCGGCTTCATCTGCTCGGACGACGTCTATGTCGGCGAGAAGGACCACCTGATCGGCTCGTTCAACCGCTGCGACCGCGGGGATACCTACGTCGATCACCATGTCTTCTTCTGCCTGCGCCATGAGAAGACCGGGCTCAACCACATCTCCTTCGAGGTACCGGACATCGACGATGTCGCCATGGGCCACGATCACTTGGCGCAAGCCGGGAAGTACGAGCACATGTGGGGGATCGGCCGCCACGTGCTGGGGAGCCAAGTCTACGACTACTGGGCGGATCCCTGGGGCCGGGTGCATGAGCACTGGGCCGACAGCGACCGCCTCAACCTGGCGAACGGCTCCAATCTGGTGGCGGCCGAGGACGCGCTGCTCTCGCAATGGGGTGAGGCCCCGCCGGAGAAGTTCATCAACCACGCCAGCTCATAGGCGGGACGGGCGCGGGCCTGGGCGCAAGCGTTAGCCAAGGATCAACGAAGAATCGATCTCTGGCCCGTCCGCTGCCGAATGGTACTCGGATCGGATGCGGTATCTCATTATAGTGCCGCAGGGGCGGCGATTGCGCGCGCCCGCGCGCGTCGGTCTGGACCATGGGCTGTGGGAGCGATTTTTCATGATCATCGACAAGAAGATGCTGGCCGTCGCCGGCTTCATCGGGCTCGCCGGCGCGCTCGCGGCGCAAGGTGGGCTTGTTACGAGTGCTTGGGCGGACGAATGCGAGGCCATGACCGGCAGCGTCAAGGCTTTGATCGACAAGATGGATCCCGCCGCCAAGGGCGCCGGCAATCCGGCCAAGTCATGCGCCGCCTACGGTGAAGGCCTCGGCCTCATCAAGTCATTCCGCATCGTCGTCGACGAATGCATGGACGAGGGCGACAAGCGCACCGAGATCCTGGCCGGCCTCGACCGCTCGATCCGCCAGCTGCAGGGCGAGGTCGACGGGCACTGCCAGTGAGCGCCTGACATAAACGCATAAACCAAGGGAACGACGATGAAGTGGATCATTTCAGCGGTGGCGGCGGCCGCCCTGGTCGGGCTCCTCGCAGCCGGCACCCCGGCGCGGGCCGACGAGGATTGCGACAACGTGGTGAGGGACGTCCGCGAGGCGATCGCGATCGCCAGCAAGAACTTCCAGACCACGATGGGCGAGCTCAAGAAGATCATGAGCGAGGGCGACGCCGACGACAAGAAGAAGGCGATGGTCAAGAACACGTTCTGCAATTCGAGCGGCGAGGTGCTCGGCACCTCGCGCGCGATGCGCGCCATCGCCGGCGAGTGCGAAGGCAAGGCGGCCGACATCGCCTCCCTCGACAACTCCATCAAGGAGATGGAGACCGCCATCGGCGGGACGTGTCAGTAGCGCTCGCTGTCCCGGGCGAAAGAGCGAGGCGTCTTCGCCGATCGGATGAGACCCGGGGCACCGGCGTCCCGTGACCAGCGCCAGTCGCCGCACGGGCCGTTCGCTCCCTTCTCCTTGTGGCCCTGGAAGGGGCGGGTTGGGGGCCGGGCGGCCCGACCCGCTTGCGGCCGCCAATGCATGGCGCGATAACCTCTCAAGGCCATAAGAAGAGGTGCGCCATGACCACGCCGATGACCACCACGGTGGTGCAGTTCAGATTATCGCAGCCGCTCACGCTCGCCGCAGCCAGCGCGCGGTTTGAATCGAGCGCGCCGAAATACCAGGGCGTGCCCGGGCTGATCCGCAAGTACTACATCCGCTCGGAGGACGGCCGCACGGCCGGCGGCATTTATCTGTGGGAGAGCCGCGCGGCAGCCGAGCGTGCCTTCGACGGCGAGTGGCGCTCGCGCGTGACGCAGCTCTACGGCGCGGAGCCGACCGTAGCCTGGTTCGATACCCCGGTGGTGGTCGACAACGCCACCGGCGGCACCATCACAAAAGCGGCATAAGGGCAGCAACGATCATGCAATACGACAGCAACACCCGTAGTCCCATTCTCGCCGCACCCTCCGCCGGCGCCGCCGTGGCGCAGCCCGCGCGCACGAAGGGCCCCCTGGTCTGGCTCGACATGGACCAGCAGGAACTCGACGACGCCTACGACCAGGTGGTCTACGCGCCCAACCGCGACCAGGTCGGCAAGCGCCGCCTCGCCAACAGCGACATCGTGCGCACGATCATCGGCGCCCCCGAGCGCATGGCCTATGGCCCGACCGAGATCGAGAAACTCGACGTCTACCGCAGCAAGAAAGCCGGTGGCGGTTTGGCGCCGGTGAACATCTTCGTCCACGGCGGCGCCTGGCGCGCCAACAAGGCTGCCGACTATGCCTTCCTGGCCGAGCCGTTCGTGAACGCGGGCGCGCATTACGTGGTGCTTGATTTCACCAATGTGGACGAGGCGCAGGGAAGTTTGTTCCCGATGGTGGAGCAGGTCTGCCGCGCCATCGCCTTCGTGCACGCGAAGGCCAAGGAGTTCGGTGGCGATCCTGATCGCCTCTATCTCAGCTCGCACTCGTCCGGCTCGCATCTTTCGGGCTGCGTGGTCACCCACGACTGGCGCAAGGCCGGGCTGCCGGTCGACATCCTCAAGGGCGCCACGCTGAGCAGCGGCATGTACGACCTCAAGGCGGTGCGCCTTTCCAAGCGCTCCAAGTACGTCAAATTCACCGACGCGATGGAGGCGGAGCTCAGCGCTCAGCGCCATCTCGACCTGCTCCACACGCCGCTCATCCTGGCGTATGGCACTTATGAGACCCCCGAGTTCCAGCGCCAGACCCGCGACTTCGCCGCGGCGGTGAAGGCAGCCGGAAAGCCGGTCGAGCTGATCGTCGCCGAGGGCTACAACCATTTCGAGATGCTGGAGACGCTGGGCAATCCCTATGGCGTGCTGGGCCGGGCCGTGTTCGCGCAGATGGGCCTGACGACGTGATTCTTGTGTAGCCCGGATGGAGTGCGACGAAGTCCGGGCCCTCCCCATACGGCGAGACAACCCGCATTTCGCTGCGCTCCATGCGGGCTAGGGAGAAACGGGACCATGGATGCAATCAATGATCTGACGCGCCGTATGCTCCTTGCAGGCGCCGCCACCGGCTCGGTGCTCGCCGCGACCGCGCCTGCGCTGGCGCAACGGCCGCAGCAGCCGCCGCGCACCAAGGGCCCGCTGGTCTGGCGCGACATGGACCAGAAGGACCTCGACGAGGCCTATGACCAGGCGGTCTACGCGCCCAACATCCAGACGGTGTTGCAGCGCTGCATCCGCAACAGCGAGCTGGTGCGCGAGCGCCTGGGGCCGCCCAAGCGCTTCGCCTATGGTCCGACCGCGATCGAGGGGCTCGACGTCTTTACGACCAAGGTGCCGAATGCGCCGGTCAACGTGTTCGTGCATGGTGGCGCCTGGCGGTCGGGCCTTGCCAAGAACTACCATTATCCGGCCGAGCTGTTCGTCAATGCCGGCGCCAACCTGGCGGTGATCGATTTCAACAATGTCACCGAGACCGGCGGCGATCTGCTCGCGATGGCCGACCAGGTGCGCCGCGCCACCGCCTGGGTCTACAAGAATGCAAAGAGTTTCGGCGCCGATCCGGAGCGGCTTTACATCAGTGGGCATTCGTCGGGCGGCCATTGGGCGGGTGTGCTGCTCACCACCGACTGGCAGAACGATTTCGGCCTGCCGCCGGGCTTCATCAAAGGCGGCGTCAGCGGCAGCGGCATGTACGACCTCACGCCGGTGCGGCTCTCGCAGCGCTCGAGCTACGTCAAGTTCACCGACGAGATCGTGGAGAAGCTGAGCGCGCAGCGCCACCTCGACAAGCTCGTGGCGCCGGTCCACCTCGTGCACGGCACCAACGAGACCCCCGAGTTCCAGCGCCAGACCCGCGACTTCGCCGCGGCGGTGAAGGCCGCCGGCAAGCCGGTCGCGCTGTCGGTGATGGAGGGCTACAACCACTTCGAGGTGATGGAGCAGCTCGGCAATCCCTACAGCCTGTTCGGCCGCGCCGTGCTCGCACAGATGGGCCTTGCGCCGGCTTAGTCTCGGGATCGGTCGCCAGGTGGATGGGTACCGCTCCACACCGGTTCGCGTGGCGCCGTACCCATCCGTCTTACCCACGGCACGACCATGATGGAGATCGCGACCGGCGCGTGAATGCGCCATCTCGTCGCGGCAAATGATTCCGCACAGCTTCCGCTCGACGCGACTTTAAGTCTCACGCTGCTGCATTGAGGGATTCCAAACTGTCACTTGCCGTTCAAGCAACCGACATCGCGCCTGTCCATTTTGGCCCCGTTCCAATCTTTCCTATCACTAGGGGCGACATCAATGACATCGGACAAGCCTTCCGCAGGCGCCTATGAGCATGCGGCAAATCTGGATTCAGAAGCGATCGGGATCGAGCGTCCCGGTCTTACGCCCGCGGCGCCTGGTGCACAGCCGCACAACGAGTCGTTTGGCGACGTTCTGGCCCGTAACCTCGCGCGCCGCGCCTTCCTGCAGGGCGTTGCAGCCGCGGTTCCGGTATTGATCGCCGGATCGGCGTTGCCCGTTCCCGCGGTTGCCGGCGGCAACGACCAGGGAAATCAAGGGAACCAAGGCAATCAAGGCAATCAAGGCAATAATGGCAATAATGGCAACAGCGACGGCCTGAGCTTCCAGCCGATCGCTCCGTCCACGACCGATGATGTCGTCGTCCCGCGCGATTACCGCTACGACGTGGTCGTGCGGTGGGGCGATCCGATGTTCGAAGATGCCCCCGGTTTCAATCCGGCGGCGCAGACTGCGGCCGCGCAACGCACGCAGTTTGGTTTCAACTGCGACTTCGTCGGCTACTTCCCGCTGGAGCGCGACGAGCGCGCACTGCTCGTCGTCAACCACGAATACACGACTGGCACGGACATGTTCGTGGGCTACGTACCGGGCGCCGTGAAGGAGGAGACCGACGTCGAGATCGCGGCGCATGGCGGCTCGGTGGTGGAGATCGCGCGCGTGGGAGAGGGATGGAAGTACGTCGCGTCCTCCCGCTACAACCGCCGCATCACCGGCGAGACGACGATGCTGATCACTGGTCCGGCAGCCGGCCACCCGCTCATGAAGACATCCGCGGACCCGATCGGAAAGCGCGTGCGCGGCACCTTCAACAATTGCTCCGGCGGCAAGACGCCGTGGGGCACCTGGCTCACCTGCGAAGAGAACTTCAATCAGTACTTCGCCAACAATTCACTGGTCGCCGACGCTTCCATCAAGGCGGTCCATGCCCGCTACGGCGTCACCAACGGCGCGACCGGCCGCAAATGGGAGAATTTCTACCCGCGCTTCGACGCGTCGAAGGAGCCGAACGAGCCGTTCCGGTTCGGCTGGGTGATCGAGATCAATCCCTATGATCCGGACTTCGTCCCACGCAAGCGCACCGCGCTCGGCCGCTGCAAGCACGAGGCCGCGACCACGGCGCTCGCCAAGTCCGGGCAGGTCGCCGTCTACATGGGTGACGACGAGCAGTTCGACTACATCTACAAGTTCGTCTCGAAGGACCGCTACCGGCCCGGCAATGGGCACGACAATAGCGACCTGCTGGATGAAGGTACGCTCTACGTCGCCAAGTTCGACGATTCCGGCGAGGGCACGTGGATTCCGTTGACCATCGACAATCCGCTGCTGTCCGCGAAATTCTCGAGCCAGGCCGAGATCCTGATCAAGACGCGGCTCGCCGCCGATGCAGTCGGGGCGACCGCCATGGACCGCCCGGAGGACGTGCAGCCGAACCCGGTCAACGGCAAGGTCTACCTGACGATGACCAACAACAGCGCGCGCACGTCAGTGGTCGCGGATGCCGGCAGCGCCAAGGCCAATCCGCGGGTCCCCAATCTCAATGGTCACATCATTGAGCTGACGGAGCAGCGCGGCGATCACGGCGCCACGACGTTCAGCTGGGAGATCTTCCTGCTCTGCGGCAATCCCGCGATCAATCTCCTGACCAAATCGAGCCAGCTCACGCCAGGCATTCCGTCGGGCGCTACGTTCTTCGCCGGCTATGCCCAGGTCGACAAGCTCGGCAAGATCGCCTCGCCGGACAACATCGCGTTCGACAGCCGGGGCAACCTCTGGATCGCGACCGACGGCCAGCCTTCGTCGGCCGACATCGGCCGTCCCAACGATGCCATCCATGCGGTCGCGACCGAGGGCCGTGACCGCGGCTATCTGCGGCAGTTCCTCAGCGGGCCGAAGGACTGCGAGATCTGCGGCCCCGAATTCTCCGATGACGGCCGCACATTGTTCTGCGCGATCCAGCACCCGGGCGAAGGCGGCGGCGTCCCCAATAGCCGCAGCAACTGGCCCGACCGGCACGGCTATGCGCTGCCGAGCGTCGTCGCCGTGCGCCACAACAACAAGCGTCGGATCGGAGAGTAGGCGAAGCCTCTATCTCCGTCGATCGAACCGACAACCGGGCGAGCCGGGGACCATCCTCGGCTCGCCCCTCATTTTGTCTGTCAGCCCGACAGCCTCGCCTGATCCCCGCATAGACAGAAGAAGAGCAACCAGGCCAAGCGACCGGCAACGCCACCGGCTCGGTAAAAGATGTCTAAAAATCACGATGACTTGATAACGCCACAGGAATTGCGCGGCCATTAACGTCGCTCCCATGTGTTGGCGGGAGTTTGGCCGGCTGCGGTCCAAACATGAATAGCGCTCTGCTCCTTCTCCTGGTCCTGGTGTCGGCGGTCGCTGCCATGGCGCTCATCGCCGGCATTCGCGGCCGTCGGTCGGAAGCGGCGCTCCGGCAGCAGAACATCCTGCTCGACGCGGCGCTCAACAACATGAGCCGCGGCCTCACCATGTTCGACGCCACCGGCCGCCTGGTGTTGTGGAACGATCTCTATCTCGCGATGTACCGGCTGAGCCCAAACGCGGTCCGGCCGGGCGCGACGGTGCGCGAGCTCGTCGCCGCGCGGGTCGCAGCCGGCACCTTCTTCACCACCGATCCCGAGCAGTATGCGCGCGACCTCCTCGCCACCATCACCGCCCGCAACCCGTCCCGCACCACCCGCGAGCTCGCCGATGGCCGCGTCATCTCGGTCGCCAACGAGCCGATGGCCGGCGTCGGCTGGGTGGTGACCCATGAGGATGTGACCGAGCACGCGCGCGCCGAGCGCGCTCTCGAAAGCACGCGCAACTTCCTGAACACCGTGGTCGAGAACGTGCCGGCCGCCATCGAAGTGAAGGAAGCGCGCCGGCTGTCCTACGTGCTGATCAACCGGACGGCCGAGCAGTTCTATGGCGCCGCTCGCGCCGACCTGCTCGGCAAGACTGCGGACGACGTGTTCGCGCCCGAGGTGGCGGCGCGGATCGCCGCCGACGACCGCTATCTCATCGAGAGCGGCAAGAAGCTCCTGATCGACGAGCATCCGCTGGCGCTGCGGCCCGACGACCGCCGCATCGCGGTGACCTCGCGGATGCCGATCCTGGGCGAGGGCGGCACCCCCGAATATCTCCTGACGGTGATCCAGGACGTGACCGAGAAGAAGCGCGCGGAGGCGCGCATTGCGCGGCTCGCCCATTACGACTCGCTCACCGACCTGCCGAACCGGGCGGCCTTCAATGCGTGCTTCGCCTCGGTGCTGGAGCGCGCCGCCGGCTCCGACGAGAGCTTCGCGGTGCTGTGCCTCGATCTCGATCGCTTCAAGGAGATCAACGACGTCTTCGGGCACTCCACTGGCGATCGGCTGCTGCGCGCAGCGGCGGAGCGCTGGAGCCAGACTCTGCAGGGCGCGTTCCTGGCCCGCGTCGGCGGCGACGAGTTCGCGGTGATCGTCACCGAGAACCCGGTTCCGTCCGTCGCGGCCCGGCTCGCCGAGCGGCTGATCGCCTCGGTGGCCGACACCTTCAAGATCGAAGGCCATCACCTGCGCGTCGGGCTCAGCATCGGCATCGCGATCTATCCGATCGATGGGGTGGATGAGGTCTCGCTCATCGGCAACGCCGATGCCGCGCTCTATCGCGCCAAGGCCGAAGGCCGAGGCTCGATCCGCTTCTTCGAGCCGGACATGGATCACCGGCTGCGCGAGCGCCGCGCGCTGCTTCACGACCTGCGCTCGGCCACCGAGCAGGGCGAGCTCATCGTCTATTACCAGCCGCAGGGCCGCATCGACGGCGAGATCACCGGTTTCGAGGCGCTGGCGCGGTGGCGCCATCCTGTGCGCGGGCTGGTGTCGCCCACCACCTTCATCCCGATCGCCGAGGAGAGCGGCCTCATCCATGGCATCGGCGAATGGATACTGCGCGAAGGCTGTCGCGAGGCGGCCTCTTGGCCCAAACCCTTGCGCCTGGCGGTCAACCTGTCCGCCGCCCAGTTCCGGCACGGCGATCTCGCGGCGCTCGTGCACCAGGTGCTGCTCGATACCGGGCTGGCGCCTGGGCGACTCGAGCTCGAGGTGACCGAGAGCGTCCTGATCGACGACATGCCGCGCGCCCTGTCGATCCTGCGCCGGCTCAAGGCGCTGGGCGTGCGCATCGCCATGGACGATTTCGGGACCGGCTATTCGTCCCTGTCCAACCTGCAGGCGTTCCCGTTCGACAAGATCAAGATCGATCGCTCCTTCATCAGCGACCTCGAGCGCAACGCCCAGGCCGCCACCATCGTGCGCGCCGTCATCGCGCTCGGGCGCGGCCTCAATCTGCCGGTGCTCGCCGAAGGGGTCGAGACCCGCGCACAGCTCGAGTTCCTGTCGAGCGAGGCCTGCGAGGAGGTGCAGGGCTATCTGCTCGGCCAGCCGCTGCCGATCGCGCACTATGCGACTGCCGTGGGCCGCGCGCCCGCGCGTGAGGCAAGGGCCGCCGGGGCCGCCTGATCTAAGAGCGGGAATAGGAATAAGTCCCGGCCGGACAGCCACCGGCGGGCGAGACTTGTTATCGGTCCCCGACCAGACCGCGGACCGACGCGCGACCCTGGCGCGGCGGCGCTTGCAACACCGTCAATCCACGACTGCAATCTGTGATATGCCGCGGCTTAGGGGGGGAAGGATGCCAACTCGCAGGCCGCGGGACTTGCCCCGCGGGCCTGGCGCCAGATGGGCGCACAGGCTTAAGCGAACAGGCAGAGCTTGCGGCTTTGTCGGCTGGAAATGGACCTGGCTCCGGTAACCATACCGGTACCCGTCAATGGGGCGTTCGTGGCACGCCTCATGGGCGGATTGTCAGGCGCCCGCAGTTTGCTGCGTTTCGACGTTTGACGGTCGGCGATGCCGTTTCGGCGGGGTGCGTTTGATCGCCTCGCTCTGGCTCTTGAAGCGCTCGGCGCAATCGAGCCAACGCTCGGCCATCCGGCTCCATGTCGCCTTGCTTGCGGGGTCGCGCGTGAACTTCGCCATTTGCTGGCAGTCCGCCGCGTGCCGCAGGAATTCCTCCGATGGATTCATGATCGTTCCTCTTGGCTTCCTACAACATTCCGCTCTCAGTCGTTTCTTATTGGTTTTTGCTATTGTTCGGGCCTGCGTCTCTCGCGCCGTGCTCACGAAGGACCGGCCGGCCGCCGGGAGCCCTGATCGGCCAGCCCGAGACGAAAGCGTTCCGCGTGGTCGCAAAGCCGCAGCCAGCAAAGGGCCAGCTCGCGCCACATGTTCCTGTCGTCGAAGGTGGGGGCCGTCTGCGCGAGCTGAAGGCACTCGTTCGCGCGCTTATGGTAGTCATCCACGGGGCTCATCGATGGCGCTCGCTTAGCCTTTGCGCACCCAACCCCGGTGACTGCTGTCGGCGCATCCTTAACGATGCTCTCGTGATTTGGTTCCGGGCGGCAATCTCAGGCCGCGGCGGTGGCTAACGGGCA
>Ga0153954_1001809_pt1 | contig 10406 bp, 9 predicted proteins | sample TSFL038MetaG_FD_102277 | JGI IMG/M metagenome (GOLD analysis project Ga0153954, IMG submission 102277) | Attine ant fungus gardens microbial communities from Florida, USA - TSFL038 MetaG | ecosystem: Host-associated > Fungi > Mycelium > Unclassified | place: USA: Florida, Wekiwa Springs State... | reverse complement strand
GCGGTATCGAACAGCGTGATGCCCAGATCGATCGCCTTGTGGATCACCTTGCGGGAGGTCTCGGCGTCGGTTCGCTGACCGAAGTTGTTGCAGCCGATGCCGACCGCCGAGACGCGCAGGCCGGAGCCGCCGAGATTGCGAATTTCCATTGGAAAAAGTCCTGTGAGCGGAATTCTGAGTGGGAACGCGCATTGTGACGCGCCGAAAAGCCCGCGGCAAGGCATGTTCCTACCTCGCTACCGCATGCCGGACCGGCTTAAAGCGACTTGGAGCGAGATATGGAAAGCATGGCCAAAAAAGTGCGGCCCCGGTCAGACGCGGCGACTGACGGGGACCGCTGGGGCGCTTGATCTGTGACGGGGGGCCTGATCAGACGCGGGCGTAGCGTAGCCGTGCTTTGTAACGTGTCGGTGACAGCCATATTTATCCACAGGCTGGGCAGCGCCGATCCTTTCGGCGGTTTTTCAAGGGGGCGCAATGACGGGCGAGTGAAGCGATGTCGGGGACAATGTTCATCAAACCAGCTTGCGATAGATGATATAGCCCTGATGCTCCGCAACCTTGTCGTAGAGCGTTCGCGCCGTGTGGTTGGTCTCATGGGTCTGCCAGTAGACGCGCGACGCGCCGGCCTTTCGCGCCTGCTGATAGACTTCCTCGATCAGCGCGCGGCCGACGCCCTTGCCCCGCGCCGCCTGCGCGGTGAACAGATCCTGCAGATAGCAGACCGGCTCGATCAACGTGGTGCTGCGGTGAAACAGGTAATGCGTCAGCCCGAGCAGCTCGCCGCCGCTCTCGGCGACCAGGCCGTGCACCGGCTCGTAGCCGTCGAAGAAGCGCGCCCAGGTCATGTCGGTGATCTCGCGCGGCAGCGCGGTCGGGCCGGAGCGTCCATAGAACGCGTTATAGCCGTCCCACAAAGGCAGCCATTTGTCGAAATCGCTTCGCTGCACGAAGCGAACGGACAAGTTATCAGACATCTTATATCTTTCGCGCGAGCGAGTGGACGTCCCTTGTTTAAGGACTCCGTTCGCGTCGATCAAATCATTTTAAGTCTTGACGGCAGTGCTTCGCTTGCTGCCGCGCGCTCTATCCCCTCATCCTGAGGAGCGCGAAGCGCGTCTCGAAGGATGGGGCCGCACTCGGGCCTCATGATTCTCCCGGCGATGCCAACGGGTCCGCGCCGAAAGCGCGTTTACGCGCGTCTTCGAGGCGCTATGGCGCCGCCCGACGACAGGCTGCGCATCGTCCGGAGACGGCGCTATCGCGCCTCCTCACCATGAGGAGTAGAAATGAAATTATTGTGCGCTATTCCGCGGCGCGGAGCACGCGGGCGAAGGCGCGATCGCCTCCGCCGCGCAACGAGCGAAGATATTCGGCGTTGGCGGGATCGTCGTTGTGGCGGACGAGGTCGGTGACGGGCGTGTAGCTCAGCATGCGGCCGCCATCGGGCAGCGCCGTGCAGGAGAAGCGCAGCACCTTGCCGTCCTTGAGGTTGATGTTGATCGGCGTGGAATCGCCGATGCGCATCATCTCCATGCGCCGCGCGATGAACGCGTTCAGTTCGTCCGCCGGCATCTCGTAGGCGCCGGTGTCGCGGCCGTGATACATCAGCGCGATGAAGGGCGGCTTGGAGTCCGCCTTTTCGTCGGGCAGCGCGAAATAATCGCGGAAGGCGCGGTTGATGAACAGCGCACGGGTGTCGGGGTCGAGCAGCACGATGCCGATATCGACCTGATCGAGTGCCGACGACAGTCTCGCGGCGGTCGCGTAATGCTTCCGCTCGAGCGCGAACGCATCCATCATCCATTGCCGCAACAGTCCGGTCACCGCAGCGGTGCCGCCTGCGGTCATCGCCAGCATCGCCAGTCGAACCAGATCGTCCTTGTCGTAGCCCTGCGTGCCGCGATGATCGAGGAAGAACAGCGCCGCGCCGACCGTGGCGATGCCGGCGCTGATCGCAGCCGAGCGCAGACCGCTGAGCGAGCCGGCGAAGGCCACGATGCAGACGAGGAGCGATCCGGGATTGGGAATGCCGGTCAGGCGATGATCGATGACGATAGCGGCCAGCGTCGTCGCTGCCGCGAGCGCCGGTCCTGCGATTGCACGCCAGTCCATCTGCATGCCGTTTCTCGTCTCTGGGCGCGGTGAGGATGCCAGTTTGCCGCGTCCGCGGTAAAATTCTCCGGCTTCCTGCTTAACGGGCCGTTCACGTCGGGGGCAGAGCTTTCAGATTTCTTGGATCAAATGCGAGCCAAGGTGATGGAACCTGCTCTTGCTACCGTCGCGGGAAACCGCGCCGCCGGTCTGCCGCGCCGAGATCGCCTAGATCGTCAGGCCGGCTTTGATCGACAGCACCGTGAGGGTGAGAACCAGGGACAGCGAGAACGCGCCGAGCGCGAGCGAAGCCGCGACGGCGTCGGTCAGTCGGGACGAGGCAACAGAGGTGCCTTGGCTGCTGAAGCCCGCGGCACCGGGCGACCGTCTCATGGTCGGGGTCCTTATCCGGCTGCGGGCGAATCACCCGCAGGCAAAAACTCGCAGGGGCGGCCGGCAATATTGCGGCGGCTTCAGCGCGGATTCGCCGCAAGTATTAACCGCTGTTAACCATTAGGGGCACGGTGCAGGGGAGGCAGGACCGCGTTCAGGCGCTCGCGGCAATGCTTGCGGAATCCTCGATCTCGTCCGGACGCCAGTCCATCGGGACGAAGCCCGGAGCGGTTTCGACCCGCTTGAGCCAGGCGCGGATCGCCGGAAAAGTCTCGAGCTCGAAATCGCAGCGCTCGGCGACATGGGTATAGCCGTAGAGTGCGATGTCGGCGACCGTGAGCTGGCTCGCGGCGAAATAATCGTGGGTCTTGAGGTGATTTTCCATCACCTGCAGCGCCGCGTAGCCGCGCTCCATCCAGTCTTCCAGCGCATGCGTTTGCAGCACGCGGCCGCCCTTGACCAGCGCCAGCCAGAAATAGGCCGCACCGATGTTCGGCTCCAGCGCATGCTGTTCGAAGAACATCCATTGCAGCGCTTCGGCGCGCTCGATCCGCGATTCCGGCGACAGCGACGTGCCGTTGGCGACATACCAGAGGATGGCGTTGGATTCGGCGAGATAGCGTCCGTCCGCAACTTCGAGCAGCGGCACCTGGCCGCTCGGATTCTTCTCGAGGAATTCGGGCGTACGGCTCTCTCCGCGCAGAATGTCGATCTCGACGGCCTCGTAGGGCGTGTCGAGCAGCGCCAGCGCAAGGCGGACCTTGTAACTATTGCCGGAGCGCTGCATCGAATAGAGCTTGTACATTCGGACCGTGGCTCGCGTCGTGTGATGCGCCGAAATCGGCCGACGCGAATGGTCGTGTCATGCCGCAACGCGGTCAGACAATGATGCCGATGCCGCGGCACCGCAAGGGCCGGCACATAGAAAAAGTCGAAAACCTCTACTGCACTGCAACCGTGCAGAACGGGTTTCCAGCAAACGCCTACAATTAACATCACGCTTGCGCGATGTGTGGTGCGGGGATCGCCTGCGCGGTCCGCTACGAGGAGGCGCGAGGTCAGGCTGTCGAGCGCGAACATCACCATGAGCCCCACCGGGATTCCGGTGGCGCCGGCACGCTCGACGAGGTCGTCGTCGAGCACGCAAGGCGTGGCAAGCGGGCTTGCGGTCGCGAGCGCCGAGGCCTTCGGTTCGAACGCGGCGTCGCTGTGCCAAAGCCAGGCCAGCGAAGCTGCCAGCATAAGCCCAAGCGCGATCTGGATCGCATAGGCGGTGTGAACGTCGGCGTCCCAGTTGCGCGCCGCGGAGAACTCCGACTGGATCTTCTCCCATCCGGCGCCGCCTTGTTCGAGCACGAGCCGCGGACGCGCCCGGGCGTCGGCCACTCGCGGGATCACAGGCCTTGCCAGAGCGATTTCGCCGCGGAATTTCAGGAATGTTGAGGGGGCGCCCATCCGCGCCCCTCCAGTGTTCCCTAAAGTCTGGCTGGTGCCGCTGATTTGAAGTCCGCGCGGAGCAAGCAGCGAATTCATCCCCTATGGACTCAAAATCGAAAAATTATAATAAACTCATATGCTTACTTGCGTTTCTGATTTTTCGAAGTCCCGCGAAAACGTATTTTGTAGCGAGGACTGATCGCGGACTTCGAAAAGGGGCACAGTCTCTATCGAAGCTTCTTGCGGTGCAGCGGGGGGCGGAATAGGGTGCATCATTCCCTCAAATGGAGTCGTGAACGCACTCGTTCGTTCATGACGCTTGGCCAAGGAGCTGATGATGTCTTTCCTGTCCGCTGCGCTCGACCGTGTGAAGCCGTCCGCGACCATCGCGGTCACGGATAAAGCACGCGCGCTGAAAGCGGCGGGCCGCAACGTCATCGGCCTCGGCGCCGGTGAGCCGGATTTCGACACGCCGGACAACATCAAGCAGGCGGCGATCAAGGCGATCGAGGCCGGCAAGACCAAATATACCGACGTCGGCGGCATTCCCGAATTGAAGGACGCCGTGATCAACAAGTTCAAGCGCGAGAACGGGCTCGCCTACAAGCCGAACCAGGTCATCGTCGGCACCGGCGGCAAGCAGGTGCTCTACAACGCGCTGATGGCGACCATCAATCCGGGCGACGAGGTGATCATCCCCGCGCCCTATTGGGTCAGCTATCCGGAAATGGTGGCGCTCGCCGGCGGCGAGTCGGTGCCGGTGGTCTGCCCCGCCGAGAACGGCTTCAAGCTGCGCGCGGCCGATCTGGAAAAGGCGATCACGCCGAAGACCAAGTGGATCATTCTCAACTCGCCGTCGAACCCGACCGGCGCCGCCTATAGCCGTGCCGAGCTGAAGGCGATCACCGACGTGCTGGTGAAGCATCCGCAGGTCTGGGTGATGACCGACGACATGTATGAGCACCTGGTCTACGACGACCTCGTGTTCACGACGCCGGCGCAGATCGAGCCGAAACTGTACGACCGCACGCTGACGGTGAACGGCGTGTCGAAATCCTATTGCATGACCGGCTGGCGCATCGGCTATGCGGGCGGTCCCGCCGAGCTGATCAAGGCGATGGCGACGATCCAGTCGCAGTCGACCTCCAATCCCTCGTCGATCGCGCAATGGGCGTCTGTCGAAGCGCTCAATGGTCCGCAGGATTTCATCGCGAAGAACAACAAGGTGTTCAAGGAGCGGCGCGACCTCGTAGTGTCGATGCTGAACCAGGCCAACGGCATCGATTGCCCGCGGCCGGAAGGCGCATTCTATGTCTATCCGTCTTGCGCCGGCACCATCGGCAAGAGCACGCCGTCGGGGAAGAAGCTCGCCAGTGACGAGGACTTCGTCACCGAGCTCCTGGAGGCAGAGGGCGTTGCGGTGGTGCAGGGATCCGCATTCGGTCTCGGACCGGCGTTCCGCATTTCCTACGCCACCAAAACGTCCGATCTTGAAGACGCCTGCAAGCGTATCCAGCGCTTTTGCGGTAATTTGCGATAGTCAAATTAAAATCTCGCGGGGGCGCGGATCGAGGTCGGAAACATCCGGCCATTGGCATCATCACGATCATCATCACCGTCACGGTTGATGATCGCTCAAGCTCAATTGAGAGGCCCGCTTTCGCGGGCCTCTTTTGTTTGGGTTTGGCGCGGTGGAACTTGTTGTGGCATAGAGAGGCCAGTGCCGAAAGGCCTTGTCCCGCGCTCACATCACGTCTTTCATTCGGAGTTTTTTCCATGCGCCGCTCATTGTTCCTCGCCGCGGTGGCCGCAACCTGGCTCGCCGCGCCGCTTTCCTCTGTCGAGGCACAGCAGCCGGTTTCGCGCGTGCAGGTCGGCGTGCTCGAATGTCGCGGCGGCAGCAGTGTCGGCTTCATCGTCGGTTCCGTGACCCATCTCGGCTGCGTGCTGCGCGTCGAGGGCTTGCCGGAGGATCGTTACATCGCGACGATCCAGAAGGTCGGGCTCGACCTCGGCATCACTCAGGAAACCGCGCTCGCCTGGGGCGTCTATGCGCCGGTCGCGCAGCTCGGGCCGGGCGATCTGTCCGGAAACTACGCAGGCGCGCAGGGCAGCGCCTCGCTCGGTGTCGGCGCCGGCGGCAATGTGCTGGTCGGCGGCTCCAACAATTCGATCGCGCTGCAGCCGCTCAGCCTGCAGGGCCAGGTCGGCGTCAACATCGCCGCCGGGCTCGAGAGCCTGGAACTCCGGCCGGGACGTTGATGCAACGATGTCATTCCGGGGCGCTCGCGATAGCGAGCGAACCCGGAAACTCGAGATTCTCAGGGGCGCAATTGCGCCCCTGAGTTCGATGCTCGCGCATCGCCCCGGAATGACGACGCGCATGTTGCTCTCGCTCGTCCGCACTGCAGCGACGATTTCTCCCTTGCCAAACCTCAAGGGCAGGCAGAGCATATTTGTTTGCCGACCCAATCAAGGGCCGAGCTCCGTACCAAAGGAGGCGGCGAATGGGACAAGACGTCAGAAGTCCCCGCGGTCCACGGTGCATTGCGCTAGTGGGCCCTTTCCAAAGCGGTAAAACCACTCTGTTGGAAGCAATTTTGGCGCGCACGGGCGCGATCCCGCGCGCCGGCAGTGTCGATGCTGGAACTTGCATCGGCGATGCGAGCGCTGAAGCGCGTCATCACAAGATGAGCGTCGGCCTCACGGCCGCCACCACGGCCTTCATGGGCGACAGCTACACCTTTATCGATTGTCCGGGCTCGGTGGAATTCGCGCACGACATGCGTGCCGCGCTGCCCGCCGTCGACGCCGCGGTTGTGGTCTGTGAGGCGGACGAGAAAAAGCTGCCGCAGCTCCAGATCATCCTGCGCGAGCTTGAAGATCTGAAAATTCCGCGCTTTCTGTTCCTCAACAAGATCGATCGCGCCAACAAGCGCATCCGCGAGACGCTCGCCATGCTGCAGCCGGCCTCGCGCGTTCCGCTTGTGCTGCGCCAGATACCGATCTGGAACGGGGACTTGATCGAAGGCTTCGTCGATCTCGCGCTCGAGCGCGCTTTTGTTTATCGCGAGCATAAGGCTTCCGAAGTCATGGTTCTCGACGGCAGCAATCTCGACCGCGAGAAGGAAGCGCGCTTCTCGATGCTGGAAAAGCTCGCCGACCATGATGATGCGCTGATGGAACAGTTGCTCGAAGACATTCCGCCGCCGCGCGATGCCGTGTTCGACGATCTCGCGCGCGAATTGCGCGACGGGCTAATCTGCCCGGTGCTGCTCGGTTCCGCGGTGGGCGAGAACGGCGTGCTGCGTCTGATGAAGGCGCTGCGTCACGAAGCGCCCGGCGTTGCCGAGACCGCCATGCGTCTTGGTGTGCCCCAGACCAAGGACGCGCTGGGCTATGTGTTCAAGACCATGCATTTGCAGCACGGCGGCAAGCTGTCGCTGACGCGCCTCCTTGCCGGCCGTCTCGACGATGGTGCGACGCTGCAGTGCTCCTCGGGCGGAGCGGGGCGCATTTCCGGCATCCTTGCCGTCAACGGCGCGTACGACACCAAGCGTCCCGCGGCGGAAGCCGGCGATACCGTCGCGCTCGGCAAGCTTGATGCGATCAAGACCGGTGACGCGGTCTCGAACGGCAAGACCGCACCGGCCTCGCTGGTGATGGTCGAGCCGACACCGGGCGTGCTGGCGATGTCGATCGCGGCCAATGACCGCAAGGACGACGTCAAGCTCGGCCAGGCGCTGCTGCGCCTCAACGAGGAGGATCCCTCGCTTTCCGTCGTGCAGAACGCGCGAACCCACGACACCGTGCTGTGGGGGCAGGGCGAGATGCATCTGCGCGTGGCGCAGGAGCGGCTGCGCGATCGGTTCGGCGTCAATGTCAAATCGCATCCGCCCGCGATCGGCTATCAGGAAACCATCCGCAAGCCGATCACCCAGCGCGGCCGGCACAAGAAGCAATCCGGCGGCCACGGCCAGTTCGGCGACGTCGTGCTCGACATCAAGCCGCTGCCGCGCGGCAATGGCTTCAAGTTCGAGGAGACCGTGGTCGGCGGTGCGGTGCCGCGCAACTATATCGGCGCGGTGGAGGAGGGCGTCGTCGACGGGCTCACGCGCGGCCCGCTCGGTTTCCCCGTGATCGACCTGCAGGTGACGCTGACCGATGGCTCCTATCACAGCGTCGACTCCTCCGACCTTGCATTCCGCACGGCGGCGCGGATCGGCGTCAGCGAAGGCCTGCCGCATTGTCAGCCGGTGCTGCTGGAGCCGATCCATATGGTCGAGATCGTCTGCCCGAACGATGCCACCGCCAAGATCAATGCGATCCTGTCGGCGCGGCGCGGACAGATCCTGGGCTTCGACACCCGCGATGGCTGGCAGGGCTGGGATTGCGTACGCGCGATGATGCCGGAAGCGGAGATCGGCGAACTCATCGTCGAGCTTCGATCGGCGACCGCCGGCGCCGGCAGCTTTACCCGTCAGTTCGACCACATGGCCGAAGTGACGGGCCGCGCCGCCGACCAGATCATCGCCGCGCATCGGGACGCGGCGTGATTGTATTTGTCATTCCGGGGTCGGTGCTTGTGCACCGCCTCGGAATGCCTGTCTTTTCAATTCGCGCGCTTTCATGAAAACTATCGCGATATCGCAGCGATAGTATCAGGGGCATGCTCGACTCTCACCGCAACATTGTGCTTGCCTGCGCGCTCAGCGCGCTCGCGGGCTATGTCGATGGCATCGGCTTCCTGCATCTCGGCGGCCTGTTCGTATCCTTCATGAGCGGCAACTCGACGCGGATGGGCGTCAGCCTCGCCGACGGGGATTTTCGGCCGGCGGGTCAGGCACTCGGCCTGATCGCGCTGTTCGTGCTTGGTGCTGCCGCCGGCAGCCTCATCGTGCTTGGCCGCAGCACCTATTCGCAGTGCCAGGTGCTCCTCGTGGAAGGCGGATTGCTCGCCGCTGCGGCCATCTTCCACGCGCTTGGCCGCGGAGATTTTGCGGTTGCGGCGATCGTGCTGGCGATGGGCCTGGAGAACGCCGTGTTCCAGATCGACGGCGGCTCCGGCCTCGGTCTCACCTATGTCACCGGCGCGCTGGTGAAGGTGGGCCAACTCCTGGCCGCCGCCGCGACCGGCGGGGCGCGCTTCGGCTGGGTGCCGAACCTGTTGCTCTGGGCCGCGCTGGTGCTGGGGTCGCTATGCGGCGCGCTCGTCTATAACAGGATCAATCTTGCCGCGATCTGGTTTGCGGCCGCGGCGGCGCTCGCGTTGAGCGCCTGGGTTGCGGCGACGGCAAAGTGACACCACCATTGACAGCGCTCGCCGCTTGCCCGATTGGACGGCAATGACATCACACCCAAGACCCCGTGCCGCCTGCCTGATCGGATGGCCCGCCGCGCATTCGCGCTCGCCGTTGATCCATCATTATTGGCTGCGCACGCTCGGCATCGAGGGCGGCTATGTGATCGAAGCCGTGCCGCCGGAGGACTTGCGGGATTTCGTGCTGCGGCTGTCGCTGCGCGGTTTTGTCGGCGCCAACGTCACGATTCCGCACAAGGAAAGCGTGCTCGATCTCTCGACGCCCGATGCGCGCGCCCGCGCCGTCGGTGCGGCCAACACGCTGTGGTTCGCGGACGGTGAATTGCATTCGACCAACACGGATGTCGAAGGCTTCATCGGCAATCTCGATGCCTGCGCGCCCGGCTGGGACAAGGCCGAGCAGGCGCTGGTGCTCGGCGCCGGCGGCTCGTCCCGCGCCGTGGTGTTCGGCCTGATCGAGCGCGGCATCAAGCGCGTGCACCTCGCCAACCGCACGCTCACGCGCGCAGAGGCGCTTGCGGAAAAATTCGGCGACGCGGTTCGCCCGGCTCCATGGGAGACCATCGCCGAGCTGCTGCCGCAAGCGGGGCTCCTGGTGAACACGACTTCGCTCGGCATGCACGGCCAGGGCGCGCTCGACCTCGATATCGGCAAGCTGCCTGCGAATGCCGTGGTCGCCGATCTCGTCTATGTGCCGCTGGAGACGAAGCTGCTTGGCGCAGCAAAGGCGAGGGGGCTGCGAACAGCCGATGGACTCGGCATGCTCCTGCACCAGGCGGTGCGTGGTTTCGAATTGTGGTTCGGCCGGCGCCCGCAGGTGACGTCAGAGCTTCGCGCGATCGTCGAGGCCGATCTCACAAGCGCGTGATCCCTCAAAGTGGGAAGCGGTTTGGCGACGAGTTCACGCGAACTTCATAAGATTTGGCGCTGGAATACGGTGCACCAGGCGGGGTCTCGCTCTACATCAGCCCCTCCACAGGAGACTTCTTTCATGCCCCGACGCTCCACCTTTCGCCGCCCGCTGATCGCGCTTCTCATGGTCGCGGCTTCCAGCAGCTACGCCCTCGCGCAAAAGGCGCCGGTACCCACGAAGGTTCGCGGCACCATCGAAGCCGTCGACGGGGATACGCTCACGGTGAAGTCGCGCAGCGGCGAGGACGTC
>Ga0153954_1001808_pt1 | contig 10409 bp, 7 predicted proteins | sample TSFL038MetaG_FD_102277 | JGI IMG/M metagenome (GOLD analysis project Ga0153954, IMG submission 102277) | Attine ant fungus gardens microbial communities from Florida, USA - TSFL038 MetaG | ecosystem: Host-associated > Fungi > Mycelium > Unclassified | place: USA: Florida, Wekiwa Springs State... | reverse complement strand
CGCGGCCGATCATCTGCAGTGAAGTGCTCATCGGATTGGAAAACTTTTCCATAAAGGCAAATACGCGCCGCACATCGAACGGTTCAGGCGAAATGACAAAAGAGATCCTGGCATCGGGAGAGAGAAAGTCCAAATCTTGACGCTGATTGGTGATCAGCTGGATCGAGGAGCGGTCTTGACGGATGAAAAACAGCTGGCGTAAATAAGGGTTCAATTGTTTAAAACCCACGCCATTCTGGTTCAAAATCGTCTCCAACATTTCGTTCCAGGAAGATCTGGGGATCGGAATATTGGAGTCAACGCTCACTTTGATCGCCCCAATTTCGGGGGGCATTACGTACACATAGTTTTGGGAGCCGTAATCGTTTATAAGCTGACCTAATGTACTTTCAGGTTGATGCCAGAGCGCATAGGATGGCTCTTGACCGGATTGTGAAGCCATTTCGCGCCAACTTTTTTCCCGGTCGATGATTTCGGCTTTAATCGCATTGATTTGATCGAGAAGGTTTTGATAAGCGCTTGGGGGGGCATTGCGTCGATAGAGAGTGTTGACGTCAGCATAAAGCCTTTGCAGTTCCTCTTGGTCTTCCGCCAACTCGCGATTGAGTTGCACGAGAACCTTTTGCATATCTTGAGTTAAGTCGCTACCTGCAGGGATAAAACCCGCTTTTTTCTCAGCGATCGTTTGCCCAAAGAGAGTAAGAAAAGGGAAGCATACAAAAACAGTCAGGAAGGTTTTACTCATCATAATCGGGTTCCTCCAGATCCTCATCATCAAAGCCGCCAAATTCATCATCGCTAGGGAAAAAGCTATCAGCAACTTCATCATCATCCTCAAAGTCCTCCAGGGGATCATCATCAAAATCCTCTTCTTCCTCTTCCTCTGGTTCTTCGTCTTTTTTAGGAGAGTTAACAGGAGGCCCAATGGGTGAGTTTTTCCGTTCGGGAACTTTGATGGCCCCGGGTCCAGAGCGGGGCCCCTTTTTGCCCGGAAGGGCCTGCTGCAAGGGGATTTCGACAGAGATCATATCGGTTCGGGAAGTATTAAATAAAGTCCCTCTTAAATATTGTTTGTCATCGCGCCTTTCAACAGCGTCAAATACGAATAAAGGGCCTGAAATTTTGCGGTCGACAAAATTATCGATATCTTGCGGAGTCACTAATTTGATCCAGCCCGTTTTGATTTGCACAAGCCAATCTTTGGGGCTCAATAAAACCCGTTCCTTGTTAATCTCAAAGGCAAATTGGGTGCGGGTGCGGGCCCCCACAAACTTGAAGGCTTGAATGATATTGGGCTGCGGAGGGGTATCCGTCGATTTGAGCAGATTCAAGTATATCTTCCCTTTCCCTTCCGGATCCCACAGCTCCAAACTCATTAAGCGATCGTCGATCTTTTTGATCAACATCAAGGGCTTTCCTATAGAGGCTTTCCCCGGCTTTCCGGTGCGCCACCGTTCTCCATCCCAAATCAAAATGTCATTCACACCTACGTAGACGGAATAGGTATCATCTCCCTCCCCAAAATCGATCCGTTGCTTATCGGCGAGGCCGCTATACTCGATTCCACCATGCTTTGCCATAAATTGATCGATCCCATACCAACGCGCTTTTTGACGGGCGAGGAGAGTTGCATCCACCCGGTTTTTGCCCAATTCCCAAGTCGAACCGCCGCTCGTGCGGATAAACTCTTTTTCAGGAAGTGTAAAGTGCGCATTGTCTTCAGGTTCGCGGATCTCTTCTCCCTCTTCCCCTTCCAAAGTCACATCGATTGTCGCCTCAGATCCTTCCGCTTCAGCTTCAATCCACAGTTGCGTTGGGGCATTGCGCGCGCTAAAAATGTATTGGGGCGGGTTCATTTTCCTGTCATAGCTGACGTAGAGGCGTTCTCCGGGAGCAACAGGGGTAACGCTTTTATTTCCGGTGAAAGCAAAATGGAGCAGTGTTTTATCGGCGATCGCATCGGGGCGCCCATTTTTCCCATAATAAACCAAATACTTCTTTAAATCGGGAAGGCGCATCGACATTGGAGTGAATTGCAAACTCAAGAAAGGTTCTCCAATGGCGTCATAAGCCTCTTTAGGCTGTGCAAATCCCCCTTTGGGCAATTTTCGCGGTGGAGGTACCGTTTCTGAAACGGGCAATTCCGAAGGGCGCAGCAAGAGAAAGAGCACTCCTAAAAGAAGGAAAAGTGCAGCCATCCCCGCAACGGCGAGATTCAATAAATCTAGCCACTTTTTTAGCATTGAGTACGCAGATCCGTAGGAAAATATTTAATATTATTGCTTTCTCTTCCGTGAGAAAAAGGGGGATTATACATTAACCTTTTTTGAAGGTCAAACATCTAGTTTCACTACGCAATCAAGCACTGCAAAGTCTTCCATTTTTCAACGCAGAGACGCTGTGTCGCAAAGACGCAGAGGGGTTTGCAAACGTCATTATTTACCCTTGTTGTTTTCTCTGCGCCTCCCCGTCTCTGCGTTGACCTAATATGGGATTTTCACACTCACAAAAATTATATTATGCGCTGCCGTCTATAGAACTTTTCCATGGCGGGGTAGACGTGATCGGAAGGGCCGGAGATTTGTTGGCAGGGGGGGAGGCTCTTCAAAAACTCTTTGCCATACCCTTTGGTGAGAAGGCGCCGGTCGAGGCAAACAACACACCCCCGATCTTTGCGGTTGCGGATAAGGCGGCCAAACCCTTGCTTAAATTTCACGACAGCTAGTGGCAAAGAATAAGTGCTAAATGAATCTTCCCCCTTGGCGGAAATAGCCTCACAGCGGGCTTGAATAATCGGCTCAGTGGGCACTTTAAAAGGCAATTTGGCGATGATGACGCAGCGTAAGGCATCTCCTGCAACATCCACCCCTTCCCAAAACGAATCCGTTCCAAAAAGAACGGAATGGTCAGTAGCTTTGAAATGATCCAGGAGGGTTTTTCGGCTAGCATCCCCTTGTTTAAAAGCGGTGTAGCGATGCTGTTCGAGGCGTCCGGCAATCCGATCATAGCAATTTTTAAGGGCGCTATAAGACGTGAACAAGACAAAAGCATTGCCCCGGCTCGCTTGGATCGCCTGCCAAATGTGTTCGGCGCACGCTGCATTAAAATGTGCTTCATGGGGATCAGGAAGATCATTCGGCATTACGATAAGCGCTTGGTTGCGGTAATCAAAAGGGGAATCGTAAATTTTTTCAACGATCTCTTTTTTGGGAAGGAGCGTCTCGTTGAGCCCTAAGCGGCTGCGGATGAAAGTGAACGTTTGCGCACTGGTCATTGTAGCGCTCACCATTACTGTTGAGTCAAAATTGTTAAATAACAACTCAGACATCGGTTTTGAGATATCGAGTTCTGCTTCCGATAAAAGGACCTGGGATCCAGATCTTAAAGCTTGGATTTCTACCCATTGTACCTTGTTGCTAGGCAGTTCTGGATCAATAAATTGCTTCACAACAGCAGCCGAACTGGATATGCGGTCTGCTAACGCTGTAATGTCGGCGAGTACCCCTTTAGCCTGTTCTGAAAATTTCTCATTGCTCAGGCGCCCCACGCTTTTGTCTAAGCTAAAGAGCATTTGCGCATAGGCGGCGGTCTCGCCTACAAACGCTCTCGCCGAAGGGACAACCGTTTCCAACCACAAAGGATGGCTCTTCTGCGGTAATTGAAGGCGAATTCGGATCTGATCATCCTCTCCTTTTTTGACATGAAATAGGGCGCAGAACTCTTGCAAAGCATCGCACATCTTATACAAGCACTCCACGATTCGGTTGCGCGCTGCAGGCAACTCTTGGGCTAACCAATGGTGAATATTCTTGTGCTCTTCAGGCAATCCATTGCGGAAGTGAATGCTCAACAGGTATTTTAAAACAGGCAGCTTTCCGGTGTGCTTCCCTTGCTTTTCTGCAGAAAGGCGCCCCAAATTCTTTAAAAAGCCCAGTTGGACAAACCGGCCGGCAAAAAAATCGGTGGCAATCTCTTCTAAATTATGCGCTTCGTCGACGATCACTTTGCGGTAATCGGGCAAAACCCCTTCCTCATCACTTTCACGGCGGGCCACTAAATCGGAGCATAACAGATGGTGGTTGACGATCAACAATTTCGCCTCTTCTGCTTTTTTGCGCGCCTTGAAGAAAAAACACTCTTTATAACGGGGGCACTGCCGCTTTGTGCACGTGTCGTGTTCCGCACCACTTTTCTCCCACAACATTGCTGACGGGATAAACGGGACATCCGTGCGCGAGCCGTCTTGGGTGGATTGACGCCACCGGTCCAACTTGCCCCACTCCTCTTGCTCTTCTGGCGTCATCAAGGGGAGTTCTAATTTCGATTCCTCAAATTTGCGCAAACACAAATAGTTCCCCATCCCCTTCACCAAAACGGCGGGAATAGGAGCTTTGATAATCGTCTTTAGAAGGGGGATATCTTTGAGGAGCAGTTGTTCTTGGAGATTGATGGTGTTGGTTGATATCACGATCCGATCCCCCCTACGAAGAGCCCAGAGCAGGGAGGGGATTAAATAGGCCAAGCTTTTGCCCGTTCCAGTTCCTGCTTCAATCAAGACAATTTGGTTTTCATTAAACCCTTTGGCGATGTCGCGCAACATCTCTTGCTGCTGAGGGCGGACTTCATAATCGGGAAAAGTGGCGGCTAAAGAGCCCTCTTTTTGAAGGTAGCCGGTCGCTTCATCCAAATCAATTTGGTGCGTCTCGAGATCAGAAGTAAACGACATACACTAATCCTTTTCTCTCCCATGGTTCAATCTTCCATTTTTTAACGCAGAGACGCGGAGTCGCAAAGACGCAGAGGTATGTTTTCACCACAGCAAACCAGAAAAACCTTAGTTCTCTCTGCGTCTTCCCGCCTCTGCGACTCTGCGTTGAAAATGAAAGGAAGACTTAACTTATCCAATTATTCAGCTTCTAATAGGTCTAAGAAGGCTTTCAACTGTTTGGAGCGGGTCGGATGACGCATTTTGCGCAAGGCTTTGGCTTCAATTTGGCGAATCCTTTCACGGGTTACATTGAACTCGATCCCTACTTCTTCCAATGTTTTGGGTTTGCCATCTAAGAGTCCAAAACGCTGAATTAAAACTTTGCGCTCCCGATCGGTCAAAGTTTCAAGCACTTCGTTCATTTTGTCTTTGAGGATGGAGTAACCCGTAGCTTCAGCAGGTGAATCAGCTCCTGTATCTTCGAGGAAGTCTCCAAATTGGCTTTCGCCGCCATCGCCCACCTCTGCTTGGAGCGAAATCGGATGCTGCGCTATTTTATAAATCTCCCGTACCCTTTCGGCGGTGATCCCCAATTCGTTGGCCAATTCTTCCGGCGTCGGCTCCCGTCCTGTTTCCATCATTAATTTCTTTGCGCCGCGGAGGACCTTGTTGATTGTCTCAATCATGTGGACTGGGATACGGATCGTGCGGGCTTGGTCGGCAATAGCGCGCGTAACAGCTTGACGAATCCACCATGTCGCATAGGTGGAAAACTTATAACCGCGTCGGTACTCAAACTTCTCAACCGCCTTCATCAATCCCATATTCCCTTCTTGAATCAGGTCTAGGAAGGAAAGGCCGCGGTTGGTATATTTTTTAGCGATCGAAATAACCAAGCGCAAGTTGGATTCAACCATCTCCCGTTTGGCTTCTTGGCTCTTATCCATCCAACGCTGCAACATCCGCACATCTTTCTTGAAGTCATCAAGAGTGCGCCCAGCGGCTAATTCCCGCTTGCGCAATTTGCGGCGTGCGGCAGCCAATTTTTGCGCAGCGAATTTATTCCGTTCCGCGCGGGGGATCAATTCATTGATTTCTGTTTCTAGGGTCAAAAAACGGTCGTAGGCGCGCATAATCACTTCGCCGAAATCTTCGATGATATTATGGCGGCAATGGAGGCGGCGCAAATAAGCTTGGGTGCGGATCCTGCATTTTTCGATCTCTTCCCCAATTTTGGTGCGGTCTTGTTTTTTTGTAGAAGAATCTTCAAGCTGTAAAAGGAACTCAGCTAATTTTTGATCCTCATCCTTCAAAAGCGTGCACAGTTTAGGAAGGATCTGCAGAAATTCTTGCTTGTTGAGTACCTCTTTTTCAGTAATGGTCTTGTCGAAGCGTTCTTTGTTTTGGATCAGGTAGGTGGCAATCGAAATGGCTTCGCGGGTGGAATAGCGGAACCGCATGATGATCCGTTCGATCTGGATTTGGGCTTTCTCGATCCTCTTGGAGATCTCCACCTCCTCTTCGCGACTCAAGAGGGGCACAGATCCCATCTCTTTCAAATACATCCTAACAGGATCGTCAGGAGTACCTTCGGCGCGCTTAGGAAGACTTTCCATCTCCTTAGCTTCTTTTTTCTTTTCCTTTTGCCGCTCAACTTCGGTTTGGTTAAGAACCTGGATATCCATCCCGCTCAGGTAGATCAAGACTTGGTCGATCTGATCGGGGGAATCGAAAGTCATAGGCAAGACATCGTTGATCTCCTCATAAGTTACGTAGCCCTGCTCTTTTGCCAACGTCACTAATTCATCAATTTTTTGCTGATGCTGCTGTGAAAATGTGTTTTTGAAGTTAGTTTTGTTCAAAATGGACCTTCTATTTAGAGGAGAAAAAATTGCTTGCCGTGATTCTCGCTCACTGATAGTGTTTTTGTCAATTCACTATTAACTATCATGCAGCTTTATGCATTTGATCGCGAACGCCGTCTGATTGGGGCAACCCAAGCTTTTAAAGAAATTGATTACTTTTGCATGGAATGCAACCGGATCGTCCGCCTCAGGGGCGGGTTGCATCGCCAAAAACACTTTTTCCATCTGCAGCCCTCCAACGCTTGTCGCCAAAATGGCAAAGGGATGCCCCATCTCCACCTGCAAAAAAAGATTCAAGACGCTTTTCCCCCAGGTATTATCGAACTGGAGAAGCGCTTTCCCTCGATTGGGCGAATTGGAGACGCCGTCCATGAAGAATTAAAGATCATTTTTGAAATCCAATGCTCCCCTATCACTTTCAAAGAAATGGATGAGCGCAATCGCGATTACGCTCAGCTCGGTTATCGGGTTTTATGGATCTTGCATGATCATCAGTTTAATCAAAGACGGCTGACCGAAGCGGAATTCTTTTTAAAAAGCGCTTACTACTTCAGCAATATGAATAAGGAAGGGCAGGGGGAAATTTACGATCAATTTGCCCGCGTACGGGGTATTGTCCGCAAACAACGTTTGAGCCACCTCCCGCTCGACATTTCGCAGGTGTGTGTAGCCAATGGAGCCGGTCCTTCCCGTGAAAACTGGCAGCTGCGGGTTAAAGGCGATCATTTGGACCATTGTCAAGCGTTTCCTGAGTACGCCGTCACCTTTGCCAGCAAGAAGAAGAGTCTTTGGGAAATGGTACTGAGATTTTATAAAATTGTTTTTGGAACTTTGTTAGCTAAGGCTGCAGAGTCATAAAGGACTTAAGGGACGGGGGCTAAGGGACAAAGGGACGCAAGAGACACAAGGGACATAAGGGACGCAAGCGACAAGGGACGCCCCCAGGGACGAAGGGACAGTGCTAGAAACCGATGTTCTGGAATCAGGCAATATCACCCATTGTCCCTCGGCCGGTCCCTTGTCCCTCTGTCCCATTACCAGAGGGCTTCATCCCGAAGATGCAAAGAATCAGAGCGTTTTACTTCAGATTCAACAGCTACGCGCTTCCCCTCTTTTTCGGCCAATTGCAGCAAGGTTTTGATCTCATAATTGAGGTCGCGCACCTTGGTTTCAAGATGGATAATCTGCTGCTGATTGTCATCAAGCTCATTCTTTTGAGACACAAGGGTTTGATGCTGCGCTTCGATCTGGTTGCGCTCCTCCTCGATCAGATGCTGCGCTTCCAATTTATATTGCTCATATTCTAACGTCAAAAGATCTAAGCGTCCTTGAACCTCTTCTTGCTCCTTGGCCGCTTGAGCGGCTACTTCCTCATGGGTAGTGGCTTGGTTTTTCCAATCCTCAACCATTTGGGCGTAGGCTTGCACCCGTTGTTCCAGCTCTGCGACCTTTTCGTTGTGTTCTTGAGGGGGTTCTACCGCTTGAATCGGCTGAGAAGGCTGCGATTCAGGCTGGTGGATCGTTTGAGGAATTTGATGGGCCCATTGATGCATCAGGTTGGCAAAAAAATAGGTTCCTAAGCTGGTCAAGAACAAACCGGCAACCCAGATCATCCACCCGTCACGTGCCCACCAAGTATAAGTTGTCAACGCGATCACGGGAACGGCATAGAAAAAAAGGATGTAGCCGATCGCACTGAACCGCCCCTCTTCCATTTCAATTTCCTTGTCCCCTTCCATAAACGTCCTTTTTTAAATAATTTCAATGTGGATCTTCAAACGGCTCGCCGTCAAGACGGGATGGCGAGGATCGGCAGCGCTTAATGGTTCGATGCAAATATAGGAAGCTCCTTCTGGATGAAATAACTGCCAACTATTTTCTTGGGAAGGACTTTGATAGCGGGTCACGACACGGTAATCGCCGGCGTTAAAGTCAATTTTTCCCTCAAGAGGCTTTGCAGGGTGAAAATTAGAATCGATCGCGTTGCCTATCTCGTAGACAAATTTTTCCTCTTTACCCTCGCGATGAATAAGGCTTTCCACTGTCCCCTTTCCACGTGGAACAGCATAATAGTAATGGATCCCGACGACAGAATCGGTGTCGCTCACCACCGCTAAATCTAAAACGAGGCCATGAGGAGTTAATTCCGCGTTGAGATCGTATGTGAAATTTTGCCCTTCCAATGCTGCCAAAGAGACACCATTCCACTCATCTTTACCTGTAAGCCGACCTTTGAGCTTTGCTTCGCCGATTTTTTCCACTTTCCAAGGCGCATAGCGGGCAATGCCATGGGAAAAGGGTTCATTGATCCCCTTGGCTCTGACACGGGCGATATGGGGAAATAAACTTTCGTCTTTAATTGCAGGAATGCACGCTGGATTGCGGTGATGAAAATGGGGGCCGATCAAGGCTCCTAAACCCGCATAGCGATCTTCGAATAAAACTTTTGTGGATTGGTCTAAAACCTGAATCGTGCCTTTGGAATAGTGAAGCAAATTCATCCCGGCATCTGATGCGAACCGCACCTCTAACGGCTGCCCATCTATTGCTGTTTGTTTAAGTATGATTTCTTGCATAACTTGTCACATAGTAACCAATCCAAAGGAAATAACCCAAAATCCCCCACAAAATGAGAGTAGAAATGCATTCTTTGAGGGGAAAGTTTTTTTGTAAAGCTGAATCCAACGGCTGAAATGGGTTCACCCACCCCTTCCACCCCTCTTTTTGGTAAAGGGCTATCCGATCTTCAGCCACCCAACGATTAAGATATTTTTCGGGAAATTCGTAACTACTCTCGATTTTTTTTCCTTTGTAATCGTACTGATAGCGAGCGGTTACAAAAAAGTCTCCGTCCCGCAAAATTGCTTTCCAGACGATCTCTTGGGGATTTATTTCAACTTGATGGATGGCATAGCGAAACATTTGATAACCCGTTTTGGCCGTGTATCCTACAACGCCGAGCGACACTAACGCCAAGAGTAGAAGCCAATAGGGGTTCTTATGCATTTAAAGCCCTACAGTGCTTTTAAAAATCGCAGGCATTTCCGACTTAAAACTCATTTTTTTGCCCGTTACAGGATGGATAAAACCTAAGAAACTGGCATGCAACCCCAGCCGCTTAAGGGGATTCCCATGCGCCCCATATTTTTTATCCCCAACAATCGGCGTACCGGCCATTTGACAATGGGCTCGGATCTGATTTTTCCTACCCGTATCGAGGCGCAGCTCCAGTAATGAGAATTTTTTATTCCGATGCAAAACTTTGTAGTGGGTGATCGCTTTTTTGGCCTGGGGGTGATCGATTGATTCATCCAAATCCAAATTGTGCACAATATAGCTGCTATCTTCAATTTGATGCGATTCCCAGGTCCCACTTAAGGGTTCAGGACACCCTGCTACTACCCCATGATAAATCCTTTCAACATCATGTTTTTCAAGCAATTTTTTAAGACCTTCCTGCATCTTTACAGAACGGGCAAACATCATGACCCCGGAAGTATCTTGGTCCAAACGGTGTACTACATAGACCTTACCCGGTTTAAAATGGCTTTTAAGATAAGCGTGAACTGTTTCCCCTTTTTCAAAGGCGGTGGCTACGGTCAATAATCCCGTCGGTTTATCTACCACCACCAGATGAGGATCTTCATAGAGGATGCGCACCTTTTGCTTGGCAAAACGAGACTTTGGTGCAAGTGATACGATCTGTCCCCGCTGGACGGGCACGGTTGAACTAGGGTTATACCCGTCGACTAAAACCCGCCCCTCTTTAATCCAAGAACGGAGCGTTGTCCTAGACGCTTCGGGCGCTAAGTGAACAAGAGCTTCAAGTAAATTTG
>Ga0153954_1001807_pt1 | contig 10417 bp, 19 predicted proteins | sample TSFL038MetaG_FD_102277 | JGI IMG/M metagenome (GOLD analysis project Ga0153954, IMG submission 102277) | Attine ant fungus gardens microbial communities from Florida, USA - TSFL038 MetaG | ecosystem: Host-associated > Fungi > Mycelium > Unclassified | place: USA: Florida, Wekiwa Springs State... | reverse complement strand
CCTTGATGATGCGGGTGTAGCCGCCCTGGCGGTCCTTGTAGCGGGTCGCCAGCGTGTCGAACAACTTCCTGACCATGTCGACGTCGCGCAGCTCGGAGATCGCCTGGCGGCGCATGGCGAGCCCGCCCTTCTTGCCGAGCGTGACCAGCTTCTCGACGATCGGGCGCAATTCCTTGGCCTTCGGCAACGTGGTGACGATCTGCTCGTGCTTGATCAGCGACGCGCACATGTTGGCGAACATCGCGCGCCGGTGCTCGTGGGTGCGGTTGAGCTTCCGATGAACCTTTCCGTGACGCATGGTCTATTCCTTACTTTCTCTGTGCCGCGACGGTTCGTCGGACATGTTGCTCAGGTGGGCTTCCTGCGTTCGCCCTTGATATTTGTCGGGGCCACATCCTTCGAGACGCGGCCTGACGGCCGCTCCTCAGGATGAGGGGTTAATTCCTCATGGTGAGGAGCGCGTCAGCGCGTCTCGAACCATGAGGCCCCGAGCCTCAGTAGTGATCCTCGAAGCGCTTGGCGAGCTCGTCGATGTTCTCCGGCGGCCAGCCCGGCACTTCCATGCCGAGATGCAGACCCATCTGGGCCAGCACTTCCTTGATCTCGTTCAGCGACTTGCGGCCGAAGTTCGGGGTGCGCAGCATCTCCGCTTCCGACTTCTGCACGAGATCGCCGATATAGACGATGTTGTCGTTCTTCAGGCAGTTGGCCGAACGGACCGACAGCTCGAGTTCGTCGACCTTCTTGAGGAACGCCGGGTTGAAGGCGAGATCGGGGATGATCTCCTGCGTGACTTCCTTGCGCGGCTCCTCGAAGTTGACGAAGACGTTGAGCTGATCCTGCAGGATGCGCGCGGCATAGGCCACTCCGTCCTCCGGCGAGATCGCGCCGTTGGTCTCGATCGTCATGGTCAGCTTGTCGTAGTCGAGGATCTGGCCCTCGCGGGTATTCTCGACCTTGTAGGAGACCTTCTTGACCGGCGAGAACAGGCTGTCGACCGGGATCAGACCGATCGGCGCGTCCTCGGGCCGGTTGCGCTCGGCGGCAACATAGCCCTTGCCGGTCGTGACCGTGAACTCCATGCGGATCTCGGCGCCCTCGTCCAGCGTGCAGAGCACGAGCTCGGGATTGAGCACGACGACGTCGCCGACGGTCTGGATGTCACCGGCAGTAACGACACCCGGGCCCTGCTTCTTCACGACCATGCGCTTGGGGCCTTCGCCCTGCATCTTGATCGAGATGTCCTTGATGTTCAGCACGATGTCGGTGACGTCCTCGCGAACGCCCGCGATCGAGGAGAACTCGTGCAGCACGCCGTCGATGTGCACGGACTGCACGGCGGCCCCCTGCAGCGAGGACAGCAGGATGCGGCGCAGCGCGTTGCCGAGCGTCTGACCGAAGCCGCGCTCGAGCGGTTCAGCGACGAGCGTTGCGAAGCGCGTCGCGTCGGTGCCGGCCGTCACCTGCAGCTTGTTCGGCCGGATCAGCTCTTGCCAATTCTTCTGGATCGTCACTGTGTCACCCTCTGGCCAGCTAAATTGCCATCTGGCGTTGGAGGCCGCGGCTCAGTCCGCAAGGCCCTGCAAAACTTCAAAAACGCTTCGCGGGCAGCCAAGCCACCCGCAAAGAGACGTCACACGCGCCGCCGCTTGCGCGGACGGCAACCATTGTGCGGGATCGTCGTCACGTCACGAATCGAGGTGACGGTGAAGCCCGCGGCCTGCAGCGCGCGCAGCGCGGACTCGCGGCCCGACCCGGGGCCTGCGACTTCGACTTCCAACGTGCGCATGCCGTGTTCCTGCGCCTTCTTGGAAACGTCCTCCGCCGCGACCTGCGCGGCATAGGGGGTCGATTTACGGGACCCCTTGAACCCCATCGTTCCCGCCGACGACCAGGCAATGGTGTTGCCCTGCGCGTCGGTGATGGTGATGGTGGTGTTGTTGAACGACGAATTGACGTGCGCCACGCCGGAGGCGATGTTCTTGCGTTCGCGACGGCGGACGCGGGTGGCTTCCTTGCCCATTTAAAACCTTTCCTATGATCTCAACGCCGCCGTAATGCCAGCGGCTACACCTGAAATGGCGAATGGTGGGTAGCGAATGGCGAACAGTTCTATTCGCCACCCCCTATCCGCTGTTCGCCCGCTTACTTCTTCTTGCCGGCGATCGCCTTGGCCGGCCCCTTGCGCGTGCGCGCATTGGTGTGGGTGCGCTGGCCACGCACCGGCAGGCCGCGGCGATGACGCAGGCCGCGATAGCAGCCGAGATCCATCAGCCGCTTGATGTTGATGCCGGTCTCGCGGCGGAGATCGCCCTCGACGACGTAGTCGCGGTCGATCACTTCGCGGATCTGCAGCACTTCCTGGTCGCTCAGCTGGCTGACGCGACGGTCTTCCGGAATCTTCACTTTCTCGATGATATCGGCCGCGCTCTTCGGGCCGATGCCATGAATGTATTGCAGCGCGATAAGCACGCGCTTGTTGGTGGGGATGTTCACACCGGCAATACGGGCCACGTACGTCTCTCCTGTCGCCGATCCGCTCTGGGTTCGGACCTTGGGTTCTTGCTATCTCGGGGTGTGTCCGCAAACACGAACACGACGCCCTCCCCCATGATCATCTGGGGCCCGGCATCGTCATAAAACTATCCGACTTGGATGCGGGGCTTATTAAAGGATCGAAGGAGGTTTCGTCAACCGATTCTAGGCCTTAACTCGCCTTTTCGTGAGCTTTTTCGCAGGCCGGGCGGCGGCCTTCTTGGCGACCTTCCGGCCGGTCTTGGAGGCCTGTTTAACGGACTTTCGGGCCCCTTTGACGGCCTTTTTGGCCGTTCCCCGCCCGCGGGCGGTCGATTTGGGCGCCCTCTGGGCGGCCTTCTTGGCGCTTCGCTTGGTGGCCGGCGCCTTTTTGGAGGCCTTGACCTTGACCTTAACCTTGCTTTCCGCAGCTCCGATGGCTTGCAGGATTCGGCTGATCTCGCGGGTGACCTGCTCGATCGTCATCATGCCGTCGACGGTTATCAGCTTCCGCTTTTCCGAATAATAGTGGATCAGCGGTTCCGTCATCGAGCGGTAGCTCGCGAGCCGCTTGGTCAGCACTTCCGGCGTGTCGTCGACGCGCACTTCCTCGCCGCGCGCCCGGGTCTCGGCGGCGCGGGTCTCGACGCGGTCAAGCAGCGCGCTCTCGTTGACACGCAGCTCGATCACGGCGTCGAGCTTCATGTGCTTGTGCTTGAGCAGTTCATCGAGCGCTTCGGCCTGCGGCACGGTACGCGGGAAGCCGTCGAGGATGAACCCCTTCCTGGCGTCGTCCTGCTCGATACGGTCGGAAATGATGCCGACCACGACATCATCGGGCACGAGACCCCCGCTGGCCATGATGTCCTTGGCCTTCAACCCGATCGGAGTTCCGGCCGCAACCGCAGCGCGAAGCATTTCGCCCGTCGAAAGCTGCACGATGCCGTAGCGCTGGACCAGCCGCTGCGCCTGGGTCCCCTTGCCTGACCCAGGCGGTCCCAGAAGGATGATTCTCATTAGCGTACGCCCCCCGGATAGGTGAGCGATGCGTCGCGCACCTGTTTTCCAATATCAAGAATAGTGCAAACCACAATCAACGCCGATCCACCACCCATTTTATAGGGCAGCAGGATTTATAGAGCAGCAGCATGTTGCCGTAGGCAACGAAGGCCTCCGGAATCAGCCACAGAGCCACGAGGTAAACGGCTCCGACCACCGTCGTCAACGACACCACGCGATCGAGACGGTCGGCAGTGGGCTCGCCCGGCTCGACGCCGGCAATCACGCCCCCTGTTCTGCGAACCTGCCGGCGATGTGGCCCCCGAGCCTGAAAACGAGCAGCGCGCCGATCGTGCTTGCGGTGCGGCGCGCCAGCTCTTTCGTCATCTACGACGGCCTCTCAATTTCGACTTCCTGATCAGCCCTTCATATTGGTGGGCGAGCAGGTAGCCCTGAACCTGCGCCACCGTATCCATGGTCACGCTGACCACGATCAGAAGCGACGTTCCGCCAAAGTAGAAGGGAACCGCGGCATAGGAGATCAGAATTTCCGGGATCAAGCACACGATCGCCAGGTAAATCGCGCCAATCACGGTGATGCGCGACAGCACGTAGTCGATATATTCCGCGGTACGCTCACCGGGCCGGATGCCGGGGATGAAGCCGCCATGCTTCTTCAGGTTGTCGGCGGTCTCGGTCGGGTTGAACACGATCGCCGTGTAGAAGAAGGCGAAGAACACGATCAGCGCGAGATAGAGCATCAGAAACAGCGGCCGGCCGTGGGAGAGCTGGGTGGTGATCCACTGGAACCATTCCGGTCCCTTGCCCGCATTGAAATTGGCCACCGTCGTCGGCAGCAGCAACAGCGAGGACGCGAAGATCGGCGGGATCACGCCCGAGGTGTTGAGCTTGAGCGGCAGGTGCGAGGACTGCCCCTCGAACATCTTGTTGCCGACCTGGCGCTTTGGATACTGGATCAGGAGCCGGCGCTGCGCGCGCTCCATGAACACGATGAAGGCGATCACGGCGACGGCCATGATGAGCACGATCAGGATGATCCCGGTCGAGAGCGCGCCCTGGCGGCCGAGCTCAAGCATATTGGCGAGCGCCGTCGGCAGTTCCGCGACAATGCCCGACAGGATGATCAGCGAGATACCATTGCCGATGCCGCGCGAGGTGATCTGCTCGCCCAGCCACATCAGGAACATGGTGCCGCCGGTGAGCGTGATCGCGGTGGAGAGGCGGAAGAACATGCCGGGGTCGCTGACGACGTTGCCGGCGCCCTCGAGGCCTACCGCGATGCCGTACGACTGGAACGCCGCCAGAATCACGGTGAGATAGCGAGTGTACTGATTCAGCGTCTTGCGGCCCGCCTCGCCTTCCTTCTTCAGCGCTTCGAGCTGCGGAGAAACGGTCGTCAGAAGCTGGATGATGATCGATGCCGAAATGTACGGCATGATGTTCAGGGCGAAAATCGCCATGCGGTGGATGCCGCCGCCGGCGAACAGGTTGAACATGCCCAGAATGCCGCCGGATTGAGTCTTGAACACCTGTTCCCAGATGTTGGGATCGATACCGGGCAGCGGAATGTAGGTGCCGAGGCGGTAGACCAACAGCGCGCCCAGGGTGAACCAGATGCGCTTCTTCAGTTCGTCGGCCTTGGCAAACGCTCCGAAATTGAGGTTTGCCGCCAATTGTTCCGCTGCTGAGGCCATGTTCGGCTTTCTCCCGCCACCCTTTGCATCGCTTGTCCCGCATGGCTTGCGGGACGTCAGCGGCCGCCGGACATTATTTGGGCCTCGGCGCCGATAAGTCCACCGTCAAGCACCTCGCGACCGCCCGCGGGCGCGGGCGATGACGCAGATGTTACGCCGCTTCGCCTTCTTCCTTGGCGGGAGCCAGGATCTTCACGGTGCCGCCGGCCTTCTCGACCGCCGCGACGGCCGATTTCGAAGCGCCATGCACCTCGATATTGATCTTGGCCTTGAGCTCACCACGGCCAAGCAACCGCAGTCCGGCCTTGGCGCGGCGCAACACGCCGGCCTTCACCAGCGATTCAGCGTTGATGGCGCTGCCCGCATCGATTGCCTTGGCGTCGATGGCCTGCTGGATACGATCCAGATTGATCTCGGCGTATTCGACCCGGAACACGTTGTTAAAGCCGCGCTTGGGCAGGCGGCGATGCAACGGCATCTGGCCGCCTTCAAAGCCCTTGATGCGGACGCCCGAACGCGCGGTCTGGCCCTTGCCGCCGCGGCCCGAGGTCTTGCCCTTGCCTGAGCCGATGCCACGCCCGACGCGCATACGCTTCTTGCGCGAGCCGGCATTGTCGGCGATATCGCTGAGCTTCATCGCCCTTCTCCTTGTCCTTTGCGCATGATCTGGGCCGAAAACCGGTGCCCACTTATCGGGATCATGCGCCGTTTTTACTTCTCGTCGACGATGCGGACGAGATGGTGAACCTTTTCGATCATGCCGCGCACCGCCGGGGTATCCGGCAGCTCTGTGGTCCGGCCGATCTTGTTGAGCTTCAGCCCGATCAGCGTCGAGCGCTGCGAGTGATGCCGGCGGATCGGGCTGCCGATCTGCTCGAGCTTGATGGTCTTTGCGGCCATGGCCTCTACTCCGAAAAACGCTTAGTCAGCCGACGCTTCGGCATCGCCGCCGACGCGGCGCGCCTGCAGCGCGGAGACCTTGATGTTGCGGCGCGCCGCAACCGAGCGCGGCGAGTCCTGATGCTTCAGCGCGTTGAACGTCGCGCGCACCATGTTGTACGGGTTGGACGAGCCGATCGACTTCGCCACCACGTCGGCGACGCCGAGCGTCTCGAACACGGCGCGCATCGGGCCGCCGGCGATGATGCCGGTGCCGGGAGGAGCGGCGCGCAGGTAGACGCGACCGGCGCCGTGACGGCCGGCGATGTCGTGATGCAGCGTGCGGCCTTCGCGCAGCGCCACGCGGGTGAGGTTGCGCTTGGCCGACTCCGTCGCCTTGCGGATCGCCTCGGGCACTTCGCGCGCCTTGCCGTGGCCGAAACCGGCCCGGCCCTTCTGGTCGCCGATCACGACCAGCGCCGCGAAGCCGAAGCGCTTGCCGCCCTTGACGACCTTCGCCACGCGATTGATGTGGACCAGCTTGTCGACGAACTCGCTGTCGCGCTCCTCGCGCTCCCGGTTCCGTTCGCGTCCGCCGCGTTCGCGTTCACCTGCCATGGTGTTTTCCAATCTTTCGGAGGCCTTGCGCCTCAGTCCTCAAGTCTCGTTTCAAATCAATGTCGCCGGTCGTCAGAAGCTCAGCCCGCTTTCGCGCGCGGCATCCGCCAGCGCCTTGACGCGGCCGTGATAGAGATAACCGCCGCGGTCGAACACGACTTCCTTGACGCCATTCTTGACGGCGCGTTCGGCGAGCAGCTTGCCGACGGCCTTGGCGGCGTCGATATTGGCCCCGGTCTTCTCGCGCATTTCCTTTTCCAGCGACGAGGCGGACGCCAGCGTCTCGCCCTTCAGATCGTCGATCACCTGCGCGTAGATGTGCTTCGACGAGCGGAACACCGAAAGCCGCGGACGGCCGTTGGCGGTACGGCGCAACGACAGCCTTACGCGTTGCTTGCGCCGGGCATTCGTAACCTTGTTTCTCGACATGGCCGGCTCCGTTACTTCTTCTTGCCTTCCTTGCGGAAGATGAATTCGTTGGCGTATTTCACGCCCTTGCCCTTGTAGGGCTCCGGCGGACGATAGGCGCGGATTTCGGCTGCAACCTGGCCGACGCGCTGGATATCGCTGCCGGTGACGGTGATCTCGGTCGGCTTCGGCACCGCGATCTGGATGCCTTCCGGGATCGCGTAGACCACGTCGTGGCTGTAGCCGAGCGCGAGCTGCAGGTTCTTGCCCTGCATCGCGGCGCGGTAGCCGACGCCGGTGATCTCGAGCTTCTTCTCGAAGCCCTTGGTGACGCCCTCGACCAGGTTGGCGATCTGGGCGCGCGCCGTGCCATACAGCGCCACCGCGCGGTTGGTATCGAAACGCGGATTCACCGTGACGATGTTCTTGTCGAGCTTCACCTCGACATCGTCATGGACCACGAACTGAAGCTGGCCCTTCGGCCCCTTCATCTTCACCGTCTGGCCGTCGACCGTCGCGGTCACACCGGACGGGATCGTCACAGGCCTTTTGCCAATGCGTGACATGGCTTCAAAATCCTTCCTCAGAACACCGTGAAGAGAACTTCACCGCCCACATTCGCGTCGCGCGCGTCGTGGTCGGCCATGATCCCCTTCGGCGTCGACAACACCGAAATGCCCAGGCCGTTGTTGACCCGCGGCAGGTTCTTCACCGAGGCGTAGACCCGGCGGCCGGGCTTGGAGACCCGCTCGATCTCGCGGATCACGGGCTCGCCGTCGAAATATTTCAGTTCGATCTCGATCTCGTTGCGACCCGAGGAATGCTCAACGGTCGCGTAACCCCGGATATAGCCCTCGGTCCTGAGCACCTCGAGCACGTTCTGGCGCATCTTCGAGCCAGGCGTCGACACCTTCGACTTCGAGCGCATCTGCGCGTTGCGGATGCGGGTGATCAGATCGCTGATTGGATCGTGCGTTGACATCTGACGACCCTCCTTACCAGCTCGACTTGACGAGGCCGGGCACCATGCCCTTGGAGCCAAGCTCACGCAGCGCGATGCGCGAAAGCTTGTTCTTGCGGTAGTTCGAGCGCGGGCGGCCGGTCAGCTCGCAGCGGTTGCGGATCCGCGTCGCCGACGAGTTGCGCGGCATCTCGGCAAGCTTCAACGTCGCCGCGAAGCGCTCTTCCATCGGCTTGGTCTTGTCGGCGATGATCGCCTTGAGGCGCTCACGCTTGGGAGCGGCATTCTTGGTCATCCGCCTGCGCCGGTTGTTCTTCTCGACTGAACTCTTCTTTGCCATGCTTGGCTCCTTACGTATCCGCGTTTGAGAAGCTTCTTGTCAGCGTCTCACTGCCGGAACGGGAAATTGAAAGCGGTCAACAAGGCCCTCGCCTCGTCGTCGGTCTTGGCCGTGGTGCAGACGGTGATGTCCATGCCACGCGCCTCCGAGACCTTGTCGAAATCGATCTCGGGGAAAATGATGTGCTCCTTGATGCCGAGCGAGTAGTTGCCGCGGCCATCGAAGCTCTTCGGGTTGAGGCCGCGGAAGTCGCGCACGCGGGGCAGCGCGACGTTCACGAGGCGATCGATGAACTCGTACATGCGGGCCTTGCGCAGCGTGACCTTGCAGCCGATCGGCTGGTTCTCGCGCAGCTTGAAGGTCGCGATCGCGATCCGCGAATAGGTCACGACCGCCTTCTGGCCGGCGATCTGAGTGAGCTCCTGCGCCGCAGTCTCGGCCTTCTTGCGATCGTTGACGGAATCGCCGACGCCCATGTTGAGCACGATCTTGTCGAGCCGCGGCACCTGCATGACGTTCTGGTAGCCGAACTTTTCGGTCAGCTGGCCGCGGATGCGCCGATCATACTCGACGCGCAGGCGCGGCATGTAAGCGGTCTCAGCCATCGATCTCTGCTCCCGAACTCTTGGCGATGCGCACCTTCTTGCCATCCGCCTGAATCTTGAATCCGACGCGCGTCGGCTTTCCGTCCTTGCCGAGATACGCGATGTTGGACAGGTGGATCGGCGCCTCCTTGGAGATGATGCCGCCCTCCTGGGCCTGGGTCTGCTTCTGATGGCGCTTCACCATGTTGATGCCGCGCACCAGCGCCGTCCCCTCGCCGGGACGCACCTCGAACACTTCGCCGCTGCGACCCTTGTCACGGCCCGACAGCACGACGACCTTGTCGCCTTTCCGGATCTTGGCAGCCATCACAGCACCTCCGGCGCAAGCGAGATGATCTTCATGTGGTTCTTGGCGCGCAGCTCGCGTGGCACGGGCCCGAAGATACGGGTGCCGACCGGCTCGGCCTGGTTGTTGATCAGCACGGCGGCGTTGCGGTCGAAACGGATCACCGAACCGTCGGCGCGGCGGATATCCTTGCGGACCCGAACGACGACGGCCTTCATGACGTCGCCCTTCTTCACCTTGCCGCGCGGAATCGCTTCTTTGATCGACACGACGATGATGTCGCCGATGGTGGCGTAGCGGCGCTTGGACCCGCCCAGCACCTTGATACACATGACACGGCGTGCGCCGGAATTATCGGCCACGTCGAGGTTGGTCTGCATCTGAATCATTGATGCACCTCGTCCTCTTTCTGCGCTTCACTTGCGCTCAAAATTTCCCTGACTTCACCCGGCGGAGCCGGGCAGCGTCAGGCGGTTTTCTTCTGCTCGCCCCGGACCACGGTCCAGCGCTTCAACTTGGAGATCGGCTTCGATTCCTCGATCCACACCGTGTCGCCCGGCTTGAACTGATCGTTCTCGTCATGGGCGTGGTAGTTCTTCGAACGGCGGATCGTCTTCTTGTAGATCGGGTGGGTGAAGCGGCGATCGACGCGCACCACCACCGTCTTGGCTTGCTTGTCGCTGACGACCACGCCTTGCAGCATACGTTTCGGCATGTCCGGCCTCTTACTTCTTCTTCGCGCGCTGCTGCGCGGCGATGGTCTTGATGCGGGCGATATCGCGGCGGGCCTCGCGCAGCCGCGAGGTGTTCTCGAGCTGCCCGGTGGCGCGCTGGAAGCGCAGGTTGAAGCGCTCCTTCTTCAGATTGAGGACGGCGTCGTCCATCTGGTCGGGGCTCATCGCGCGGATGTCTTCGACTTTCATCTGGGCCATGTCCATTACTCCGCGATGCGCTCGACGAAGCGCGTCTTGATCGGCAGCTTGGCCGCAGCCAGCGCCAGCGCTTCCTTGGCGAGGTTGACCGGCACGCCATCGATCTCGAACATCACCCGGCCCGGCTTGATCCGGACCACCCACAATTCCGGCGAGCCCT
>Ga0153954_1001806_pt1 | contig 10422 bp, 7 predicted proteins | sample TSFL038MetaG_FD_102277 | JGI IMG/M metagenome (GOLD analysis project Ga0153954, IMG submission 102277) | Attine ant fungus gardens microbial communities from Florida, USA - TSFL038 MetaG | ecosystem: Host-associated > Fungi > Mycelium > Unclassified | place: USA: Florida, Wekiwa Springs State... | reverse complement strand
CACACCTATCTGTCCGAGGTCAACATCAACAAGCTGCCGGCCACGACCCTTGCTGCGACCGGCGGCAAAGACGGGCTCCGCCGCAGCGAAGTCCGCGTCAAGGACGCGACCGGGCGGTTGCTCGAGAGCGCCATACCTTCGGTCTCGATCGTCAAGGATGGCGGCTTCACCAGCGAGGAATACCTGATCGACATCGAGCACGAGATCGACCTCAAGGCGCTGGTTGCGCACAAGCTCTCGCTCGGGCGGCTTTCAGGCTTCGTGCTCGAAGGCTTGACGCCCTACGGGACGATGACCTCGTCGATCCGGCAGCGGCTGATGCAGAGAGCGGTCTACTGCGGCATCCCGGTCGCGCGGGTCGGGCGTGGCTCGCCCGAAGGCTTCGCCGATCCGCACCCCTACTTCATCGGCGGCTCGAACCTCACCTCGACCAAGGCGCGCATGCTGTTGATGGCGTGTCTGCTCAAGCTCGGCAGCCTGCCGCAGGCGAAAGACCCGGATCATCCGACCGCTGAAGAGCTGGACGCCATCCGCAAGGCGGTAGCAGCCTATCAGCATATCTTCGACACGCATTGACGAAGGTCAATCGTCGTCGTCCTTGGACGATCGCCTCGCCGCGATCCGCAAGCGCTTGGACTTGGCGTTCGTTGACTTGGCGTTCGATGCGACCTTGGTGCGCTCCTTCTTCGAGCGCTCCATCTTCGTGCGGGCGGCGACCTTGGTGCGCGCATCCTTGAGCGTCCGGCGCAACGACTTGGAGCTGCGCACGTGCTCTGCGACGCGCCGCACCGCGGGCTCTTCCTTCTCGACCTTCGCGACCGCGCTCGGCCTGCTGATCGCGCCCACGGTGTCGGACTCCTCGCTGCGTCCATTGGCTTCAATCACCGCGGTGCCGACCTCGAACATGGCTTCGAGAGAAACCGGCCCCGTGGCGGTGATGGTGTGGCGCAGCGGGTTCTGGGCGACGATCACCTTGAGACCGATCGGCTGGCAGTGATTCCACTCCGCCCGATTGACCGGGCCATACGGACAGACGACGCCGTTCCTGGCGGCGATTTCGTGCCAGCGCCGCGCGTCGGTGGAGCCCGGTCCGCCGATGCCTGCCATGTCGACGGCGAGGCCATAGGCATGCAGCGAATTGAACTTGTCGGAGAACCCGCCGACGCCGAACGCCGGCGGCCGATACGCCGAGAACACGCCGACCGCAGGAAGGCCAGACGCTCGCGCGTCACGGATTGCGTTGGCGAGCCGCATGGCGAATTCCGGATGCAGCCGGTCGATGGCAAGCTCGGGGCCCTGCTTCGACATCGTAAAGCCGGGGCTTGCGGTTTCGAGCAGATAGGCGCGCGCCTCCGCGATCTCGCTCGATGGACCGGCATGCGCCGGACAGAGCATGTCGCCGCTCGCAGCCCGGTCGGATGTGTGTCCGAACGTGTCATCCGAGTCGCAAATCGGGGTGTTGAGGATGCCTGCCGGCAACGCTGCCGCCTGCATCTGACCAAACAGGCTGGCAAGCGCGATCGTCGACGCCCCCAAAAGCGCGCGCGATCGAACGCAAGCAAAATCCGACACAGTGGCGAACAATCGTCGCATGGCCTCTCCGTGCTTAACTATGATTGGGAATCCGCATCGCGGTTATCAGGGCAGGTGTCCTATAACTACGACGAGAATGTGTTCATGGGCCCGCATCGTACCGGGCCACCGCCCCCTGTCCCCCCTGGAGGCGCGTAAAGGTTAAGGCAAAGGCCCAAAGTTCCACATTAACAATCATTCAAGTAGTTGATTTAACTTCGGAATTAATTTTCACGCGGCGGGCTGGCCGCTGTGCGCATACGGGCAATGCAGCTGCGCGATCACGCGCGTCAGATTCGCACAGTCGGGCTGCATGGTTGGACTGCACCGTTGCACTGCACCGTTGCACTTGGGGCGGGTGCACTTGGGCCGAAGCATCGGTCGGCCCGCTTCGTGCAAGGCACGTTGTTTGGATCACTGAACCAGGCGTGCGTTGGCGCGTTCTCCCTCTCACTCGCATCTCTGCGAGCAAACTTATCAGGACACCAGAACTTCACCGGACTGCTGCACGGATTACCTGTTTGATCGCGCCATCATCCAAGAATCTGTTCGAGAGTGTCGCTTAGCTCCATGCAATACCGTCCTGATATCGATGGCTTGCGCGCCGCGGCGGTCATTCCGGTTCTTTTGTACCACGCCGAGATCACGACATTCAGCGGAGGCTATGTCGGGGTCGACGTTTTTTTCGTCATCTCGGGTTATCTGATCACGTCGCTCATCCTCGAAGAGCAGCGAAACGACGGTTTCTCGATTCTGCGCTTCTACCAGCGGCGCATGCGGCGAATTTTTCCCGCGCTGTTCGCGATGCTGATCTTCTGCCTCGCCGTCGGCTTTCTGCTGTTCATGCCGGCCGACTTCCGGCGGCTGGGCGCCACGGTCGCGGCGACGACCTTGTTCGCATCCAATCTGTTGTTTGCACGCCATGGCGGTTACTTCGATTCAGGCATGGACCTCAAGCCGCTGCTGCACACGTGGTCATTGGGCGTCGAAGAGCAATACTACATTGCATTCCCACTCTTCATGGCGGTGATGTTCCTGTTCCCCAGGCGCGCCCTGTTCGGCACGCTCGTGACGCTTGTCGCACTCTCGTTCGTCTGGAGCCTCGTGCACCTCGCCTACGATCCGGTCAGGGCATTCTTCCTGCCGTTCGGACGGGCGTGGGAGCTCCTGCTCGGGACGCTGATCGCCATGCGCGCACAGTCGTCGATGGCCAGCCCGCGTTGGATGGCCGAAGCATTCGCCGCCCTGGGCCTGGGAGCGATCCTGTGGAGCGTGGTGAGCTACCCCGCCGACGCGTCTTTTCCGGGCGTCAAGGCGCTGGTGCCTTGTCTCGGCGCAGCGCTGGTGATCGGGTCGGGCATCGAGCACAGGACCATCGTGGCGCGGCTGTTGAGTTTGCGCATCCCGGTATTCATCGGCCTCATCTCATACTCGCTCTACCTCTGGCACCTGCCGCTCCTGATGATGAGCAAGTACTATCTGATGCGGGCTTTGACGGGGCCTGAAACCCTGATCGTTCTGCTCGGCTCGGGCGCGATCGCTGTCCTGTCGTGGCGATACATTGAAATCCCGTTCCGGCGTCGTACGCTCCCTGGCGATACACGTCCCGTCTTCGCTTTAGCCGCGGCCTCGATGGCTGCGTGCCTCTTTGCGGGCGCGCTCGTCTATCTTCTGAATGGCGTGCCGCAGCGGCTGCCGCCGGACGTCAGCAGCCTCGCAATGGGCGCCATCGACAACACCTTCAGCAATTCGCCCTGCAACACCACCGACCCGAAAGAGATCGCTGCCGGACGTGCCTGCAAAATCGGAAAGACCGGCCCTGGAACGACGCCGACTTTCGCGATCTTCGGCGACAGCATCGGAAGCTCGCTGTTGCCGGCCGTGGAGAGCGCGGCGGCCGAGCATGGACGAACCGGCATCGCCCTGACGCATGGAGGATGCTATCCCCTCGTCGGCATCAATCAGTTCAGCGATCCGCCGGAGCACCGCACCGCCTGCAGGGCATTCGTCGACGCCAGCATCGACTACATCCGTTCACACCCTGCGATCGCATCGGTGATCGTCGTCGGACGCTGGACCAGCGCGGCCGAAGGGAGCCGCTTCGGCGCCACCATGGCGTCCGACTGGTACATCACCGACGACCAGTCGCCGCGGCCGAGCTATGCCGAGAACAAGAACGTGTTCGTGCGCGGCATCACGCGCGCTGTGAAGGCGCTGGCCGGGCGCAATGTGTTCGTGGTCGCGGCCGTTCCCGAGCAGAAGGTCGACGTGCCCCGCACGGCTGCGCTGGCGCGATACCTCGGTCGTGACGACGTGCCTATCGACCTCGACCGCAAGGAGTATGACGCGCGGCAGCACTACGTCACCACGACGCTGGCCGATCTCTCGCATCGCCTGGGCTTCGTGATGGTCGACCTCGGGCAGTCGCTCTGTGGCGAGCGACGATGCGCCGCCACCCGGGATGGCCGCTCCCTCTACGCCGACGACAACCACTTGAGCCGGGACGGCGCGCTCTTGACCACGTCGAGCTTCGATCCCGTGTTCAAGCCGAAGTGAATCCCGCGCCGGCCGCAGAACGAGCTATATAGTGGGGAGTGGGGTCGGGTTGCCTGCGGAGGAGGCAGTCATGCGAACGATCGTACTCGTGTCCATCGCCCTCACGGCGCTGGCCTTGACCACCACCGCCGCCGGCGCTGGCTCGTGGTGCGCGAGCTACCGGCGCGGCGTGGAAAACTGTGGTTATTCCTCGTACGCGCAATGCCAGGCGACGGCGTCGGGCCTGGCCGCGTTCTGCCATCCCAATCCCTTTCCGGGATCGGCGTTCGGCTCCCCGTCCGGCAGCTGGAATTCCTACGATACGCCCCGGCGCTACCGTCGGAATTAGCCTCGCGGATCGTAGGAGGGGTTCCCTCGGCACGACCGCTGATGGGTATCGCGCGCGATCCCGCGCATGCCTCCTCGCGACAGCCGGGGCGCGCGCTCAACCCATCCTACGAGGCTACGGCAATCCCGCGGCTGCCCTCGCCTCGCCGGTCAGCTCCAGGATATGCAGCCCGGTATTGGCCCGGTCGACGACATAGACATAGCCGCGATCGTCGGTCTCCACATTGTTGCTCTGGATCGCGATCTTGCAGCGATCCTGACCGTCGACCTTGACGCAGCGCTTGTCGGTCGCCTCTGTGATCGACGGAATGAAATAGCCGATCTCCTTGGGCTGATAGGGGTTGCGCACGTCGATCGCACGCACGCCGGCATTGAAGTAGGTCACGAACGCGACCTTCTTGTAGAACACCGGCGCCATGCTCTCGTTGCTGGAGTGGGAGCCGAAGCGACCGCCGCGATCGCAGAAATGGCCGCTCGCCTCCGGCACGTAGAAGTTCGACACCACCATCGGGTGCGCTTCGATCGTCACGTCGACGAACCACACCATCTGGCGCGGCTCCTCGCATTCGTTGCGGATCTGCTCGTCCACGATCATGACGAAATCGCGCACGCTGCCTTCCTTGTCCTTGGCGAACTCCGCGACCGGCATCTTCAACATGGGAAAGACGGTGTGGGCGCCGTTGAAGGGCATCATGTCGAGCTCGGAGATCACTGGATAGCGCAGGTTTTCCGGGGTCGGCTCCTTCGGTCCCTTCAGGAGCTTCTCGCGGTCGACGATCTGCAGCACGCCGCCCTTGTTGGTGCCGTAACCGAAATAGACCCGGTTTCCTTGCGGACCGGTCGAGATCGGGCCGTGCAGCTCGGTCGGCACCGTGCCGGTCGCGCCCGGCTCCTGCCCGACCAGCCCGAAATCGCGGATCTTCACGGGCTTGAGCGGATCACTGAGATCGTAGATCGAGGTCATGCGCCGGGTGCGCCAGCCGTCCACGCCCGAGACCAGATAGGCGATGCCGGTGTCGCATTCCCAGAAGCTCTTGTGGGTGTCCTTGAGGCCCTCGACCACCGTCGTGAGCAGCGCCGGCTTGGCCGGATCGGTCACGTCCCAGATCTGATGGGCGCGGCCGCCGAACACGCGCAGCAGATAGGTCTTGGCCGGGTCCCCCTTCGGCAGCGTCTTGCCGTCGCAGACGCGCGTCATCTGCGCGCCGCCCTCCTCGTAGAAGCCTTCGAGGCCTGGAATATGCGCGAGGTATTTCGGATGCGCCGGATCGGTTACGTCGACGATCGAGGTGCCGTTGAATTCGGCCTGGCCGGTGAGCTTGTTCATCGGCTTGGGCACATCGGGCGTGCCGCCGTGGTGCCCGATATAGGCGATGTAGCGGTCGCCCTGGTGATGAACGGTCGGCTGATAGGCGCTGCGCTCCTGCAGATCGTTGTAGCCCACGAGCCGCATGTTGTTGGCCTCGGGCGGATCGCCGACCTTCGGCGCCTGCGCCAATGCCGTTCCCGACAGTATCAGCCATCCAACAGCAGCGACCACCGTCAGGCCAAGCAACCCCCTGGCCTCCGCATTCCGTCTCATCAGCGTCTCCTCGGTTATTCGCTTATTGCCCGCAGATTAGCCGTGCGAAGAGCGAATGGCGAGTAGCCGGCGAAGCAAAGTTCGCCGACGCCCACCGCCTGTCGCTATTCGACGACTTCAGGCCAGTGCGGCTTTCACCCGCGCGGGCTCGAACGGCAGATCACGGATGCGCTTGCCGGTGGCGTTGGCAAAAGCATTGGCCACCGCGGCGACCGCCGGTCCCTGGGAGCCTTCGCCCGAGCCGAGCGGACGCTCGTTCGGACGATTGATCAGCTCGATCTCCACCTTCGGCACTTCCGGCATGGTCAGGATCGGGTAGGTCGACCAGTCGCGCGTCTGGATCCCGCTCTTGTCGAAGCGCACATGCTCCTTCAGCGTCCAGCTCACCGACTGGATGATGCCGCCCTCCATCTGGTTGGTGAGGCCGTCCGGGTTGATGATGAGGCCGGAATCGACCGCCGCCCAGGTGCGCGGCACGCGGAGGGCGCCGGTAGCACGATCGACCTCGACCTCCGCCACCACCGCCACATAGCAGGCGAGGTTCTTGTATTTCGCAAAGCCGATGCCGCGCCCGCGGGTCCCGTCACCCTTCTCGCCGGTCTTCCAGTCTGCCTTCTTGGCGACCGCCTCGATCACCGCACGAGCGCGCGGATCCTTCATATGGGCAAGGCGGAAAGCCACCGGATCGGCGCCCGCCGCGGCGGCGAGCTCGTCCATGAACGACTCGAGTGCGAACACGTTCGCGTAGGCGCCGAGCGTGCGCAGCGCCGAGACGCGGAGCGGCATGTCCGGCACGAAATGGTGCACCACGCGTTGGCGCGGAAAGTCGTAGAGCGGGATGGCGTTGCGGTCGCCGCCGCCGGCGGGCTGCGGGATGCCCTCGGGCGGCCCCATGTGCTGCGGCTCGGCGAGATACCAGGCCGCGAGCACATTGGTGCCGCTGGTCGATTCCGGCCGGGTCGAATGGGTGTTGCTCCAGACCTCGTAGTCCCAATCGGCGATCTTGCCGTCGCCGCCGAGCGCGGCCTTGGCGTGCATCACCATGGCCGGGCCATAGGGCTCCCAGCCGAACTCGTCGTCGCGCATCCATTGCAGGCGCACCGGCCGTCCCGCCACCGCCCGCGCCAGCAGCGCCGCGTCGAGCCCCACGTCGTCGGCGCCGTTGTGCCCGTAGCAGCCGGAGCCTTCCACGTGCACGCAACGCACCGACGCCGCGGGCATCTTCAAAGCCTTCACCAGCTCGCTGCGCAGCGGAAAGACGCCTTGCGAATGCGTCCACACCGTCACCTTGTCGTCCCTAAACTCGGCGACCGAACATGAAGGCCCGATTGATCCGTGCGACGTATAGGGCCTGGTGTAGACTGCCTCGAAAGTCCGCGCATTCGCCGGCGCCGCACCTTCCTTGTTGCTGATCGTGGTGTCCTTGCTCGGCAGAGACTTGATCACGTCGAAGATGTGCGCGGGATCCGGCAGCTCCGGGCCCAGGGTCCATTTGGCGCTGGAGCGCAGCGCCTCGCGCGCCTTGATCGCCTGCTCTTCGCGCTCGGCGACGACACCGAGGAAGGAGCCGTCGCGCACCACGGCGATCACGCCGGGCATCGCCTTGACGGCGGCCTCGTCAAAACTGTCGAGCGTCGAGCCATAGCGCGGCGGCCGCACGATGCGGCCGTGCACCATGCCGGGAAGCCGCAGGTCCTGCACATAGGCCTGGCCGCCCGTCACCTTGGCCGGAATGTCGTAGCGCGCGATCGATTGTCCGACGATCTTGTGGCTCGCCGGCGGCTTCGGCGGAACCTTGGCTGTCGCGTCGCGCTTGAGATCGAGATCGGCAACGAGCTCACCATAGCCGACCCTGCGGCCATCCTTGGCCGCGATGACACCGTCGGCAACGCTGAGCTGGTCGGCCGGCACTCCGAGCCGCTTGCTCGCGAGATCCACGAGGATCGCGCGCACCTCGGCGCCGGCGAGCCGCAGCGCCGTGCCGCCATATTCGATCGACTGGCTGCCGGAGGTCACGCCTTCGTTTGGGGTGAGCCCGGTATCGCCGGAGATCATGGTGATGCGATCGAGCGGGAGATCGATCTCCTCGGCTGCAATCTGGCGGAGCGCCGTGAGGATGCCCTGGCCGAGCTCGACCTTGCCGGTGAATACGGTCGCGGTGCCGTCCGCGTTGATGCGGAACCAGCCGTCGAGCCGGCGATTCTTGGCGAGGCTTCCGGGAAGCTTCTCCTGCGCACCGGCGACGTCGGGATCGAGCGTGAAGGCGACGACGAGCGCGCCGATGCCCGCGGTGAATTGGCGTCGATTGAGGACCGGAGCATTCATGATCAGATCCTCCCGTTGGTGTTGACGTTCGTCTCGGCGGCCCGCAGCACGGCGCGCACGATCCGGTTATAGGTGCCGCAGCGACAGAGATTGTCGGTGAGCGCCGACCGTACGTCGGCCTCGCTCGGATGCGGATTGCGGTCGAGCAGCTCCTTGGCCGACATGATCATGCCGTTGATGCAATAGCCGCATTGAGCCGCCTGCTCAGCGATGAACGCTTTCTGCAGCGGGTGCGGCTTGTCGATCGAGCCCAGCCCCTCGATGGTGGTGATCTCCATCCCCGCGGCCGCACTGATCGGGGTGATGCACGAGCGGATGGCGTGGCCATCGGCGAGGACAGTGCAAGCGCCGCATTGCGCCAGGCCGCAGCCGAACTTGGCGCCGTTGAGCTCAAAATCGTTGCGCAGGACGTAGAGCAGCGGCGTATCCGGCTCGGCCGGAACCGCACGGCTCACGCCGTTCACTTTGAGATTGATGGACATGAACCACTCCGGACATTTGTCGTCGAACATTGACGCTTCGACCGTCAGGTGGGAGTGATTTTGCGCCGATGGCGGGGCGGCGTCGAGCCCTCCAGGAGCCCATGGGTGCCCATGTTGGAACCGGCGAGCCGAACCGGCAATCACGGCGAAACGAACGCGCGATTTGAGCAAGACCGATAAATCGGCATTCAACGCGGCGGCAGATCGCCTTGCGCCCAGCCTGCTTTGACCTGGTCCTTGAACGCCGTGAACCGGCCGGCCGCGATGGCGTCACGCATCCCGGCCATAAGCTCCTGATAATAGGCGAGATTGATGGTGCTGAGCAGGATCGCTCCCAGCATCTCGTTCGCCTTCACGAGATGGTGAAGATAGGCGCGCGAATAGATCCGTGCGGCGGGACAGGGACTCGCCTCGTCGAGCGGGCGCGGATCGTCGGCGTGGCGGGCGTTCTTGAGCGTGATCGCGCCGAAGCGTGTGAAAGCGAGCCCATGGCGGCCGTTGCGGGTCGGCATCGCGCAGTCGAACATGTCGATGCCGCGCCCGACCGCCTCGATGAGATCGTCCGGCGTGCCCACACCCATGAGATAGCGCGGCCGCTCGACCGGAAGCACCGGCACGACCTCCGCGATCGTCGCGAGCATGACCTCCTGCGGTTCACCGACCGCCAGGCCGCCGATGGCGTAGCCAGGAAAACCGATGTCGACGAGGGCGCGCGCGCTCGCGACACGCAGGTGTGGATCATCGCCGCCCTGCACGATCCCGAACAGCGCCCGCCCCGGCGCCGCGCTTTCAAAGGCACGCTTGCAGCGCGTGGCCCAGGCGAGCGACAGCCGCATCGCGCGCTCGAGCTCGCTCGACGACGCCGGCAGCTTGAGGCATTCGTCGAGCTGCATGACGATGTCGGATCCAAGCAGGATCTGCACCTCGATCGAGCGCTCGGGCGTGAGCTCCACCATCGCGCCGTCGAGGTGGGAGCGGAAGATCACCCCCTTGTCCGAAATCTTGCGCAACTCCGCGAGCGACATGACCTGGAAGCCGCCGGAATCGGTGAGGATCGGCCGCGGCCAGTTCATGAACGTGTGCAGGCCCCCGAGCGCCGCGACGCGCTCGGCGCCGGGCCGCAACATCAGATGATACGTGTTGCCGAGCACGATATCGGCGCCGGTCTCTCGCACGGTCTCGGGCGTCAGGCCCTTCACCGTCCCCTGGGTACCCACCGGCATGAAGGCCGGCGTGGCAACCGGACCGTGCGCAGTGACGAGTTCGCCACGGCGAGCGGCACCATCGGTCGCCTTGAGATGGAACGAGAACGGATGGTTCATCTGGGGAGATTACGGGATGCTCGGACCGTTGCCGAGCGGTCGCCACCCCACGCACTCGAACGCACGATGCGCTCGAACGCCCGATGCAGCAGCGGCCAGAACAGCAGGATCAGCGCCAAGGTCGTGATCGAGCCGACCAGCCAATTCGACCAGAACACGCGCATATCGCCCTCGGAGCCGATCATCGACAGTCGGAAAGCCGACTCGGCGCGGTTGCCCAACACCAGAGCGAGCGTAAACGGTGCCAGTGGAATCT
>Ga0153954_1001805_pt1 | contig 10423 bp, 12 predicted proteins | sample TSFL038MetaG_FD_102277 | JGI IMG/M metagenome (GOLD analysis project Ga0153954, IMG submission 102277) | Attine ant fungus gardens microbial communities from Florida, USA - TSFL038 MetaG | ecosystem: Host-associated > Fungi > Mycelium > Unclassified | place: USA: Florida, Wekiwa Springs State... | reverse complement strand
CGGGTATTGTCGACATTTACGTGCGCGAATCCGGCAAGGACAATGTCGAGATCATTTTCGCCGACAACGGTTGCGGCATGTCGCTTGACGTGCGCCGCCGCGCCTTCGATCCGTTCTTCACCACGCGCCGCGATCAGGGCGGCACCGGGCTCGGGCTGCACATCGTCTACAGTATCGTGACCAATCGTCTCGGCGGCCGGCTCGATCTGGATTCCGAACCGGGCGGCGGCACGCGGATCCGGATCATCGTCCCGCGCGTCGCGCCGCTGGAGCAGGCCGCTGAATGATGTTCCGCTTAATCGATGTCGGCGAGCCTGTGCAGCGTTGCGCCGAAGATCTGGCTGGCTTTGCCGACCAGTGCGGTGCCGTTCATGGTCGCGCGCGTGTCGGTGAAGGTACCGGAGACACCGATCCCGACAGCGGCTGGCCCAGCGAACAGCGGATTGCCGTCGCGTGGAGTGGTGTGTCGCTGCACCAGCACCTCGCCCTTGAATGTGTTGTCCTTCACCGTGTAGGTGCCGGTGTAAAAGAGATAAGCGTCGCCGCCGACGATCTTGCCGTCGCGGAATACAATCACGCCACTGCCCTTGCCGACGCGTCCGTCCTGCAAGCTCACGTGAATCGAATACAGCCCGTTTTTCATGATGTCCCGGTGCCGGCTGCCGCCGCCCAGCAGCAGCCGTTCTTCCTTTTATGCCAAAGGTGACTTGCCGGTGCAACGCGACAGGTTGCGCGGAGGCGGCGATTCGGCCGGTTTTTGTGCCGGGGACACTCTCATGAGAGCGAATCGAATCCGCGAAAAAGTCGTCCGCTAAATGCTGGGTTGTCCTTGCGCTTTGGGGTCACGCATATTTCTTGTCGCGCTCGAGCAGTTCGATCGAGATTCCCTGCGGGCCGCGAATGAAGCAAATGCGCACACCGGGCCGGATCGTGGTCGGCTCGCGGGTGAACTCGACGCCCTTGGCCTTGATTTCGGCGGCCACGGCATCGATGTCTTTGACCGCCAGTCCGAAGTGATCGAGCCCTTGATAGGGGGTGGTCGGCGGCGAGTTGACGCCATCGCCGGCCTCGACCTTGGCGATGAAGACGTTGGCGCCGCCGAGCTTGACGTCGATGCGTCCAGGGCCACGGATGATGACGCCTCCAAGAATATTCTCCAGCCAGGCTGCGGTCGCTTCCGGATCGGGGCTGCGCAGATGGACGTGATCCCAGGTGACGATCGGCATGGCTGAAATGCTCCCATTGGTTCTTTTGAGCGCCGCCGCGGCGCGCAACGTTGGCCGGCGATGCACGGCGGTGGCGATGTTAGCGGCCGCACTGCGGCATGGCCATCCCCTCAGGCTGGCCTTGCAGCGTCAAATCATCTGAAATTCGTCCGCTTCCCCTGCAACTATTCTTGAGTTGGCGAAGTTAGCTGACGTGGCGGACCGTGCAGCGGGAGTCGTCTCGACCAAGCCGTGCGGCAAGACGCCTGTACGGCTTTTTGCTTTGTCGCCGCAGCGAACTCCGCCTTGAGGGCTTTGGCGATGACAGGGCATGGGACGTCATGGGTCGATAAAATCAGGCGGCTCGGCGGCGGCCCTTTGGCAATACAGGCTGCGGTGCTGCTGGCTGTCCTCGCTATCACGGCGCTGACAGCTTGGACCATGCTCTCAGCGCCGACGAAGGCCCAAAGCCCGGCCGATCATGCAAAGTATCTGGCCCAGCAGGATGCCTCGCGGCTTAATCCAGTGCCGGCTCCGGCGCTTCAACAGGCTGCGCTCGGGCCACCGGAGCAGACGTCGCCCGCCGGACCGCCAGCGGTCAACGGCCTGAAAATCTCCTCGCAATCGTGGCGCCGGGGAGGGCTCGGATCAAACGCCCTGGTCACCTTCACCCTGCGCAACGACAACGACTTTGCGGTGAAGGATATCGAGATCGCCTGCACCTTCAGCCGAAGCGACGGCAGCCGCTTGACGGAGCGCAAACGGGTGATTCCGGACGCCGTGGTTAACATGAAGAGCCGCAAGACCTTCGCCCGCATGCACGTGGGATACGTCAACATTGATGCAAACAAGGCTAAATGTGCGCCGGTCGCCGCCAATCGGATTTAATACCTAATCGCATAGAAGTTACCCGTCGCGTTGAACCGGACCGACCCCTCCGGGACCAATCGATATAGGGCCAAACCGGTTGATCCGCGCAGGACGCGGCGGGACGGATTCGTTATGCCTTTGCTACGTTATTTCCTCTTTGTCGGCGGCACCTTGCTGGCCCTGTTGTTCGTGGCAGACGCGGCGCTGCCGACCATGCCGCTGCCCGACAGCCTGCATTCCGGCTCCGATTTGCCCGCCGTCCGCATCCAGAGCGAGCGGAAGCTGCCTGAGCGCGTGGTGTTCGACACCAGTGTGGCGCGCTCAAGCCAGACGCCCGCCGCCCCGGTTGTGATTGCGCAAGCCCAGCCCGCCCAAGCCCTGGCCGCACAAGCCGAGTCCCAGCCGAAAGCGCTGGCACCGATTCCGCCCGCAATCGCCGAGATGTCGGCCAAGGCGCGGGTGCGTGAGGCTTTCGCCCAGTTGCCGCCGCAGGAAGACGCTTCCGAGCCGAAGATGCGCCAGATGGCGACCGTCGTGCTGCCCGAGCCGAAGATGTATCCGACCCGGCCACAGCCGAAGCGCAAGCTAGCGGCGAAGCCGCGTCCGCCGATGCATCCGATGTTGATCGCGCAGCAGCCCCGTCCCCGCGGATTTTTCATCTGGTAGCGGTGGTCTGAAGCCGCGGCTTCGGGCTGGTCTTCGTGGATGATTCCCGCGCTGCCCGAAGTGGGCCACTTGTCCTGCCCAGCATCCGTGGCAAATGCGGCAAATGCGTCGGCAAGCTGCGCTTCCTGATCACCGCGGCGCGGTGACGCCGGGCTTCGGTCCCGCGCTCGAATCTGAGATCACGAAAACAAATAGGTCCCAATCAGAAGACCCGCCGCAAATGCCCAGAGCCCCAAGGTGCACGCCGAGATGAGGCGGGCGAGCTTGCGCAAATCTGCGTCTTGCGTGGTCTCGTGCAATCGATGGGTCATTGCAGCACCACCCCCTGCAGCGGGCCGCCGATTCGCGACTGGGAAAATCTGGAAATCCCCGCGAACGCCGTACCAAGGAGGTTCCTCCTCATAGAGGCCCAAAAGAAGGCAAGGGGCGATCACGCGAAATCACGATTTGCGCAAAACTGGTCTGGCGGCAGCGGTGTGATGGTAATGTTCAGTCCGCGCGCCAGCGGTCTCAGTCAGATCGCATCCATGCGACAGCACTTCGGTGAGTTGCGACATCGATCGTTGCGAGCAGGCTCCGGCCGGGATTCCGGCAAGCTGGCGGGGCCGGCTCCAAGGGACAGCCGCGCCATCGCTCTCCGCTCCCGAAGCGTCCCAAAGGTCTTTGCCACGCCGCAAAGCCTGGACGAGTTTGAGGTAAGTATTTGATTTTATTGGCGCGCCGCACCGGGCGATGACGAGAACTACGTTTACGCTATAGCCCTGTAAATTTGGAGCCCGCAATTCGACTGGAAGCTGCTGAAATCCCAGCGGCTTTCGGGCCTTTGACGACTCGCGACATCTATCCTGAATCCCACGACATCGAGGTGGTCGCGCAAGCCGTTTCAATTCGCTATCGCGCGGGCCTGTATTGGAACGCCGTCTGCTTGAAACAAATCGGCGCTCCGAAATTCTTGGCCAAAGGAGGTCCTCGAACGGATCCTCGCGCGATAATAAGGATCCGGAACCGGCCCCACGGCCTCTCGCGGTTTGCAAGCCGTAAACCTGTTCCTTGTTGCTCTCGTTCCGCTCGCCAGACCGCAGCGAGGCGTCAGGCCCGATCTTTCGACCGGCGGGATGTCAGTTCCGCGATCACGTCGTCGGCCGACGCCACACGCCCGAGGCTCCTTTGGAAGATGCGTAGCGTCGCATCGTGGATATCCTGCGAGCCCGTCGCGCAGGCGTCGTCGACGAGAACACAATTGAAGCCGAGATCGGATGCCGCGCGGGCGGTGTTGTCGACACACAGGTCCGTCGAGACACCGCCGAAGACGAGATCAGTTACCCCCATCGCACGCAGCGTCGTCGCGAGATTGAGGGAGGCGAAGGCGCCGGTCGTTGTCTTGTTGCGAACGAACTCTCCCGGCAGAGGCTTGAGTTCGTCGAGGATCTCGTGCTCGCGAGCGCCAACCCGGTTGTTGAACGTGCTCGCGATCTTCTGCATGTGCGGGAAGAGGTCGGAATAGTCCGGCATTTCCGATCCCACTGTGAGGTAGATCACCCGCAGGCCGTTCGAACGGAAATAATTGAGCAGCCTTTGCATCGCGGGAATGACCGTTTGTTCGATCCGGTCGAAGCGATAGGCGGCCAGATGAGCGAGCCCCTCCTTTGCCAGCACCTCGCCAAGCCCGGTCGTGCGACATGCACTTGCGTATTGCATGTCCACGATCACGAGGGCGCAGCCGCCGGGATCAAGCACGAAGCCATGCGTGAATCGCGACATGAAGTCGTTGGAAAGCCGGATGGTCTCGCTCATTCTGTTTGTCCTCGGATGGTTTCAGCCGCTTACTGACCCATTGCCTTTGCGGCGAAGCTGGTATCAACGACCTCCTCGAACGGCACGCCGGCCGCGGTGTCGCCGATCTCCTTCAGAACGCCGTTGATGTTGCGCTCGTAGGCGTCCTTCGGCGTCGCCACGTCGTTCGGCATCACATTCTCGTCGTACATGCGCTTCACGACCGCCTTGACGACGTCCGGGTGGATCGACGGGAACCACTTTTCCGCGATGGCCTCGACCTCCGGCTGGTTCTTCGCAGCCCAGGCGAACGTTTTCTGGAAGGCGTTCGTTACCGCCTGCACCATCGCGGGCTTGGCCTTGATGGTCGCTTCCGTCACATTCAGCGTGGTGAACAGGTAAGGGCCCCCATTGGCTCCCCACGAATAGCCCACCTTCATCCCGAGTTCCCGCTGCGCCATGGCCTCATAGGGCGGCACGACGAGAATCGCGTTGGCGTTCTTGGCATAGACTTGCGGAAGCTCTGTGAAGAACCCGACATAGCGGGCGCGCAGCACATCCTTGGGATCAGACGAGTCGCCCGGCTTCCAGGAGGTGTTGTCGACCTTGCTGAAGCCCTCTTTCTTGATCAGTTCGTCGAAGAGGGCAGATCCGGTCCAGGGAGGCGCCGCCATGGCGACGGTCATCCCCTTGAGCAGATCGGGGCCGGTGGTCGGACGATCGCCGGCAACCATGAGATAGTTCTGTGCCCGCAAGGCGATCGGCAGGATCGCCTTGACGTCGGCACCCTTGCGACGGGCCAGAGCAGCGCCCGCTGGATCGGACCCGCAGAAATCCGCTTCTCCCGCGATCATGGACTGGAAGCACAGGGTCCTGCTTCCGGTTGTGACGAAATCGACATCGAGGCCTTCCTTGTCGAAAAACCCCTTCTCCTTGGCCACATAGGCCGGCAGGAATCCGATGTAACGGATGGATTCTGCGATCTTGATCTTCGTCTTGTCCGCGGCCTCGGCCTTGCCCGCGGCCGCGGACAAGGCGATCGCAACCGCTACCGCGGCGAGCTTGTGATCGTGCCTCATGACTTGTCTCTCTCCGAGTTTGAGTTGGGCATCAATGCGTCCGGCGGTGCGAGAGCAGCCGGTTTTCCAGTCGTCCCACGACGAATTGCAGCAGGGCCGAGAGCACCAACAGCGTGGTCAGCGCGACCCAGACGAGATTCAGGTCGTAGACCGAACTGCCGCTCGCGATGAGAAAGCCGAGCCCCTCGGTCGAGGAAATGAACTCACCGACCACAGCACCGAGCAGGGCGAACCCGATGCACATGCGCAGGGCGGAGAAGATCCAGGGCAGGCACGAGGGTAGAACCAGCTTTGCGAATTGCTGCCGCTTGCTGGCGCCGAGTGTTTCCATCATGCGGCGCAGGTCGCGATCGATCTGCTTCGTGCCGTCATAGGCGACCATGCAGGCGATGACGGAAACCAGGGAGAAGGCGAGCGCGACCTTCATCCCGAAGCCAACGCCGAACCAGATGACGAACATCGGCGCGAGCGCGATCTTCGGCAGCGCGTTGAACAGCGCCAGGAACGGATCCACGACGCGCGCCCAGAACGGTGACCACCAGAGCAGCAGGCCGGCCGCCGAGCCCACTACCATACCGACGACGAACGCGACCAGCGTTTCTGCGAGCGTGATCGCCAGGTTGCGCAGCAGCGATCCGTTGCCGATCACCTTCGCGCCGACCTGGAGTACACCCAGCGGCTCCCCATAAAAGAAGGGATTGATCCAGCGCTGGTTGGCGCAGAATTGCCAGGCGACCACGATTGCAATGACGATGGCCGCCTGAACGAGTGCGACCTGCAGAGCGCGAGGGCGACGGGCGTTCGTCATGGCGCGGCAGCCTTCATCGAGGGGGGAGGCACGAGCTGCGAGGCTTCGAAGGCCTTCAGGCTTTCCTCCCGGATCATCGCGAAGAGCTCGCGCTTGTACTCGGCGAAGCGTGGTTCGAAGAGAACGTCGCTTGCGTTACTGCGCGGCAAGTCGATGGCCACGTCCGCCCGGATCGAGCCGGGCCGTGCCGACATGACGAGCACGCGGCTCGAGAGAAAGATCGCTTCGTCGATATCGTGCGTGATGAGCAGGATCGTTTTCTGGGTGTCGCGGGACAGATCCCGGAGCCATTCCTGCATCAGAACGCGGGTCTGCGCGTCGAGGGCGCCGAAAGGCTCGTCGAGCAGGATGATCGAGCGGTCGAAGAGCAGCGTCCTGATCAGCGCGGCCCGCTGGCGCATGCCTCCGGACAGTTCGGAGGGGAAGCGTTCGGCGAAGGCTCCGAGCCCGTATTGGCGTAAAAGAGCCATGGCGCGTTCTCGCCGCTCGTCGCGCGGCGTACCGCGGATCTCGAGACCGAGCGCCACATTGTCCAAGATGTTCCGCCAGGGCAGCAAGAGGTCCTTCTGGAGCTGATAGGCGATCCGCCCCCGCAGGCTCGTGACCTCCTTCCCCTCGAATCGGATCGTACCGGTCGTCTGCGTCTCAAGTCCCGCCACGATATTGAACAGGGTGGACTTGCCGCAGCCGCTCGGCCCCACGACCGAGACGAATTCGAGCGGTTCGACCGAGAAGCTGGCCGGCGCGAGCGCCTGGATCGTGGAGCCGTCCGGAGCCCGGAATTGCTTGCTGATATCGCGAGCTTCGAGGACGGCCCCCGCCATCACTCCGCCCCCATGTATTGCTTCTCGATATTGGTCCAGCCCTCGTAGCCGAACAGCGCCCACAGTTGTCCGTGGTCGAGCATGGCGCTACGCTTTGCTGCGGTGGTGCCGTCACGCGCCAGCACGGCCAGGAGCTCCGCTCCGGCGAAGGACAAGGCGCGCGTCAGCGCATTGGGGTAGATGACGAAGCGAAAGCCGATTTCCTTCAGCCAGTTCGCGGGGACGATCGGCGTGCGTCCGCCCTCGACCATGTTGGCTAGGAGCGGCGCGCGGACGCCGCTTGCGATGGTCTTGAGTTCCTCCTCGCTTTCCGGCGACTCGACGAAGACGATGTCTGCGCCAGCTTCGACATAGAGGTTCGCCCGGTCGATCGCCGCGGAAAGACCGAACGAGGTGCGTGCATCCGTGCGGGCGACAATCCGAAAGCTCGGATCCAGCCGGGCATCCGCAGCCGCCCGGATCCGTCCGGTCATCTCGGCCTCGTCTACGACGCGGCGATCGAGTTCGTGCCCGCACTTCTTCGGCCAAGCCTGATCCTCAAGCTGGATCGCCGCGACGCCCGCCCGCTCGAACTCGCGCGCGGTCCTGATGACGTTGAGAGGGCCGCCATAGCCCGTGTCGGCATCGGCGATGACAGGAATTTCGACGGCATCGCAGATGCGCTTCACCCGGTCGAGCACCTCGGCAAACGACATGAGCGAGACGTCCGGTGCCCCCAGCGCGCTCATCGAGATTCCCGAACCCGTTACGTAGAGCGCATTGAACCCGGCCTGCTCGACGAGGCGCGCGGTGATGCAGTCGTAGGCCCCGGGAACGATAGTGAGATCGGCTGCATTCAGGTCGGGCAGTCGCGTTCCGCGTCCGTCGGGCCGGCCTGCGAGAACCGGGGGCACGCGGTGAGGGGTCGTCAGCACAGTCGGCATCCGTTCATGAGTGAGAGAAGAGAGAACGTCCCGGCTTCGGCATGGCGGCACGGAGGATCGTGCCGGACGAGGCTTCGGTGACGTAGAGATTGCTGGGATCGTGGATCCCGAACGCGACATTCGTCGTGAACGGTCCGGTCTGAGGTCTGAGCCGCAGCGACGGCTCGCCCAGTCGGTCGAAGAGCCACACGGCAAGACCGGAATGCGCCACCACGAGCCCGTCCTCCTTGTCCATGGCCAGACCGTCGGGACCGCCGAGGCTGCCGGAAAGCTGCAGGAAGGTTCCCACCTTGGAGGTGAGGCGCCCGCCCTCGAGCAGAGGCAAGCGCCAGACCGCATTGGCCCGCGTGACCGAGAGATAGAGGATGGTCTCGGCCTGATTGAGGACGAGACCGTTCGGGCTGGGAATATTGGCGAGCAGGCAATCGAGCTGTCCCTCGGCCGACAGCCGATAGACTCGCCCCGACGGGTCGTGATGGCCGCTCTGACCCTGGTCGGTAAAATAGAGATTGCCGCGCGTGTCGAAGGTCAGGTCGTTGCAGCCCCGAAACCGCTCCGCCCGCACCCGCGACAACACCGGCGAGATGGCGCCGGATCGGTCCATCTGCAGGATGCCGTGCTTGTAGTCGGCAATGAACAGACGACCGTCGGCGTGAAACGCCAGGCCGTTGGGCTCGCCGTCATACTCGGCAGCGAGCTCCCAGGTTCCGGAGCCGTCGACACGAAAGATTCGCCCGAACGGGATGTCGACCACGTGAAGGATCCCGTCCCGATCAAAGGCGGGCCCCTCAAGGAAGGAATGGAGAAACTGTCCCGACTTGTTGACATCGGCCCAGTCTGAGCGGCGCCCTTTCATCCGAAACACGTCGGGCAGAACGGAGAAGGTCTCGAGCTCCAGGGATGGCGGTGCGGCGAACATGAGCCTCTCGGGCAGGTTACGGGTGCACCTTAGCCGGCCCTCCCCACGCGGGGCAATACATATTATAACATGATGACATTATATTGGGCGATGCGACTCGGCGCTCACGCGTGCTTATGTGTACTGATCTTGGAAGGCGCCGGCCGGCAATCGGCCGGAACGCATCGATCTTTGAAGGGATGAATCTGTCTCATGCCACTCGACCAGGACAGCGCGATTCCGCTTTATCATCAGCTGTTTCTGCAGCTGCGCGACGAGATTCTGAGCGGCTCTCATCAAAGCGGGGCGCTGCTGCCGAGCGACGGAGAGCTGGAACGCCGTTTCGCCGTGTCGCGCATCACCGTTCGCAGGGCGCTGGACGAACTGCGCCAGCTCGGTCTTGTCCGGCGCGAACACGGACGCGGCACCCGTGTCATGCCGCTCCAGCCCGCCGGCAAGCCGGTTTTCGGAAGCGTCGATGATCTCATCGAAAGCAATCTGGCGATGGGGGTCGACAGCGAGGTCGATTTGCTTTCGTTCGATTATGTTCCGGCCGACGATCGCATTGCGGGCAAGCTCAAGCTCCCGCACGCCGCCATCGTGCAACGGGCTGCACGGGTTCGTCGAACCGGCCGCACGCCTTTCGCTCATCTCACGACCTATGTGCCGGAAGACATCGGCAGGCGCTTCGGGAAGGAAGAGCTTTCCTCAGTCCCCATCGTGGTCCTTATCGAGCAGAACGGAGCGCGCATCGAATACGCGGATCAGACGATTTCGGCCCAGGCGGCGGATGAGGAACTGGCGGCACTTCTCGATGTGCATCCTCTCGAGGCGTTGATCAGGCTCGAACGCACGCTCTATTCCGCCGGCGATGTCCCCGTCGAACATCTCGTTGCCTTCTATAGACCTGACGTCCGTAACCTGCGCATGATCTTTCACCGCAATCCGCCAGAGCGCCGGGGTGCCTAAATTGGTTCTGCGACATCCTCAAGGAACGCATCACCAGCCTCAGGCTCGATCGGGGGCGGACCAGCACCACACTCGACCAGATCAAGGCGCAGGCAACCCCGCCAACGGGATGCGATTCAACAGTGATCGAAAGCTTCGGGCGGGCCATGCGGAAGAATATCACCTCGGGCGACACGGCATTCCGCAAGGCGTACACTCAGGCAGTCGTCGACGGTGTCGAAGTCAATGATGGCGCTGTTCGCATCGTTGGCGAAATGGCCATTCTCGAACAGGCTGTCGCCGGGCTATCACTCGCGCCTGACGGTGTTCGCAGATTGTACCGAAATGGCGCGCTCGGAGAGATTCGAACTCCCGACCCTCGGAATCGAAATCCGATGCTCTATCCAGCTGAGCTACGAGCGCACGTGG
>Ga0153954_1001804_pt1 | contig 10427 bp, 6 predicted proteins | sample TSFL038MetaG_FD_102277 | JGI IMG/M metagenome (GOLD analysis project Ga0153954, IMG submission 102277) | Attine ant fungus gardens microbial communities from Florida, USA - TSFL038 MetaG | ecosystem: Host-associated > Fungi > Mycelium > Unclassified | place: USA: Florida, Wekiwa Springs State... | reverse complement strand
TGCGGTCATGTTTTTGCAGTTCTTTGATTTGCATGGCTTTTTTGGGATCAATTAAATCAAGAACGCGCCGATATCTGCGATCAGGAATATCATAAAGAACCCAAACAGCCTCGTCTGAGGGCATTTTTTCGATCAATTCTTTCACTTCATTGTCTTCAATGTCTCGAAAAACAGCCCATCTACTGGCGCTGTCCGTATTGATCATAAAAGAAACTTTAGCCTCTAAATTGGGCAGGTTTTCATAGATGACTGGGCGTGCGGTGGGAGGTAAACGGGAAGCCGCGTAAGCAAGGTCAATGGGATTATATTCACTCGCAATTTTCGCCACATCGTGCAAGTGGATATTAAAAGTAGTTTTATGCAAAGCCTCTTCAAGACGCTCATTAAGCTCATCATCAAGATGACTTGTACGCGATTCCATCAAATTACCTGCGCCGATCGGTGCCTCGTCATGATGGGTATATTCCCTTCCTTCAACCATGGCCCCCTCGCGTGGCTAAAAAATCTTGAAAGGCTGATGTTTCTCTCACTCCATCTAACCATTCATCTTGATTGAGATCCTCTAAGGGTGGCAGAGCCTTGTTCGCTGCTGCTTTATGTAAGAAATGGATCGAAGGCTCATAAAGCCCTGTTAACGAATAAAGGCACGCTAAATGGTAGCAAGCATCTCCATTGCCAAGTTCCGCAGCGCGTAGCAAAGCTTTTTCAGCTTCTAAACGGCGGTTTTCACTCTCTTGTGTATGGATGGGATCGTCAATCATTTGCGCCAGGTTGAGTAAAGTGTAACCTAAGTCGCACCAGACGTTTTCACTATCAGTTTCTACTTTTGCAACGACATCTAAGAACTCAATTGCTTGCATTAAACAATCTGCATTGCCTACAAGCTCCCCTAAATGGGAAAGGGCAACTCCTAAATGGTAACGCACATAAAGATGAGAGGGTTTTTTATCCAAAGCCTTAGAGAGAAGATCGATCGCTTTGCCATAGTGTTCCTCATCACCTGTAAGGTCACCTAAAATATCGTAGGCGCATCCCCAATTGTAGAGCGTTTCTTCATTTTCAATCAGATCCCACGCTTTTTGAAAAAGAAGAATGGCCTCTTCTACACGAGTTTGGACATGTTCTTTTTGTTTTTCCAGATGGCGCATCCTCAAGAGTGCTACTCCCCATTCATTGAGGTGAACAGCTGAAAAGGGACGTAATTCGCAAATGCGTTGGATAGCTTTTAACCCTTTTCTGACATAAGTGGGATCTTCTAATTGGATGCCCCATGCCATGTAGGTTTGGAAAAGCGCGTACCGGTTATCGAATAGACCCGAATCTTCAATCTGCGATTCAAAACAAGAAGCCGCTTTTGCAAAAGCCTCGCAATCGGAAAAATAAAGCCCAAAGCCAAGTTCACTGAGTCCTTCAGCAAATTTGAGTGGAGGGTAGTCAGAAACGGCTTGAAGAGCTGTTTGAATCTGTTGATTTCCATCTTTAAGAAGTTTGAGATTTTCAAGAAAAAGACCCAACAAAATTAATCCAACTCCCAACAAATAAGAAACATGGATAGGGTCACATTCTTTGACCTTATTGGCAGCAAGTTTATCTAGGGCTACTTCAATTTGCTTCAAATCTCTATGGATCCACCCCGCGTATAAAAAATGCTCGCACCAATCGAGCCAAAGTTCCCCATTTTTGGGACTACTCAGAATGGCTTCTTGAAATAGCTTATCAGCTTCTTCAAAATGTTCTATCCGATGTGACAGCTGATAACGGATTTTTGCCACTAAGGCTATTTTTCGCCAGGCAATCAGATAAATTAGCGTGGGTTCATTTTGTTCGGGGCTGTAGTTTTCAGAGATAACCTTTCTTAAAAGTTCCATGGCGGCATCGAGAAAGCTAGGATCACCGATACGCCTGCCATAAACTGTTAACGCATGTGCATAGTCGAGCCAAAAAAAGGAAGAGCGGATCTCGCATGTACAGGCTGAAGAAAATTTCGCAAGCCCTTGTTGGAAGTCTGTGATTTCTCCCGATTTTTGCCCGAGTAAAATCCATGCTTCACCCCAATCCCAGTACAATTCAGCGTCAATTTTATGATGTTTAGAAGCTTGCTCAAATTTTTCGAGACCGTTTTCAAGTAAAGAGGTGTCATTCACAAGCTTACCGAGCTGGATCAAAATGTTTCCCCAAAGTTGCCACCAAATGGGGTGAGTATCGAAAAATTCTGGATCTTTTTCGATAGCGAGCTTCAGTTTATCAAGTGCTAAAAGGAAAAAACGCCCTTTGCTATTGAGAATGCCAAAACGGAATAAAAGTCTTGCCGAGCGGCACAAGACGGAAGCGGATCCAGGAGCTAATTTTTCGATACCCTGAAGTTTTTCTAAGAGACTCTCCCCTTCGCCATTAGACTCAATCAGCTCTTCTGCTTCTTCAAAAATTTGCTGCGTAAGTTCATAAGACATGAATTCCAAACTCAGGTTATTAGGGGAAAAGTTTATCCCTATCCCCTATTTCGCACAACTTTTAAGGAGGGGTCTAGTGATTGGCAAATTTCAAAAAGTCTATTATATTCACCTTTAAAATATTGGATCTTCTTTTCAAGGATATCTAGCGAGTCATTGGCTTCTTTATATTTAGCACACACTTTTTCATAACTCCCATACAGAGGATCTAGCTGCAAAATCATCAATTCCCGCAAGGCTTTGGCGTATTCCAAACGCTCTTCTGGGGGAATCTTTTGCATTTCCCTTCTCTCTTTAAACAAAAATGGATTCTTGGCTATTGCCTGCTTGATGTGGAGAAGCAGGGGCACAATAGAGATCGGTTGCTCTTGTAGTGTTTCATTTTTTAATGAGTCTAAGATAAAGTCAATTTCCTTAAGGGAAACGGGCAGTTGTGCGAATTGGGGAGTTAATTTTTCGTAGAGGCATCTAAATTTTTCCATCGCTTTTTTATTATCATTGCGATCATGTTCAATAGAAAATTTCTCTTTGACAAGAAGATCCAACATTTCATCGACGATCTGTCTTTCACGGACAACAAGTGAATAGTTATCTGGAATTTCTTTACGCTCAGCCCGAAGCTTTTGGAGGGCAGGATCTTTTTCTATGTCTTCACTCTTTCCACAAAGCCCGTGCACTGTCATGCAAGTCCTTCGGGTCAAACTTTCTAGCTTTTTGAAGGTGGCCCTTTCTGTCTTAAATTTCTCGAGATTTGCCAGACGTTTTTTTTCAGCTTCTTTTTCAGTTTTTTCTTGTTCTTTGGTGAGCTGTTTCTTTCTGTTAGGAAAAAGAACTTTTTCAAGATCATCGATCCGTCGTTTGATCTTTGTTTTTTCATTTTCCAAAGGAACTGAAGATGAGAGGCGACATTGGATTTCTATACGGTTCCGCTGGGTTTTAAGATTCAAAAGGGCATCTTTCAAATAGAGTGTGGCTTGTTCGATTTTTTCAAATGGCTCTTCGGGAGCATTAGGCTCTACCAATAAACGGGCCCAAGTTGGACGGACCCCTTCCAAGCCATACTGTTGCTGCACTTTCTTAATCGGCTCTAAACGGGGATGAGTTCCAGGGACTACACCGATGTTGGGATAATCGCGGAGAATATATTGCAGTTGGATCGTTTGTTTTTGTTTTTCTATTTTTTCTAACTTCTTATCGACAAAATAAGAAATCCCTTCCCCTACTGCTGCGATTGCACTGAATCCCCAAAAAATCCAAGGTGAGGAAAAATAAAAAAACACAACTCCCTCAATGGCTATCAATAAAGCCAAAGGTAATCTTAAACCATAGACACGTGCGTAGTGCACCTGCGTCATTTCGTTGTCTACATGGCGTAGTCTTTCGTTAAGACGAATTTCTTCGAAACTGCGTAATTTCACTATCTCAAGCCGAGGTTCATCCAAATGGCGTACCTGCTTTAGATGGGACAAGGCATCCCTGATTTCGGGCAAGAGGTTTAGATCACTACTGGACGTAGCTTCTGGGGTACTGGGCGTGACTTTTGGCGACGCGTCACTTTTAGGAAGAGCCGGTTTGGAGAAAGGAGTTTTTTGGGAGTAAGATAAACGGTACCACAAAGATCCTTTCCCTTGTTTTGCAACTGCCTTTTTTAAAGGGATGAGCGTCTCTTTTTGATATTTTTCAATTGCCTCAGATTCTATGGCGACAGAAGCCCACTTCTTCCTCGCTTCTTCAAACTTTTTGGTTGCTTTAAAGGCTGCGTCAAATACTTCCCGTACCTCTTTTTCTTTCATTTCTGGAAATATCTGGATCCAAGATTTCAAGTCCTTTGGCAAGTCTTGAATGACTTCTTTGATTTTAGGATTTTTGTGAAGCTTAAGTTCACTAAGCCAATTGACAAATTGCCCCAGCTGATCTTTTGGCCGATCTTTTATAAGTGTTTTTTTAGATGTCAGTATTTTTTCAGACAATTGATCTAATTCTAATTGGAGAGCAGCATGTTTTGTGCGAGGATGCTGCTCAACCCACTGTTCTAAGATCCGTTTGATGGTCCTTGTTTCACCAATGAGCTCATAGATTAAAGATCGGAGTGAAAGGCGGTATGTTGGATCTTTGCCATGTGTTTCCAGCTCCTCCTTAACGATGCGAGCAAACGAAAGATAAGTCATCCAGGCAACATAAGGTGTGCATTGGGCTTGTTTCTTCGTGAGTGGACCAAACTCGGGTAAGGGTAAGCCATAGAGAGCAGCACCTTCTTCAAAGATTTTTTGAAGAGATTCAAATGGGTTTGAAAAACCGTGTCGATAGAGTTGTACAAGCGAATCGTAATGTCTTTCAGCGGAAGGGGCGCGGTATTCAAGGGATGGATGGCACGGCACGACCACTTTTCCGCCCATCTCAGCTCCCCTGTTGATAGTCATAGGTTCATAAGACATCGCTTCGAGCTCATTAAATATTTTTGTAAACGTGACAGCACTACTTTTTTGAGCTGCTTGAAAGAGCTCACGCTGTTTTTCTTTGATTGTTTTCCATTGCTCTATCTTTTCAGTTTTTTCTGAAAATTGCAGGGCGCTTGCATATTTTAAACCGCTATTGACTTCCAAATCGATGCGGGTGGCTACCGCAGAAACATTTTCCTTCTTGTAAGAGATTTGATCCAAATCATAGCGGCTATCCCAGGCTTTTGGCTGTTTCTTTTGCAAGGGTGTTTGAAACCAGCTTTCTTCTTCCTTTTTATTTTTCATAAGCCGCTCAGACTTAAGCCTATAGTCAACCAAAGGTAGGTCATTCACTCCTATGGGCTCAAATCCTTTGAGAGTATGGTGATTCATCACACCAGATAGATAAGGGACAAACTCATTTTCCTTTTTGTAAACCTCGATCTTGGATTCGATCATCCCTTTTCCAAAAAGAAGGGCAAGCCCAAGCGGCACCCCAATACCCCAAGGAACCCATTCGGGCATATAGCAAATAGCCAAGGGCATTAAAACCGAAAGGATTGCCATGCAGACACTGATCACTTTAGAGATCGTTTCGAAGAGACTATTTTCTTCCTGATCGTCTTTTCGATAGCTGTTCCATTTTTCAATTTGCCGATTGTCACAAAAATATCTAGGGTCTTTGCGGTCATACAAACGACTGCGCATGGGATAAGTTTCACCATAATAATGGCTACTCTCTGGATGAGTTTTATCGAAATTTGTAAAGGCAGTGGCATGGTTCCTAAAAAAGGCTGGACCCCTTTCTGAGTGTTCGGGCAACCACTGAGATTGGATTGAAAATTCTCCCATAAGATCCCTTAATTAAGAGGGATAATTTTAACACAAAGGGATTATTTACAGAATCTTAAAAAATATTTAAGAGACAGATAAGGTTTTTTTGACTTTTGGGCTAGAACTCTTTTTTAAAGGCTCTAAAACCGTACCAACAAGATCATAACCGGCCACATCCGTAATCTCAACAAGATACCGTTCTCCAAATGCGGTCACTTTTTGCCAGTCATTGAGGATAACTTGACCATCTATTTCGGGACATTGACCAAAATAGCGCCCTGTTAAAAGAAGCTCTGTTTCAGGGTGGTATTGCTCAACCACCACAACCACTTTCTTTCCAATCATTTTTTTATTGAGCTGTGCAACCGCTTTTTGTTGAACAGCTGCCAAACGTTGATGCCGCTTTTCCTTCACAGGTTCAGGTATTTGGTTGTCCATTGAGGCAGCTGGTGTGCCAGCTTCTTGGGAATATTTGAAGATGCCAACATGATTGAGGGGAAATTCTTGTAAAAAGGCTACGAGCTCCTCAAATTGTTCTTCTGTTTCCCCTGGAAATCCAACAATAAGGCTTGTACGGATATGGACATCAGGTACTTTTTCCCGTAATTTTTGGATCACCGATTTAATTTGAGCCGAAGAGGTTGTGCGTCTCATCGATTTGAGCATGGTATCATTGATGTGTTGGATAGGCATATCCAGATAAGGGAGAAGGCGTTTGTCTTCTTGCAAAAGTTGGATGATCTCATCATCAATTTCATCGGGATAAAGATAAAGCAGACGAAGCCAATAATCCCCTTCAATGGTTAAAATTTCTCTTAATAGTTGAGAGAGATTCCCTTTTTTGTTTCCTGCGTCCTTACCAAAGTCCCCTAAATCTTGAGCGATTAAAATGATTTCTTGGATTCCTTGTCCTAAAAGGGAGCGGACTTCTTTGAGAATCTGTTCAATCGATTTGCTTCGCAGAGGCCCTTTGATTTTGGGAATAATGCAATAAGCACACCCCTTTCTGCACCCTTCTGCTATTTTCAAATAGGCATAATGAGACGGTGTAGATAAAACTCTTGGGATCTCGCCTGCTTCAAGATAACTTTTTGCCGACCCTATTTGCATTCCACTTGTGTCAGACTGGACAGCTTTTAAAATTCCCTCGACATCTCCAGAACCTAATAAATAATGCACCCCTGGGAAAGCTTCTTCAATCTCAGGACGATGCTTTGAGACCATACATCCAGTAACAATCAGTTTGGCACTCTCTTTTTTTCGCTCTAAGACTTCAGCAATAGCTCCTTTAGATTCTTCTCTTGAAGAGTCCAAAAAGCCGCAGGTATTGACCACCAAATAATCGGCCGATTCCATCTCCTCGGTCACTTCATACCCTGCTTTCAACAAAATACCAAGCATGACCTCGCTATCGACCAAATTGCGAGGACACCCCAAACTCGTAAAATTCACCTTATTCCCAGACATACCGAAATAGCATACCTTCTCCCCCCTTTAAAATAAAACAATTGGTTCAACCTTATTTCAAATCTTCGTGTGATTCAGCCCATTGTTGAAAAAATTGTTTAGGGTGAATCCTATTGACGTTCCCGGTCTGGCTATAACATCCCATCCAAGTTCTGTATATAACTAGTAATCTTCATTTTATAGCCCAATTTTTAAAAATTGATAAAATTTCTGAAAGGTTGAATGGGCCTCCTAGTCCTTGAAATAAATTGTCTTCGATTGAACAGTATGCCCAATTATGCTCATCTCGTCTAATATCAACAGGTTAAAAATCTTTATGTTCTAATGGTGTTTCATGGGTACTCACCTTTAAATACCATCCAGGGTTTATTGTAGTTCCCATTTTAATTCCATTTGCATGTTCCCACCACCCATCACATTGATCAGCAAACCATTGAATCAGCCATGCTAAGTCTTTATTCAAGAACATCTTTTGAGAGTGAGTATTGTAATTTGAAATTCTATAATTAATAAATTGTTTAAATATATAAAAAATATCTTCTAAATTAAATAATCCGCCATCTCCTTCAAAGTTATTTTCTTTTATTGTGCAATAATACCAAGCATTCTCGCTATTTGTGACATCTGCTAAAGGAAGATTAATGCTAGAAAAATCACCTTGCAAATCGATTGTAACTCCCCAGCCAGGATTATCGATTGTCGTGATTAGGATATGTTTAGCCTTCCAGGAATTTTCCTGAAAATTTTGATATGTCAAACGCTCTAGCCATTGTATCCATTCATTTTCTGAATATATCATGAACTGCCTCTAGGAATTTCTTCTACAAAAGCGCTTCTAACTCCTCCAGGATAATAAGAATCATGTAGATGAGGAGTATAAATACGCTCTTATCGAGTGCATAGCCTCCTCCATTTTTACTCAACACTCAATATTATTTTTGTTTCTTCAGAAAAAATTTTTCTTGCTTCATGATCGCCATCAAAGTATTGCTCCCAAAACCCAGAAGTTAGCCATGGCAATGGAGATAACTGAAAAATATCTCCATCAAAATTAATGACCCAATTATGTGGAATAGCTGAAGAAATAGGGATAAATAAATGGCTCTCGTAGAGTGCAGGTGTGAAGCCATCGTCTCCAATAATTCTATAAAAAAACATTTTCCTACTATAATACTTAGCACATAGTAATCATGACCCTTTGTAATCCAATCACTGTAGTTTTTTAAATACTCATGATTTAATTGTTTGCATCTGACCTTCATTTTTTTCTCGGAGTGAATATGCATTTATAATCTTAATCGTACCACTTCTTTCTAATGTCTAAATGTATTTTTTTATCCGTGGTAATTCTGTTAGACAGGGAGTCATATTGGTAGGTGTGGTCGTTACGTATCTTAGATTCACCCCAATTCTTTATTTCGCGGATTATATAGTTTGTAATTACAATTTGGGCATTCAATAAACTTAAAACTATTGCGCAGCTCCCATGCCTTTTGACAATGAGGACACATTAACCAATCGTTATCCAAAATTTCTGCTTTCTCGTATATATGAGAATCATTAGATGTTAATTCTTCTTTTTCTCCTTCTTTAATAAGTTCCAATGAAAGGGATTTCAAATCTTGCTCTGTGTATTCAAACTGTGGGTCATCTTGCATGCTAAATAAGCGTTGTAGAATTTCTCTTGCTTCAGAATTAAATACGCGAGGATCTTCAGAAAATAGTTTAAATGCCCATTTAGAAATTCTAACTATATCATATCCTTTATCTAATTCAGTTTTTAATGCAATACCCAATTCTTTCTTATTCATATAATCCAAGTTCTCGTCCTGTAGGTGGATAATGTGGAGAAGATAATTCCTGACCATTTAATTGTTTAGGATGAATCCTATTGACGTTCCCAGACTGGCTATAACATTCCATCCAAGTTCTAGTTTTTGTCGTATTTGGGTTAAATTCTGTTACATAAGATCTTCCCCTAGTTGGGCCAGGAGTGATTGAAAAAATTTCTTTATCATAGTACCGAATTCGTCCATCTGTAAGAATTTTGTTTCTTGTTGCATGTAACTGCGCCATTTCTAATTGCGAAAGCTTTTTTTGCAAATTAACTGCCGCATTAACATTTGCAGCTCCGCTTGCAGTAAACCTTTCTGTAGTAATGCCAACTTCAGCAACTCGACCCGCTTTGCCGATTGAAGCGATGTTTTCTCCAACTCTACTTGCATTTGCAAACTTACTGGCTTGTGCAAACTTTGTTCCACTTACTGCTAATAGGGCAATATCTAATGTAGCTTTTCCCCAGTTTCCTGCACTTGTTGGATTACGGATGACCTCCATAACGCCTGGTGTTAATATTTCGAATCCGGTGCTTATAGGCTTGTTATAAAAGGCTGATCCAAACGATTTCCATCCATCCAATGAGCTTCTTGATTTTTCATGAAAATAGGAACGATTTCCTGCTTCATAAAAGCTATCAGCTACCATCCATTCGCCCATTTTGCCTAAGCCGTATCCTGTGCCAGAGATTCCACTCCATAAATGGCTACCAGTCCCGTGCCAAAAATCTTTCGTCCCACTCCACATCCCTCCCCAACTCCATAAACCGTAGGGGTCATATTCAGTAAGAGGATTATTATGGACATAAGCATAAAGGTTAGGACCGTCAGCAAATCCTTGGGGATCGGTGGTGATCCATCTCCCTAGATTTGGTGAGTAGTACCTTCTACCAAAGTAGAGGAAGTTGGTTTCGGGGTCGTATCTTTTGCTTGCAAAGCGCCAGGGGGAGAAGTCATCTCCTGTGAGCTCTTCACCGTAGGCTGTGTAGCGGTAGTTACCATAGGGTGTTTTGTTGTAGATAAGGGAAACGATTGAGCCTTGTAGATCATGAGTCGGAAAATACGTATATAAGCCGAGCTCTAGAATGACAGCTGATCCGATTTCAGCTCCAAGCCCTTCTCCTAGGATACGTAACTGTCTTGTCATTCCCCAATAGGTCATTCCGATTTCTTTTTGGTCATCCCAAATGTAGTTTTCCCATCCTTTGGTCATGCGGCGATTAAAGGAATCGTAGGTGTAGGTTGTTTGGGTCCAGCCGTTGGTTACGGCTATGAGTCGGTCGAGGATGTCGTAGGTGTAGGTGAATTCTCCGTCTGAGATGAGGTTGCCATTGGGGTCATAGGTGTATTTTTTTTGTCCGTCGTGGGTGATTTGGTTGAGGGGGTTGAGGGTATAGGTGTTT